>JAEAME010000015.1_pt1 | contig 326414 bp, 266 predicted proteins | sample 8958731 | NCBI WGS metagenome assembly JAEAME01 (sample SAMN16933194, study PRJNA681113) | bioreactor sludge metagenome | isolation source: anerobic bioreactor sludge (Control) | place: India:Bengaluru | collected 2018-10-24
TGGGATACATATCCCTTTGGATAAAAGAAAATGCTTCTTCGTGGTTATCCAGTATAGCCCAGCACGAAGTGATGATCTGACGCATCATTTTTTGTGAGTGGTTATAATATGCAATTTCACCCTCTGTAAGTTTGTACTCTTTATCCCCTGCCATTTCAGAAAATTTCATCTGAAAATTCATCATGCTGTCAATCATGACCTTTGCCTGGTCCCTGTATTGGTCTATAAGCTGCTTCTCCTTATCTGTCAGGTTCCTGTCCAATTGAACCCTTAGCAGTTTCAATTCCGGCTCTATGGTTCTGGTACTGTAAGCCAGTACTTCTGCTACAACCCGTTCCACTTCCTTTTGCATGGATTTGCGTATACAACCTGATAGCAGTACGAAGACCGAAATAACCACCATCAGAGAGGCTATACCCGAGTAGAAGTTCCTGTTATGTAGTTTTCTCATAATCATAAAATGTTTTTTAAATATAGGGAAAAAAGAGACACACAATATCTAAGATTATTTAGTTTCACCTGGTGCAAAAAAACGGAAAACTGCTCCCGGTGGGTATTATTTAAATCTGACCAAAAGCAAAAAACCGGCCAAACTGTTCCTGGTGGTTATGTTTTCAGCCTAACCATAAGCAATATAGCTCTGAAGCACTGCTTCTGTGCAAAAATTTCAGGTAGCTGTAACACAAGAAAGGGAAGCTTTTTGTGAAAGCCGAGGCTTTATCTTATTTGTGGTGCCTGCTAGCAGTGCTCCCCGGCAAGGTAACAGGTGGAACCTCCTGTTCCGTTTTTGACGCAGATAATTCGTATAAAGGTTTCTTACAGCAAACAAAATTATTGTCAAAAATCAACTAGTTTAGGGAAAAGAACACCCTGGATCAACTATTTTCAGAGTTGAGAACCTAAAAGGTAAACCAAAATCAGGGTAATTCACATTTTGGTTCCGCTTCCTGAGCCGTTAATGGTAATCCGTACATAAAAAAAGGCCCTTTTGTCCTTTCCGTAGATTATTACCATGAGCAAACGACACCGATACGTTCCAGTTCAGCGATTCCGGCAATGTAATCAGGGTCCATGATATGTATAGCCAGGACTGGGTCGGCACAATGCCTTCCGGTGCAATCCAGGCTGGTAATATAGTACACTTTAAGGCAGATAGTGGCGAAGGGTATTTTGTATTGAAATATTTAAGCAACTGCTACAAAGAAAAAGCCAGTCAAATGACTGGCTTTTTCTTTGTAGCGGAGGGAGGACTCGAACCTCCGACCTTTGGGTTATGAGCCCAACGAGCTACCAACTGCTCCACTCCGCGATATAGAACTGTAAAGATACAAATTCTGCACCTAAATTCCAAACATATTTATAAAGGCCTTAATATCAACGGTTTGCTGATCGCCCGTCTGGAGGTTTTTCCATGTGACCTGGTTGTTTTTCATTTCCTGTTCCCCAACAATTGCCACCTTCTGGACTCCCCTGCGCATTGCGTAGTCAAACTGCTTTTTAAGCTTGACTTCCTCGGGATACAATTCACAGGATATGCCTGAGGCACGTAAATGTTTCATACAACCAAGCGCGTACGCAGCCTCTTCCCTGCCCATGTTGAAAAAAACGATCTGTGGTGCATCCATGACAGTTACCGGAAATTTATCCAAACCCAGCAACACATCATAAATCCTGTCGGCGCCAAAAGAAATGCCCACGCCCGACATATCCTTCAATCCGAAGACTCCGGTCAGATCGTCGTACCTTCCCCCTCCGCATATGCTGCCTATAGAAAAATCAAGCGCTTTCACCTCAAAAATGGCTCCAGTGTAATAATTCAGTCCCCGTGCCAGGCTCAGATCCAGCTCAACTGACTGGCCAACACCCACCTGCCCGATCATAGCAAAAAGCCATTTGAGTTCTTCAACACCTTTCAGACCCACCTCGGACCGGCCAGTCTCAAACAGGCTGGTAAGGAATGCAATTTTGGAAGTAGTGATACCCTTGAAAAGCAGCAGGGGTTCCAAACGTGACAGACCTTCAGGCGTTATTCCTTTTTCCAGCAACTCACCACGCACCCCTTCCAGACCGTTTTTGTCGTATTTATCCATGGCTATGGTGATATCAATAAGCCTATCGGGATATCCCATCACCTGGGCAATACCTGCCAGCACCTTGCGGTTGTTTATTTTAAGTAAGACACGTATGCCAAAACGGTTGAAAATATTATCTACCAGTTGCACCATTTCAAGCTCATTGTAAAGCGAATCCGAACCAATTACATCGGCATCACACTGGTAAAATTCGCGGTAACGACCTTTCTGGGGCCTGTCTGCCCTCCAGACAGGCTGTATCTGGTACCGCTTGAACGGAAAAGCCAGTTCATTCTGATGCTGGACGACAAACCGGGCAAAAGGGACGGTCAGATCATAGCGCAGTCCTTTTTCACACACCTTCAGTGACAGGGCATTGGAGTCGATATTGGCTGGGTTGGAATCCACTTGTCCGGCCAGGGGCACAAAACTATCTCCTGAATTGAGTATCTTGAACAGCAGACGGTCCCCCTCTTCGCCGTATTTTCCAAGCAGAGTGGAAAGGTTCTCCATGGCAGGCGTTTCAATGGGTGCGTAACCGAATTCCCTGAAAACAGTCCTGATGGTGTCAAAAATATAGTTTCGGCGGGAAGCCTCAAGCGGGTTAAAGTCGCGGGTTCCTTTGGGGATGGAAGGTTTTAGTGCCATGATTGTCTGTTTTGGTCTATACAAAAATACATGAAAACTGCATACTTTGAAAAAAATGGGCGATATTTATGCTTATGAAAAAGATTATTATCCTTTTACTTACAGGCCTGTTTCTTGGCAACTGCGCCCCGGAGGCCAACGGTCAGAACGAAACCATAAAGCTGAACAAAACCAATCCTGAACAAGTCCTGGAAACCATGACCCTAAAGGAGAAAATTTCCCTTCTCACAGGAGAAGGTCTTTTTGGCTCTTCCATAGGAGCCGCCGGAACAACCCGGAAATTGTCCCGGTTGGGCATCCCCGCACTGGAACTGGCAGACGGACCGGCAGGTTTGCGTCTCAGATCAACTGCAACCACCTGGTATCCTTCAGCCTCTTTGCTGGCCTCCACCTGGGACACCTCCCTGTTGACAGAGGTGGGAAAAGCGATGGGGGCCGAGGCTTTAGCCCATGGGACCGATATAATCCTGGGCCCGGCCATGAACATCCACAGGCATCCCCTGTGCGGAAGGAATTACGAATATTACTCGGAAGATCCGCTTCTGACCGGGATTATGGCCTCGGCCATGGTGCGGGGCATACAGGACAACGGGACAGGAGCCTGTCTCAAGCATTATGCAGCCAACAACCAGGAAACAAACCGGAACAACAACAACGTGATCGCAGATGAGAGGACTTTACGTGAAATCTATTTAAGGGGTTTTGAAATTGCAATAAAGGCGTCTTCACCCAAAAGCATTATGAGCTCCTATAACCGGATCAACGGCACCTACACATCCCAGGACAGCGTTTTGCTCACTGGTATACTCCGTAGCCAATGGGGATTTGATGGTCTGGTGATGAGCGACTGGTTTGGCGGCCGGAATGCCCCGGCACAGATTCAGGCAGGCAATGACCTGCTGGAACCCGGAAGGGGCTGGCAACGGCGTGCCATTCTAAAAGCCCTCAGAAAAGGTACTTTGCCCATTGAAGCAGTCAACACTTCTGTCAGACGTGTCCTCAGCCTTGTACTGGATTCCCATGCTTACAGAAAACAGGATCTAAACAACATTCCTGCCGGAACAGGAAACCCGGACAACGACGGTAAAACTGCAGCCGGGAACACCCACATTGCCCGCAAAGCGGCAGCTGAAGGAATGGTACTCCTGGAAAATCGCAATGTCCTTCCACTTAACGACTCTATTTGCAGAATCGCCTTGTTTGGAGTTTCCTCCTACAGGCTGGTCGCAGGAGGCGTGGGATCGGGAGAAGTCTATACAGATCAAATCGTTTCGCCGGTAGAAGGTCTGCAGGAAGCCGGATACATACCGGATGAGCAGCTCAGAGAACATTACCAAAGCTACATAGACAGCGTCAACAGGGCTTACAAAAGAAAATGGAAATCCATCACCCAACGGATCATGGGACAAGGCCTTCCGGCAGAAACAGATCCCGGGACAGAAGCCATCGCCCGTGCTGCGGCTGAGAACCAGGCGGCCATCATAACCATCGGGCGCCGTACAGGTGAATTCTCGGACCGGAAAATTGAAGGGGATTATTTGCTGAGAGTAAAAGAAAAAGCACTTATTGCAGCTGTCTGCAAGGCTTTCCGGGCAGCCGGGAAACCGGTCATTGTTGTACTGAATGTGGGAGGCGTTGTTGAAACAGCCTCCTGGTCCGGTCTGCCCGATGCCCTGTTGCTGGCCTGGATGCCGGGACAGGAAGGAGGCAGGGCCCTAGCCGATATCATCTCGGGAAAGGAAAACCCCTCCGGAAGGCTCCCGGTAACCATCCCGGTGCACCTTGAGGACTATGCTTCACACAAAAATTTCCCACTGGAAGAGGTGCCTGTAAAGTGGCTTTCCATGATTGGAAAAAAACAGAAAAAAGCAACTGCAGACAGGCCCAATATAGACTACACCATCTATGAAGAAGGAATTTACGTGGGCTACCGTGATTTTGACAGCCACCGGAAAGAAGTGGCCTATCCCTTCGGATACGGCCTCTCCTATACTTCCTTCCAGTATTCACTGCCTGTAGTTCGCATGGAAACAGACCGGATTGTACTGCAGTGCCTCCTATCCAATGATGGGACAAGGGCAGGCCGGGAAGTGGTCCAGGTATATGTCTGCGCACCTGAAGGCATGGCAGACAAACCATACCAGGAACTGAAAGGTTTTGTTAAAACACCCTTAATCGGACCCGGAGAATCCTGTGAGACCCAAATAGTCATTCCCATAGACCGTCTCTCTTCCTATATCCCCGGAACAGGCTGGGTGGTTGATCCCGGGGAATATATCCTGCGCATAGGTTCCTCTTCCCGAAATATTCAACAAGAGATCAGACTCCCAGGTATTCAAGAATTGATTTTGCCGCCAGACGGCCGGCTCCCATAGCCAGGATCACCGTAGCAGCTCCGGAAACCACATCACCACCTGCAAAAACACCGGGGCGCGATGTGATTCCCCTTTCATCGGCCACGATTCCGTTGTGGCGGTTGATCTCCAGTCCCGGCGTGGTACGGGCTATCAGCGGGTTGGAAGATGTACCCAAGGCAATGATGGCCACATCGCAGGCTATATCAACTTCAGATCCGGGTACTTCAACCGGCCTGCGCCTGCCGCTTTCGTCGGGTTCGCCCAATTCCATGCGGATGCATCTGAGGCCGGTGACCCAGCCTTTTTCAGTTCCCAATACGGCAACCGGGTTGGTCAGCATTTGAAAGGTCACTCCTTCTTCTATTGCATGATGCACTTCTTCCACCCTGGCCGGCATTTCTTTCTGGGTTCTGCGGTAAACGACCTCGACCTGAGCCCCGAGGCGCAACGCCGTTCTTGCCGCATCCATGGCTACATTTCCGCCTCCGACAACAGCCACGCGTTTTCCAACGTAGATGGGCGTATCCGAATCAGGGGAGTATGCCTCCATCAGGTTGTTCCTTGTCAGGAATTCATTGGCCGAGACAACCCCGTTGAAATTCTCACCCGGGATGCCCAAAAATTTTGGCAGTCCGGCCCCGGAACCTACAAAAACCGCATTAAATCCCTCTCTTTCAAACAATTGATCTATGGTGACCGTACGGCCAACGACTACATTGCATTCAATCTTCACACCCAGCTTCCGGACTTGCCCTATTTCATAATCCACCACCTCTTCCTTGGGCAGACGGAATTCGGGAATACCATAAACGAGAACCCCGCCAGGCTTGTGCAGGGCCTCAAAAATTGTAACCTCGCAACCGGCTTTGGCCAGATCGGTGGCACAGGCAAGACCTGCAGGACCGGAACCCACTATGGCCACTTTCTTGCCCTTGGGAACAGCCGGAATGGCCGTTGAAAAATTATTTTTCCGGGCCCAGTCGGCCACAAAGCGCTCCAGTTTCCCAATGGCAATAGGTTCGTTTTTAATTCCCATGATACAAACACCTTCGCACTGTGATTCCTGGGGACAGACGCGTCCGCATACAGCAGGCAATGAAGAGTCCTGTGCTATAATGGATGCTGCCCCGCGCATATTTCCTTCCAGAATGGCTTTGATGAACTGAGGGATCCGGATGGAAACCGGACACCCGCCCACACATTTGGGATTCCTGCACTGGATGCACCGCGATGCTTCCAGCACAGCTTCTTCTGCGTTGTACCCGTAACTGACTTCTTTGAAATTCCCGACCCTGGCTTTCGGATCCTGCTCCCTTACCGGAACCTTGTATTTCTTATCCATTGCCTAAACCAATTTTGCATTTATGATCTGCATCCACCTCTTGCGGCTTGTACATCGACTGGCGCCTCATAGCCTCGTCAAAGTCTACTTTATAGGCATCAAATTCAGGGCCGTCCACACAGGCAAAACGTGTTTTCCCTCCCACCGTCACACGGCAGGCTCCGCACATACCCGTTCCGTCCACCATCAGGGTGTTCAGGCTCACAATAAGCGGAAGATCGTATTCCCGGGCAGTCATTGTCACGAATTTCATCATGATCATGGGTCCTATGGCAACCGCCTGATCGTACTGTTGATCACCATCAAGTAATTCTTTTAGTCTGGCCGTTACCAGCCCCTTGAATCCGTAGGAACCGTCATCTGTACAGATGTGAACTCTGTCTGCCACCTTTCTCATTTCTTCTTCCATGATGACCAGATCGCGTGTCTTTGCTCCGATAATCACGTCTACATGAGCCCCTTTTTCATGCAAATACTTAACCTGGGGATAAACCGGTGCCGTTCCCAACCCGCCGGCAATAAATAGGTATTTCTTTTTCTGAAGTGCCACTTCACTTTCATTAATGAATTCGGAAGGAACGCCCAGGGGCCCTGCAAAATCCTCAAAGGCATCCCCTTCCTCCAGGGCAAATATCTTGCGCGACGAGGCTCCCACCCGTTGCGTTACAATGGTAACCGTCCCGGCGACGGAATCAAAATCACAGATGGTCAGGGGAACCCTTTCCCCCTTTTCCCCCACCCTGACAATAATGAATTGTCCTGGTTGTGCACTGGATGCAACACGAGGAGCAGACACTTCCATCAGGCAGATGTCAGGTGCCAGAATTCTTTTTTTAAGGATTTTGTACATAAACGGGAATCTTTTTTAGACGGGGCAAAGATAAATAAAAAAGCTCTTTGACTATATCAGGGCAGTCGCTGAAAAATATAGCCTTTCCTTTTCAACCCCCTGATCATCTGGTCAAGCCGGTCATACAACTTATCGGTTCTGGAAGGTTCTGTTCCCGGATGGATCAGCAAAACCGCTCCATGCAATCCTTTTTCTTTTTCATAATCATACAGTTGTTTGAGCAATTCCCTGGAACTTCTGTAGGAAGGCATATCGGGAGTTGTGTAATCTGCCCGTGTCAGGATTCCGGGCGTCAGGTGAACCACTTCCAGACCCACCGATGCGCTCACCCGTACAGTCTCTGTATTGAAATGCTCATAGGAAGGCATAAACCAGCGGATATCAGACAGATCTACTCCGGCATGTTCCAGTTCGGCCATATTGGCGGCAATATCATTCCTGAGACTGTCTGCTGAAACAAGCGACACCTCAGTATCTCCTTCCCAGGGAGCATAGAGCAGGTGTCTGTCCCCATGGGGCCCCAGGTAATGGCCCTGTCCGATGATCTCCTGCACCAGTTCCTTCCATTGCGGGTTGCGCAGGCAATTGCCGGTAAGGAAAAAAGAAGCCTTAATCCCGTTCTTTTTTAAAGTTTCAAGCACAGTTCGCCCCCCTTCAAAACGTTCATCAGCCGTAAAAGTCAGGTAAATTTCGCGGGATCCCGGATTGATCCGTATGATCCCTCCCCTGGCATCCCTTACGGTTTCCGGCCGTGCATGCTGTTCCCTGAGCCGTGTGGCTTCCTTCCTGCCCTGGGCTTCCCTCCTGGCCAGGTAATAAGTCAGCGAGGCGGTCCCGTCCATGGTGGGCTCGTTGGTGGCATAATCCCACATCTCGTCGTGATACAGCGCTACCCCCTGGTTGAACGGAGCGTAAGATTGGGCCCCGTCGGCCAGGGAAATATACTGGCTGTGGTCTTTCAGTCGTTCCCTCAACTGCGGCCCGTCAATCAGCCCGCCGGGTGTGCTTTTGCCCAAAGTTGGCAGGTAAGAGGTGTGGGGCCTTTCGGGATAATCTCCTCCTTTGGGAAAATCCACGATCATGGACGTTCCCCAGGGATTGCACCCAAAAAGCCAGTCTCGCAGCGAGGCTTCCATTACCCGGTATGTACTGTCCCCGGTCAGCCTGTAATACAGGTCGGCCTGCGTGACGGCCGCAACCACCATGTTGTTTGAACACCACATAAAGGGAACCCCGTTCATAAACGCACAGTCCTTGCTCCGTTGCCTGATATGCTCCAGTCCCCGGCGTATATATTCCGTGTATTTTTCTGCTAAAGGCGTATCGGATGATGCAATGTAATAATGTCCCAGGTTAATGAAAGGATAAAACTGGTAATGCCTGGCCCTGCCCAGTTCCATCCAGGGAGTCACCTCTTCCAGCTGGCCCCAGTAATCTGCTTTCGCCAGCCAGTCCTTTCCTGCTCCCAGGTGGAGGAAGACGGCAGCAGCCAGCTCAACATCATCTACATAATTGTCTTCTTCATAAAAATAGGGAGAGACCACACAGCATGTCTGCGTATTACCCGGTTTTTCCTCGGCAAAATCATAGGCCGGCAGTGCTTTGGCTTTCATTTTTTCTGCAAAGTCCGGGTCCAGCTCCCTGAATAATTCCGCTCCCAAGGTAAAAGCCGAGGCAAACTTCCCGGCCGAGGAGGCTACCCCGGTGGTCCGGTTGATGTGCTCCCTGAGACCCTGCCTTTCCCCGGTAATGAAATAGACAGGACGCCCCCCATCCGGTCCCCACCCGTAATCTGCCCTGTCGCGCACCGGAAGCCGGAAGCCCACGTGGTCGCGGTCGTCGGCAATCTGGTTGAACATCACCTTCTCTTCGGGATTCATTTTCAACAACCACTCAAGACCCCAGCGAACCTCGTCCAGGATATCGGGGATCCCGTTGGCCCCAGACCGGCCTGTGGCATCAAAGCAGTCTTTGAACACGGTTTTATCATCTGCCTGGGTGTAGGCAAACATCATCTGGAATGTGGCGTTTGCGCTGGTAGTAAGGTATTGCAGGTAATCGGTGGCATCGTGCCATCCACCCCTTACATCTATCTTTTCTCCCGTCCGTTCAGGATGCAGTACTATGTAACCGTCGTTCTGATGGCAGAGTGTATCAAGAAAGGGATTGTCACCGCAACGTTGCTGCCGCATGTATTTGAGCAGAAAATCGGCTGTCCCGTCGTATACTTCGGCCCCGATTCTGAATCCCGGCGATTCTACCCGCCCCTTCCCCGGAATATCTGTCACGATCCGGTAGCCGCCTTCTTCTTTTAACCCCGAAAAATCCAGGCGGAAAGCCGAGGCCATACCCCATTTCTCCCCGGGAACTTCTTTCATGGTTCCTTTTTCTGCTGATCCGGAAAAAACACACGCCCCGGTTCTCGTATCCAGGATCCGGAAAGCGGTGGCAGAAACCTCTTCTTTTGAAATCAGCACGGCAACTTTAATATCTTCCGGCAGATATCCGGCCTGATTAATCCGTATCCAGGTCCCCGTTTCCTGCGCAGTTATTGTTTGCAGGAAAAAAAGGCAGAAAAGCATACATGTGAAAAAACGTCTCATATTGCTTGAATTTATTTGTTTTCTACTGCAAATATAAGCCAATATATGACTCTTACCTGAACAGGGAAAGACGCATGCCTGCGTAAACCCTGATTCCCATCAGGGGCCCCCAGATAACGCTTGCATTAAAATGGGGAGAAAACGGATCATCTGCAGAGATTATGGGGTCCGGCTGCCTGTAATTCAGCAGGTTTTCCCCTCCAATATATATGTCCATATTTTTGAACTTGCGGGTAACCTGAGCATAGAACATAGGAAAAACAGGAGAAGTCTTATCTTCTGTATCTGCTGCAAATGAAGGGATCCTGGCCGGACCGTTTATCTGCCCGGTAACATCAAAAACCCATGTATCCTTTGGAGTGGTGTATTGCAGGTTCAAAACTCCCTTGAACTTACTGGTCAGGGGGCGGTCCACCAATCCCTGTCCTTTCAGATGCACCTTGGAATCGTTGTATCGGAATGTGGCCAGAACAGAAAAACCGTTAAAAGGCTCGGTTGTAAAGTCGGCCTGCCAGGTGTTGGTGTAGGAACGGCCTTCCAGATTGTAGAACAGAATGGAAGGGATCTCTGAATCCCAGAGGTATTCCTGATCGGCAATAAGCTGGTTCATAAAATCGGTGCGGAAATATTCAATACTCAGGGACGAGTTGCTTCCGTAACCAAAAGGAAGCACCATTGTCAGGTTTAGTCCGTAGGTCCAGGCCTCTTCCACATCCGGGTTTTCCTGGAATAGAATCCTGCGACCGGTCGACAATACCCCAATGTGGTCAGTTATACTGTAGGGAGTGCGGTACCCCCTTCCTGCATTAGCCCTGAAAACAAGGTTCTCCGTAAAATTGTAACGCAGGTTGGCGCCTGGTGTGAACAGCCAGCCATAAAGGGTATTGTAATCGGCGCGTGCCCCAGCTATAAAAACCAGCTTATCGCCCCATTCAAGGGTGTATTCCCCATAGGCTCCATAGACATTTTCCCTGCGTCCCAGATCAAAAGATTCCTCTCCTCCGGCAGCCCAGCGGTCTGTCAATACCTGGTCAAGATTCTCCATCAGAGCACTTACACCAGCTGTGATTTTATGATGTTTCCCCAGGCTCGACATGAAAATTGCGTTGGCAAAAAAATCATTTTGCAGGGAATTGAAATCTTTCAGACCAAAATAGGCGTCCTGTTTGTGCAGGTTGTAATCCACTACCAAAGCTATGTTCGGATCAATGTGGTTTTCATCTTCTGCAGCTTCTGCTGATAGTGCAGCTTCATGTTGGTGATCTGAATCCTCACCGGCCACATGTTCCTGCTCCATTTCATGTTCATGTTCAACTTCATGCTCATGCTTATGTTCATTCGCCGGCGCCAGTTCCTGGCCATGGTTGTGGTCATGTTTGACAAGGGGAATTCCCAGTTTCACATAGGCATTCACTCCTTTATTTAAAATCCGGGAGCCCCAGATTGCATTGTCTCTTGCCTGCCCGGGCAGTACCCAGTCGTTGTCCATTTCTCCGCTCTTTCTGTCTTCATACAGCCCCCTGAATCCAAAACGGAGTTGAAGACCCGACGGGTGGGCATACAACCACCTGTTCGCCAATGAATAGCGATTGGTTAACGGTTCGTCCATAAATCCGTCCCCATTGGCATCATGCCGCATCAGGTCTGCCGAACCGTGGGCCAGGACAACAGTGCTCCAGCGGTCATTTAACTGAAGCGAAGAAGCCACGTTGGCTTCCGTTCGCAGTGCATCATTCAGGAAAAGATTTACGAAAAGCGGCAATACCTCGGTGGGTTTTCTGAATTCCATATTGATCTGGCCGGTGATGGCTTCGGCTCCGTTCACAACAGATCCGGTTCCCTTGGCTATCTGTATGCTTTCCAGCCATTGACCGGGAATAAAGGAAAGACCAAAAGGAACCTGTATGCCTCGCATGGCAGGCCGGTTCTCTTCCAGCATCTGGGTATAATTCCCGCTCAGCCCCAGTAGCCGGATCTGGCGTGCTCCGGTGACGGCATCGGTAAAGCCCACAGAGACACTGGCAGAGTTTTCAAAGCTCTCGGCAAGGTTGCAACAGGCCATTTTGCACAGGCCGGCTGCTGTAATCACCTCGGTTTTGACAGGAGTCAGGCGGGAAATGTAATTAGCCTGTCTTCGTCCTGTTATATGCAGAACATCCAGAGTACCGGCATCTTCCCGTAAAATGAATTCAACAGGATCCTGCCCGGAAACTACCCGGATGGTATCTTCTATATAACCCATATAGGATGCTGCGAGCATCTCTGATCTTCCGGCCGGAATGCTGAACAAACCGTCATCTGCGGTATATACTAGATGCTCCACACGGTCTCCCGCCTGCTCCGGAACCCAATAAACAACTGCTCCTGCGGCCGGTTGGGTATCTCCCTGTTCGCCGGTAAGCAATACCTTCCCCCGGACTGTTTGTGCGTTGGCAAAAAATGGTAATAAAATAAATAAACTAATAAGGATCTTTTTCATTTTGGTACTTGTGTTTGGAAATAATTTGAATTGACTAACTTACTTTAGTTCAATTCATTACAAACGCAATGGTACCAAATGACTACCGGGATAAACAGAGTTTTCCAACGGCAAAGGATGCAGTAAGCAGACAGTTGGGATTCCCGCTGTCTCTATCCCTGAACCAAAGGCTGGGACCGTAAAAAACTCCTGGTCAACAAGCTTCTGTATGAGTTCCGGGACATCTGTACCGTGACTGATCAGGGTGGGATCATCCATCGAAAATACCTGTGTACTGCAGCAGTTCTGGTCATGCATCTCTTCACAGGAGCCCTGGCCAAAGGAGCGGACGTGAGAGTGCATTGCCAGACAGGATGGATCGGCTGATATCAGTTTTACATGATAAGAACCTTCCACCAGGCAATGATGAACCGTAAAACCTGCGGTTGTAACTAGAAATGAAATTCCTACCAGCAGGCAGAAAAATATATCAGGTAATTTTCTCATTCTTGTTTGCAAAGATAATATTTTACTTTTGTAAAACATCTAATGACTCCGTTATGAAAGATTTTCTCAAGACATTAGCGGCCGTCATCCTGGGAAGTGCACTGGTTCTGATGACCGGGTTCTTCCTTCTGGTGGGGTCGTTGACTACGATGATCAACCTGGGGCTGGCCGGAACGGTTCCCTCCATTCCCGGCAATGCCATATTGCACATCACATTTGAGGAAGGCGTTGCCACGCAGGATTCAGATATGCCATCACTGGGCTTCCTCCCGCCCGGGCTGAATATCAGGCAGGGCGGCACCGGTTTCCTGGGCATCGCCCTTGCCATAGAACAGGCCGCCGTGGATCCTTCAATCAGGATGATATTCCTGGATCCCCAGTACCTGAATGCCCAAATGACGCATATTGAAGAGATCCGCAATGCCCTGATCTTGTTCCGCCAAAGCGGGAAGCCCGTGATCAGTTACGCTGCTGCCTATTCCCAACAGGCTTATTACCTGGCCACTGCTGCAGACAAAGTTATCATCAACCCGGAAGGGAACATTACCCTGCAGGGATTCAGCGCTTCGGTCAATTATTACAAGGATTTGTTTGAAAGGCTGGGACTGGAGGCCCAGGTTATCCGCCACGGGAGCTTTAAAACAGGGGGTGAGCCATTTACTGCAAACCGCATGAGTGATCAGGAACGAACACAACTGGCAACCTACCTGTCAACTGCCTGGGAACACTGGTCAGCCGGGATGGAGCAGGCCCGGCATATGGAAGAAGGAGCCATTGACCGCCTTTGTGCCCGGTCATTCCTGACAGATGCCGGATACGCCAAAGAAACAGGACTGGCAGATGAAGTCTGGCACCAGGATGAAACAATCTCTTACCTGTCTTCTGTTTACGAAGGATTGCCAGAAAGGAAACTGCCCTTTGTACCGGTTCAGAATTACATCAGGTACCTGGAAATGAACAGACAGAAACCTGTCAGGGAAAAAATTGCTATCGTATATGCCAGCGGGGATATCACCATGGGAAAAGGCACAGGGCAGGTTTTTGCCGATGAATACGCATCACAATTCAGACAATACCGGAACGACACCACTGTCAAAGCCGTTGTTCTCCGCATTGAAAGCCCGGGAGGAGATCCTATGGCTGCCGGGATCATCACAAGGGAAATCCAACTGACGGCGATGGAAAAGCCTGTCATTGTTTCCATGGGAGACGTCGCTGCTTCGGGAGGTTACTGGATCGCCAGTGCTGCAACAAGAATCCTGGTCCAACCTTCCAGCATGACTGGTTCCATAGGGGTTTACAGCATCTTTTTCAACGGGGAAAAGACATTGTCCGATATCCTTGAAATCTGCAACGAAACTGTTGACACGCACCCATACAGCCATTTCAATTCGCTCTATCACAGAAAAAGCGAACAGGAACTGCAAATTGTCAGGGAGCAAATTGAGTCTGTTTATGAACGGTTTGTAGAAACAGTGGCCAGTAACCGGCATATGGACAGGCAGGTTGTCGAAAATTTGGCCGAAGGCCGTATCTGGTCTGGAAAAGAAGCCCTCACTAACGGGCTGGCAGACCAGCAGGGCGGGCTGTCAGATGCCCTACGCGTGGCTGCCGGTATGGCCGGTATAGCCGACTACAGATTGGTTACATATCCCAAACCTTTCAGAATCATAGACATGATCAAGTTACCTGCAAGAAAAACGACACTGAGTGTTGAGAATCTTATTGAGAGACAACTACTTGATCTTCTGGGAGAAGGCGGGATCCGGGCTCGTCTGCCTTTTGATGAAAAATCATTATCGTGGTAGTCTTGTCTGTGATCCTGAAGCGGTTGTCTATGCGCCATCCGATGACCCATGCGATATCATTCCCCGAACAGAGAACAAAGACCTCTTTTTTATCGCATCCGGGGACTTTCTGATCGATAAGAAAATCGCTGATTTTCTTGAAACCCTTCATGCCAAGGGGAACGAACCTATCGCCTGGTTTCCAAGCTCTTACCTCAAGGGGGAACTGAAGCTTTCCGGCATCCAGCGCGGCCAAACCCGGATCCTTAGGTATGACAAAACCTGGAGTCCGTTCAACCTGTATAACCCCCAGCTTAGCCAGTGTAACCTGATCGGCCAGCTCCCGGATGACCAGTTCTTCCCTGTCAATAAAGAGCACATGAGACTGTGATAGGAATTTTTTTCCACTCTGACCTGCCATGGAAATGGCAATTCCATGAATCTGCGAAGCATTGAATCCATAGGGTGAGAGCAGCTGGTACAACCAGTAATCCACATTCCCCCCGCGTATCAGGCATGGGATGGAAAAACCTCTGACGGTTGCACAGGCTTCACGTTTTTCTGAAGTCAGCGAATCCAGCAGCAACTGCGCCTGCGTCAGGTTGTCTGCGTTCTTTCCCATGCGTTGTACTACATTGGGAGTCATCTGTTCCAGTATGGGCATCACCAGATGGCGGATCCTGTTGCGGGCGTAAACGGTTTCCTGGTTGGTTGAGTCTGTTCTGTAGGCTATATGATTATCGCGGGCATATTCCAGAATACCGGTGCGGGGCACTTCAAGCAAAGGTCTGATAACCTTACCGTTCTGGCCTTTCATACTGCAAAGCCCACGTAGCCCGGTTCCCCTGATCAGGTTCAACACCATGGTCTCTGCCCTGTCATTTGCATTGTGAGCTACCGCTATAAAAGAAAACCCGTATTCACGGCACAGCGACTCAAACCAGTCATACCGAAGTTCCCTGGCTGCCATTTCTGTTGATATCCCCTTTTCCCTTGCATATTGAAGGGTTTGGACTTTTTTGACATAAAACGGGATACAGTTCCGGCGGGACCATGCTTGAACAAATTCCTCGTCCCCGTCACTTTCTGCCTGGCGAAGAGAAAAATTCATATGAGCCACAGCGACCTTTCTGTGCAGCGGTTTTCCTGACCCAGACCCAAGCCATTTTACAAATAAATTGGCCATCACCATAGAGTCAACGCCTCCGCTGAGTGCCAGCAGGACCCCGCAGGAGGATCCTTCCAGCAACCTCTCGGCTGCCGCCCTGAATGTATGTTCAACGGCCCTCAATGGCAATATGTTTGACCAGAATGTCTATTTATTTGATATGGTATAGGAAAGTCCTATTGACAACACTTCCCGGAACTGCACCCTCGGTGCCTTGACACCAAATTTATCGGCAATCTGGATGTTGTCGTCGTAAATCAGGTTGGTACGGATATTGGCACTCATGAATTTGTTTACCTGCATGGAAATGGAGAGATCCCAGTAAACCTGGATATTCTGAGGCTTGTTAAGATAATCCGAGAAAAGGACAAGCTCCGTATCGACCTTTACATTTTTAAACACTTCCTTGTCAAGCTTTACTTTTAGCTGGGCTCCAAACTCTTTTCGCACTTTTTCATCGGGTTTGTTCCCGTAACTTCCGCGCAATTCCGGTACTCTCACTACCACAATACCCCCTGTCAATGGCGCAAATGTTACAGACAGCCATGAAAAAGGTTTGTAGTCTAAACCCAGTGCCAGTGTTGAATATAGGGGTGCGGCAAACTGTGAAACCAGTGTTGTGTCTGTTTTGGCATATTTGTACCCTTTTGCCATTTGTGTTTTTATACCGAATGCTGCTGAGAAATAAAGTTTCTCAGTTGCCTTGTAACCGAATTTAGAATCCAGCAGCAACCTGTCGTCTGTTTTCTTGAGAATATCCCCGAACATTTTTACAAACCCGTAACCTACCTGTAAACGGTTCTGGAACAGAATTTTGTCCTTATCATAATTGGCCTTGGCATCTACATACCCTCCCAGGGCAATGGAACTGTTTCCTCCTGCTGCCCAATTGGTTAGAGATGTTTGTGAAAAGTTAAACTGGGATAGCAGGGAATTGGTCCAAAATGTTGGTTTTTTGGGCGGGGGCATACTGGCCAGAGCTGCCTGACGGCTCTGTTCAACAAAACGGGCTATAAGTATAGAATCTTCAACAGCCCTTTGCCTGGCCGAATCCACCCTGGCGGTCAGCCTGGAAACCATCCTTGTCAGTTCTGCATAGGTGGGAACCTTTACAGTATCCTTTCCCAGAGAATCAATCCTGACTTTCTCCTGGGCGCTGGAAATGCCTGCTGTAAGCATGAGGGCAACAATAAGAAATGCTATTTTTTTCATAATTATATTTTACTCCTGGTCTGCTTTAACGTCATCGGCACAAAAATTAAAACCAAGACGTTTGCCTGTCTGCATTTTGGCACTGTCAATCTTGGCGTTCATCTGTTCTACGGTGGCCAAGGCAACCGTTTCATAAGGAGGGGCAAGTAAATCAAACGAAAGACTATATAAAACGGCCGTTTCCACTATGTTCACAACGGCGGCCTTGTCTATCATCCGTTTGCCGAAGTCTGTAAGGTCCCTTGTCTTCTGCCGTTTGCCTTCAGTGAAATAACTCTTGTCCTTATTTACGAAGACCCTGGCAACCAGGTAGCCCAGGTCGTCCTTCCTGCTGTATTTGAATGAATCTGTTAGAAAATTGTATACAGATATCATCCCGCAATACGAAGAATAAGGTTCTTTTTTTACATAATCCTTTTTCCATACGGGATGGTCTCTGTCAAACTGAAACACATCTGTGTGCATACTGAATATAAGGATATCATCTGCAAATTTCAGTTCGGCCTCAAACTTGCCCCTGTCGCGGTATTCAAAACGGACACGGCGGTTATCGCTGTCTTCCAGAAGTTCGTTCACGTCATTACTCATCTCGTGCAACACTTCCTTTGTTAGATTGAACACCTCAAGGGTTTGCAAAAACACTTTGTTTTTTAACTGAGACTTTTCGTTCAGTCCCTGAATGATCTGCTTTCTTGCAGTGCGTATTTCTGAGTTGGTCATAATATATATTAATAAGCTCTGGCAAATACGACCCTTTGAGGTGAGGGTTTTCCGCTATACATGCATTTACCTGGCCGGGGGTCTTCTCCCTCCGGTATGAGTCGTATGGTGGCTTTTGTTTCTTCTTTGATCTTTGCCTCGGTATCGGCAGTCCCATCCCAATGACAGAGAAAGAATCCTCCTCCTTCAATGCGCTCACGGAATTCATCGTAGCTGTCAATTTCAAAGGTGTTCCTGGTCCTGAAATCAAGCGCTTTCCTGTAAATGTTCTCCTGAATATCCCGTAGAAGCTGTGGTATGTATTCTTCCATTCTTTCCAGGGGAATAATTTGCTTTTCCAATGTGTCGCGGCGGGCAACCTCAACGGTGCCTGCTGACAGATCCCTGGGTCCAACGGCAATACGAACAGGAACACCTTTGACCTCCCATTCGGAAAATTTATATCCGGACCGGACATTGTCCCTGTCATCCATTTTAACAGATAATCCCAGGGCCTGAAGACGGGCGCTGACGGTTTGAAGATGAGTACAGATGGCCGTCCTCTCATCTTCTCCTTTATATATGGGAACCAGTACAACGTGTATGGGAGCCAGCGCGGGGGGCAGGATCAGACCGTGGTTGTCCGAATGAGCCATGATCAGGGCTCCCATCAGCCGGGTAGACACACCCCAGCTGGATGCCCAGACGTATTCCAGCTGGCCATCCCTGTTTGCAAATTGTACGTCAAAGGCTTTGGCAAAATTTTGTCCCAGAAAATGGGATGTGCCTGCCTGCAATGCTTTTCCATCCTGCATTAAAGCCTCAATGCAGAGTGTATCAACGGCTCCGGCAAAACGTTCACTGGCTGTTTTGGGACCTGTCCATACAGGAAGGGCCATTATATCTTTTGCAAAAGAAGCGTAAAGATCAACAATCAGGCGTGTCTCTTCCACGGCTTCCTCTCTGGTGGCGTGTGCCGTATGGCCTTCCTGCCACAAAAATTCTGTGGTACGCAGGAAAAGCCTTGTGCGCATCTCCCAGCGGACAACATTGGCCCACTGGTTGCAGAGAATGGGCAGGTCACGGTATGATTTGATCCAATTTTTGTACGTGCTCCAAATGATGGTCTCACTTGTGGGACGAACAACCAGTTCCTCTTCCAGACGGGCCTCTGGATCCACCACAAGGCCCTTCCCGCCAGGATCGGCCATCAGGCGGTGATGGGTGACTACGGCACATTCTTTTGCAAACCCTTCCACATGCTCTGCTTCCCTGTTTAAAAACGACTTGGGTATAAACAGGGGAAAATAGGCATTGACATGGCCTGTTGCTTTCAAGCGGCGGTCAAGTTCGGCTTGAATTTTCTCCCATATGGCATAACCATAAGGTTTGATAACCATACAGCCTCTAACAGCTGAATTTTCTGCCAGTTCCGATTTGATTACCAAACTGTTATACCACTCTGAATAGTTTTCATCCCTGTCCCTTATCTCTTTTGCCATGCCACCTTGCTTTTATTGGTACAAAATTTGTTTGTTATATTTTTGTTTTTTTGTATATTTGGTGCAAAAGTACATAATTTGCCACAATAAAAAATTAGGAGGTGCAAAATGAAAAGGTTTTTTCCCTATCTGATGCTGATCACCGGACTGTTTGCAGTTTCTTGCGGATCAGGATATCAAGTAGCATCCTCCAGGTATGACGATGCTACCTACTTCAGGCCGGACGTTACGGCCCGTGTTCACATGCTTGCTAATGCCCAGGAGGCAGAAGCGTTGATTAACCAAACGATCATAAAGACCGAAAGGGAAGGGGGTAAAGTCGAGACCGTGTACACAGATCCCCAGGGTGTTGCCAACATTGATGTTGAGCCTGGAACAACGTATCTTGTCATGAACTCCCAGGACGATTCCTATGAACGCAAGCTGGAGATGTTTAGCGATGAGCCGGATGACAGTTTTTCCCTAACCATCAATATGAGCTTTGATTACAGCAACTGGTGGAACAATCCATTCTTTGATTACCCCTGGTATGGCGCCTGGAACAGATACAGGTACGGGTACATGCCCATGTCTTACTGGGACTACTGGTATTGGTACCCGCGTACCTGGTATAGGGATTTCTGGTATTATGACTGGTCCTACAACTACTGGTACTATCCTTCATGGTATAACATGTGGTCATACTCGGGAATATGGGGCATGTATCCCTATGGCCATCATTATTACCACAACAATACGGATCGCAGAGACAACCGGAGTGAATACAGAAATGACCGTAGGCAGGATTTAGGCCGGAGCGCACCCGGCTCTGTATCTGCCAGCTCAATCCGTTCGGGAGGTTCCTACACCAGGACCAATCCAAAGATAGAACAGGTCTCGGGAAACAGGGCTCAGAGGACAAGAGACATCGTGGACAATAAGGTTGACAACAAAAATGAAATCACATCAGAAAGCGGTACCACCAATTACAGAAGGGTGACCGGGACCACAGGTTCTTCTGCCGTATACAGGGACCCTGCCTCCACAGCAAGAGCTCGTACAGAGGGAGCCCGTAGCGAAAACACTTTCTACCGCAGGTCGTCCAATCTGTCACAGGAAAACCGTGAGAATACCCGCTCAGAATCGTCTGGCACAACTACCAACCCGGGCAACAGCCGTAGTTTTTACAGGGGCACTCAGAGACCTTCTGCTACCGTAAATTCCGAAAATGCCGGAAGCTCTCGTTCTGTCCGCTCCTCTTCGGGCAGCACTTCAGGCAGTCGTTCAACCGGAAGCTACAACAGCGGTTCCAGCTCTACTAACAGGAGCAGTTCCTCCTCTTCTTCTTCCAGAAGCAGCAGCATGGGCAGTTCCGTAAGTTCCGGCTCTTCCAGGAGCAGCAGTTCGGGCAGTACCGGCGGAGGCGGTGGTGCCTCACGCTCCGGTTCCGGCGGCTCATACCGCAGATAACCGGTACATGATTTAACATATATGATCCCAAAACAATGAAAAAGCTCTTATTTCTGATCGCTTTTGTGCTTCCCTTTACCCTTGCAGGACAAAATGCCTGGGATGCCTTGCGCTATTCCCAGATTAATTACCAGGGTACCGCCCGTTCTCTTGCACTGGGCAATGCCGTAACGGCACTTGGTGGTGATTTTGGTTCCATAACCCTGAATCCTGCCGCTTCTGCCATGTATCCCTATTCTGAAATTTCCATTACCCCTTCTCTGGTTACAAAGTTTTCAGAAGTGAATTACTTTACCCAGAGGACCAATGACCGTTACACCCGTCCGGGTATATCCAACCTTGGATACACCGGATCTTGGAATACCTCAAACAACACGGGGCTGGTATCCCTTTCTTTCTCGGCCGGTTACAATAAAGTTCAGGATTTCACAACGCGCACCTCCGTTCGCCGTAATAATTCTGAATCCAGCTGGCTCACCCCGGTTGCTACCATGACTAACGGTATCGTCTATTCAGATCTTGAGCATGGTGACAACTACAATCCATATTACGATTCAAGAGCATCCTGGAGATCCGTTCTGGCCTGGAACACCTACCTGCTGGACACTCTTCCCGGGACACACGATCAGTACATTGCTGCTCCTGAAAATCTCTATGGAGAAGATATTGTTGTAGGGGGTCCCCTTGACCAGCGTTTTACGAGGGAATCCAGAGGAAGCATGGGTGAATACACCCTGAATATGGGGGCCAATATCAGTAACCGCTTTTTTGTTGGTTACAGCCTGAATTTCAGAAATATTTACTACAGAACATTTGAAAAATTCACAGAAACAGCTCAGGACCCTGAAGCATTCCAGACATGGTATACAGATTTTTCCCACACCTATGATCAGACCACTACCGGTCTTGGTTTCAATATGAATCTGGGGATCATTGCCGTACCGGTGAGCCTGCCTGGTTTCAACTGGAGGCTTGGGATAAGTGTCGCTACCCCTACCTGGACATCCCTGACCGACGAATGGCAGGAACACATGACGGCTGATTTTCTGGACCAGCAAAAAAACGCCAGCAGCCCGGTCGGTTCCTATTCCTATAAAGTACGCACCCCCTGGCGTTTCAGTGCAGGAACAGCTTTTATCCTTGGAAAAGTGGGCCTGATAAGTTTTGACTATGAAGGGGCAGATTACAGGACCATGAAAATGTCAGATAAATATGACAAATGGGCCTTTGAACAGGACAATGAAGCCATTCGCTACGGATCAGAAGAGTTTGGTTTTCAATATGCTCATAATTTTCGTGCCGGTGCCGAGATACGCATTTCCCGTCTTGCAATAAGGGGCGGGTACAGTTATTACGGAGCTCCCGAACGCAGTTATGAAGCTACACAAGTGGTTTCCGGCGGACTGGGCCTGCGTGGTAATCAATTTTATACAGACCTGGGCGTATCATACCGCCTGAAAGAAAGTGAAGGCTTTTCATTATATGATAGCGGGAGTCCCGGAATACCCGGACTCAATACCTTATCGCAGTTGAGGCTGCTGTTGACCGTTGGTTTTCGTTTCTAAAGCCTTCCAGGCTTCAGGACCTTCATTCATAAGCAGATCCAGAATACTTTGCCCGGGGACAAAGCCTTGTTTCCGGGCAAAAACCTGATAATACGGGATGGCTTCGTAAGCAGGCAAATGGAGACGAAAATCATTCTCGCTATATAACATATTGTATAACTCTGTATATGAAATAGATATGTCCGTTTCCAATGCGTCGGCACACCACCTGAGAATGGCTGTGTTGTATTCAAACAGAGAGGTTGATTTCTTAATTGTATAAAATTTTCTGATCTCGTCCCTGTAGTACTCATAATAAGGAGAAGAGCGGTAGGCAGATTCTATAGCCAGCCAGTGAACACGCTGCCAGTCCCTGGACAGATCAAGCATGACCTCGCGTATGGGTGTCTTCAATCCATGTTTGCGTATTACTGGAATGATAAGCCACTGAGGCCCGTTGGCACCGCATATGGAGCAGCGGTTTCGAATAGTTTGTTTCTGATAATGTTCGTGTTGTTCCAGCACCCATTCTCCGTCTGGAAATATTGCAGCAAAACAAGCTACAGGAGGCCAGTATGCTGTTGTAAAAATGGCCTTCATGCTGTCATTCTTCTTCCATGAATTTGGTTTTGTATGGAATAATACCCCTTTGTGAAGCCCTGATGAATGACAGGATGATATTCCTTTCTTCCGACACGTCCAGAACTTCTTCTACTTTGCGGCAGGCATCATTGATATTCAATCCAACCTGGTATATGATGCGATAAATATCGTGTATCCTTTCAATTTGTTCAGAGGTAAAGCCCCTGCGACGCAAGCCAATGATGTTTATGCCTCCGTAGCAGAGCGGACGCCTGCCTGCCAGCACATAAGGCGGCACATCCTTGCCTATCATGGAACCACCTGATATCATGGCATGGGCTCCTATGCGTGTAAACTGGTGGGCCGCCGAGGCCCCGCCAATGATGGCATACTCATCAATCTGGGTCTCCCCTGCCAGTCCGACATAGGAAGTAAGTATAACATTGTTTTTGATATGACAATCATGAGCTATGTGTACGTAGCTCATGATCAAACAGTTATCATCTACCTTAGTCACGCCTATATGACTTGCCGCCGTTCCGCGGTTGATGGTCGCATATTCGCGGATTGTCACATTATTCCCTATTTCTACAGAAGACACTTCTCCCGCAAATTTAAGATCCTGGGGTATAGCCCCTATCACAGCCCCGGGGAACACCCTGCAATTGGCCCCTATGCGTACGTAATCCATAATGGTCACATTGGGCCCGATAACACTCCCCGGGCCAATGTCTACATGTTGTGCTATGGAAGTAAAAGGACCTACTTCTACGTTTTTCCCCAGGATGGCTTTTGGGTGAATAACACTGAGTTTATGTATCATAACTGTTCTTTTTCATTTGATAATTAATCATCAGGGCAACCGCAGTATTGGCTGCATGCCCTGGTTTATAAGCTGTTACAGAGGCATTAAAACGCCTTCCTGCTAATAAAAGATCTCCCAGCAGGTCCATCATTTTATGCCTGGCACATTCATTGGAAAAATACAATTCCGAGTTGTTCAGGTAGCCCTGATGAAGTTTTAATCCCGGCTTATTGAAGATTGTTCGTAACAGGGCGAGGTCTTCTTCATTCAGATCCTTATCTGCTATAACCAGTGCATTGTCCATGTCCCCTCCCCTGATCAACCCTTTTTTTAAAAGAGGCAGCACTTCATGCAGGAATACAAACGTACGGCTGCGCGCAATGTCTTCAAGAAAATCCCTTTCCTGGTCATAAACAAATTCCTGCTTGCCAAGTACCCCTGAATCGAAATCCAGGATCACCCGGGCAGAAAAAGAATCGGCCGGGACCACCTCAACCATTGTGCCGGAGTTCTTGTCTGAAAAATATACCGGATTCTGTAGGTTATAGCAAAATCTTTCGGCCCTCTGCTCCCGGACTCCCGTATCCTTTATCGCGGATGCAAAAGGATATGCACTCCCGTCCAGGATGGGGACCTCCGGTCCATTCAGTTTTACCAGAACATTGTCAACACCCATGCCGAAAAAGGCTGCCAGGAGGTGCTCCGGAGTACCCACCCTCATCTGGTCCCGTACTAAAACGGTGCTTCTTTCTGTCTTGGCAACATGATCTGCCAGAGCTTCCATAACCGGCTCTCCCGCAATATCCGTTCTCTGAAAACGGATGCCGAATCCTTCCGGGGCCGGGCAAAGGATCATTTCATTAATGGTCCCTGAATGTAAGCCCACTCCTGTAAAGCGGATTTCGCCGGAAATCGTCTGTTCCTTCATTTATCTTTTTTCCCAGATTTCCTGAAAAGGGCATATGCCCTCATATACTGGCTGTGATCAATGGCAGGCATTCCCAACAAGACACTTCCCTCCTGTTTGACAGAGCCGATAACCCCGGCCTGAGCTCCTACCTGAGTGCCGTCAGCGACCGTCAGGTGCCCTACAATACCGACTTGCCCTCCGATCATGCAATTCGCCCCAATGCGGGAAGAGCCGGCTATGCCACTCTGGGCAGCCATCACGGTGTTTTCTCCCACTTCTACATTATGGGCAATCTGAATCAGGTTGTCCAGCTTGACACCACGCCGGATTATGGTTGCCCCCATAGTTGCCCGGTCAACGACCGTATTGGCCCCAATCTCAACGTCGTCCTCAATGATTACATTGCCCGTCTGGGGTATCTTCCGGTACTTCCCGTCTGATGTAGGCGCAAATCCAAACCCATCCGATCCTATCACCGCATTGGCATGAATGATACAGCGTTCACCAATAACACAATCATCGTAAACTTTCACTCCCGGGTATAGAATGGTTCCGCTGCCTATCTTTACATTGTCCCCTATATAAACCTGAGGGTAGATCTGGGCACTGTTTCCTATGCGCACGCGTTTACCAATATAACTGTGAGCTCCGATATATACTTTCCTTCCAATGGTAGCTTTCCGGGAAATGCTGTGCGGAAATTCCCATCCTGTTTTCCTTTTTTCAGACGAGAACAATCCCAGCAGGACTGCAGCAGATTCGTAGGCGTTGTCTACCCGGATCAGTGTGACGGATACTTCCCCGGCCGGGGTAAAGTCCCTGTTGATGAGCACTAACGATGCTTTGGTCTGATACAGATACTTTTCATATTTTGGATTGGCAAGAAAACAGGCCGTGCCTTGCTTTCCTTGTTCAATACGCGCCATGCCCGTAACTACAACATCGGGATTCCCTACTACTTCACCTTTCAGATGATTGGCAATAATGCCGGCAGTCAGTTCCATTTTATCTTATGAATTAATAAATCCGAACAAATTTCGTTCCATTTATGAAATAATGCAAATTACGAAATAAATTTGCCGGGGTTCAGTAAAATGCTTACATTTGCAGCCGATTAGGAAAACGTGCAAGAGGACTTTGGTCCTCTTTTTTATTACAAACATAAGATTATCCAAAATGGAAGGTTTAAATCTGATCAGTACATTTGCCGAATTCAAGGATTTGAAAAACATTGACCGCCCTACTATGATGAGCGTTCTGGAAGATGTTTTCCGTTCACAGCTGGCCAAAATGTATGGAAATGCAGATAATTTTGATATCATTATCAATATCGACAAAGGAGATTTTGAGATCTGGAGAAACAGGGAGGTTGTTGAGAATGTAGAAGACCCTAATACACAGATTTCACTAAAAGAAGTGTCCAGAATTGATGACTCCTACGAGGTTGGTGAACCATTCACAGAAGAGGTAAAACTCTCCGAATTCGGGAGGAGGGGAATCCTGACGCTCAGGCAAAATCTGGCCGGGCGGATTATGGATATCGAAAAAGCCAATATGTATGCCAAATACAAGGAACGTGTTGGTGATATTATAGTAGGCGAAGTCTACCAGGTCTGGAAAAAAGAAGTCCTCGTGCTGGATGAGGAAGGAAACGAGCTTTTATTGCCAAAGTCGGAGCAGATCCCAAGCGATTATTTCCGTAAGGGAGATACTGTCAGGGCGGTTGTATCAAGTGTGGAAATGAGGAATAACACACCGGTCATTACCCTTTCCAGAACGTCACCTAAATTCCTGGAACGGCTTTTTGAGCAGGATGTTCCCGAAATTTATGATGGTTTGATCACCATAAAAAAAATCGTACGCATACCCGGTGAACGCGCAAAAGTGGCTGTTGAATCCTACGATGACCGGATTGATCCTGTAGGTGCCTGTGTTGGTGTGAAAGGTTCCAGAATCCACGGGATTGTCCGGGAATTACGGAACGAAAATATTGATATCATCAATTGGACCACCAACCCCCAACTGCTTATACAAAGGGCTCTGAGTCCTGCCAAGATCTCATCCATAAAGATTAATGAAGAGGCAAAACGCGTAGGAGTATACCTCAAACCCAATGAAGTATCCCTTGCCATTGGTAAAGGGGGGTCCAATATAAAGCTGGCAGGAATGCTCATAGGTTATGAAATTGATGTGTTCCGTGAAATGGACGAAGATGAAGAAGACGTAATGCTAGATGAATTCAACGATGAAATTGAGCAGTGGATCATCGATTCACTCAAACAAATCGGCTGTGACACAGCAAAGAGCGTTCTGGCCATACCCATACCCGAATTAGTCAAACGTGCCGATCTGGAAGAGGAAACTGTGACCGAAGTGATCCGCATCCTGAGGTCGGAATTTGAAAACGATACAAAAGAATAAGGAGATTATATGTCGGAAAAACAAGGTATTCGTATAAGCAAGGTAGTCAAGGAGTTTAACATTGGGATTGGTACCCTTACCGATTTCCTGAAAAAAAAGGGAATAGAAGTGGATTCATCCCCAAACAGCAAAATCCCCGAGGAAGCTTATGCACTTGTTGAAAAGGAATTTGACAAGGAACTGCAAATAAAGGAACAATCCAGAAAGATTATACTTAAGGTAAAAGATGTATCGCAGGAAGAACTGCCTGTCTCACCTGCACCCAAAGTCAAGGCAGAAACAGAATCCGTCCCTGCACCCTCTCCCGCTGCAAAACAGGAACCTATGGTCAGACCCGAATCCGCTGCAAAGAAGGACACTATCGCTAAACCGGAGCCGGCAGCCAGTACAGGGTCTATGGCTAAATCTGAACCAGCGTCCGGGAAGGAACCGGCAACAAAGGCCGAACCAGTGGAAAAATCCGAACCAGCTTCAAAACCAGAACCTGTCTTAAGACAGGAGCCCCATGCCACAGAAGAACCTCTTGTCCAACATAAAACAGAAGAGAAGCCTCAGGCCTTACCCGGTGCTGATATCCAGACTGCCCCCGAAAAAGGGCCAACCGTTGTGGGAAAGATTGACCTGACTCAATTTGAGAAGCCCAAAGAGGGGAAAACAGTTGTTGCACCGTCACCGGAACCTGCTTCCAAGCCCCAGACCGGGATAAAACCAAAAGAAGAAAAAAAACCCACACCTGTCTCCCCATCCAGACCTGAAGAACCGGTCCACATAGAAACTGAGTTTGAAAAACTTGCAGGGCCCAAGATCACCGGACAGATGGACCTCTCCCAGTTTGACAAGAAGAAACCGTCAGAGGATAAGGAGAAATCCAAAGCCGACAAACAGAAAGTTAAACGCGAAAGAATCCAGAAACCACACCGTGAACGCGTAGACGTGAACAAAGTGCCTCCCCGCAAAACGGATAATTCCAGCCGTGGGAAAGGACGTGGAAAAGAAAGGTTTAAACCCATTCATCCGGAAGTGGATGAAGATGCAATCCAAAAACAGATTAAAGAAACCTATGCCCGCATGACCGAAGGCAAGGGAAAAACAAAGGGGTCCAGACACCGTCGTGAAAAGCGTGAGATCGTAACCCAGCGGATGGCAGTAGAACAGGAACGCAGGGAAATGGAAAGCAACCTGCTCAAGGTGACTGAATTCGTGACCGTAAACGAACTGGCCACCCTGATGGACGTTCCTGTTGTCAAAGTTATAGACGCATGTATGAACCTTGGGCTTATGGTTTCCATCAATCAGCGGCTTGACGCAGAAGCCATGGTCCTTGTTGCCGAAGAATTCGGATATCAGGTTGAGTTTGTAACAGCAGGATTGCAGGATTCGGTCCAGGAAGAAGACGATAATCCTGCAGACCTGAGTGAAAGACCTCCCATCGTTACAGTTATGGGACACGTAGACCATGGAAAAACGTCCTTGCTGGACTACATTCGCGATGCCAACGTGATTGCCGGAGAGGCAGGAGGTATAACGCAACACATCGGGGCCTACAGTGTTCTGCTGAAAAACGGCCGCCTGATAACATTTCTGGATACCCCCGGACACGAAGCCTTTACAGCCATGAGGGCACGTGGTGCCAAAGTCACGGACATGGCCATTATCATCATAGCGGCCGACGATGCCATCATGCCCCAGACCATAGAAGCCATTAACCATGCTTCAGCTGCGGGCGTACCTATGATTTTTGCCATAAACAAAATCGACAAACAGGGAGCGAACCCGGAAAGGATCCGAGAGCAACTGGCCAATATGAACATCCTGGTGGAAGACTGGGGTGGAAAGCACCAATGCCAGGAAATTTCTGCAAAAAAGGGAACCAACGTTGATAAATTGCTGGAAAAGATCCTATTGGAAGCAGATCTGCTGGAATTGCGCGCCAATCCCAACAAACGGGCGTCGGGTACGGTAATTGAATCATCCCTGGATAAAGGCAGGGGTTTCCTGGCTACGATTTTGATTCAAACTGGAACGTTGCACCAAGGCGATGTGCTCCTGAGCGGCTCCTGTACCGGGAGAGTCAGGGCCATGTTCAACGAAAGGGGCCAAAAGATAACAGAAGCCGGACCATCTACTCCCGCTTCTGTCCTGGGCCTGAACGGAGCTCCTGCCGCAGGAGAACTTTTCTTTGCTATGGAAGATGAAAAAGAAGCACGGGAAGTGGCAGCAAAAAGAGAGCAACTTATGCGGATCCAGGGACTCAGAACACAGAAACACATTACCCTGGAAGAGATCGGACGCCGTATTGCCATCGGAAATTTCCAGGAACTGAACATCATTGTAAAAGCCGATGTGGACGGTTCCATCGAAGCCCTTTCAGATTCGTTGATCAAGCTTTCAACCGAGGAGGTTCAGGTCAATGTCATCCATAAGGCTGTCGGAGGTATCTCTGAGACCGATGTGCTCCTTGCCACTGCATCCAATGCCATTATCATAGGTTTCCAGGTGCGTCCCTCTGCCTCGGCAAGGAAACTGGCAGAAAAGGAAGAGATTGAGATACGTCTCTACTCTGTCATTTATGATGCCATAGAAGATGTCAATAAAGGCATCGAGGGAATGCTTGCACCCGTGGAAAAGGAAGAAATTACGGCAACCGTCGAGGTCCGGGACATATTTAAAATATCCAAAGTGGGGACCATTGCCGGTTGTATGGTAAAGGAAGGCAAGATCACACGCAATGCCAAAGTGCGGATAATCCGTGACGGCATTGTCATATACACCGGTATGCTTGGATCACTCAAACGTTTCAAGGACGATGTCAAAGAAGTACAGGCCGGTTACGATTGCGGTCTGAACATTGACGGATACAACGACATCAAAACCGGTGATATCATAGAAGCCTACACCATTGTTGAAGTCAAGAGGAAACTCTGATCAGAAACGTGACCGCGCAAACCAGAATCCTTTACGCAGCAGAAAGATAAATAAAAGCAGGCCGGCAATAAAAAGCTGCATTCTCAGCCTGTTGCGGATGCTGGTGCTGGCAACCACTAGTTCCGGATCTTCGTTCACTAGTTTACTCCACGTTTCGGGATCAGGATAATCCCTAAAACCATATTTGGCGAGTACGACCCCCTCCTTTATCACCATCAATCCGGGTGTGGAGCGTATCATGGTTAGCACTGTTTTTAAGTCTGCCATATAGACAGGCATGACTATCCCGTATTCCATCAACAACTCCTGTGTGACAACTGCCGGCAGGGCACTGATGGCATAGTAAGGAAGACCCTTTTCCCGGTTTTCAGCTATGAGTAACTCCAGGGGGGCCAGCACTTTCGCCTGCAGGTTCTCTTCAGAGGCAACCAGCAGTACTAGAGCAGTGGCCTTAACTGCCAGGATGGAATCGGTAACGGAGTGCCCCGACTTGTCCCGTACCGAAAAATCGGATATTTTATGACGGACACCTGTGGCCGTTGTTCTTGTACGCGAATCGACAAATGCCCAGGTACTGTCGGGAAGTGAATCCGGCAAAAAAACTTTTTCTTCTCCTTCACGATTGTATATCAGTTCTGTGGTAAAGATAAATTCGGGATTCAGACGGGCTTCTTCCAGCAGGGCGGCGATATTGTTTCCAATTTTATATCCCCTGAAATCAATCAGGGGAAGGTGCCTGTAACTGTAGACAGACACAGAAGTGATCACTAATGCAAAAAAAATGAAGACCGGCCACTCTGCAGCTCCCCTGGCTACGGGAGCTGTCCTGTTTCTCTGTAAAAAAAGAAACAAGGCAAAGGGCCAGAAAAATAGATTTTTAAAAAAAGTCTGCCAGTTGGTTAATTTCACAGCATCGCCAAAGCATCCGCAATCCTGCACCGGATCAAATATTGCCAGGAATAAGGTCAGTATCGTAAAAAAAGACATGAACAGAAAAACTCCCCAGGCGGCAATCCGCTTGCGAAAGTCCAGAAGGACCAAGACTCCCAGTGTGAATTCAACGGCAGACAGTGTGATCCCGCAAATCAGGGAAAAGGGCTCCAGGAATCCTATCCCGAAAGCGTGGAAGTATTCCTTGAAAATCAATGATGATCCTACCGGATCCACTGCCTTGACAAAACCCGAAAACACAAAAAGCAGTCCCAGTAAGATCCTGGAAATTTTTCTCATGGCAGGTATGGTATAATCCGTTCAAATATAACCGGCCAGTCAGCCATCTTCCCTTTTTGATCGTTGCAGGAAATGACCCTGAAAGACTTATCGCCCTGTGCCTGTTCCAGGTAAACATCCCGGACACGCTGCTGGAACGTAAGGGATGCCTCATGAATATCGTCCTTCCCTTGCAGGTAGGATCGATCTTCGCCTTGCCTGGGGGATTCCAGTTTTTCCTTGACAAAGGAGAGCGGAACATCAAGAAACAGGTTCACCTCGGGCCTGGGAATTCCAAAATGTTCGTACTCCATTTTCAGAATAAAATCACGAAGTAGTTCCCTTTCCCCTGGATTCTTGAGTTTTGCACATTGAAATGCAATATTTGAATAAACGTACCTGTCCAGAAGCACCACTTCCCCATCCTGCAGCCAGCTTCTTATCCGGGGAGCCATCTCAAAACGGTTTCCAGCAAAAAGCAATGATACCAGGTAGGGGTCCACTGCATCAATAGGGCCACTGTCACCACGGAGAAACCGGGCTATTAAAGACCCGTATACAGGAGTATCATAGCAGGGAAAGTGCATGAAGTGCACCGGCCTGGTGCGCTTTTTAAAATACGCTTCCATTGCTTTTAGTTGGGTGGATTTACCGGCTCCGTCCAAACCTTCCAGAACAATCAACATATTACAAAATTATATAAAAAAAACCTTATCTGTTTTTTATTACTTTTGTTTTATGAATATCAGCTTCCCTGCAATTATGGGGGTGGTCAACTGTACCCCCGATTCTTTTTACGCCGGCTCGCGTGCCATGGACCCGGCCAGCGCTCTTGATCGTATCGCAAACATGTTGCAGGAAGGAGCTGCCATCGTGGACATAGGCGCCTGCTCAACCAGGCCCGGGGCATCATGGCCATCTCCGGCAGAAGAATGGAACAGGCTGGAACCCGTTCTTAAGCTGGCTAAAGAAAATTATCCCGATATTCTTTTTTCTGTTGACACTTTCCGGCCCATGATTGTGGAAAAAGCCTATTCAATACTTGGCCGGTTCTGGGTAAACGACATTTTTGCAGGAAACTTTGACAAGGCTATGTTGCCTTTGATCGCATCTCTTGATTTGCCATGGATTGCTATGCATCAGGAACCTTATCAGGGGCCCCGGGCCATAACCCTTTTTTTTCAAAAGGTATCGGAGGCCGCAGAAAGGTATGGTGTCAGGGAATTCATCCTGGATCCCGGATTTGGATTCAAAAAGGATGTTGACCAGAATTTTGAGGTGCTCTCATCACTGCATTCGCTGGTCCCCCGGAACGAAAAGGGGGAGCCCTGCGCTCCTTTGCTTGCGGGGATATCAAGAAAAAGAATGACATATCTTCCCTTGGGCACAACGCCTGAAAACGCACTGATCAGCACCTCGGCCCTTCACCTTCAACTGTTATTAAAAGGTGTCTCCATTCTTCGTGTTCACGATGTTGCACATGCGGTACAGATGATTACGTTGTACAAAAAAATGAGTATATTTGAGCATTAATCAAATCATATCACCATGGAATTTAACCCGTTGCTGGCCATCTCCCCTATTGACGGAAGGTATTATACCGTTACAGCTCCCCTGAATCAGTATTTTTCGGAATTCGCACTAATACGTTACAGGCTTCATGTAGAAGTAGAATATTTCATTGCTTTGTGCAAACTGCCGCTGCCCCAGTTAAAAGATGTGGATTCACGTTGGTTCCCCATTCTTCGTAATTTGTACAAAAATTTTTCCATTACCGATGCCAAGGTTATCAAGGCACAGGAAAAGGTCACAAACCACGATGTAAAATCGGTAGAATACTTTTTGAAGAACAAAATGAAAGCCCTCGGGCTGGATAAGTATTGTGAATTTGTACATTTTGGACTGACTTCACAAGACATCAATAACACGGCCATTCCCATGAGCCTGAAACACGGGATACAAAAAGAATACATCCCTTTGTTGCGAAATGTCATTGATATGCTGGAAGTAAGGTCCAGAGAGTGGGCTCCGGTAGTTATGCTGGCCCATACACACGGACAGCCTGCTTCTCCAACCAGGTTGGGCAAGGAGATCCAGGTCTTCAAAGTCCGGCTGGAAGAACAGCTCAAAAGCCTGGAACAGGTTCCCTTTACAGGAAAATTCGGGGGCTCTACAGGGAATTTTAACGCTCACAACCTCGCATACCCACAGATTGACTGGCACAAGTTTGCCGACAAATTTCTGAACAACACATTGGGAATTCCACGTTCTTTTCCAACAACACAGATAGAACATTACGACCACATAGCCGCCCTTTGTCACAATCTGAGCCGGATCAACACCATATGTATTGACCTAAGCAAGGATATGTGGTCTTACATATCTATGAATTATTTTAAGCAACATATCAAGGACCAGGAGATTGGTTCTTCGGCCATGCCCCATAAGATCAACCCCATTGATTTTGAAAATGCAGAAGGCAACTTTGGGGTTGCCAATGCCATCTTTGACCATTTGGCCGCCAAACTGCCTATTTCCCGGTTACAACGTGACCTTACAGACTCCACCGTTTTACGTAACCTGGGGGTCCCCCTGGCGCATACGCTGTTGGCATTCAAGTCATTGCAAAGGGGATTCGAAAAAGTGCTGCTCAACATGCCAGCCATTGAAAAAGATATTGACGAGAACTGGGCCATCATTTCTGAGGCCATACAGACCATTCTCAGAAGGGAAAATTATCCCCAGCCCTACGAAACACTGAAGGTACTCACCCGCACCAACATGCACATAGATAAAGAATACCTGCATGCTTTTATTCGCAACCTGGACATTAGCCAGGAGGTAAAAGATGAGCTGCTCCAGATCACACCACGCAATTACACAGGTCATTAGCAATCGTGATCTCTATGAAGTACCGCTTTTTTCTTTTTGATCTGGACAATACGCTTTGGGATTTTGAAGGTAACGCCCTGGAATGCATTACCGAATTGGTACGGGATCACGGTCTTCTCAAGTACATAGACGATCCTGCAGCCTTTTATCAAGTGTACCGTACCTGCAATAAGCAGTTATGGGAAATGTATGAGGCGGGGCAGATCACACAGCAAAAACTCCGCGACTTTCGGTTTGTCATTACGCTTGAACAGGCTGGTGTACCCGATGCCGGGCACCTGGGTCCAGTTTTTGGAGAGCAATACCTTGAATTGATGCCAACCAAAACAAAGCTGGTTCCTTATGCCAGCATGGTCCTGGAATACCTTCAAAATAAAGGCTGCCAGTTGGCTCTTCTGACAAACGGGTTCAGGCAGGTCCAGTACGACAAGATCCGGAACTGCGGTCTGGACCGTTTTTTCGGTAACCGGGTGTTCATATCCGAGGAAGTGGGTTTTCATAAGCCAAACCCGAAGATTTTTTCCGCGGCCATTACCTCTATCAACGGGAAGAAAAAAGAAACGCTTATGGTGGGGGATAATTTTCAGACTGATATAGAAGGAGCCCAGGTTTTTGGAATTGATCAGTATTATTATAACCCGGAGGGGCAGCCTTGTGATGGTGCCCCTACCTATATGGGGAGCGATCTGAGGGATCTGATGGACCTGGTGTAATAATAAACACGTCCTCGTCCTGCCGGTGAAAATAATAATTTTCTCTGGCAAATTTTTCAAGGGAATCTTTATTGGATTGTAATTCCCTTAACTTGCTTTCGGTTTGATGAATCTTTTCTTTGTAGTATCTTTGCTGAGACTTGTTTGCAGAGTATTCTCCCAGCGTTCTTACCCAGCTTGTTAAGCTGTTGTTGTCAAAAAAAAGCATCCAGACTATGAAGATCAGAGTCACAATAAAATACCTGTTTCTGAGCGGCTTCAAAAAACGGTCATATGTGAAACGTTTAGACATGAGAATGGATTTTCCACAACAAATATAAGAGGATTTTCAATATGCGGCCAACATTGGTTATCATGGCTGCCGGTATGGGCAGCCGCTACGGCGGGCTTAAACAATTGGACGGACTGGGCCCTAACGGAGAAACAATCATGGATTATTCCATTTATGATGCCCTCGGGGCAGGATTTGGAAAGATTGTTTTTGTCATAAGGGAATCATTCAGGGAAGCATTCGACCGCGTGTGTGTAGCACGATACGGAAGGAGTTTCTCTTTTGAGTTCGTCACACAGGAATTGGAAGATATCCCGGCTCCCTACAGCCCCCCTGCGGGCAGGGAGAAACCCTGGGGAACGGGGCATGCCTTGCTTACAACGGCAAAATGTGTAGACTCACCCTTTGGCATCATCAATGCAGATGATTTTTACGGACGCGATGCTTTCTGCGTTCTGCGTGACTTCCTGGTCCGGAAAGACCTGGATGAGGGTTCCTGCGCCATGGTCGGGTACCGGCTGGAAAACACACTTTCCCCTTCCGGACCTGTATCAAGGGGGATATGTCACAGCAACGCCCGGGGACTTTTGACAGATGTGGTGGAGCGATTCAAAATCCAGCGGTACGACAATGAAAAGATATATTGCACTATCCCAGGCAATAATGAAGAGACTAACCAGTTGGAATTAAGCCCCGGCGATCTGTGTTCTATGAATTGCTGGGGATTTCTGCCCGATGTTTATCCAAAAGCACAGCGTCTGGTCACAGAATTTCTGGCACAGCACATTCAGGAACCGGCTTCTGAATATCACCTTCCTACCTTGGTAAACCAGATCATCAGATCAGGGGAAGGAAATTGTCACGTATTACAGACCAATGCCCGTTGGTTTGGTGTTACCTACCGGGAAGACCGGGATGGCGTGGTGGCCAGGCTGCGATCCCTGCACCGGGAAGGTATATACCCAAATCCATTGTTTTAACAAACTCCTTAGTCCAATGAGAAAATATTTTGACTACTACCGCCCAAAATTGGGAGAATCATGGCTAATAATGCTTGCCATCCTTTTGGTTGGAGGCACCATTATTACCGCTTCATTAGTGTTTATAATCAACCTGATACGCCCCGGGGCCCTCTCACTGACCGGTGCTTCCGGGTGGAGCACCCCTGTGATATATGTGATCCCTTTCATCTTTGTGTTTTTCTACGTGTATTTACGCGCCCGGAATAACTACCACCAGGCGTTAGGACAGAGCACACCACCCTATCCAAACCCAGGCGCCCGTCTTGGCCGGGTGCCGCTCCCTGTTTTCATCCTGATACTGCCAGTTTTGATCGTTACTTTATCGGTAATCATGGATCCCCTGACCGATTGGCTGGAAATGCCTGAATTCATGAAGGAAATTTTTGCCAAAATGTCTGAAAATAACCTGCCTACCTTTGTTGCCGTTGTTGTTGCCGCCCCAATTCTGGAAGAGTGGCTGCTGCGGAACGTTGCCCTTAAGGGGATGCTGCAGCATATGGCTCCCTGGAAAGCCATAGCATGGTCTGCCCTTATGTTTGGTGTGATCCATGCCAATCCCTGGCAGGCTATCCCGGCTTTCCTGGTTGGTTGTCTTCTGGGTTGGATTTATTACAGGACACGTTCCTACTGGAGCTGTGTAGCCCTGCATGCGATTAATAACGGATTGTCATTCCTTCTGGCAGGCTTGTTCCCCCAGATTTCTGCAGATGCGTCTCTGAGGTCTCTTATAGGCAACAACTTTTTTTACATTGCACTGGCTGCCTCTGTGATTCTGCTTGGCCTGACCTTGCTCTACCTGAATAAAAAACTGGCTTCTGGCCCACAATTAAACATAACCTATGAACAACAGCACGAATCTGTATCCTCTTAGTTTTAAACCCATCTTCAAGGAGCGCGTCTGGGGGGCCGAGACCTGGGTCCTGAGTGGCCTGAACAGGGATACGTCGGTAATTGAGAATGGTTTTTTGAAAGGAAACACCATTAACGAGGCCCTTGAAGTGTACCTTGCCGACCTGGTGGGCGCGGGGGTCTATGATGCCTGCGGAGATGAATTTCCTTTGCTCATAAAATATCTGATCGTCAATGATTTCCTTTCGGTACAGGTACATCCTGACGACAAAAGGGCAGCGGCCATGCACCACGCTTACGGGAAAACTGAAATGTGGTATATCCTGGATGCCAAACCCGGGGCGCGGCTTTATCTTGGCTTTAGCCGTGATATGACTCCGGAAGTGTTTTATTCCCATTGTGAAAATGAAACCTTGCCCGAGGTGATGAATTGTATCACCCCTGTAAAAGGGGAATGCTATTTCATCCCAGCCGGGCTGATTCATGCATGCGGTGGCGGACTGACCATTGCCGAGGTACAACAGGTTTCGGACATCACTTACCGGGTATACGACTGGGGAAGGGAACACAAGCGGGAGACTGCCCGGGAAATGCACCTGGAACTGGCCCTGGACGCGATTGATTACAGTAAACACATTCCAGATCCGACCACTTCAGGTGTTCTGGCCGACTCCCCTTTTTTTACCGTACGTTTACTGGAGTTGGACCAACAAATGGAAATTGACGCATTTGCTTCAGATAAATTTGTGGTCTATCTGGAATTGGAAGGCGCATCGGGTATTGAAACAGATGGGGTTTATTACAGTTCTGAAAATAGGTGCCTGCTGGTTCCGGCATCTGTGGATTACTGGAAAATCATTCCACGGGGTAAGACTAAACTCCTGGAGATTACCCGTTAATATCCATAATATCATCCAATTGACGGCGTTCCTTCTTAGTGGGGCGACCGGTTCCTTTTTTGCGGTAAATAACTACTGTTTCGCTGGGCAGTTTCAGCTTATCCAATTCTTCTGCAGGAGTAACATCGCTGACAAAAAGGGGCACATCCTTTGCAGGCTGGCGTCTGTCAATTGGCTGAAGCACAAGATATTCATAGTAGACTGCTCCTTTCCTGACAACTATGGTATCGCCCTGATGAACTTCCCGGGAAGGTTTCACACACTGCCCGTCAATTTTAACACGGGATCCCCGGCAGGCATCAACAGCATCGGCCCTGGTTTTAAAAACCCGGATTGCCCAAAGGTATTTGTCTATTCGCATAAGTTCAGTTTCCGGGATCGACTGTGTTTACCAGGTTCATCGCCCGGTCAATCCCCTGCCGGATGAATAATTCCAGCGCTTCAATGGCATTGTTGCATATAAAAGGCAATTCCATTATTTCCTTCTCATTCCATCGGCTCAGCACATAGTCTGCCTGATATCCTTTTGGAAAATCGCCCCCGACCCCAATTCTCAGACGGGCATATTCTTCGGTCCCAAGAATAATTGAAATATCTTTCAGGCCATTGTGGCCTCCGTCGCTTCCCCGTGCCCGCATCCTGAGTTTCCCGAATGGCAGGGCCACATCATCCACTACGATAATCAGATTCTCCAGCGGGATGCTTTCTTCCTTCATCCAATAACGGACGGCTTTACCGCTAAGATTCACATAAGTGGACGGTTTAAGCAACCATACTTCCTTACCGGCGTGTTTAATACTGGCCAGCGATCCATACCGCAGGGTGGAAAAAGTTGTTTTCCGCAACGAGGCCCAGGCATCGAGAACCGAAAAACCGATGTTGTGACGTGTGCCGGTATATTCAGTTCCTATGTTTCCCAGTCCTGTTACCAGATAAGACATGATTCAGCAAAAATGCCTATGCCTGCGCAGGCTTTTCTTCAGTTTCTTCAACAGCAGCTGCAGTAGTAGAAGTAGCAGCCCTTGTCATTTTGACCATGCAGATGATAGTGCCTTTCGGGGACATGATCCTGATGTTATCATATTTGAGGTCTCCGGCGGTGATGGTTTTGCCCAAAGTAAGGTCTGTTACATCAATATTGAGTTGGTCGGGCAGGTCTTTCAAAAAGCCATTGATAAGAAGTTTCCTGTTTAGAATCTGCAGTTTACCGCCCTGGCGGACTCCTTCTGAATTTCCTGATATGTATACAGGCACCTGGATAGTAATGGGCTTAGCGGAATCAATGGCCAGAAAATCAAGATGAAGCACCCTTTCTGATACCGGATGATACTGCACCTGATGAAGGATGCACAGGCTCTTTTTCCCGTCAATATTAATTGATATGATATAAGATGAAGGTACATAGATAAGATCCTTCAGGTCTTTTTCCAGAACTGAGAAATGGATGTTTTCCGTCTCGTTTCCGTATAGTACGCAAGGTACCATTCCTTCTCTGCGCAGTTGTTTTACTGCTGCTTTTGTGAATTCGCCACGTTTGTGGGCGTTGATTTCAAATTGTTTCATAACAGTGTTTAGTTGATAGTGTTACTCAATCCAGGAATATTCCCGAATCCCATGGCACCTTACTAAGGTCCTCTCAGGGCGCGCAAAATTAAATAAAATCCCGGATTATGCAAAATCAATCAGACAGCGGCAACCACTCCAGGAAATGATTCCAGCTGCCGGAGCGGAAAGCCGACTGCGTTCGGGGAAGAACAGTAGTTGGCAGATAGGCTGCCAATCCGGAAAAATGGATTATGGGTATGGTGATGAACTTTTCGGTTGTTTTTTTGTAAACCACTGTCTTATCCAGCTCAGTCCTGAATTGGGCATAATCATTGGCGCTGCCAAGGAGTCCGGCCATCTGGTCAATATCCCAGAAAACATGTTCAGTCAGGCGATCATACGTTTGCAGACTGGTTCTGTTTAAACCCTGGGGATCAACTCCTCCATTGTTTACAAGGGTCTTGAAAGCCTGAGCTAATCCAGGGATACGGTCTGTCCTGACCAGGGATATGGTTCCGGAACGGTTATATCCTGTTTTGGAATTGTACTTATCATAATAAGCATCGCACAGTGAGGTCAGACTAGTCAGGCCTTTATAGGGGAACAACGCAGAGGTCAGTTTGTTGTAAGGAAAACCTGTATCAATGATTTCTGCGGGAGATCCCATGATATAATCACAGGCATCCCTGAGCTGGTAATACGTCTGAATGTCAGCCATCAGGCAGGCGTCAAAACAAATATATTCGTGATGGTAATTCTGTAGTGCAGTCACCAGATCGCTGATCTCCATCTCGGTAGTGCCATCCTGTCCGAAAGTTTTTGTCCCGGGGTAGGCCGGATCGGTAATATCGTATTCAAAAGGAGTTATAAGTGATAAAGGTTTTACCGGGTATTGCGGGATTTCACCATAAAGTCCACGGGGCAGCCAGCCTGTTCCATGTGACCATAACAACAGACCGTAAGTTTTGGCGGGACACTCGTCCCTGGCTTGTCCTATTACCCGGCTTAGCAGTTCCGGTTCCATGGAATTGACATCGCCATACCTCTGGAGGGTATCCAGGATGAGTATACTGTTGCGCGTCTTGGCCCGGATAAGGAAGGCTCCCTGGTTTTTTCTGTCTATGAATACAAAAAGTGCATGATCTGAAGGGACTACTGCATTTGTTATGATCTCCGTCATATTGACCTGAGAGATCTCTGAAAGGCTGTTATCGGCTGCCATATATAACAGCAGGTTATGCTCATACCTGTCACAGGGTATAATACATTTTTCGCAACCAGAGAATAACAGGCAAAATCCAAACAGACACAAAAGTATAACCCTTTTCATAACGTAAAGATAATCCTTTTTTTATTATCTTTGTAAGAAGATAAATCATCAAAAAATTCCTGTATTATGAAAAGTTCACATGTACTCGCATTATTGGGTGGCGCAGTGATTGGTGCCACACTGGCACTGTTGTTTGCTCCCGCAAAAGGTAGTGAAACAAGAGAAAAAATCAAAGAGACGGTAGATAAGGGAGTTGACGAGATTAAAAAAGAATACCACAAGCGTTTCCCTAAAAACCAGGAAGAGGGCCTGGAAGCCTAAAGAACAAGCACAATGAACATTAAAGAATCGGTTAAGGAATACCTTGGCCTGAAGTCAGATGCGTTCAAATTGGGATTGGTTGAAAACCTGAGTCTGGTCATCAACCAGTTTCTCAGTACTTTTCTTCTGTTACTTGTGCTTCTGGTTGCATTGGTTTTTCTGGCCACAGGGTTCAACGGATGGCTGGGTACAATACTTGACAATGCCGTAGCAGCTTCTTTCATAACCGGAGGTTTCTTTCTGTTGTTGTTCCTGGTCTTCTTCCTTTTGAGAAAGAAGTTGTTTGTGAATACTTTTGTCCGGTTGTTCGCAAAAATGTTCTTTGAGGAAAAAGACCCCAATACCGGGAGGAATGACCTATGAGAAGCAGAAAAACCATCTACTCGCATATCACCACTATTGAACAGCTCAGGGCAGAGCGCAATTCATTGCAATGGCATATTAAGGGTTTGGAAGACCGCTTCCGGGACAGCATCCCTGCCGGTTTTTCTACCGGGAAATTTTTCCAGCCTGAAGGCAACGCGGTCCTTTCCTGGCTTCCGCTGGTCATTCCTGTGGCTATTACCGCCTTTACCCTGGTGCGTCATCTGAACCGGAGTGTGCAAAAAATCCGTAATCATTAGCATAACAATGAAAATAATGAAAATTGCTTTTGCCTGCATGGCAGGCATAGCAGGCATATCCTGCGCCCGGGGACCTGAAGGGACAAAAAGTCAGGAATCAGAATTCAGATACCTGGTAGAAGAATTTGCAGATATCAAGATAATCCGGTATAAGGTTCCCGGGTGGGACGAGCTGGATTTACAGCAGAAAACTTTTATTTATTATATGGGAGAAGCGGCTAAATGTGGCAGGGACATTTTCTGGGACCAGAATTTCAAACACAACCTGAAAGTGAGAAAATGCCTTGAAGCCATTCTTGAGACCTATACGGGCGATAGAGAAACTCCCGAATTTCAGGAATTTCTGGTCTATGCCAAACGGGTTTTTTTCAGTAATGGAATACACCACCATTATGCAGAGGAAAAGATCCTGCCCTCATGTTCTGCCGATTACATGAAACAACTCCTGGAAAATTCAGAAGTCCATGCAGACATAGACTCCATGGTAGATATCATGTGCAGTCCCGGGTTGTACAAAATGCGTAAAAGTATGGGAAAGGAAGGCGATCTGCTCCTGACATCATCAACCAATTTTTACGACGGTGTAAACCGGGTGCAGGCCGAGGAATTCTACGCCGCCATGGAGGACACCAGTGACCGGCGCCCCGTTGAATATGGTCTGAACAGCCGTCTGACACGGAAAGAGGGAGCGGTATTTGAAGAAATTTACAAAGCCGATGGAATGTACGGGCCTGCAATCCAGAAGATCTGCCATTGGCTGGAAAAAGCTGCCGGGGTGGCTCAGAGCCCTGAACAAGCCTCTTACATCAAAACACTGAGAGATTATTATCAAACCGGAGACCTGGCTCTTTGGGATGCATTCAATGTGGCCTGGGTCCGGGACACAGAATCATTCACAGACTTTATCAACGGGTTCATTGAAGTATATGGAGATCCTCTGGGAAGAAAAGGTTCCTGGGAAGGGAACGTCTATTTTACTGACAAGGATGCTTCCCGCAGAACGACCATCATCAGCCAAAATGCTCAGTGGTTTGAAGACAATTCCCCTATTGATCCGCGGTTCAGAAAAGAACAGGTTACGGGAGTCTCGGCCAAAGTAATTAACGTTGTTATGCTGGGAGGTGATTCCTACCCTTCCACACCCATAGGCATCAACCTGCCCAACTCGGACTGGATCAGAAAGGAATTCGGATCAAAATCCGTTACCATTGCCAACATTACGAACGCCTATGACAAATCGGCGCAGGAATCGCCAAAAAGCGTGCTTGGCGAATTTTCCTGGGATGAGAAGGAAGTGGCGCTTATCAAGCAATACGGGGCAATAACGGGAGATCTGCACACTGATCTGCACGAATGCCTGGGGCACGGTTCCGGCCAGCTAATGCCGGGGGTGTCGTCAAATGCGCTGGGAGAATACAGTTCTACACTCGAAGAAGCGCGGGCAGATCTGTTTGCCTTATATTACCTTGCAGATCCCAAACTTGCAGAACTGGGAATTCTGTCCGATCCCGAAGCTTATAAAGCTGAATATATCAATTATATCCGCAATGGCCTCTTTACCCAGCTGGTACGCATAGAACCGGGAAGAAACATAACACAGGCGCACATGCAATGCCGTCAGCTGATCGCTTCATGGGCACTGCAAAACGGCAACGCCATTGAAAGAAAGGTCCGCGATGGGAAAACTTACTTTGTGATCAACGATTTTGGGGAGCTTCGCCAGCTGTTTGCCACATTGCTTGCCCAAATGCAACAGATCAAATCAGAAGGGGATATCGAGGCGGGCAGGTTCCTGGTTGAACAATACGCCATTCAGGTAGACCAGGAATTGCACAGGGAAGTGCTGGAACGTTACGCTGCCCTGGAGCTGAAGCCTTATGGAGGCTTCCTCAATCCCAATATCATTCCGGTATATAACAGGAAAGGTGAGATCAAAGACCTTAAACTGGAATATGCTCAGGATTTCCTGCAACAGCAATTGTCCTACGGGAAAGCTTATAATTTTTTGTAATTGAACAATTCCTCGGTGGCCAGGGATATCTTGGTCACCGAGAAATCATCGCCTTCCGGAAAAACCCAATAAGAATCGTTCAGGGTATTGAGATCAACACAGTCTCTTTTGTATTTGCCGTAATTGTATTCTATATGGCAGGAATAGACAGATTGGGCCGGGATATTTAGTGTATATTTGGCACCATCATGGGTCCCTTCCAGTTTAAAGCCTTCCATATCGTGGATCAGAACCGCCTGGCCAAAATCAACAAAACCTTTAGAATTGGGCAGCATCCTTACATAGGCGTTCCCTTTAAAACAATAACGGCCCTCCTCCACTTCTCTGCGAACCTGTTCTCTCTCCCACTCATACCAATCGGGAATATGGACAAAGTGAGTTTCTCCTTCCTGGGCTTTCAATTCACCGTATGCAGACATAATCCAGCGCCTGCCGCAATGGTTGCACCAGATTTCAGTTCCTCCTGAATCCATCTTGTACTCAGTCCTGCAACCGGAACACTGATACAATACTTTGTGCAATCCTCGTGCTCTTTCTTTATATGTGACCGGTATCTTGTTTTCACGTTGCCAGGCAAAATCATCGTATTCAAACGCCTGGCTAATGACCTGGTTTATTTGTTCTACGGGCATCCGAGAGGCTTCTTCGCCGGTAATTATGCGTTTCATGGTGGCTTTTGTCCTTACTCCGCGTGTTTTGTTATTCCAGAAAGGAGCATTGATGTGGTGACCGTACGTTATAAGGGTAACAACAGGCACATTCAGGTGTTTGACAAGCTTGCCCAGCGAAGGCGGCAATACGGCATTTGTTCCGCAAAGGGAATAACGGGCCTCGGGGTATACGGCGGCTATCTTTCCCCTTTCCACCACTGTTTTTAAATGTCGGATCAGGGCAATGTCATTGGTAAATTTGCGTTTACCGATGCATCCTATGCGCCGCATCAGCCATTCCCTTCCTATGAATCCGTCTACTGCCACCACATAGAATGCCTGGTGAGGAAAGGTAGCTACCGTGGCTACCATAAAATCATAAAAGGCATTGTGATTGCATAATAATAAATAGGGAGGCTTTACACCTTCCATATCTACTGTAAAAATCTTGGTACGGTGGCGCCAGACAGAAGGAAAACTCAACAACCACGCAACTGGCCTTAAATACCAGCTTACCCGTCTGGGCATCCTGACAAGGTCAAAACGTTTAACCTCACGCAAAGGAAAAAAATTCATGGCATAATTCATACTTGCAAATATATACGATAATTTTTATATGAAATTCCGACTGAATCTTGCGTACGCGGGTCCCACTTTTTCTTACAGGTACGGCCACTGAGTCAAAAAACGGTGTGATTTGGGTACGCCGGGGCTTCAGCCTTTCCTGCAGGAGGTCGCTTCACCACGAAGAACGGGAAGCCTCGGCAAAAAGGATAAGCTTCCCGTTCTTGTGGTATTAGCAACAGCAGCAGATGGCAAAAGCATGGGAATCCTTGGTAATAAGTGCTTAAAAATTCAATTACGGCAGGGTAAAGGTTTTGAATTGAAAAATATTTATATCTTTGTATATTGCGTTGCACTTTAAGATAAACCCTATAAACTATTTACTAACCTAAAAAAAAGACAGATGAAAAAATTCCTTTTATTGACTTTGTCAGTCATAATGGGGTTCACAGCATTGTTTGCTCAACAGAGGGTTACCGGGACGGTAACTTCCTCGGAAGATGGTGCTCCAATACCCTATGTGACAGTGGTTGTAGCGGGAACAACTATTACCGCGCAAACCAATCTGGATGGTGTCTATTCTATTAACGTGCCGGCTGGCAGCAACACCCTCCGTTTTTCTTTTGTTGGGATGCAGACGGTTGTTGCAGACATCAATGGCAGAGCGGTAGTTGATGTGATAATGTATCCCGATGCTATAGCGCTGGAAGACGTTGTTGTGGTCGCCTATGGTACAGCAAAGAAAGAATCACTGACCGGCTCTGCAACTGTTGTTGACAGCCAGAAGCTGGCAAGACGCGTTGTGTCCAACGTGACCAAGGCTTTGGATGGCCTTTCCACTGGTGTTATTACCACCTCCGGTTCCGGACAGCCCGGTTCGGGGGCCTCGGTGATTATCCGCGGATACGGGTCCATCAATGCCAGCCAGACACCGTTGTATGTTGTGGACGGAATTCCTTACAATGGGAACCTCAACGCCATAAACCCTGCTGACATTGAAAGCATGACCGTTTTGAAAGATGCTTCCTCAGGAGCCCTGTACGGTGCCCGTGGTGCCAATGGTGTTATTATGATTACCACCAAAAAGGCAACATCAGAAAAAGTAAGTATCACCTATAACGGCAGCGCAGGTATATCCAACCGTGCACTCAAACGTTATGACATGGTAGATCAGAAGGACTTCGTGAACATGACCTACGAATCATTACGCAACACCTATGCATTTGACAACGGTTACCCGTGGGAAGTTGCTTCACAGAATGCCATGAATGACTTATCATCCGCCCTGGGGGGAGAAACTTACAATCCTTATAAAAACTACACCTGGGCAACATTGATAGACCCGGCTACCGGAGCTGTCAGGTCCGACGCCGTATCAGCCTGGAATGAAAACTGGATGGATGAAATTGAACATCTGAATGCATTCCGCCACGAGCACCAGTTAACGGTTTCCGGCGGCAGTGCCAGGACCAAAGCCCTGATGTCACTTGGCTTCCTGGATGAAGATGGTGTTCTGAAAACCACTTCTTTCCGTCGTTTTTCCGGACGTGCCAACGTGGACAGCCAGGTGAACGACTGGGTAAAGGCAGGCATTAACCTGTCAGCAGCCATGACAACCGCCAACTCCTCCGGTTACACCGGATCTGCCTACGCCAACGTTTGGTACAGCGCCCAGTTCATGGCCCCCATTTACCCTGTATGGCTTAAGGACGAAACCGGTAAGGACCTGCTGGACGAGCTTGGAAATAAACAACTTGACTATGGTGTTACCCGTCCTAACCTGAACGACTTCAGTAGTGTGGGCACACTTTACGATGACAAGTTCATTAATACAGGTGACAACGTGAGTGCACGTACCTACCTGGCCCTGGGGTCAGATCAGGACAAGGCGGGATGGCTCAAAGGTCTCAAGCTGACGGCCAACTTCGGGGTCGACTACGTGAGTTCCAACAGTACTACATTTTACAACATGTACCATGGTAACGCCGCCAGTTCCAACGGACGGCTCACCAAGAGCAACGGCCGCACCTTAAGCTTTACCTTTAACCAGCTGCTTACATGGAACCGCAGCTTTGGCAACCATAACATAGACCTGCTTGCCGGCCACGAGTTTTACAACTATTCCTACAGCTACCTTACGGCCCAGAAGACCAACCTGGTGGACGGAATTATGGAACTTCGCCCCGGCACAACCATTGCCGATGCTGACTCCTATTCCAATGCTTACAGGATTGAATCTTACCTTTCCCGTTTGAATTACAACTTCAAGGACAGGTACTATTTCTCCGCTTCCTTCCGTACAGACGGTACCTCCCGCTTCTATAAGGACAGCCGCTGGGGAAAATTCTGGTCTGTTGGTGCCAACTGGCGCATTACACAGGAGAATTTCATGCAGAACGTAACCTGGATTAACAACCTGGCCTTGAAGGTCAGCTATGGTGTACAAGGTAACGACGATCTGGGAACCTTATATGCATGGCAGAGTTTCTATGATCTGGGCTATCCAAACTCGGGCTATACAGGCGCCATGATCTCATCACTGGAGAACAAAGATCTCCGGTGGGAAAAGAACGCCAACTTCAACGTTGGACTGGACGCCCGCTTGTTTGGAGGTAGGTTAGACCTGAGTTTTGAATACTTCAACCGTCTGACTTCAGACATGCTGCTGAGTTATCCCATGGCGCTCTCTACCGGTTTCACCGGATACGATGCCAACGTGGGTACCATGGTCAACAAAGGGCTTGAATTGACACTGTCTGCCCAATTGGTTGATACCCGTAACTTTGGATGGAGGGTTACCTTTATGGGCTCCAGGGTAAACAACAAAATCCTGGAACTGACAGCTGACGCTCCTGAAATCGTGAGTGGCAACTATATTTACAAAGTAGGGTTGCCTATCAGGACATTCTACATGGCAAAATCTGCCGGGGTAGATCCTACAAACGGTACAAGGCTTTATTGGGTATATGACGAAAAAGACGAAGAAGGGAACCCCATTAATCCGTACATCAGTTCCGACTATGCAAAGGCTGCTGTCAGCAAATGGTACCACGGAAGCCGTATCCCCGATCTTTATGGCAGCGCAAGCATGGAACTGACTTTTTTCAAGAGCATTGACCTGAGTGTGATGACCACCTATTCCATAGGGGGTCAGATGTATGACGCCCTGTACGTTGGTGCTATGAACCCTATGTATACCGGAAATACATGGAGCAAAAACGCATTGCGCCGCTGGCAGAAACCTGGTGACAGGACAGACGTTCCCCGCGCCGGTATAAATGCACGTTACACCGCATCGGATGCCTACCTGATTGATGCTTCTTACTTTGCCATCAAGAACATCACCCTGGGTTATACCCTGCCCGCTTCCGCTGCCAGGAAACTTGGCGTATCGTTGCTCCGGGTTTATGTGACCCTTGACAACATGGCCATGTTCAATTACCTTAACGGAATGGACCCGCAGTATAATTTCTCCGGTTCTACTGACTATGTATATTCTCCCAACAAGACATACACAATAGGTCTTAATCTTAACTTTTAATTAACGGAGGAAAACGAATATGAAAAAAATATACAGTATTCTTATCATAACGTTAGCGGTAGCAGTTACCACAGTTTCCTGCTCCAAGGAATCACTGGAAACTTCTCCCACTACCGCTGTTTCCGGGGACGGACTGTTCGTAAGCGCTACAGCAGCCATGGTACCCCTGAACGGTATTTACCGCTCTATGTATTCTGCCGGTTGGTCCACTACCGGCAACACACACCAGTGCTTTGGAATCACTGCCTACAACCTGATGGCAGACGTGATGGGGGACGACCACATCATGTCCGGACAGGGAAGCGGCTGGTTCTGGTATGATTGCACGTATAACGTCAAATCCCGCTATACATCTGGGGCATGGCGTTCCTATGATTTATGGAGTGCATACTATAAATGGGTTGCCAACGCCAACTACATCATTGCGGCAGAAGAAACCATGGAAGGTTTACCCAGCGATGTGAATTATGTCATCGGGCAGGGATATGTTATCCGGGCCTATAGCTACTTTATGTTGATACAATCATTTGCACGTACCTACAAAGGACACGAATCGGACAAGGGCGTTCCCATTTACACGGAACCCAGTGCTGCCGGAACTGAAGGACAGCCGCGTGCCACTGTACAACAAGTTTATGACCAGATTGTAGCTGACATTGAAAAGGGTGTTGCGCTGCTCAAAGAATCCAAACCGCAGGTACACCCCTCACACATTGACTACTACGTTGCCCAGGGTATTGCTGCCCGCATATACCTTACCATGGAAAATTGGAGTAAGGCCAGGGATGCAGCTGCCGAAGCACGCAAAAGTACCAAGATCGGCGAGCCTGCTGACATTTCCTCAGGTATGAACTCTGTTAATCCTCAAAACATCATGTGGGGTGCCGAGATCATTTCTGACCAGGCAGGTATATATGCCTCTTTCCTGATGCATATGGACTCCGATTCCCCCGGCTACGGCAACACAGCCTTTAAGCGTATCAACAAACAGTTGTATGCCAAGATGGGACCCAATGACGTCCGCGCCAAGAAATGGTGGGATCCCGCCCATCCAAGTGGTGCATACCAGCAAATCAAGTTCAAATGGGCAGACATTACAATCTATACAGGCGACTACATCTGGATGCGTAATGAAGAGATGCTACTTACCCAGGCAGAAGCCGAATGCCGCCTTGGAAACGATGCGGCTGCACAACAGCTGCTGAGGGACCTGATGGCAAAACGTGATCCCAATTACACAGTAAACAAAACCGGTACTGCCCTTGGGGCTCTTACTTCCGATGAAACAGGCTCCCTTCTTGAAGAGATCCTGATTCAACGCCGCATAGAGCTTTGGGGTGAATACGGACGTATCTATGACATCAGACGTCTGAAACAAGGTTTCACAAGGACTGCTGCCATGGGATGGCCTACAGCTGCTTTAATTACCGGTAGGAACACGCAGAATCCGAATTCCTACGCATGGGTACTGACCATACCCCAGGCTGAGTTTGACGGCAACAAAAACCTGGATCAGACTGTTGATCAGAATCCTATGGATGATGGTGTTTAATTGAAAGCATAAAATTATTACTATGAAAAAGTTACTTAACATATTTGCCGTAGTTTCTCTGTCTGTCGTGTTTCTGGCATCTTGCAACACAGAGCAAATCACAAAAACTTATGAACCTGATGGTCTGGCCTATAGCTTTCTTAACAAAGCTGGAACCCTTACCCTTCCTGCTACCAATCCTGTTTTTTCTGTAAAGGTTTTCAGGAACAGCACAGAAGGTTCAGCTACTGTCAACATTGAGGCAACCAGCTCTGCAAACGTATTTTCAGTTCCTTCTTCTCTCACTTTTGAAAGCGGGGAAGGAGCAGCAGACCTGCCGATATCCCTGACAAACGAAGCAAAGATTGGATTAATCTATAACCTCAAGCTCACCATTCCTTCCGAAGAAGTTTCCGTGGGAGGGGTTGGTACCATAGATATGAAAGTGAGCCTGGCCTACAATTGGATTTCACTTGGAAATGGGCAGTTTTACGACAGCTTTACCTTATACAGCGTTCCCACTGTTCAAATCCTTCAGGCTGAAGGATTCGAGCGCTGGAGGGTTATGAAGCCTTACACCAAGGAATTGCTCCTTGAAGCTGAGTGGGAAGGCTGGCTGGGTGGACCTGAAAGTGCCTATATCGAGTTCTGGGTCATTGATGATGCAAAACACGTTAAATGGGACACAAACTGGTATGCAGGACTGCTCTACGGCGGTGACGCAAGTAGTCCCATCAAGTTCTATTATCCTTCTGCATTATCAGCTTCTTATGCAGCTCATGATGTAAAAAGCATGTTTATCCAGGATAAACTTGTGCAGTTACGTCCCGCCATTTACATTGACGGTTTAGGTGGATGGGCGGGTTCGGATTATTACTCCTATGTGTCATTACCCGGCGGACCAAACCTGAACGACATACTTTAGTCTTGCATAGAACTTTATATGAGAAAAAGCCTCTTGCTCAAGAGGCTTTTTCTTATATTTGCACAGTAACGAACCTTCTTATGAAAAATATTCTTTTTTGGCTTCTTGTCTGTGGATTTCTTTTTTCAGGATGTGAAAAAAAAAGCACCTACCCGCAGGCAGGCAATCAGAACCAGGCACGCCTGCTGGATACCGTTAATGTCTATCCCGGCATTGCCCGTATTAAAGTCACCAGCCAGATGGCAGAGCTCTTAAGCAAATCAGCTTCAGCTGCAGAACAAGCCTTTGCAGGGCTTGATGTCCGTTCTTTCCGCCGCGTTTTTCCTTATGCAGGAAAATTCGAAGCCAGGACACGGGAAGCAGGTCTTGATTTGTGGTATTCTGTCACCTTTGATCAGGACAAACCCCTGACCAAGACAGCAATCAGTTTGTCTGAGCTTGAAGGGGTGCAGCTGGTGGAGTACATACCCAGGAAAAAAAACCAGGAAACTTCGGGTGGGCTGTTCCCGTTCAATGACCCTTTTTTTTCAAAACAATGGCACCTCTATAACGACGGCTCCGTTGGTTCCAATTTCATAGCCGGGGCAGACGTCAAGGTTAAGGATGTCTGGAAGTATTATACAACGGGTGACAGCCGGGTTATTGTAGCCATTGTGGACACCGGAGTAGATATCACCCATCCGGATCTGGTGAATAATTTATGGGTTAACCAGGCAGAGCTGAATGGCGTGGAAGAGGTGGACGATGACAGCAACGGCATAATTGATGATTTTTACGGAGCCAATTTCATCACCCACACAGGACTAATCAGGGCAGAAGAACACGGGACACATGTGGCGGGCATTGTAGCGGCAACCAATAACAACTCCCTGGGAGTATCCGGGATTGCCGGGGGAAACGGTGACGGGACGGGCGCAAGGCTTATGATATGCCAGATCATGGATGAGTACAACAGCATAGGAGACGAAGCCGGAGGAATCAAATACGCTGCAGACAACGGGGCCGTCATATGCCAGAACAGCTGGGGCTATACTGATATCAGTTATTTGCCTCAGAGCACAAAAGAAGCTATAGATTACTTTATAACTTATGCGGGCTATGACGAAAATGGCAACCAGACGGGCCTTATGGCCGGCGGCCTGGTCGTATTTGCTGCCGGTAACGATAACACCAATGTTTCTTATCCCGCCATGTACGAAAAAGTCCTTTCTGTGGCCGCCATTGCTCCGGATTATAAAAAGGCCTATTATTCCAATTATGGGGACTGGGTAAGCATTACCGCACCGGGCGGGGACGCATACTATTCAATGGGTCAAATCTATAGCACCCTGACAAATGGACAATATGGCTTTATGCAGGGAACGTCCATGGCGTGTCCTCAGGTATCTGGCGTGGCAGCTTTGGTTGTATCACACGCAGGCGGGCCTGGCTTTACTAGCGATGATCTAAAACAGATCCTGACGGATAACGCGTCTCCTGTCATGTTCAGCTATTTTCCACAATATGTAAGCTCCATGGGGAGTGGGGTGGTTGATGCATTTGCTTCCATTGCCTCTTTAAGTACCATACCTCCGGATAAAGTGGAAGAGATCATTGCTGAGGCTTATTCCAATAACATAGCGTTAACCTGGAAAGTTCCGGAAGATGATGATGATGTCAAGGCCTATGGCTTTGACGTGCTGACCTCTTCTGCCCTTGGTGACAGCCTGCAGATGGCCCACCTGAAGACAGGAGACAATGAAGCCGGGGAAACTGTTTTCATGGAGGTTTCGGGACTTGATTTCAACACCCCCTATTTGTTTACAATCACCGCTAGCGATTACGCAGGTAACCGAGCCGAGGCATCGGACCCCATACCTGTCCGTACAAAAGATAATAATCCCCCCGTCATTGAACCGCTTGGCGAAACTCAGCTGGCCCTTAAGGCCCACGAGGAAAAAACACTTTCATTCAAAATCTCGGACCCGGATGGGCACAGCCTCAGCACAGAACTGGAACCGGTCTCTCCTGCCCTGTCATTTTCTGTCAAGGACAACCTTGTTACTGTCAAGGTTGACGGTAAGCTTGCACAGGCAGGCAGCCACGCTGTGTTCCTGAAAGTGAGTGATCCCTACGAAGGTACGACAGTGGTTGAAATCAATTATACGGTGCTGCCCAACACGCCCCCAAGGGTACTGACTACTCCCGATAATATCAATTTAAACAGGACAGGAGCGGGCAAGTCATTAAAATTGACCGATTATTTTATCGACGATGATGGGGAAGTCCCGGTTTATTCCATCACATTCCATCCCGAAGGATTTGCCACCGGTACAATCAGTGACGGAATGCTCAATGTTACCGGGAAGAAATTCGGGCTGACAACCATGACTGTTACCGCCACAGATGCGTTAAAAGCAAGCTGCAGCGTTGATATTCTGGTGCTTACCCGTGACGGAAACCAACTGGTTGACCTCTATCCTAATCCGGTAAAAGACACACTCAATATCAGAACCGGAGAAAAAACCCCTGCCGAGATTACCATAACATCTACCAACGGGGCCCGGGTGTTCAAAGGCACTTTTGACATATCCCCGTTCCAGCCGGCCCAGGTTGATATGACGGCCCTGAGTGGTGGCGTGTATGCAGTCAGTATCAACATAAAAGGGGTAATAATCACCAGAAATATCGTGAAACTGTAAACCAACCATGAAGCGTATCTATACTTTCCTTGTAATCTCTGCCCTGGCTGCCTGCACTACTGTATTCGCCCAAACTGCTCAGTTCCTGACACTGCCCGCAGATGCCAGGACAATGTCCATGGGGGGCACGGGTGTGGTGGCTCCGGCAAATGCTTTTTCAATCTACAACAACAATGCTGCCGCTGCATTTTCCCCTGTCAGGGGTGCACTTGCCGCTTCCTACACCCTGTGGCAGCCGGGCATTACAGGCAGCAACCTGGCAAACCTCTCCGGTTTTTTCAAAATCGGTAAAAGAAGCGCCTTTTTAATCGGGTCACGCTTTTATCTGAATTCAGAGCACAACATTACCAATGAGTACGGAAGCATAACAGGGACCTATAGACCTGTGGAGATATCCATTGACCTGGGTTATGCCTATAAGATTACAGAAACTTTTTCCACAGCCGCCACCCTACGTTATATTATTTCCAGAATGGGCCCGGATGCATCGGGCGGAGCCATTGCGGCAGACCTTGGACTTATGTATAATCCTGGGAATGTGTCGATTGGGCTGACGGGCACAAATCTGGGTTCAAAAATCGATTATGGCTACGGGCCCTATGAGCTTCCGGCTCAAATCAGGCTGGGAGCTGGTTACCGGTTACATATCGGGGAGAAGCACCTTCTCCTGGCGGCTGCTCAGGCGGGTTTTTTAATCAAAAACTCAGGGCTAACGGCAGGCGTGGGCCTGGAATATGTCTATAACAAAATGGTCTCGGCCCGCCTGGGAGGCCATTATGGTGATCCGGAAAAAGGGATCCCGCCTCATCTGAGCCTTGGGCTTGGATTCACTTACCGCGGACTGGCGCTGAACGCGGCTTACCTGGTGGGACAAAAAGGATCTGCTGTTTCTAACAGCCTGAGCTTTGGGCTGGAGTGGGCCTTTTAGGACACCATCTCCGGGTCAAAGTCGTCCAGTTTGTTGCTCCACAGATATTTATTGGTTTCCTTAACAAGGACTCTTGTCAGGAGTAATAACGATATCAGGTTGGGAATGGCCATCAGGGCATTCATGGTATCTGCCAGGTTCCACATCATGGACAGGTTGGCGACAGAACCCAGAAAGACTCCCACGATCCATATGATCCGGTAATACACTATTATCTTCTTACCTCCCAGGTATTCAATGGCCTTTTCTGCGTAATAACACCAACCTAGGATTGTGGAAAAAGCAAATGTGATAAGCCCGACAATAAGGATAAGAGGTCCGAAAAAGGAGATCTTGCTGAAAGCCATTTTCGTAAGCAAGGCACCGTCTGAAAAATTAATGTCCGGATATCTTATTATGCTGGTGACCAGAACAAGGCCTGTCAGGGCACAGACAACAACTGTATCCCAGAAAGTTCCAGTAGATGATACAAGAGCCTGCCTGACAGAGTTCCTTGTTCTTGCAGCCGCGGCAACAATAGGTGCGGAACCCATGCCCGATTCATTGGAAAATAATCCCCTTGCAATTCCATAGCGCATGGCAATCATAAGGCCCCCGCCTGCCATGCCGCCACCAATAGCTTTAACAGAAAAAGCCGCTTTGAAGATCAGGGCCAGGGCTCCTCCCAGATATGGAGCGTTTATGATAAGGATAACAATACAACCTACAACATAAAAAAAAGCCATAAAAGGAACCAGAAAACCGCATACCCTGGCAATTCCCTTGATACCAAAAAAAATTACCAGAGCAACTAAAACTGCAATAATACTACCGGAAACATATTGTGAAACATTTAAGGTTTCCTTAAGCATGATAGATATGGAATTCGACTGGACAGAGCAACCAATACCCAAGGCAGCAATAATGGTAAAAACACAAAACAGGATGGCCAGCCATTTCATCCCCAAACCACGTTCCAGTGCATACATGGGCCCCCCCAACATGGTGCCGTCTGAGGTTGTAGCCCGGTACTTTACCGCCAGCAGCCCTTCTGAATATTTAGTTGCTATGCCAAAAACACCGCTAAGCCAGCACCATAGTACGGCCCCGGGCCCGCCAAGTGAAACAGCTGTGGCTGCCCCGATGATATTCCCGGTTCCAATGGTAGCGGCTAAAGCTGTTGCCAATGCGCCAAATTGACTGACATCTCCCTTGGAATCACTATCGCTCTTTACTGAAAGAGCAATTCCCCTGATTAATTTACGTTGTGGAAATTTTAACCGGATGGTCAGAAAAACATGCGTGCCAAGCAAAAGGATGATCATTGGCCAGCCCCATAACACACTGCTGAGGGTGTTGAAAAAAAGTTGTATGCCCTGCATAATATCTTATTTATGGTAGGCTTCCAGTCCTTTTTGCAGAAACCTGATATACTCTTCAACATCCAGATCATAGTTACGGGGAGGGAGAAGCGGATTCCCGTCACTGTCCAGAATTATATAGGTGGGTTGTGCGTTGACCTGATAACGGGTGCGTACAAACCACGAATTTATCCTTCCCAGGGTACGCAATTCCTTCCCCCGTTCGTCAATAACCCAGTCAGCCTGGTCTGCCTGATTTTTGGCATCTGAGTGAAGGGCGAGTATCACGAACTGGTCCCGCAGCAATTCCTGTACACGGGGATCACTCCATACCCTGGCTTCCATCTCTTTGCAATTGACACAACCAAGACCCGTGAAGTCAAGGAATACGGGTTTGTTGTCAGCTTTTGCATAAGCCATTGCCTGCTCGTAATGAAAGAAACCATCCAGGCCGTAAGGCAGGTGAAAAAGGTCACTGTATTTCCTGTCTGCCTGCTGCATCTGCTGAACAGTAGCCGGGGCCTGAGCGGTGCGGTCCATAATAAATTCCTGTGTGCCCAGCGGGGGAAGATAACCGGATATGGCTTTGAGTGGTGCTCCCCACATACCCGGAATTAAATACATCACAAAGGAAAACACAGCTATGGCAAGAGAAAAACGAAAAACCCCCACATGGTCCATAGGTGAATCGTAACGGAAACGAATCTTGCCCAAAAGGTAAAAGCCCAGCAATGAAAAAACAACAATCCACAAAGCCAGGAAAACATCCCGTCCAAGAATACCCCACTGGTATACCTGGTCAGCAGTACTCAGGAACTTAAGGGAAAGCGCAAGGATGATAAATCCCAGAATCACCTTCACCGAATTGAGCCAGCCGCCCGACTTTGGAAGCCGCTGCAGCAGAGAGGGCACCAAAGCCAGTATGGTAAAAGGGAGAGCAAAAGCGGCAGAGAAAGCGAACATGGTCAGTATGGGTTCCCAGACCGCCCCCTGGGTTGATTTGATCAAGACAGCCCCTACAATGGGTCCTGTACAGGAAAAAGACACGAGTACCAGCGTGAGCGCCAGGAAAAATATCCCCGTAATCCCCCCTTTGTCAGCTTTGGCATCGGTTTTTGTAGTCCATTTTGATGGAAGCACCAGTTCAAAGGCGCCGAAAAAAGAAGCGGCAAAAACCAGGAACAGTATGAAGAAAATTATATTCGGGATCCAGTGTGTGGCAAGCCAGTTAAATATATTGGCGGTAACCGATGCCCCTCCGGAAAAATAAGTAATCCCTATGATCACGGCAATGGGCACTGTATACAAAAGAACTATGAAAATCCCGTATAAAGCAGCATGCAGGCGGCTTTTACGCTTGTCTTCACTCCCCCGCAAAAAAAACGAAACGGTCATGGGAACCATGGGGAAAACACAAGGTGTCAACAAGGCCACCAGTCCGAAAGCGATCGCCTGCAGAATAATACCCCAAAGCGAAGGAGAAGGATCCCCTGCCTGATCGGCAGTCGTTTCAGAAGCAACAACAGGACCATCTCCCAGACGGATCTCAAATTCCTCCACTTCAGGAGGCAGACAAGACGATCCGTCACACACCTGCCATTCCACAGTGGCCCGAATCAGGGCTGCCGGAACCTCAAGACGAATTTTCTGAATAAATACCCCTTTCCCTCCGAACGAACCAATTTCCATACCGAACATGGGATCATATGCTTTGGCCGGCGGTGATTCCATCCGTATTGCATCTTCCAGAAATGCACTTTCCGGCAAATCAAAAGTAAACCGTGTAGGCTGGGGACCACCCTGATAAGGTCCCAGATCATACATATGCCATGGTTCCCTTAATGTGGCCTGAAAATAAATTTCATATGTGTTTTCTTCAACAACCGATACACTGTAGGTCCACGAGGCCGGTTGTTCTATATACTGTGCAATTGCAGCCGAAGACAATAATGTCCCCAGGTAAAACAAAAGAAGTTTTCTCATAACTAGAACGCTACGCCCAGAGTTATATTACCTTTGGGTACAACGCCCTTATAGCCGAACTCACCAAAACCCGTTGGTACTGAAACGATGGACGAATATTTTGTCCTGAATCCGGAAATGGAAGGATAGCGAATTCCTCCTCCTAAGTTCACATCCATGGTAAAACGTCCCCACATGAAATGAGCCCCAAACAATACCCCGGCCATAACGGTATTAAAACGTGTATACAAATCGCTTTGGGTAATGTTGGGTAGTTCCTGAGGGTCTACGTAATCGGGCAACCTGTTCTTTTCTTTCAGGTAGCGATAGGCAACATAAGGTCCCAGGTAAATCTGTACTTTACGAGGCATGCGCGCAAAATAAACCTTGTATACACCCTCTATCCCGAAGCCTTCCATTTCGCTGTAAAAAGCATCCTCATTACGGAAAATCGATTCACCCATCAGGGTTATGGAGGGCATCAGAGACAGCGCCGAATTGTAAAAGTTTCTTTGGTAACCAAGAGCAAAAGTCCCTTCAAAAAAACGTGCCGGGTCCAGAAACAACTCATTTCTGTACCAGTGTGGAATTGCGGATTTGTTTTCCTGTCCGTAGGCACTAAATGCCAAAACCATCAGTAACAGACTTAAAATCAGTTTTTTCATATACGATCCATATTTAATTTATAATCCGAATGTTCTTTTTTTATAGGCTTCTATGCAGCCGTCAAGGCGTTCCCTTGCCGTAGTGTCCCCGGGAACATTGTGCGAAGGGTGAATATGCAGTTTCACCCCGCGTTCGGCCAGGATGCCGGCGCATGTGGTTACTGTCATCCATACCAGTGTTACGAAGCACATGGTGGAAACCGGGCCGATTTTGTCAAAATGGTTCCTCAGAGAAACAGAAGCATCTGTCAGGGGCGCACAGGAATCCGCCACAATATCGGCCAGATCAAATAAATTCTTTCCACAGGAATGACGTGGCTTCTTCCCCTGTGATTCTGCTGCCGATCCATAAACGATCACTTTCATGCCCCTTTTTTTTGCTTCCAGTGCCACATCTATATTGACTGCGTTGATGCCGGTATGAGAAAAGATCCAGAGTGTGTCACGCGCATCGAAATTCCAGGAACTCATTATGGCGGTTCCATATCCTTCTGCCCTTTCCAAAAAAAGGAACTGGTGAATTCCGCTCTCCCCTGTTATGCGGGTAAAAAAAGTAAGGGGTTGTTCTACCAACGGATGGAATCCCACGAATCCCCCAATCCTGGGGTACATCTCTTCAATGGGAAGGGTGGCGTGGCCACATCCGAAAGTATGAACCCACCGGCCGGCTTCTATGCTGTCGGCCATCAGGGTTGCCGCTTTTTGAATACTATCCATCTGTGTTTCCTGTATCCTGTCCTGCAGGGCACGTACTTTATCTAGCCATTCTATAGCAAGCATATTCATATTAAGTTTTTTCAAGCTTTCCTCCATAGGTCATTAAAAAATAAAGAAGTGTCATTACAGCCCATATACCCAGCAAATATATAGGAAAAACACGAATGGGCAGAAAACCCAGTAAATAATTCAATAACGTATTGCCGGCCAGGGCTATGACCATGGCTATCCCTATGGCTGTTCCGGACAACGATTTGTATCGGGTCCCGATGTAGGATACAATGACCGGAAATGTTGCCCCCAGTCCTGCCCCTATCAGAATCACAGGCACCAGCGGTTTAAGCCCGGCTGCCAATCCCGTAAATCCGATCGCCAACACCAGCAGATACAACCAAAGGATCTTCCAGGGTTTATAGCGGAGTGAAAGCCAGCTCAATAGGACCCTGCCTGCAGTCATGCCCACTACTACAAAGGTTAGCAAAAACAATGCATTCTGCTGGGAAAGGCTGTAACCGGGACTATCCTGTAAAAAAATGGGGATCCAGTTGCTGCACAACCCTTCCAGTGCAGACTGAAAAAACAGGATAAAGCTGAAAAACAACAAGGCCGGCTGACGAAGCATGGATAATCCCTCCTTTATGGGAAAACCCTGCCGGACTTTGGCCTCGGGAAAGTGTATTATACTGAAATACACAAATACCAGAAACAGGAAAACAGCCATGTAACGAAGAATAGCCGTATAGGAGACGAAATCAAATATTCCCAGGATCAAAGGCATTACCAGAGCACCCAGACCATAAAAAACACCCAGAATGCTCAGGTTTGAACTTCGGTTACGGTCATCCGACACATCGGTCACCAGACCATTGCAGGCACCGTTTAGAATCCCCCCCCCTGCGCCCGTGACAAACACACAGGTACCCAGCCAGGATACAGAGGTAAAGGTGGATAATCCTATGAATCCCAGGACCACCATGGCGGCTGCCCACTGGAAAGGCATTTTATAACCGTAGCGGTCACACCAGGGTCCGAATACCACAGAACCGGCCAAAACGCCAAAAGGCAGGATTCCTGCCAGGGCGGAAGATTGGGCCATGTCCAGATGCAGTGTCTCCCTCAGGGATGGCAACACCGATCCCAGGGTGAGAAAAGAGATACCGAAAAAAAAGATGCCGGCATAACCGGCAGCCAGAATACTACGTTTATTCATATACTTTCATTGCTTCCATTGCCAGGCGCCCCGCTCCAAGGATTCCCGCTTTCTGGGACAAGGCCGAGGCTTCAAACCGGCATTGCCTGATACTTATGGGTTGTGCCCACTTGCAGGCTTCGTAATAAATTCTGTCCAGAAAACTTACAGCGGGCCCAAAAACGCCTCCTCCCCATACGATCATTTTGGGATTAAAAAGACTTACAAGGTTTGCCGAAGCCATACCCCAGCATTCAACTGCCTTGTCTATAACCCTTAAAGCCACCGTATTCCCCCGCTGGTAGGCATCAAAAACTGACCGCGCATCCTGGTACACCCCGGGCTGGCCGGATAGTTTGCGCGCCTGGGCAGCAATTCCTGTCCCGGAGGCATACGTCTCAAAACAACCGCTGTTACTGTATTCTTCCGAAAAAGGCGGTTGCAGGGCCATCCAGCCTATAGCGCCCGCAATGTCAGCCGTTCCGTGTATCACACGGCCATCTGACATTATCCCCGCTCCAATCCCTGTACCCACACTCAGGTAAATGGCATCTGTATACCCTTTTGCAACACCCTGCCATGTCTCTCCCAGTATGTAACACGTTCTGTCGCTTGCAATAATGGTATCTGTGCCGGGCATGGCATGGTTAATGTATTCTTTGAGGGGGAAGCTGCTCCAACCCGGTATATTGGGCGCCCAAACCCTGTTAGTGCGGGTATCTGCAATCCCTGGGACGCATATTCCTACCCTCTTTTCCTCTTCCGGGGAAATTCCCTGCTCTTCCAGCAGGAGACTACAAACCGTGACAATAAGAGCACCTACCTGTTGCCCGGTACGGCCTTCCAGGAGAACTGTACGGTCAGCAAGAATGTCCCCCGAAAGGGAAAAGATCGCTGCGTGTAGCTTTGTTCCGCCCAGATCAACACCAATAGCTCGCATATTTCAAACCTTCAATTATCAAACAAATTTTACACCCAGGCTTTTCATGTTCTCAATAGCAGCACGGTGGTCCTTTTGGTTCACATAAGCCAGTCCTTCCAGAAGTACCTGTACATCATACTCAGCTTCTACAAGATCCTTGACCGTTTCAAAAACACAATACTCGGTAGCTATACCGCTCACTATGATCTGTTTTGTAAGGACACTGCTCAGGGATTTCCCGTCTGAGCGGACGGCATTGAAACCCGAATATTCTTCTTTCAAAGCGGAAGTTCCTTTACGAAATATTCTCATCAGGTGCGGCCTCATGTTGGGATCGTTTACCCGCGTATAATAGGACAGGTGTATTTCCTGGCCGGAGGTATTGATCACACAGTGCGGGGGCCACTGTCCTCCGAATCCGTTAAAAGAGCAATGGTTCTCTGGATGCGTGTCGCATATGTATATCACTTTGTCCCCGGGATGCATATTGATATAATTGATACTGTGGGTCATGGCATTCTCTGCGTTCTGACAAGCCATTGATCCGGATATGAAATCGTTTAGCATATCCACCACAATGTGGGTTCTGGTTTGTTCAAACATGGTTAAGTTCCTCTTTTATTGTATAGATCAGTTTCATTTTCAAGTCGTAAAGATCGTCCGATATGTCTACCTTGTGATAATGGGGGTTTATGATCCTGCGCTCAGTTGGATTCATACGGGACAACTCGGTAAGGTACCTTTCGCGTTTTTCCAGCTGTGATGAGTCAGGCCTGATCCTTGTGCCGTTTTCCATTACCTTGTGCTGCAATTTCTCTGCGGTATAGGACCCTTCCCTGTAAATTGTCTTCCTGGTCTGATCATACTCGTCTGTGATCAGGATTTCCTTCCCCTCTTCTATGGCACGTGCCAGCCTGTCTGAGCGCAGGCAGGTAACGTCGGCCTTGCTCTCATTCTCCTGATATATCCGGTATGTGACCTGGAACCCGGGATTGATGACTTTTGCCTTGTCTTCTGAAAGTTTCAGGACCGGGGTATCACCAATCTGCACCATTTTATATACATTCCCGAAACAAGGATTGTGCTTGCTGGTGGCAATGGCATCGCCCACTCCATAACTGTCAATGGCGGCATTCTGACGTTCCAGGTCCGAGATCAGATACTCGTCCAGCGCATTCGAGGCAAAGATCACACATTGGGTGAGGCCTTCCCTGTCCATTATTTCACGGCATTTACGGGAGAGGTATGCCAAGTCCCCGCTGTCCAGGCGGATCCCGTAAAAAGGCTGGTAGGAATTGTCAATTCCATTGGCTTTGAAAGCAGCTATTGCATTGGGTATGCCGCTCTTGAGCGTGTCATATGTATCCAGTAGCAATATCAGCCCTTCTCCCCTATGGCTTTTGATATAGGCATCAAAGGCATCATACTCGTTCCTTACGCTGCAGCCGAAAGCAGTAACGTAGCTATGGGCCATGGTTCCGGTACTGGGAATGTCAAATTCAGTTGTGGCCAGAATATTTGAAGTACTAACACAGCCGGCCGTATAGGCAGCCTTGGCCCCATGGAGGGCTGCCCAGGGACCATGGGCCCTCCGGGAGCCGAATTCGCTGACAGGCTTGGTCGTACTGCGGGTAACCCGGGATGCCTTGGTGGCAACAGCCATCTGGTGGTTCATAATGCACAGCATGGGGGTTTCCAGGATCTGAGCCTCAAGCAACGGGGCAACCACTGTGATGACTGGCTGGCGGGGAAATGCTATCTGTCCTTCCTCCATGGCGTAAACATCCCCTGTAAAACGTACTGTTGTCAACATCCGGCAGAAGTCGGCGTAGTGATCATCGGGGAGGAATTTTCTGAAAAAAGACTCGGGTTGTGTTCCAAATCCTTTGATCATTTCCAGTACCTCATTGATACCGCTTACCACAGCCCAGTTGTTGTTGTCGGGCGCTGTACGGTAAAACATATTGAATATGGCCACAGTTTTATCCAATCCTTTATCTAAAAAGGTCTTGGCCATAGTATACTGGTATTTGTCCGAGCAATAGGAATTTACCATCATCTTACTAAAACGTAAAGATAGACAAATAAAGCTTATCTTTGCTGACCCATACAGGAAAACTATGAAGGGCAATTTCAACAAAAACACGACATATGCAGTCATTGGATCGGGAAGCTGGGCAACGGCCCTGGTTAAGATCCTGCTGGATACACAAGAAGAGGTGGTATGGTTTGTGCGGGATCAGAAAATGATCAGCTTCATAGATCAGAACAAACACAACCCGCACTACCTCCAGGCCGTTGAATTAGACACTTCCAGGCTGCTGATGAGTTGTGATATCAACAAAATCATCAGCCAGGGTGATGTGCTTATCTTCTGCATACCTTCGACATATTTCATTAGCGAGATGCTTCCCATGACAGTCTCCCTGGAAGATAAATTCATCGTCACCGCCATCAAAGGACTCATTCCGGAAAGTAACATCTCAATCACCGAGTATTTCAAGACCATTCACAACATACCTTATGACAATATGGGCGTGATTGCCGGTCCTGTTCATGCAGAAGAGGTCGCCATGGAGCGGCTTTCCTACCTTAGCATCACCTGCAAAAAGGAAAGAACCGCCAAAAAGCTTGCCCAGGCGTTCCGCTGTCCTTACATCCGCACCAGCATCGGCACAGATATTTACGGCCTTGAGTACTCCGTTGTCCTAAAAAACATCTACGCCATTGCCTCAGGTATGAGCCGCGCGCTTGGATACGGGGATAATTTCCAGGCTGTTCTGGTCTCCTGTGCTTACCAGGAAATCCGGTCATTTCTGAATCGTTCCTATCCTGACAAAGGCCGTAACACTTCGCTCTCCGGCTTCCTGGGAGACCTGCTGGTAACCTGTTACTCTCAGTTCAGCCGCAACCGCACCTTTGGCAATATGATAGGTCAGGGATACTCGATCAAGGCAGCGCAATTGGAAATGAACATGGTGGCAGAAGGTTATTATGCGACCTTGTGCATCCATGAAATAAATAAAAAGTACAAAGCGGAGATGCCCATTGCAGAAGCGATGTACAAAATTTTACATGAATTCCGCTCCCCCGCCATCGTTTTCAAGGCACTGAGCGAACAATTGAAATAACACATGAAAAACATCATAACCGTTAGTGAACATTCTGCCATAAGGTTTATTCCCAATGATGAGTATCCCATATGGCAGGAAAAAGCCCTTCAGGCGCTTGACCTCCTTGAGTCGGGCAACGGAAAGGGCTCGGATTTTCTGGGATGGCTTCACCTCCCTTCGGAAACTGAACCGGCCATCATAAATCAGATAAAGGACATTTGCCGGGACTGGAAAGATATTGAACTGGTTGTGGTTATTGGCATTGGAGGATCCTACCTGGGCGCAAGAGCCGTCATTGAAACCCTCTCCCACTCTTTTTCATCCCTGATGCCATCTTCGGGGCCACGCATCGTGTTTGCCGGTCAGAATATCGGGGAAGATTACCTGGCCGAGCTGGATGATCTTATGGCCACAAAGTCGGTCGCCTGTGTAGTTATTTCCAAGTCCGGAACCACTACAGAACCTGCCATTGCTTTTCGCCTGGTAAAACAACACATTTGGTCCCATTACGGAAAGGAAGAAGCCATACGTCGTATTGTAGCCATCACAGACAAGTCTCACGGTGCCTTACGCAAAATGGTAAACAGCGAAGGTTTTCGCAGTTTCATCATCCCGGCCAACGTCGGCGGACGTTTTTCGGTGTTTACCCCCGTCGGTCTGCTTCCCATAGCGCTGGCCGGCATTGATATAGAAGAACTCCTGGCAGGGGCTGTGGAAATGGAAAAGATCACAGCTCAGAAAACAAACCAGAATCCCTCAGTCAGCTATGCGGCTTTGCGCAATGCTTTGTATAGCAGCGGAAAAAAAATTGAATTGCTGGTCAACTACCACCCTAAACTGCATTATGTCTCCGAATGGTGGAAACAGCTTTTTGGCGAAAGTGAAGGAAAAGAGCACAAAGGCATTTTCCCGGCCGGCGGGGATTTTACCACTGACCTGCATTCCATGGGACAGTATATTCAGGAGGGTGAACGCCACCTTTTTGAGACGGTGATCAGCGTTGCCAGACCCAACCGTTCACTGGCCATACCCGGTGACGATGTGGATGCCGACGGTCTTAATTACCTGGCAGGAAAATCCATAAATCATTGCAATAAAATGGCCGAACTGGGCACCTGTCTGGCCCATGCAGATGGTGGCGTGCCCAATCTGCGCATTGATATTCCGGTTCTGGATGCCTACAACCTGGGTGCTCTTCTTTATTTCTTCCAGAAAGCCTGCGGCATAAGCGGATATATCCTGGGAGTGAATCCATTTGACCAGGAAGGTGTGGAAGCCTACAAAAAAAACATGTTCGCGCTATTGGACAAGCCGGGCTTCGAGGTCCAGGGTGCTCTCCTGCGTAAACGACTCTGAAAGTGCAGTAAGTCTGATTGCCCCCGCGGTATTTCCGGAACGGATAACAACAAGGCACTTCCCGTGAAATGCTTTTCTGAAATTAGCCCTGAACGATTCGTGGCTTATGGGGCTTCCGTTGTCTACCGCCGCTATGGTGCCGGGACCCTCCAGGCGGAACGTGATCAGATCATCTGCATCGGGCACAAGATTCCCGTTTTCATCCAGTACTTCGACCGTCACAAAAACCAGGTCATCACCACCGGCATCCAGTATGCTTCTGTCGGGAGTCAGTTTCAGGCGGGCCGGTACTCCGGCCGTGGAAACACTCCGGCGTAAAAACTCTTTGCCTTGATAGTAGGATACTGCCGTAAGCGTTCCCGGTTCATAGGGGACGCGCCAGCAGGCATGCAGTTGAACAGAATCCTTTGTGCAAACCCCGAGAGATCTTTCGTTAAGGAATAACTCCACGGAATCCGCCCGGTTGTAATACGCCCATACATCCACCGTTTCTCCCTGCTTCCAGTTCCAGTGAGGAAAAAGATGCAACACGGAAGTGTCTGTCCATTCGCTCTGGTACATATAATACACATCCTTTGGAAAGCCCGCCAGATCTATGATCCCGAAGTAGGAACTCCTGGCTGGCCACCAGTAGGGAGTGGGTTCTCCCAAGTAATCAAACCCTGTCCAGATAAACATGCCCGAAATGAATTCGTTGTCACGGACATGCCTCCAGGCGCTTTCATGGGTATTGCCCCAGGGAGCATGCATATTGTCGTAAGAGGAACACATGTGGTGCGGGGTATCATAAGTCAGCCACCATTGCTTTGGTTCCATCCTGACCGAGTCAGAGGGCATCTGGTAAAACCCGCGTGTGTGGAGTGAAGATGTGGTTTCAGCAGCTACAAAAGGTTTTCCGGAAAAATTCACCGGCACTTGCGGGTAATCGCTTTCGTGGTAATTAAAGCCTATGATGTCCAGCACTTCTGCCCTGAACAGATTGTTGTATACTCCCGGCTCGTTGCACCCTGCTGTTACAGGCCGTGTCGGATCCAGCTCTTTTACCATTATGGCCAGCTTCCTGGTCAACAGCGCATCAAAGGTAAGGTCACCCTCCAACCGGCTGTCATTTCCTGCCATAAAGTTGAGGAGCAAATTTGCCTGTTGCAAATCCAGCGTATCGGCCCGGGGATTGTTCCATTGTTCCAGCACTTCATTCCCTATGCTCCACATTATCACGGAAGGATGGTTGCGGTCGCGCAGGATAAAATCCTTCAGGTCCTTTTCATGCCATTCTTCAAAGAACATGGCATAATCGTAGGCAGATTTGCTCTTGCGCCAGACATCAAACGCTTCGTTCATAACCAGGAAGCCCATCCTATCACAAAGGTCCAGTAATTCGGGAGCCGGCGGGTTGTGTGACGTCCGGATGGCATTACATCCCATCTGAGCCAGCATTTCCAGCTGCCGCTCAATCGCCCTGCGGTTCACAGCGGCTCCCAGGGCTCCCAGATCATGGTGCATACATACTCCGCGTATCTTAAGGGGGCGCTCGTTTAGGAAAAACCCCGAATCGGCGGTAAACCGGAACGTCCTGATCCCAATAGTGGTCTTATAATCATCTATGACTGCACCGCTTTTTAGCAACAGGCTTTCCACAGTATAAAGCCGGGGATCCGTGACATCCCAGAGAGCCGGTTTTTTTACGGCCAATGTTTGGTTCATGGTGATTTCACCTGTCTGGGACGGCTCCACGTAATTGCATTCTTTAGCCACAGTGTGTCCGGCCGGATCCAGAATTTTTGTCAACAGGTAGAAATGACCGCTTGCAGCGGAAGGATAGGATATGGTGGTGCTGACCTGTACCTGTGCCAAGTCTGCCGAAACCTGCGGTGTGGTTACATAGGTCCCCGAATAGGGAATATGGACCAAGGGGGTTATCACAAGACGTACTTTTCTGTAAATCCCTGATCCTGTGTACCACCTGGAATTGGGCTGCAGGGAATTATCCACGGTAACCTCCACCGTGTTCTCCTCTCCCGGAGGATTCAGCAGCGGGGTGATCTCGTAGCTGAAAGAAGCATAACCGCAGGGACGGTATCCTGCCAGGCGGCCGTTCACAAAAACGCGGCTGTCCCGGTAAATTCCGTCAAATTCAAGGAACACAAGCTTCCCCTGCGTCTCGGATCCCAGGATGAAAATTTTTCTGTAAATCCCTTTGCCTCCGGGTAAGGCACCTCCGCCCGGAGTCGCGGGATTGTCCTTGTCAAAAGGGCCTTCAATGCTCCAGTCATGAGGAAGGTCTACCGCCTGCCATGCCAAAGAATCATCTATCCCTCCGGTCCGTGCAAATTCCCAGTCGTTATTGAAGTCGGTGATTTCCCGCAGGGATTCCCTGTTGCATGATGCCAAAATCAGAATGGCCGATGCTATGATATACACTCGTTTCATAAGCCTTAAAGCTGTATAGTAAGTGCTTCTCCGTTATAACTGACCGTTGTCAGCGATTCTCCTCCGGTAAAGGGGGTCCCGGGTTTTTGTGGAGTAATTTTCCGGATCTGGAACTCCCTCTCGGTGACCATGCCTTCAAAGGATCCTTCCCTGGTCCCTATGGTAAAGATTCCTGTTTTCTGGTCGTATTGAAAGGGAATGTTGGTGAAAGATCCTTTCTCATAATTATAGTTTACCCCCTCATCTTCGTACAGCGAAAAACGGGCATCTGCCCCGGTGTATATACACAAAGTGATCGGACCATCAGGTTTCTCACCGGTGTACTGAATTTCCGGACCAACAGGTAATATGGTACCTGCTTTTACATATATGGGCATTTTTTCCAGGGGAGCATCGGCTGTGAACTGTTGTCCTGCAGGCAAGTATTCCCCGGTATGGAAATCATACCAGTCGTGCTGGCGGGGAAGGTAAACATCGCGTTTCCTGGCTTTATATTCATAAACGGGGCATACCATAAGGGCACTGCCAAACATATACTGATCAGATATGTTAATAACATTCTCATCTTCAGCAAAATCCATTATCAGACCCCGCATGATGGTATAATCCTCAGACCAGGTCTTTCCTGCCAGTGTGTATATATAAGGCATCAACCGGTAACGCAGTTTGTTGTATTGGACCATGGTTTTATAAACCGGATGGGTTTCCGGGGCAATATTGAAAAGCTCCCGGTAAGGATACTGTCCGTGGCTTCGGAAAAGAGGGCAGAATGCCCCAAACTGGAACCAGCGGGCATTAAGCTCACGCCATTCTTCCATATCTGGTGACCCCTGGCGGGCCCTCTCATAACGTCCCTCTACACAAAATCCCCCAATATCCATAGTCCAGTATGGGATCCCGGAAATACTGAAGTTTATTCCGGCAGAGATCTGGGCTTTCATATCCTCCCAGCGTGTTCCGATATCCCCGCTCCATGTAGCCGTCGAATACCGCTGCAGTCCGGGAAATCCGCTCCTGGTAAGCAAAAACACCCGTTTATCCGGGTCGGTTTTCCTCTGTCCTTCGTATATACCCTGGGCATTGACAAGGGGATAGGCATTCAGATACCTTGCCGAGGGGCCTAGTGCGGTAGGCGTAGAGAGTGCCTTACGGTATTCCAGGCTGGCGTTGGACAGGATGTCAGGTTCCGAGGCATCCATCCACCAGGCATCAAATCCCAGGGGATAGAGGTGCTCTTCCATTTGCTTCCAGAAGAGTTTGCGCGCACCCGGAGCAAAAGCATCGTAAAATGAGCCGATGTACCCCGGTGCGATCCAGTCGCGGATGCTGTCCTCCACGGCCCGGGTGTAAATCCACCCATTATCTTCATATTCCTTGTAATGTTCTGTAGTATGATAAAATTTAGGCCATACCGAGATCATGATCCGGGCGTTCTGTGCGTGGACACTGTCAACCATGGCTTTGGGATCGGGGAACCTTTCCTTGTCAAACTCATGGCTTCCCCAGGCATCTACAGGCCAGTACGACCAATCCTGTACCATATTGTCAATGGGGATCCTGCGTCTTCTGTATTCATTTAGAACATCCAGCAATTCGGCAGAAGTTTTGTAGCGTTCCCTGCTTTGCCAGAACCCCATGGCCCATTTGGGCATGATCTGGGCTTTTCCGGTCAGCATACGGTACCCGCTTATGATCTGGTCACTATTCTGTCCGTAGATAAAATAATAATCAATCATATCGGCCATTTCCGACCACCAGGATTGTTTTTCCTGCTCCCGGGGATCTACCGGTGTATAGAGCGACAGGCCCAGATAGGAAACCCCTCCGTCAGGTACCCATTCTATGCGAAGCGGATACGATACCCCCGCTTCCATATCAACTTGAAATTTGTAACTATTTGGATTCCATGCTGTGCGCCAGCGTTCTGCCACCACTTCCTCTCCGTTAAGGAATACCCTGGTATATCCTGCATAATAGAGCAAAAAATGGTGTATCCCGCTTTCTTTTGCCCCTACTGTCCCTTCCCAGGTAATACTGGCATTGTGGAAGGGAATCCCTTCCGGGAAACTTTTCACCTTGTCCAGATCTGAGTAATCGATGACCGGTTCTCTTCTGCGCAGGTATTCCGTTTCTTTGTTGCGACTGGCATAAATCGCTGTAAGAGCACCTTCCTGTCCGTCAGCATCCCTGAGATCAAGTACATCCAACTGCTTATAGTCTTCAGGATTCCCGAACCGCGACAGCGAGTTGTTGTCCCACAGCAATCCGTAATGCTTGTTTGACAGAATAAAAGGAATGGAAACTTTTGTGTTGTATTGGTATAAGGTTTCGTTCTTGCCCTTGTAGTTGAATTCATCGGACTGATGCTGGCCAAGACCGTAAAAGGCTTCATCGGCAGGCGATTCAAAAACCTGTCTGATGGCATACCCCTTGTCGCCGTCCACTTCAATGGGCGCAAATGATTTTCCGCCCCCCTCGTTTTCCTGCAGGATCACATAGCCCTCCAAATCCATGAAAATCACTTCTCCGGTAATTTTATCCACACTTGCCTGCAGCGATCCGGTTTTTACAATAACCCTCTGTTCTTCCTCCACATATTCAAACGGCACGGGAGGTGTCTCCCCGGAAACCCTCATCAGGCTTGGTCGTGCAGAGAACCCGGCCCCGGCAGGTACAGCCGACACCCGGATAATCTGCCCGCTGACAGGTTGTATCCTGATCTTTGACTTATCAGGCAGGATGACCGTCACGCTGTTACTGTCAACAATAAGGCCGCCGGTGCAGGACAATAATAACAATCCCGCCAAGAGAGAAAAACCCCATTTTTTCATATCTTTGATTTTGTCAATCATTCTTTATCCAAAGATAGGTGTTTATGAAAACTTATACAATCCTTCTGATTTGTTGTCTGCTTTTTTTTGGGTGCAAAAGCGAAACAGGCGGTGATGACCCGGCAATGCGTAACATGACTTCCATGGAATTATCAAAGCTCATGGGCATTGGATGGAACCTTGGCAATACCCTGGAAGCAACGGGAGGTGAAACTTCCTGGGGTAATCCAAAGGTAACAGCCGATCTGATCAAAGCGGTAAAAGAGGCGGGATTCACCTCGGTACGCATCCCTGTATCATGGTCTGTGCATATTACAGACCAGAGCACGCACAAAATTGACAATGCCTGGATGCAGCGCGTGGGGCAGGTAGTCAATTATGTGCTGGACAACGATATGTTTGCCATCATCAATATTCACTGGGACGAAGGGTGGATGAACGATCCCAGGGAAAGCAGCCGGCAGCAGATCAACACCAGGCTCCATGCCATCTGGACCCAGATCGCCTCGTATTTTAAAGATTATGACGACCGGCTTCTGTTTGCCGGCTCCAACGAGGTGCATATGGAAAACGACTGGTCATCCAATCCGCCGGCCGAATATTTGTCCGTACAAAACTCGTTCAACCAGACTTTTGTAGATGCAGTTCGGGAAACGGGAGGACGCAACCTTAAACGGCACCTGATTGTACAAAGTTATCTTACCAATATTGACCTGGCATACAACTCACTGACCATTCCCCAGGATCCCACCCCGGACAGGCTTATGGTTGAAGTACATTACTACGATCCGTATGAATTTGCATTGAAACCGGATGAGCCATACGATTTCCGCTGGGGCTCGGTAGCCACCGGGCCCGTTACTTCCTGGGGTCAGGAAGACTGGGTGGAATCGGCTTTTGGAAAAATGAAAAAATTCACCGACCGCGGCCTCCCCGTGATCCTGGGAGAATACGGCGCCCTGTACCGTTTACAGCTTTCCGGAGAGGAATTGACAGAACATAAAAAATGTCGTTCTTATTACCTGGAATATGTTACAGAGGCCGCAATCCGGCACGGAATGGTGCCTTTTTACTGGGATAACGGGGCTCCGGACTTTGTTCTGATCAGCCGTTCGTCCAATCAGGTAGTTCATCCGGATGCCCTGCAGGGGATAATGAAATCGCGTCGATAAATCCCCGGTCTTCCATTAAGAATTCTTCCCCTGCAGATGCGGCAGCAACAGCCAGGCGATCGCATTTTTCATTCTGGGGGTGGCCGGCATGGCCTTTAATCCAGATAAAGCGTATCTTGTGCTTTGAGGCGACATCCAGGTAACGCTTCCATAAATCAACGTTCTTTTTTTTACGAAAATCCCTGGTGATCCAGTTTTGAAGCCATCCTTCCTCAACGGCTCTGACAACATACGTCGAGTCTGAATAGATACAGACTTCTGTCCCGGTTTTTTTCAGTGCTTCCAGGCCGGCAATGACGGCCATCAGTTCCATTCTGTTATTGGTGGTCATGCGGTAACCGGCCGACATCTCCTTATAATGACGGCCACTTCGCAAAATAACCCCGTATCCTCCTGGTCCGGGATTTCCCAGGGCAGATCCATCGGTAAAAATATCAATCTTCATGTATACCATCTGTTATGGCCTGGTTCCTGCGCCGCGTCCTGTAAAGGTCACAAGCCATAAAGATCGCTGCCAGCATGGATTCGGCAGATGCCTTGTCCTCACCAGCAAGTCGGTAAGCTGTTCCGTGGTCGGGAGATGTCCTGATGACAGGCAGTCCGGCCGTGAAATTAACCCCCTGACTGAAAGACAAGGCTTTAAATGGGACCAGTCCCTGGTCATGATACATGGCAAGAATGGCATCAAATTTTCTGTACCCTGCGGTAGCAAAGAAACCATCGGCCGGATAGGGACCGAATGCCAGTACCCCTGATTGATTGACTTCTTCTATGGCAGGCAATATGATTTGTTCTTCTTCGGTTCCAATGAGTCCTCCGTCACTGGCGTGCGGGTTAAGCCCCAGGACGGCTATCCTGGGCTGGTTAATAGTAAAGTCATTTTTCAGTGTATAGTCAAGCAACCTGAGTTTCTTCAGTATCTTCTCTTTTGTGAGTTCTGCAGGGATCCGGCTCAACGGGATATGTCCTGTAACCACACCAACCCTAAGACCGTCGCTGCAGAGCATCATCAAAGGAGCGGATACCCCAAAGGCATTGGCAAGGTACTCTGTATGGCCGGGAAAGATAAACCCTTCCTGGCTCATGCCCTGCTTGTTAAAGGGGGCCGTCACCAGAACCTGAATCTTCCCGCTGCGAAGATCCTCCACGGCTCGTTCGAGTGATTGCATGGCCGCCTGCGCCCCTTCCCGGGTCATTTTTCCCGGTTCGGCTATAAACTGATCCGAAACACAGGGAATCAGGTTCACCATCTTGAAATGAAGGTCAGAAGCCGATTGTGTGATATGAACATTGAAATTCTCCACCCCGGCACATAATTTCTTGTAATACCCAAGCAGACGGGACGAACCATAAATCACGGGGGTGCACAGCTCGTTGATGCGGGAATCGGCCAGAGCCTTGATCAGCACTTCATATCCTATCCCGTTTGTATCACCCTGGGTGATCCCTACAATTATTTTTTTATGCATAATGTGTTAATTTTTGCCGATGATTTCCCTACCGAAAGGAGTCAGTGCCAGGGATACCATCTTGAAGTGTTGTTTTCCGAAAGGAATTCCCACTATGGTTATAGACAACAACGCCCCCCAGAAAAGATGGCTCAGTGCAATCCAGATACCCCCTAGGAAAATCCATAATATATTCATAACAGTGCTCAGGCAACCCGTCCCGGGCTCTACAGACCGGGTGGTTTTTCCAAAAGGCCAGAGTGCAAAGGCCGCCAATTTGAAGCTTTGAAGGCCAAATGGAATCCCTATGATGGTTATACACATTAACAGGCCTGAAATCATGTATTCCAGCGCAATGAAAATTCCTCCGAACAGAAGCCAGAGTATGTTTCCCAGTATGCTCATACCGCAAATATACGCAAGATATCGTTATATTTGCATGGCTATGACTTCTGTATGGGACACGAACATACAATTTCTCCAGGGAGTAGGTCCGGTGCGGGCCAGGGAACTTGAAAAGGGACTGAATATAAAAACATTTGGCGACCTGATCCGTTATTATCCATTCCGCTACATAGACAGGACCCGCTTTTACTCTGTGCGTGAAATAGACCCCGACCTGGCATTGATCCAGATACGGGGCGAGGTCAGGGATATGAAAATCATTGGAGCAGGCTCCCGCAAGCAGAGACTGGTAGTTCTTTTTGCAGATCCTACCGGAAGTGTGGACCTTGTTTTTTTCAAAGGAATCCGCTGGATCAGGGATAAGATTAAACTGAACACAGAGTATATTGTTTTTGGAAAACCCGCCTTATTCAAAGGAAGAATCAACTTGGTCCATCCCGAAATAGACCTGCCCGACGATCATAGCCTCAGGGGCAGCGCGGGGCTTCAGGCAGTATATTCTTCCACAGAGTTGCTCCGGGACAAGGGCTTTACCCAAAAAGTCTTTTCCAGTCTCATAGCCCAGGCCCTTACCCGTATTGAAGGTCACGTGGCGGAAACGCTGACTCCGGCCATGCTCAGGCAACTCAAACTGATGCCCCTGCCACTGGCTCTTGAAGAGATTCATTTCCCCAAAAACCTTAAAAATCTGCAAGCCGCACAAACCAGGTTAAAATTCGAAGAATTATTTTTTATCCAACTCGGCTTGCTTAAACAACGTGCTATACGGCTGAGGGCCGAAGACGGCCTGCGGTTTCCCACAGTAGGCCAGGCGTTCAACAATTGTTACAAAATGTTGCCCTTTGAGTTAACCGGGGCACAAAAGCGGGTGATCAAAGAGATCAGGGCCGATCTGGGGAGTGGACGCCAGATGAACCGCTTGCTGCAGGGAGATGTGGGTAGTGGCAAAACACTGGTTGCCCTGCTGAGCGCACTGATTGCAGCAGATAACGGATACCAGGCCTGCATGATGGCCCCGACAGAAATCCTGGCCAATCAGCACTTTCATACCGTTTCACGCTTCCTGCAGGGGCAGGATATAAAAGTGGGACTGCTTACCGGCTCTACCAAAGCTTCTGAACGTAAAGTCCTGCACGAATCCTTGCAGGACGGGTCGCTGCACCTGCTTATTGGAACCCATGCCCTGATAGAAGATACAGTTGCCTTTAAAAAGCTCGGTTTTGTGGTCATAGACGAACAACACCGCTTTGGAGTAGAACAGCGGGCACGTTTATGGCAAAAAACAGAAGGTTCCCCACCCCATATCCTGGTGATGACTGCCACCCCTATCCCCAGGACACTGGCTATGACCCTGTACGGAGACCTGGATGTGTCTGTCATAGATGAGCTGCCGCCGGGAAGACAGCCGGTACAGACCATCCATTACCCCTCTTCACGCAGGGGAACGGTATACTCCTTCCTTAAAAAGCAAATCACAGAAGGCCGGCAGGTTTACATTGTCTATCCGCTGATCCGTGAGTCTGAAAAAATGGACTATGAAAACCTGGAAACAGGCTACCGCGATATCGCCATGGCATTCCCGGCCCCCCTCTATTCCGTTGCCGTGGTTCATGGTCAGCAAAAACCGGAAAACAAGGCTTTTGACATGAATATGTTTGTTAAGGGACAGGCCCAGATACTGATTGCCACGTCTGTCATAGAAGTGGGCGTAGATGTCCCCAACGCAACAGTAATGGTTATTGAAAGCGCAGAACGATTCGGTTTGTCACAACTCCATCAATTGCGCGGACGCGTAGGCCGCGGTGCTGAAAAATCATATTGCATCCTGATGACCGGGAATGCCCTGAGCAAAGAGGCCAGGCAGCGCCTGAAGCTGATGTGCGATAGTAACAATGGCTTTGAGATTGCCGAGGCAGATATGCGCCTGCGGGGGCCCGGCGACCTGGAAGGTACCGCACAGAGCGGTCTGGCCTTTGACCTGCACATTGCCAGTCTGGCCAGGGACGGACAAATCCTTGAATGGGCAAGAATGGAGGCGCAGAAAATTCTGGACGAGGATCCACTCCTTGAATCGGAAAAAAATAAAATTCTCCTTCTGCAACTTGAAATCCTGGGAAAAAGACAGGCCGATTTCAGCAAAATTTCCTGAATGGTGATCTTCTCCTGTTAAAAGGGGTCTACCTGGTTCCGTGATCTGAGCACCATGGAATCGTAGAGTTTCCCCTGATCCTCAAATGCAAATCGCCTTAAAGTATCCCTGTATTTGAGCCGTGGATCTGAATAGTCAACCAGGAAAACCCGCTGTCGGGAAGTAACGGTCAGGGAAACAAAATATTTACCCTGTGAATCGGTATAGGCCGTATCTGCTTCCTGTTTACCGCTATAAGTTCTGTTCATGATCACCCGGATACCCTCAATGGGCATATTGACAATATTTTTAACTTTCCCTTCCACTGCATAGGTATACGTGCTTTGAGGCTGCTCTATGCAGGAAGCTGTGAGCAGCATGATAGCAATCAAAAGAAATATACTTTTAGAGGACATTGAGTACCTGTTCTTTAATTTTTTCAAGTTCGTCTTTCATCATCACAACATATTGCTGCATCCCGGCATGGGCAGCCTTGGATCCCAACGTATTGATCTCCCTTCCCATCTCCTGTGCAATGAAGTTGAGTTTCCTGCCTGCAAATTCTTCCTGGTCCATTGTCTGGCGGAAATAGGTGCAATGCTGGCTTAACCGTACGCGTTCTTCGCTGATATCCGCTTTTTCAAGGTAATAGATCAACTCCTGCTCCAGGCGGTTCTGATCTATTGTTATATCTTCACCCAATCCGGATAATTTATCATCCAGCCGTTTTCTTACCGACACAATCCGTCCAGGGTCCAGTTTTTCTACTTTTAGCAGATGGTTTTCAATATTGTCAATATGGGACAACAGGTCCTGTCCCAGCCTTTCCCCTTCCCGGCACCTGAATATATCCAGGTTGTCTGCCGCCTTATAAATACATTCTTCAAGGACTTTCCAATCATGAATATCCATTTCTTTCTTCTGAACTTCCCTTACCTCGGGCATCCTGAGCAGGGCAGCGGCCAGCTCTGTGGAACTGACTTCCTGATCAATTTCTCTGAATACTTCCTGTAATTCTTTATAATACTGTTTGATCAGTACTACATTAAACGTATTCCCCGATTCAGCCACTTCCTGGTCAACCCCTATAAAAAGATCAATGTTGCCACGTTGCAACTTGTTTATCAGATTTTTACGTAATTCATGTTCATATTCCCTGGGTATTTGGGATGTTTTTAAACCGATATCGGCCGTTTTCCCATTCACGGAACGTATCTCAACGGTAAATTTCTTTCCGGAAAATGAAATTTCGGCTTTTCCGTAACCGGTCATGGAACGAATCATTTGCAACTAATTTTCCGCAAATATACATTATTATGATTATTTTTGCCCAACAAAATTATCCCAACATATGAATGCAGAAAACACAAATACTTCTTTAGAGCGTTCCCTGAATTTTATTGAAGAGATTATCCAGGCAGATCTGGCCCAGGGCAAACACCAGTCCATCATAACCAGATTTCCCCCGGAGCCCAACGGATACCTGCATATAGGCCATGCCAAGAGTATATGTCTGAATTTTGGACTGGCCAGGAAATTTGGAGGAAAAACCAACCTTCGTTTTGACGATACCAATCCCACAAAGGAAGATACAGAATACGTGGATTCCATCAAAGAGGACATACTCTGGCTTGGTTTTCAATGGGCCAATGAATTCTATGCGTCGGATTATTTTGAACAACTGTACCAGTGGGCGCATGTTTTGATCCGTAAGGGCCTGGCATACGTGGATGATCAGACACACGAAGAGATCCGCATCAACCGCGGTACCGTGACCACCCCGGGAAAAGACAGTCCGTGGAGGAACCGCAGCATTGAAGAAAACGCAGACTTGTTTACCCGGATGAGGGACGGAGAATTTCCCGATGGCAACAGGGTCCTGCGTGCCAAAATAGATATGAGCCATCCCAATATGCTCATGAGGGATCCCCTGATGTACAGGATCATTCACTCAGAACACCACCGTACCGGGAACAACTGGTGCATTTACCCTATGTATGACTATGCCCACGGGCAGTGTGATTCCATTGAGCAGATTACCCATTCTGTGTGCACCCTTGAATTTGATGTGCACCGGCCGCTTTACGACTGGTTTATTGAGCAGCTTGACATATTCCCTTCCCACCAGTACGAGTTTGCAAGGCTCAATATAACGCATACAGTGATGAGCAAACGCAAACTCCTGGAACTTGTTCAGACCGGGCTTGTCAATGGCTGGGACGATCCCAGGATGCCCACCATTTGCGGGCTCAGGCGCCGGGGATACACCCCTTCGGCTATCCGCCTGTTTTCAGAAAAGGTTGGCGTTGCCAAAAGGGATAATGTCATAGATATTTCGCTCATGGAATGGTGCATACGGGAAGAATTGAATAAAACCGCACCCCGCCATATGGCTGTACTGGATCCGTTAAAGGTGATCATAACCAATTACCCGGAAGGCAAGGAAGAGTTCATGAAAGCCCCCCTTAACCCAGAAGACTCCACGGCCGGGGAACGGCTGATTCCTTTCTCGCACCAGATCTACATTGAACGGGATGATTTTATGGAAAATCCGCCTAAGAAGTATTTCCGTCTGATGCCCGGGGGAGAAGTACGGCTAAAATACGGTTACATCATCAAATGTGAAAACATAGTCAGGGACAACAACGGACGACCTGTGGAGCTCCACTGCACGCTGGATCCGGATACAAAACCTGGGACAGGCACCTGGCGCAGTGTAAAGGGAACCATCCACTGGTTGTCGGCCAAACACGCCATTGCCGGTGAAGTGCGTCTTTTTGACCGGTTGTTTACAGAACCGTATATGGGATCCATACCCGAGGACAAGGATTACAGGGATTATCTGAATCCCGGTTCCCTGAAGATAGTAAAGGCTTATATAGACAACCAGGCAGCTCTGATGGCTTATGAGGCGCTTAGCGGAAAGGACAATGCACGTACCCGCTTTCAGTTTGAACGGTTGGGTTACTTTGTACCTGATTACGACTCAACGCCGGAAAGGCCGGTGTTCAATAGAATCTGTACTTTGAAAGACTCCTTTGCCAGAACACTAAATCAGCCTTAGACGTCAATTTTTTCGTTATTGTCATCCAGCCATCTGGCCTGCGTTACGGCAAGTTCAGGGGCTATCCTGACATTGAGACGGCATCTGTGTTTATTGGACCATCTTTTAGCTCTTGACAGAAATCCCTTGGTCAGATAAGCTTCTACAAACGGGTGCACTTCCAGGATAACACTTTTAAGTTTCTTTTCGTTGGCAAAGAAAGATAGCTGGTTTTCAATATTTTCTGTAAACAACAAGCTGGGAGCAATCTTACCCGTTCCATTGCAACTGGGACATTTTTCACTGGTGTTGATCTCCATGGCCGGCCTGACCCTCTGTCGTGTAATCTGCATAAGCCCAAACTTTGTCAGGGGCAGGATAGTGTGTTTAGCCCTGTCCGTAGCCATCAGCTCCTGCATTTTCTTGTAGAGTTTCTGCCGGTGATCAGCGGTATCCATGTCTATAAAATCAACCACTATGATACCGCCCAGGTCCCTGAGTCTGAGTTGCCGTGCAAGTTCCTCGGCTACAACCATATTCACTTCAAAGGCATTGTCTTCCTGCCCGGTCGCCATTTTTGAGCGGATTCCGCTGTTGACGTCAACCACGTGTAAAGCCTCTGTATGCTCAATGATGATATAGATGCCCTGCCTCAGGGGAACCACCCGTCCAAAGGAGCTCCGGATCTGCCGGCTTATGTCAAAAGCATCAAATATCAGATCTTTTCCTTTGTAAAGCCTGACAATCTTCTCCTTTTCAGGGGCAATGGTTGAAATATAGGAACAAATTTCTTCAAAAACCGTGTTATCGTTGACGTGTATGCTGGTAAAGGTATCATTGAGCAGATCGCGGATGACGGTAGTTATGCGGCTGTTTTCTGTCAACAAACGTGAGGGGACTTTCCCTTTACGCATAACAGACCAGGATTCTTCCCATTTATGAATCAGTGAATTCAGCTCGGCGTCCAGGACTGCTGCCCTTTTTCCTTCAGCAGCCGTCCTCACGATAAGGCCATAATTGGGAGGCAGAATGCTCTGAACCAGCCGTTCCAGCCTGCCCCGCTCTTCTTTAAGGCTGATTTTTGAAGAGAGGTTTATCTTTTCAGAAAATGGTAACAATACCATGTTCCTTCCGGCAATAGATATGTCGGAGGTTAAGCGCGATCCTTTAGTAGAGATTGGTTCCTTGACAATCTGGACCAGTATGGCCTGTCCCACTTTCAATATCTCTGAGATCTTTCCCTCCTTGGGTAATACCGAACCCAGTTTAAGGCTGGAATAGATCTCGGCGGGAGGGGTTTTTCTGGTAATTACCTGTTGGGTAAAATAATTGATTGCTGAAAAGGCATATCCCAGATCCAGATAGTGAATAAAAGCATCCTTTTCATGGCCAATATCGACAAAAGCAGCATTCAGAGCCGGCATGATCCTCTTGACCTTACCCAGATACAAATCGCCCACCGAGAAATGATTGTCGCTTGTCTCTTCCTTGTGCAATTCCACGAGCCTCTTGTTTTCCAACAACGCTATGGAAACTGCAGAAGAGGTAACATCAATAATTAAATCTTTCTCCATTCTGTGGCAAAAGTAAGAAACCTAAAGTGTCTTTTAGAAAAAAGTTGCTTTAGGTTTCCAGGTTCATCAGACATTACGGCTTATTTCTTTTTATGACGATTCTTGCGCAAACGTTTTTTCCGTTTGTGCGTAGCCATTTTATGCCTTTTTCTTTTTTTCCCGCTTGGCATATTCTAATTATTTAACGCTGTTTTTTACTTTATCCATGAAAATTTTTGCCGGCTTAAAAGCAGGTATGTAATGTTCAGGAATAACTAAAGTTGTGTTTTTCGAAATATTGCGAGCCGTTTTTTTAGCGCGTTTTTTCAGGATAAAGCTTCCAAAACCGCGAAGATATACATTGTTATTCTGAATCAAAGAGCTTTTTACGTTATCCATAAAATTCTCCACAACTTTCTGAACAACGATTTTCTCCAGGCCAGTTGATTTGGCAATTTCATTTACGATATCTGCTTTAGTCATAATACGATAAATTTAATAGTTATTTATATAGATTGCATTTACAAATGGACTGCAAAAGTAATATTTTATTCTTAATATCAAGACGTTTCAGTTAAAAAATCCAAAAAAAACGTCTTAATGCATATCTTTGCACCATGGATTTCACTAGCCTCCTTCTGGACTGGTATAACGACAACCAGCGGGACCTTCCCTGGAAAATAAATAAAGACCCCTATCCTGTATGGGTATCCGAAGTGATCCTGCAACAAACCCGGGTTGAGCAGGGAACTCATTATTACAACAGGTTCCTGGAAGCTTTTCCAACAATTCTCCATCTTGCTCAGGCACAGGAAGATGAAGTGCTCAAGTTGTGGCAGGGACTGGGTTACTATTCCCGGGCACGAAATATGCATAAAACCGCAAAAAGGCTGATGGAAGAATACAACGGGACGTTTCCTGCAGATGTTTCACTTTTAAGAAGTCTTCACGGTATAGGTGACTATACCGCTGCTGCCGTTGCCTCTTTTGCCTTCGGATTGCCGGTTGTGGCCCTTGACGGGAACGGATACAGAATACTGGCAAGGTATTTTGGCATAGATCTGGACATAGGTACAGCCCGGGCAAAAAAAGTGTTTTCTGAATTGGCCCGATCGTTGCTTTCAGGCCACGACAGTGCCTCTTTCAATCAGGCCCTGATGGACTTCGGATCTCTTGTATGCACTCCCCGTCCTGCCTGCAGCTTGTGTCCCATGACAAAAACGTGCCTTGCTTTCCAAAAGGGAATGACAGAGCAATTACCTGTCAAACAGGAAAAAAATGTATCCAGAATAAGACATTTTAATTACCTGGACATAGAATTGGGAAAAACCACCTTCTTAAGGCAAAGAACAGGCAAAGATATCTGGAATGGTCTCTATGAATTTCCCCTGATAGAGACCCCTCAGAAGTTTGGTTTTCAAGAACTTGAGCAGACAGAGCGGTTCGCGAAATTGCTTGGTTCTTCAGGCTGTACAATGATAGACACCCTTAAAGTCAGTCCTCACAAACTGACACATCAGATTATTTATCCTGTTTTCTTCAAAATCAGGCTCAGCGTCCCCGCTCCGGTACTTGAAAAAGAATATATTCAGATTGACCGGCAGGATATACACAGGTATGCAATATCCAGACTGACAGAAAAATATCTGAATTTTTTTCATAATTTTGCCGGCCTATGAAATCCAGCCTGTTCCTTCGCCTTGTGATTCCTGCCTTTTTCGCCCTTGTCCCGTTTGTCGGATGGAGCGGGAATTTACGAATTGACAGAATTCATATAACAGGGAACCAGGTAACCAAGGATTTTATCATATACAGAGAGCTGCCTTTTTCGCCGGGAGACACGATTCCCGAAAATGATTTCCCTGAAAAAATGCGACTGGCACGGGAAAATCTGAACAACCTGCTGCTTTTTAACTATGTGGAAATATCACCCCTCCGGTCTGTGGATGACCCTTCCCTGGTAACAGTGATCATCCAGGTAGAAGAAAGATGGTATATCTGGCCCCTGATAGAAGTAAAACTGGAGGAGCGCAACCTGAGCACCTGGTTGCAAAGTTGGGATTTCACCAAAATCACCATTGAAGCGGGTGCACGTATTGACAATTTTCTGGGCTTAAAGCATAAATTGGTAATTGCTGCCCACGGAGGTTATCAGTGGGGGGTTTTCCTTGGTTACCGGGACATTTCCCTGGACAGGCAGGGAAAGCATTTCATGAGCCTGGACCTGCAGGGAAATGTCAGCCACAACCTGGACATATTTACCAAAGAGGACAAACCGGCCCGGTTCAACATACCCGATGTTATGCTGGAAAAGTCTGTAGATACACGGATTAATTATTCCTACCGGCCAGATATCCGCACAATCCACAACGTTTCCTTTGCGCACGAATTCACCATGCTGGCCGATACTGTGCTCAGGCTCAATCCTCATTACTGGGGGAATGACCAGCTCAGGAGGAACGCATTCAGGCTCAATTACAGGTACCGCCTGGATCACCGTGACTACCACCCTTACCCCCTGAACGGCTATTTTCTCCAGGCAGGGTTGAATACCTATATCACGTCCGATGCTACAGTGCGCTATGCCCAGATTACCCTGGGACTTCAGTATTTTAAACAAATATCCTCTTCACGCTGGTACGTTTCTACCGTTTTTTCCGGAGGTTACTCACTTTCCAACACCCAGGCATATATATTGGAAAAAGCCATTGGCTATGACAACAACATGTTGCGCGGTTACGAATACACCGTGGCGGACGGCCAGTCTTTTGTCATATCCAATAACACATTAAAATATAATATTCTCAAGAAAAAGACCTTCACACTCAACTGGCTTTCTTTCCTGCCTAAATTCAACAAGATTCACGTGTCCTTATACGTCAATGCTCATTTTGACGTGGGTTACGCAAAGAACAAATGGGATTACCATCTGAATTCCCTGAGCAACCAATGGCTTTATTCCGGAGGTCTTGGCCTGGATTTGGTTACCTATTATGATATGGTCATTGGGATAGACTATTCGGTCAACAGACAGTGCAATCATGGCTTTTTTTCTTGGAAGAATTTCTTTTTTTCCATTAAAGTACCGTTTATCTGATTTTCGGCCATTTTGTCAGTAGCGCTATCTGGCACGAAGATTGACTTAATGTTTCCGAGGATAAATAATATGAATCTAATTCTTAGTGATAAAATGACCGTGATTCCCTTAATGGAAATGGACATGGATGGGCCTGCAGGAGATATGATTAAGGACACTTTGCCGCAGATACTTCCTCTTTTGGTACTACGAAACGCGGTTGTATTTCCCGGCACGCTGATTCCCATAACCGTGGGCAGGGAAAAATCCATTAAACTGGTAAGGGAAAGTCTGACCGGAGATAAGTGGGTGGGGACAGTCACGCAAATGGATCCGCTGGATGACGATCCTGATGAAAATATGATCAGCGACCACGGATGTCTGGCAAAAATATTGAAAATCATTGAAATGCCGGAGGGCGGGATAACTGTTATACTGCATGGCTTCCGCCGCTTCAAGATTGAACGCATTGTCCAGAAAGAACCATACTTTACGGCCCAGGTAAGCTTTCTGTCCGACATACAACCTATAGAAGGTGACTCCGGTTACAAAGCGATTGTTGATGGTATCAAGGAAGTGGCTGCGCAGATTTTCCAACTCACACCAAGCATACCCAGAGAAGCAGAATTCGCACTCAGAAACATTGAAAAGGACGATTTCCTTGTGAACTTTGTTGCCTCCAACATATATCTGGACGGGGTAAAGGAAAAACTTGTCCTGCTGGCTACAGACAAGCTCAAGGACCGCGCTTCGTACTTGCTGGAATTGCTGTACAAACACCTGGAATTGCTTAAATTCAAGGAACAGATCCATCAGAAAGTCAGGGGTGAAATTGATCAGCAACAAAAAGAATATTACCTGAGCAATCAGCTCAAAACCATTCAGGACGAGCTGGGTATTACCCAGGACATGGAGGACATAGACATCCTCAGGGAAAAAGCCCTAAAAAAGAAATGGAGCAAGGAAATAGCAGAAATATTTGAGAAGGAGGTTCAGAAACTGGAAAGAGCCAATCCTCATCAGCCCGACTACGCCATACAGCTCAATTACCTGCAGTTTATGGCAGACCTGCCCTGGGGAGAATATTCAAAGGACAACCTGGATCTGAAACGCGCCAGGAGGGTCCTGGACAAAGACCATTCCGGACTAGAAACGGTTAAGGAAAGGATCCTTGAACACTTGGCCGTTCTCAAACTTAAGGGAGACATGAAATCTCCCATTCTGTGCCTGTATGGTCCTCCGGGAGTCGGGAAAACATCGCTGGGAAAATCGGTGGCACGGGCACTTGGAAGAAATTTCGCACGCATATCCTTGGGCGGGCTTCACGATGAGTCGGAGATCAGGGGCCACAGGCGGACATACATAGGGGCCATGCCCGGAAGGATCATCCAGAGCGTTAAACGGAGCAAATCATCCAACCCGGTCATAGTTCTGGACGAGATAGACAAAGTGGGAACAGATTTCAGGGGAGACCCCTCCTCGGCTTTGCTTGAAGTTCTGGATCCGGAACAAAACAACACATTCCATGACAATTACCTGGATGTGGATTACGACCTGTCCAGAGTGCTGTTCATTACCACAGCCAATAACATAGGCGGTATCCAGCCAGCCCTGCGGGACCGGATGGAAATGATCCCCATTAACGGATATCTGGCCGAGGAAAAAAGAATGATCGCCCGGAAACACCTATTGCCCAAACAACTTGAAGCACATGGACTAAAACCATCCCAACTCAGGCTGAACCGGCAATCCATAGATGTAATCATCAATGAATACACAAGGGAATCCGGTGTGCGGAACCTGGACAAGCAACTGGCCAAGGTAGCCAGGCATGTGGCAAAAAAAATCGCTTTCGGGGAAGAATACAATCCCGTGCTCACACCGGACAACATACGAGAAATCCTGGGTGTTCACCGGATCATTCAGGATGTGCAGAAAGGCAACGAGTTTCCCGGGGTGGTCACCGGACTGGCGTGGACAGAAGCCGGAGGCGAGATCCTGTTTGTTGAAACAAGCCTGAGCAAGGGAAAAGGCACACTTACTACCACCGGGAGCCTGGGGGATGTGATGAAGGAATCGGCCATCATTGCACAGCAGTATCTGAAGGCTCATGCTGACCTTTTGGGACTCGACCCGGAGTTGTTTGAAAAAACAGACATCCACCTGCACGTTCCTGAGGGAGCTATCCCTAAAGACGGTCCCTCTGCCGGGATTACCATGATCTGCTCCATGGCCAGTTCGTTCCTGAACAAATGCATCAAAAAAGGCGTTGCCATGACAGGGGAAATCACCCTGCGCGGCAGGATTCTTCCGGTAGGTGGAATCAAGGAAAAGATTCTTGCGGCCAAACGTTCCGGCATCAGGGTCATCATTTTGTCCGAAGACAACAGAAAAGACATTGAAGAAATCAAACCCGATTTTATCAAAGGGCTGGAGTTTAAATTTATGAAAACCATACCCGAAGTTATCAAATACGTTTTGTAAGGTGGATGTAAAAATTGAGGCAAGCTGGAAAAATGTATTGCAACCCGAGTTTTCCAAACCCTATTTTGAAGGGATTGCCTCTTTTCTTGGTGACGAAATCAAACAGGGAAAAACCATCTACCCCCCTGGTAAACTTATTTTCAACGCTTTTGAACTGACTCCTTTTCCTGCCCTGAAAGTACTCCTGCTTGGACAGGATCCTTACCACCAGCCCGGGCAGGCACACGGTTTGTCCTTTTCTGTGCCTTTTAATATGCCGCTGCCTCCTTCCCTTCAGACCATATTCGCCGAGTTGAAAGCTGATATGGGAATCTCCCCGCCACGGCACGGTTGTCTGGAAGCCTGGGCCAGGCAGGGTGTTTTACTCCTTAACGCCATACTCACTGTAGAAGCAGGAAAACCAGCCTCCCACAGCAAGACAGGCTGGATGGAATTTACAGATGCCGTGATCCGGACGGTGTCGGCCAATAAAGACAACGTGGTATTTTTATTGTGGGGAAATTTTGCCCGCAGTAAAAAAAACCTGATAGATGCCTCCAGGCACTGTGTTCTGGAAGCCGCACACCCCTCCCCCCTTGCGCGGGGGGCTTTCCTGGGATCAAAACCTTTCTCGGCCACCAACTCTTATCTTAAATCAAAAGGGTTACAGCCGGTTGACTGGCGCCTGTGAGGGTAACAGAGAGGAAGTCCGATATTTTTTTATTACTTTTGGGAACATAACTAAATCATTCCGAACATGGAAAAAATCGCCGTTTTCCCCGGCTCTTTCGATCCTTTCACCTCCGGACACCTGGATGTTCTGCACTCTGCCAGAAAACTCTTTGACAGAATAATTGTAGCTGTTGGGGTCAACCAACAGAAAATGAGCCTTTTTTCGCCCGTGGCCAGGGTCGCCATCATCAGGGAAGTGATCAAAGACCTTTCCAATGTAGAAGTATGTTCCTTTAAAGGGCTGACCATTGATTTCTGCAGAAAAAACAAAATTAATTTCATTTTTAGGGGAATCCGCACCACCACTGACTTTGAATTGGAGCAGGTTATTGCTCAGGTTAATTCAAAAATGGCTCCCGAAATCCAGACAATCTTCATTCCATCAGGTCCAAAATATTCTTTCATATCTTCTACTGTGGTACGGGATGTGCTTCTAAACGGAGGGGATGCAGGTTGTATGCTGCCTCCGGGACTTGATTTAAAAAAATATTTAAAAATGTAAGACCCACATGTGGTCTCTGTTAATTCTCTTTTCCTACAGCATTTCCCTATGTATGAACGGGGAAAGCAATCTGCCTGTGATACTGGCCGTACAGCAGGGCGAATTCGTTATCCCGGTGGACACGGTCAGTCCGGACAAACATGGTTGTGTAAGATTCGAAGGTAATATCCCGCTAGAGGCCGGACAGTATGTCTTTGTTCAGAGCAACAGAAGATTGTTCAATTTTCTGATATCCGATCCCGGGGAGGTTATGCTTTCCTTTTCTGCACACCTGGAAGACGGACGGACATTGGAAGTACAGGCAGAAGGTTCAGAAGAAAACAACGCCTATATGCGGTTTAACCGGTTCCTTCAGGAGCATTATGGCCGGGCCAATGAGATCCTGGAACAGGGACGTGATCCGGAACAGGCACTGGCAGATGTGGAGCGTCTTGAAGCAACCATCAGGGATTATTCAACTTTTCTTGCCCGGGAATATGAAGGGTACATGCTCGGGATTATCGCTAAAAATGTGTTTACTCCTGCAGCCGCACCGGGGGAAGCGGCAATTCATTACCTGGATAATATCGATTTTACAGATCCTCGCATCCTGAATACTTCCATACTCCCTTTAAGACTGAAAGAATACTTTATCGAAGTCTTGCCTCCCCTGCCCGATTCCCTGATCTTTCATGCAGACAGGATCCTGAAGGCAGACATACATCCAAAGGTAAAAGGCTATGTTGCACGGTACCTGTTTACCCTGTTTTTTACCAGTGAGATTATGGGAATGGAAAGTGCAGCGGTTCATATGGCAGACACCTGGCTACTGGCAGATCCTTCCCTGTGTCCGGACTCTGATCTGAAGGCCGAGATGGAAACTTTTGTTCGCTTCAACAAACAATGCCTTCTGGGTATGAAGGCTCCGGAACTCAACCTGCCCGATGTACATGGCAGGATGCAGTCACTGCTTGAAACAGAAGCCCGGTATACCATCGTGGTCTTTTTTGAAGACAATTGCCCTGCCTGCAGCAGTGAATTACTTAAACTGACCCGATTTGCACAAGATCATAACGATGCGGATGTGAAGTACTTTGCCGTTTACACACAAGACAACAAAGATATCCTGACAAGGTATACAGCTTATTTTCCCTCAAACTGGGCCACTGTATGGGATCCGGATTTCAGTTCCTGCTTTCATGAGAAATTCAATGTCAGGAGCACCCCCAGGATCTACCTGCTGGACAAGAACAAGACAATAATAGGCAGGGACCTGAATACTGAAACCCTGGAAGGACTGATCCGGGACCACAGCCGCAAACAGGAAGTTGTCCTTCCCAGAGCACCTGATCTGCTGCTGGAGACAGATAACGGAACCTCGTGTAGCTTGTATGAGATACAGGCTCCCTACACTGTCCTGTATTTTTATGATCCGGCATGTTCTGTATGCGGCCTGGTGACAGCCCAATTATATAAGCTGTTCCTCAGCGCAAAGGACAAAGGCCTTGTCTTTTTTGCCGTTTATACAGGCAACGATTACCTGTCCTGGAAAAAATGGTTGATTGAAGGAGGATATACAGATTGGATAAATGTCTGGAATTCTGCTTCGGATGACCGCATTCACAAGCATTATAACGTTACTGCCCCCCCCCTGATATTGCTCCTTGATAAAGAAAAAGGCATTGTGGCAGACAGCCTTTCTCCCGGGGCCCTTAGCGTGATTATCAATCAACTAAATCAATAAGTTGTATGATTCATTACCTGGATGAATACCTGAAAACCCTCCTTCAAAAAGAGGAGTTGATTGCTATAAGCCGTTTTGTTGATCCGAACCTGGAAATCGCCGAAATTACTGACAGGCAGGCCAGCCTGCCCCACGGTGGCAAAGCCCTGCTGTTTGAAAACAACGGGACCAGTTTCCCTGTTATTACCAATTTGTTCAATTCTAAAAAAAGAATTGCCCTTGCCTTTGGCCTTGGCAGTTTGGATGATGTGACGACCAGAATATCGGCTTTTTATGAAACTTTTGGGCAATTCCAGAGCAGTCGCAGATTCAGGAAATCCACTATTTCTGAATTGACCCAATATATTCCTAGAACGACCACGGCAGGATCCTGTCAGGAGATTGCTCAGTTTCCTCCAGATCTTAACAGGATCCCTTTTATGCGAAACCGTCCTTTTGACGAGGCACACAGCCTGTTTGATGTGCCTCTTATCATTAAAAATCCATACCTGAATTCCTATATCATTGAATCGGCACGGATCCTGTGGCATTCCAAAACAACCATCCAGATTAGGCTGGAGCCCGGTTCCCAGGCTGCCGGATTTGTCAACGATTCTCCTTCAGGCAGAATACCGTTGGCATTGTTTCTTGGGGGAGACCCGCTATACACGCTGACAGGCATTGTCCCACGGTCTTCAGATATTGACCCGTTGCTACTGGCGGGTTATTTACGTAAAAAAGCGGTAATCAAGGCTCCTTGTCTGAGCCAGCCTCTTGAAGTTCCTGATGATTGCGACCTGATTATTGAAGGATATATAGATAAGAATGCACAAACAGTTCCTGTTGCTTCCTGCGGGGAACATACCGGTTTTTATTCTATTGGCGGAAAAGAACCTCTGATGCATGTTACCTGTATCACCAACAGGAAGAAACCCCTTCTGCCTTTGAGCATACCCTCTCTGGGTTTGAACCGTTCTTTGTATTTTATTACAAGGGCGCTCTCTGCCTTTGTGGAAATAAACATTGAACAGTTCTTAGCCACTGAGGTGCGGAAACTGTGTTTTCCCTTTTTCTCCAATAAGGGTTCGGCAGCCATTATTGCCGTGCGAAAGTTTTATCCCGGACAAATTAATAAGGTTGCTCATGCTATCTGGGGGTCAAACCTTACAGCTCTTAACAAATTGCTGATCATTGTAGATGAGCATGTCAATGTTTTTGACCTTCAACAGGTTAACGAATGCATAAGGCAGCATTATAACCCGTCCCGGGACACTTTCTTTAGCAGGGGCCCGTTGAGTTATACCGACCATGCCTCTCCTCAGAGAGGTTTCGGGGGAAAAATGTGCATCGATGCAACCGATAAATCCGCCTCCATGTTACAAACCTCAACGGGATGCAGTGATCCCTGCCTGTTTTACCATAAATCAAAGGCCGATCCTTTGCTCAGCCATTCTCAGGCCCGCATCCTTATTGCAGTAGATGATGATGTTAATCTGAAAAACCGTCCTATGTGCTATTGGATCGCGATCAACCAAGCCGATCCCATAAGGGACGTCAGGATAGAAAACGGGATACTCTATGTAGATGCCTGCACCAAGAAACAGGGGGACCGGGGTGTTACAAGGCCCTGGCCCAATGTATGCTGCTCTTCCACAGAGACCATCCGGAACGTGGACAGCTACTGGGAACGCCTTAGAATCGGGGACCCGGTACCCTCGCCTTCTCTTGCCATTCAGCTTCTCTTGCGTCCCGGAAATGCGCAGATAAGCGAATAAAGGCCTGTCAGAGCCATAAAAAAGACAGCGATCCAGCCCGTGAAATTTCCATATTTTACATAAGGAGTCAGTTTTTCATTCAGATTAACCGTGCCATTGATGGCCGTCTGAACCCACCATTGTGTCTGTATGGTGCGTACCCCTTTCTGATTGATCAAAGCCGATATTCCTGTATTGGCACAGTGTACTATGCTGCGTCTTGTCTCTATGGCACGAAGGGATGCATAACTCACGTGCTGCCGGTAACCCGGCGTATTTCTCCACCACCCGTCGTTTGTAATGACGGCCATAAGGTTGGCGCCCTTCTTAACGTAGCCCGTCAGGAATTCCCCGTAGATGGACTCATAACAGATGGCTACGCCAATATTATAGTCCTGGTTTGCAGGGGTAAATACCGTCCGCTCATGCTGGGATCCCAGTGTCCCGGATGTTCCTCCCAGATTCGGAGCCAATTTCTCAATTATTGGAAACAGGTCTGTATAGGGCATCTTCTCTGACCCGGTAACAAGCCTGGATTTGTGATAGATCTGAACCTTGTCTGTTGTATCCAGCATTATAGCCGAGTTAAAAACTTCGTACCAACCACCTGAGTATGGCCTGGATGCTGCCGTTGGCCTATGTTCTGAATACGGATGAAAACCTACCGTGGTGGCACCAAAAATAAATGCGGCGTTGGAATTCTCTTTTACCAGTTCTTTGTACAGGACCATAGATGGTGCAGAAAAATAATTCCCGATAATTACCTCCCTTATACTGGTTTCCGGAGCTACAACCAATTGTGTGCCTGGTGTTATATGCGTACGGGCAAGACCTAAAATTCGTTTATCCTGTTCGCTTTGGGGCATGGAGGAAAATTTTTCATTAACCGGATCAATATTGGGCTGGACAACCACAACCTCTACCGGCCGGTCGGGTTCTTTATAGGTGTAAAATCTTATAAGCGAAAATATTATGGGAATAGCCAGGGTAATTACTATCGCTATTGATTTCCAGCCCCGTAGTTTGCCCCTGAACCCATAAAAAAGTAAAAGGTTAAGCACCCATATCCAAAGGCTCCCACCCAAAACTCCGGTCACTTCATACCATTGCACCAGGCTCACGTTGGTGGCAAAACCGTTGCCAAGGACCAGCCAGGGGAAGGAAATCTCGGCATCAAAATAAAAAAATTCCCAGGCAATCCATAAAGCCACCAGGAACAAATGGGCAAAAATTTCCGGCTTACCTTTTTTTAACAACCATCTTTTTATCCGTCTGAAAATTACAAAAACAGCAAACATCAGGAAGGCATTGGCCAGAATGGCAAGGATGCCGCCAATAAGTGTACTGTAGGAAATCCAGAAAACAGTCAGTACATTCCAGATTACAAAAGTCAAAGCGTAGTATTTCCAACATCCTCTGTTCCCGGATAAGGTAAAGGCATGTTCCATCCATAAAAGGGGTACGAAAGCGAATAACATGACAAGACCGGTATGGGGAAGTAGGAATGGGATACTCAGAAGAATGCCCGACAAGACGGACAATGTTAGGTTCTTACGTATAGTATTCATAAGACAAATTTATAAATTATAATTAATTTTTATATTTTTTATAACTTTGCCCGCCATGAATGATTTTCCACTGAATCTGCTGTTAGGTATGATTGCCGGCTTTTCGGTTTCGATGCCGCTTGGTCCGTCAGGTTTATTATGTATTCAAAGGACTCTGAGCAAAGGACAGCGCTCCGGACTGGTCGTGGGTATGGGATCCGCCAGTTCTGATGTTATCTACGCATCCCTGGCCATCCTGAGTCTTTCTTTTATAAAAAACCTTATAGAAAACAATAAAAATCCACTTTTTTTCATAAGCGGGTTGGGTTTGATGATCATAGGGATTGCCATTTATTCCACCAATCCGGTTAAGCAATTGAGACAGAACCGTGAATCGAAAAAATTCTGGGAAGATTATTTTACCGGGTTTCTGATGTCTATTACAAATCCGGGATGTCTGTTCCTGATTATCGGGGTTTTTGCTTTTCTGGGCACCAGTGTGGACCGGAATTCCGGTTCCTTTATCATTTCTGCCATCCTTATGGGGGTATTTCTTGGTTCTTCATCATGGTGGTTCTTACTAAGTACGATCATCAGCCTTTTCAGGAAGAAAATAAGACTCAGGCAATTATGGAACATAAACCGTGTGGCCGGTCTTGCCATCATGGTTCTTGGAATGGTGGCAGCGGCAAAAGGTCTGTCCGGTTTGCTACGGACCCTGATACATTGATTTTTTATATATCTTTGCCATTACAATGGGGATGTTCTGGTTTTGACAGCAGACGACATTGGAAAGTAAGCACGTGGAGCTTCGTGTCCCGGCTCCCTAATATCAGGACTCAAGCCATAACTGGCAACAACAATTACGCTCTCGCTGCCTGATAGTCCTTAGGACTGATCGCTTAATCGCTCCGGGCCAGGCCCGGGGTGACGAGTATCCCGCAGGAATTTCCGCCCTCCGGATTTTTGCATACGGGGTATCGTTACGAAGGGCTGGTTGTAAAGAATCTCCGGCTTTACAATAAGATTTCAGGAGATACGGGGTATATGGCCCGCCTGCAGGCAGTATCCTCCCGACAAATAAAAGCAGGCTAAACGTGTAGAAAGCTTTTGGATGCGCTGTTTGGACGGCGGTTCGAATCCGCCCATCTCCACAACAACGGAATGGATTTATTAACAGGAAACTATGAGAAAGATTCATTTTATCTTATCTGCATTAATCCTAACCGGTTGTACGCAAAATTCATGGTGGGAACCCCGTACCATCATTACAAGCGATCAGACCGGTCAGGCTGTGGGCAGGTTTCAATTCACATATGATGAAAGGGGAAACAAGTTCACAGAAACCGGGGACACCTGGAGCAGTGAAACCAAAACATGGCTCAGAGACTACAGGATCTCATATTCATACGACATTTATGGCATACGTACCGGGGCCCTGAGGGAAAAAAGAGATGACTTAACCGGAAAATGGGTTCCGGCATCAAGAATCATATGCGGTTACTCTCCGGAAACATCCCGCCCGGAAACAGAAACCCATCAGATTTATCATTCAGACACCAGCCTTTGGGAAGACTCTTTCAGAGACCACTATATCCATGATGAACAGGGGCGTTTGCTTTACATTGTGCGTGAAAAATGGAACAATGGGGAGTTTGAACGGGATGTAGTACTACGCGGCAAGTTTTTACTGAAAGCTCATATTGTTACACCTGTTACGGGTTGGGTAAATTTCATCAGGGATTCATTCATTTATGATCAAGACGGAATCTTGACAGGTGGCCAGGTTGACAGGTGGAATCATGTTACCGGGGCATGGAATCCTGTTTTCCGATACGCGTACACATATGACCGGAAAGGAAATGCCATAAGTGAAACAGAAGAAAAATGGGATCCTCAAAGCGGTTCCTGGTCAGAAGTGGGACAGTATGCCTACACCTATGATAACCATGGTAACACAATAGAGTCGCAATATATTCCAGCAACAGCTGTTCCCGATGCGGAATATTTTCTGGTTTTCTATTACAACAACATGCAATCCTCTGTGGGTTACTATATCGGTGACACCGGCACTTTTCCGGGAGCAAATGGTACTGCGGAGTATTTCAGGCTTAAAAGATGAACGGGATTTCTTTTCTGGATTCCGTTGCCAAAACACTCTATCAAACATATGGGGAAAGAATAACTGACTGTTGCCTGGTTTTTCCCGGACGCAGGGCCGGTCTTTTTTTTCAGAAAGAATTGTCACGTTATCTTGAGCGGGACATCTGGATGCCTTCTCATATGGGGATAAGCCAGCTGGCAGAGAAGATAACCGGCAAAAAAAAGACTGAACACCTGTTTTTGCTGGCAGAACTGTTCAAACTTTACAAAGGACTTACCGGCAAGGAAGAAAGCCTGCAGGGATTTTATTCCCTTGGGAACATCATACTTCATGATTTTGACCAGGCCGATAAATTCCTGCTCAACGCGGAAGAATTATTCCACAATGTTAGGGATTTGAAAAGGATCGGGCAGGATTTCAGTTTTCTTTCCCCTGAGCAACAACAGCTCCTGATGTCTTTCTGGTCCTCATTCCAGGTACAGCCAGACCATCTGCTGAACCAGCATTTTATTTCTATATGGGAAAAATTGCCGCAATTATATCAGCAGTTCAAAACAGCGCTCAAGGATAAGGATCTATGCTACGAAGGCATGATCTACAGACAAATGGCCGAAAGTCTGGATGAGGAAAAGTCCCGGGTTTTTATTAACAGCTTTTACAGGTTTGTTTTTATCGGTTTCAACGCCCTTAACAGTTGTGAAAAAAAATTATTCCGGTTTCTGAGAGACAACAACAAAGCAGACTTTTTCTGGGATTACGATTCGTATTACATTGAAGATTCATTACAGGAATCCGGATTGTTCCTAAGAGAAAATCTTAAGGACTTTCCGCCTCCCGGGGGATATCGCAAGGACTATTCCCCGCTCTCTGCACACAGGGAGATAAGGGTAGTTCCTGTCCCTTCCTACGTCATGCAGGCAAAGATTGTCTGTCAGATCATACAAGATAATAACCTCCCGCAAGACACAAGAACAGCCGTTGTCCTGGGAGATGAAAACCTGCTCCTTCCCTTGCTATACGGGCTTGGACAACAGGAGAAAAAGAATTGGGAAATGAACGTAACCATGGGGTTCCCACTCCGCCAGACATCTCTGTTCGGTCTGTTTGATTCCCTTTTGCGGTACTACGACCGGCCCGGAACCGATAAGGATTTCCGGCCGGTAAGCATGCATCCTTACGTTCAGGCGCTTGGTATTGCTTCATCTATACAAAAAGTGCCGGAAAACACAATGGAATTGTACGCTGTCCTTCTCCAGATTCTGGATATGATAGAAGAATCGGACACATTGCCTCTGAGCGATGTAATGCTGTCACCAGTAACCAGGGAAACAAGAAAACTCCTTAACAAACTGCACCTTTCCTTATCACGTTCTTCAACAGAGATAGATAAGGCATTGTTTGCGCGCCTTATCAGGCAACACCTTTCTCTTGCCACCATTCCTTTCAGCGGGGAACCGCTTACAGGGTTACAAATAATGGGATTTCTGGAAACACGTTGCCTGGATTTCGAGAACGTAGTTATTGTCTCTGCCCAGGAAAACGTGTTGCCAAAGATGTTCAAAGATAATTCCCTGATACCCCGTAACGTAGGCAAAGCATTTGGCCTTCCTTCCGCTGAACAGCATACAGCTATTCAGGCATACTATTTTTATAGGTTGTTACAACGGGCAAAAAAAGTTTTTCTTATCTGGAATTGCAATCCCGATGGCCCTGGCCGGGGCGAGGTCAGCCGTTTTGTTCGCCAGATTTCATTTGAACTACCGGATTCCCCTGTAATCACGACCCCCCTGGTTTATGACTATACCCTGCCCAAAACAAGGCAGGTGACAGTCCAAAAAACTGAGACCGTAAAAGATCTGTTACAGGAGTTCATGGACCCTGCCCGAAAAAAAGCCCTGAGCCCAACCGCTTTGGAAACATATATACGGTGTCCCCTTAAGTTTTTCTATAAACACGTGCTGTCCCTGAAAGAGCCTGAGGAAATTACAGAAGAGTCTGATTCCTTGCACATAGGCAATATCGTTCATGCCGTTCTTGAAAATCTCTACAGGCCTTATATCGGAAAGACTGTTAATAAAGAAGGGTTACTGCGCATGATTGAACCCGGCAAGTCTTTCCGCCAACTCGTTTCCGGAGTGACTGAAGAATACCTGCAAAAAAGAGGCAGAGAAGGAATACATATCGAACCCGGCAGGCAGGTGCTGTTTTCTGAAGTGGCCGGCCTCTATGCCGGGCGGTTCATCAGGTACGACGCAGAACAGGCGCCGGTGCATCTGCTGGCCGTTGAGAAAAAATTCAGATGCTCCTATGGGAAAACAGTCATTTCAGGCATCATAGACCGCATAGACACCCGCAACGGGGATCTCTTCCTGGTAGATTATAAAACAGGATCGGAAAAAAATTCCTTTTTCCGGGTTGAAGATCTTTTTGATCCGCAATCCTCCGGTAGAAATGGAGATGCCTTCCAGATACTTTGTTACGTGTTTCTGTACAGACAGGCTTTTACATCGGCCATACTTCCTTTACCCCTTCTTTATTACCTGAACTCTCCCTTTTCCCGTAAGACAACCGGAAACATCCGTTATAAAAGAGCCAGCCTGAATAACAGGCAGACTCTGGCAGAAATTGAGGAGGGGTTTCTTTCTCTTATAAGTAATCTATTGGAAGAATTGTTTAATTTTAACATTCCGTTCAAACAAACAGACGTTGTTGACAATTGCTTACACTGCCCCTTCATTTCTATATGCCAAAGAGAAAAATACAATGACTAAGAAAGAGAACATTATCATACCATTACTGTTTGGTCTGGCTGCGATCATTATGGTCATATCCCTGCCCCGTGAAGGCCAGTTCAAATACCAGTATCAGAAAGGCAGTCCCTGGATGTATGAAAACCTGGACGCAACCTTTGATTTTCCTGTTTTGAAAACTGAAGAAGAATTACGCCTTGAACGTGAGAAAATTTCCAGGCACTTTACTCCTTATTTTTTTTTAAAACCAGATATTGAAGCGGTTCAGCTCAGGACTTTCTCAGAAGATGCTGCACAGGCCGGACTCTCGGAAGAGCTTCAGGGTAAATTGCTTACCCTATACAAAACTATATATGGCAGGGGTATCATGGACAATGCCCGTTATGATGAATTGAACCCGGAAACGGGTCTTGCCATAGTACAGGGAAAGATGGCTGACAAAAAAGCCCATACTGAAGTATTCTCGCTTACTTCTGCAAACGATTTTTTTCTAAGTAATCTGGAAACACTGTCCAGACAGGAAACCAGTGAAATGAGGTCTTCAGGTATCGATTTTTCCGTGTTTCTGGCGCCTAACCTCCTGTATGACGAAAGCACCACCCTGGCCGTACAATCAAGCAGCCTGCAGGATATATCCCTGACCAAAGGGATTGTACATACAGGACAGCGGATTGTCAGCAAGGGAGAGGTCGTTACCGGTACAACGGAACAGATCCTGAACTCACTCCGTGCGGAATTCAACTCAAAAATAGGATATTCCGGCAATATCCTGTTTCTGATACTGGGGCAGAGCCTGATTATCATTCTTTCACTTTTTCTGTTGTTTATACTGATCCAAGCCATCCGTCCTAAGATGCTTCACAACACGCCGGAATTGATTTTCACACTGTTCCTGTTTGTGCTTGTGGTGACTGGGGCATCAATAACATATAAAATTGAACCGGCTGCTTTGTACTTGCTTCCTTTCCCTGTTATTGTCCTGTTTATGGATTCCTTCTTTCCGACCCGTTTTTCTCTTCCGGTGTACATTTTCTTTTTAATACCACTGGCTGTGATCACAGACAGTTACCACGTTGCCCTGATCAACATTATTGCCGGAGGAGTTGCCATATACGTATTCCGTTTCTGGGGGAGGGGCTGGCAGCAATTTCTGTCTGCCTTACTTGTTTTTATTGCCTATTTGTTTGTTGACCTGGCAATTCACCTGATCTCGGAAGGCACTTTAGAACGGTTGAACGGAGTGGTTTTCAGAAATTACGGGGTAGCTTCAGTCCTTATGATCGCATCATATCCGCTGGTTTTTTTATTCGAAAAGGTTTTCGGTTTTGTTTCCATCTCACGGCTAAGGGATCTGGCAGATACAGGGAACAAAGCCCTAAGGGAATTATCAGAAAAAGCACCGGGGACAATGCAGCATTCCTTACAGGTAGCCAACCTGGCCGAAACCGCTGCTCGGACTATCGGGGCCAATGCCCTGCTTTGCAGGGTTGGTGCCTTGTATCACGATATTGGTAAAATTAACAATCCACAGTATTTTGCCGAGAACCAGACCGCCAGTTTCAACCCCCACTCCCTGCTTAATCCCAGGGAAAGTGCCCGTATTGTGATCCAGCATGTGGAAGACGGGAAAAATCTGGCAAAAAAATTTAGTCTTCCTTCTCTGGTTAGCGATTTTATTGAAACACACCATGGCCGCACCCGTACCGAATCTTTTTATACTACCTGGTGCAATGATGGAGGAGACCCTTCAAATGTGGAGGACTTTACCTATGAAGGACAACTGCCCACGACCCCGGAACACGTAGTTGTTATGCTTTCAGATGCAGTAGAAGCCGCCTGCAGGAGCCTGAAAGATTATACCCCGGAAAGTATCTCTGCCATGGTCAACAGGATGGTACGGCAGAGGGTATCTGAAGACCAGCTGCAGAATGCAGACATCACTTACAGAAATCTGCGCCGGATAGAAAATACCCTAAAAATTCAGATTCAGGAAATGTACCACTCCCGTATAACCTATCCAAAGAGAAAACGGCTAAAATAGTGAGAGGGCGTATACGAATACCGCTAAAATAAGCATTTTCAATGCACTGTCCAGAGGCGCACCCTCTCTTTTAATTGTCATGATAAGGTGTATAGCCAGCAAAGGCAAAGAAACCAGGAATAAAAAAGTTCCTGTTTCAGATGTTAAGGCATAAACAGTAGATAATACCATGGCCGAGGAAATCAGGACCATTTGATAAATCTTTGCAGGTAGAGTAGATCTGCTTTCAGAAAGCCGGGATAAAACTACGGCAAAAGTATTTTTGCCATAGCGTTTGTCGTTATCATAATCCCTGATATTGTTCACATTCAATACGGCAGTGATAAGTAATCCCATTGCCGAGGCAATATACAAAACCCCGGTATCTACTGATAATGTGAGAAGGTAATAACTGCCTGCCACACCGGCAAGGCCAAAAAAAAGAAATACTGACAGATCTCCTGCCCCGTAATATCCGTAAGGTTTTTTACCGGCCGAATAAAACACTGCTGCAGTCAGAGCGACAGCTCCTAAAACAATAAATAGTATGGGGAGTGTATCCCTGAGTGTTCCAAAGGCAGCCCGGATTAATCCCAAACCCGACATGATGGAGAGTATAGCGACAACATACATGGTAAAGACCAGTTGCTGTTCTGTCAACCTGCCACTTTGAAGGCTCAGGGACTTGCGTGCTGACTGGTCTCTGTCTATGCCTTTTTTCCAGTCACCCAGTTCGTTGACCAGGTTGGACAGGCTCTGGAGAAGGCACGCTGTAAACAGCAATAACAAAAAAACAAGCCAGGAAAAGTGACCCTGTGCCCTTGCCAGGAGAGTACCTGCCAAGACAGAGGAAACCGACAAGACCAGTGTTCGGGGGCGTATACTTTGCAGTACAGGCAACATACCGGTTATTTCATAAAATATTGGTTCAGAAAATTTTGAAAATCTTTTTTGTACTGATCACCAAGCGGAACGCTGGCATCCTTGCCAAATACAATACGGTTCTGAACTACTTCTGTGATCTTGGTCAGATTAACGATAAAAGAGCGATGTACTCGCATGAAAACATCTTTGGGCAGTTTTTCTTCAATGGATTTGAGGCTGAATAGTGTCATAACCGGAATGCTGTTCTCTGAGAAAATAACCACATATTCCTTGCGGCTTTCAATATACTGGATATCGGAAATCTTCAACCTTACCGTTCTTGAATCGGCGCGAACAAACACATAATCGTTTTCCCATCCTGCCGCAGCCTTTTTCTCCCCATTGTTGTTGGTTTCTTCTTCTGCGGAGGCAACCGGCTTTTCCTTGCCCGATGAAGCAGCATTTCGAAGATCAAACTGCTGCTTGACCTTCTCTGCACTTCTCATAAAATCAGCAAGACTGTATGGTTTTAAAAGATAATCGGTTGCATCTACCTGAAATCCTTCTACGGCAAAGTCGGCGTATGCGGTAACAAAAACAATAATGGGCTTATTCTTCAGGGAGCGTATGTATTCCAACCCGTTGATATCGGGCATTTCAATATCTGTAAAGATTGCGTCTACCTTTTCACTGGCCATTGCCTGCATTGCTTCTGTCGGACCGGAACAGGCCTTTACAAGCTCCAAATAGGGTATTTTACTCACGTAAGACACAAGTTGTTGCAGTGCGAGTGGTTCATCGTCAATGACTAAACACCTGATGTTCATAATTCACAAACTATAGGGGTAATTGCAAATGTACAATATATTCTGATTGAGTTTGCTCCATAGTAAGCTTATAACTATCGCCATAGAGCAGGTTCAGCCGTTCTTTTACATTCTTTATACCCAGACCTCCCGGTTTATCACTGATAGGTGTATTGGGGAACACAGTATTGGAAATTGAAAAATGGAAGAAACCCGGTTCTACCCAGAAATTCATGTCAATATGGGTTTCTTCTCCGTATACGATTCCGTGCTTGAAAGCGTTTTCAATAAAAACAATCATTATCAGCGGGGGCAGTTGTACGTTGGGCATATCCCGGGGCACTGTAATGCTTAGTTTCACTTTTTCCCCGTACCGCAACAGGTTAAGGTTGCAATAAGCCCTGAATACGGCCAATTGCCTTTCTAAGGAAACTTTGGCATCCGGAGTGCTTTCATACAACATGTGACGTAAAAGTCTTGACAGGCTCACAATGGCTTCTTTAGCTTTTTTTTCATCTGTGTCGACCAGCACATGTATGTTGTTCAGCGTATTCATTAAAAAATGGGGACTGATCTGGAACTGTAGAAATTCCATTTTATAGTTTATCAGCTTGTTGTCTGCCTCGTGGGCCAGCATTTTTTCCTTAATGTTGTTGAAAATTATTCTGATAGCCACATTCATGCCCATAAGGAGCATGGAAACCACAAAATTGCTCAGTAAAGTGGATTCGTAAGGGATTAAATTGGTCCATTTTACCCCATATCTTTCTTCCTGAATATCAATGACGGCCTCGCATGAAAAAACAATACCCAGAAGCAGGACAAAGAGCAGTAAAAAATAGGTGAAATAATTGGCCTTTAGCAGAAATAACGGAACGTATATATAGTGATGAATGAGCATCCCTATAAAAATAGGCAGTAGTGAAGTCCAGAGTGGCAAGACGTTCTGCTGTATCAGCAATGGACTGAGAAAAGCTACTCCTATGATTCCCCATAGTGTGAGATTTTCCAGCCGGCGCAGTTTCTTGAGTTCCCGGTTAACTTCGTATACGCGAGGTTCTGTCATAAGGATTAATCTGCGAATATACAATTAACCCGGGACTTATTAAAAAAAAAAGGCGGGATTTAGATCTCCCACCTGTTAAAAAGATTTCGCATCTTTTTGTGTACGTTTTTAGTTCAAAAAACCATTCATTATTTATCCTATTTGCAAAGTTAATTGTCCAATTCAATTAATACAAGCAGAATTTCTCTGAAACGGACTTTCATCAACCAATCCATTCTTTTCATAAACGAATGGCCCATTTTTTTCAACTAAATATAATTATTGAAAATTCTAATAACCAAATATATCCCGAGATGATAGCTGAATAACTTTTCCATAAGAGGCAAGATGCTTCAAATCAAGCGCCTTTATATCACTTAATATACAGTACGTTACAGGTCTGTTACTGATCCATTGACGTTGAAATGCTACGACATCCTGCAAGGTCAGAGAACCGGCTTCTTCAAAAACAACCTTTCTCATGTCTGTCCAAAGGTCTTTTTCTTTTGCCTGGCGGTAATAATTCAGCAGATTTCTTCCGGTTGCGCGCTCTGTTCTCAGGGTAGAGATCAGACCTTCTTTTGCCAAAGAGAATGATTTCTCAGATTCGGGCATATTGTTTATGATATCCTCAAAAGCTGCTATGGCCTGAGCCATCTTATCGTTCTGGGTGGCAATGAAACTGGTGAAAACATAGGGGAAACCTTCTCTGTTCAGGGCCGGTTCAGTAAACCGGGCATTGGCACTGTATGCCAAGCCCCTGGCTTCTCTCATTTCCTGGAAAACAATGGCGTTCATGGAAGATCCGAAATACTCGTTATACATCCTGGCCACGGCATAGGGAATATTTTCGTAGGTTTCGTTCTCTCTTGCCGAATAAGTTGCGTAGTACATCTGGTTGGCATCATACTGGGCCAGGTAAACGGTATTTTCCGTGGTGATCTGTGGTTTGAAATATTCTTTTTCAGGCACCGGCACAAGGGTATCGGCCATTGGGAAAGAAGCGGTGATGATTTCTCCTGCCTGGTCCATGGCTGCAGGCCCAAAATAATACACATCTGCCTGATATTTGAGCAGATCCTGAATTTTGCCTATCAGTAAGGCCGGATCCATTGTTTTGAGTTCATTTTCGGGTACAATGTTGGTCATGGGATTAAGGGGTCCGTACTGCACATAATTCTGCAAGCGCTGGAAATTGGTCCTCTGATCTCCCTTGGCGTCAGAACGGCTTTTCAGGATATTGGCAGTCAACGTCTTGTAAACATCCGGATCTGCCTGTGCCCCGGTAATCAATTCTGTCAGAAGTTCCAGGGCGGGCTGCATATTCTCGGACAACCCGTTCAGGCTTATGGTACATGTGTTGTTCGATACAAAGGTGTTGAATGTACAGGCCAGTTCATAGAATGCCGTACTGATTTGTTCGGCCGTTTTATCTGTAGTCCCCAGGTAATTCAAATAATCAAATGCAACGGGCAAAGCCCTGTCATTTATACTTCCGGTTTCATAGACTATTGACAAGGTAAACAGGTCGTTCAGGGTGTTGGGCACATAGACCATGTTGACTCCCTGGCGCAGTGTTTTATTCATAAAATCTTTCTCAAAATCAACAAACACAGGCTCTATGGGTTCAACGGAAGAGGCAATGATCTCTTTCAAAAAGGCCGAAGATGTATCCCTGTTCGTGTAAATTGGGGTTATCTCGGGCTTTTCAATTTTTTTATACGTGGTGTCGGGTCCTTGTCTTTTATATATGAGCGTATAATTATCGTCTTTAAAATACTGGTTGGCAAAAGCTACCAGATCATCTTTGGTTACGGCTTCCATCCTGTCAATAAAGCGTATTTCCTGTTCCCAGGGAATTCCGTTGACAAAGGAGCTGACAAACATGTTGGCACGTCCGCGGTTGCTCTCCAGCCTGCGCAACATATTAAACTTGTAATTGTTGACTACAGCCTTGAGCAGGGTTTCTTCAAAATCCCCGCGTCTGAGCTTATCCAGACTGCCAAGCATAAGGTCCTTAACCTGGTCAAGGCTCTGGCCTTGCCTGGGTTTCCCCTCAAAGACCAGCGCACTACGGTCGGCGAGCATATAAGCGAATGCCCCAGACTGCAGCACTTTTTGTTGTTGGTTCAGATCCAGGTCCATTATACCGGCTCTACCGTTACTAAGCACTTCACCAAGAATGGTAAACAAAGCGTCTTCCGCAGAGGCAATATGAGGTCCCTGCCAGCCCATGGTTACGTATTCCGATTCCAGTCCCCATACTTCGCCCAACACGGGCCCCTGCACGGGATTTTCTTGTGTCAGGACATGTTCGGGCAGATCGGGATTGGGTGTCCATGAGCCAAAATATTCATCTATAATAGCGATCATTTGGTCCGGATCAAAATCTCCTGACAGGCAGATGGCTGTATTGTTTGGAACGTAATAAGTTGCGTAATAATTCTTTATGTTGGTTATGGATGGATTTTTCAGGTGTTCTTGCGTTCCAATAATGGTTTGTTTTCCGTAAGGATGAGAAGGAAAGAGAGACGCAAAAAGTTTTTCTATCACTTTTTCGCTGTCCATAGTCGAATACATATTCATCTCTTCGTAAACCGTTTCCAGCTCTGTATGAAAACCTCTGATCACGTTGTCAGAAAAACGTTCTGCCTGGATCCTGGCCCAATTCCTGATCTGGTTAGAGGGAATATCCTCGATGTAGACCGTCTGGTCGTAACTTGTACCGGCATTGGTACCTGTTGCCCCAATGGCCGACATTAGCTTGTCGTATTCATTGGGTATTGAATACCTTGAAGCTTCCAGCGAAATGCTGTCAATGCGGCTGTAAATGGCTTTCCTCTGTTCCGGGTCAGTTGTTGACCTGTATTCCTCAAAAAGCATTTCAATCTGGTCCAGCAGGGGTTTTTCCAGTTCACAGTTCTGGGTCCCGAATTTGCTCGTTCCCTTGAACATAAGGTGTTCAAAATAATGGGCAAGACCCGTGGTCTCTGACGGGTCGTCCTTTCCCCCTACCCTGACTGCAATATAAGTCTGGATCCTGGGAGTTTCTTTGTTTACTGTCATATAAACCTTCAGACCATTGTCAAGGGTATATATGCGTGCATTGAGCGGGTCGCCATCTACTGTCTGATAGCTGTAGCGGGGTCCGCAAGATAATACGACACCAAGGGTTATTAGTGTCAAAACGGCAGTTGTGAATTTGTGTAAACGTGACATACTCATGGATTTATTTTTGCAAATGTACAAATATTTGTCCTCGGCATTGAATTTGTTGCTAATAATGTTAAAAACTATTATGCAAGCTACATCACCTGTTTCTATGTACTGGATCCTTTTAATAGGGACCATGCTGCTAAGTTGGATCGTACAGGCAATTCTCAAGTCAAAATTTGCAAAGTATTCTAAAATCCCTATTACTTCAGGACTTACGGGAGCAGAAGTGGCACGCAGGATGCTTCAGGAGAACGGAATCACCAATGTTCAGGTCACTTCCACACGTGGCAGGCTGACTGACCATTACAATCCTGCGACCAGAACGGTGAATCTAAGCGATGGGGTATACAATGGCAACAGCATTATGGCGGCTGCGGTGGCGGCACACGAAAGCGGACATGCCCTCCAGCACGCTAAAGGATACGTTCCTCTGAAAATGCGTTCTACCCTGGTCCCCGTTGTCAGTTTTGCATCACAATGGGTCATGTGGGTCATTGTGGCCGGCATGCTTATTATCAATACTTTTCCACAACTAATGCTTATAGGAATCATCCTTTTTGCCCTCACTACCCTCTTTAGTCTGATCACACTGCCTGTAGAGGTGAATGCCAGCCAAAGGGCATTGGCCTGGCTCAACAGCACAGGGATCACAAATTACGAAACATACCCCATGGCAAAAGATGCCCTGAAATCCGCTGCCTATACGTATTTTGTAGCAGCTGTCAGCTCTCTGGCCACGCTATTTTATTATATCACACTCTTTTCCAGACGCCGTTAAGACTTCTCTTTCGGTTTTTTGTATATTTGTCATGATTCTCAAATAATAAGCTCATGGCAAAAGTAGTCACATTCGGAGAGATTATGCTCAGGCTGGCTGTGCCCCATCACCTTCGCCTTGGACAGTCAGACAGGTTTTATGCCACCTTCGGGGGCGGGGAAGCCAATGTTGCCGTATCCCTTTCCAATTATGGAGTCCCTGCTTCCTTCGTAACCAGGCTCCCCGACAATGACCTTGCAGCTGCATGCCTGAAGGAATTGCGTTCCCACGGGGTTGACGTTTCTTATACTATCACCGGAGGCAGCCGCATGGGACTGTATTACCTGGAAACAGGAGCCGTTGCCAGGCCTTCCAGAGTGATCTACGACAGGGAACATTCCGCTTTTACGGAAATCAACCCCGGCATGATCTGCTGGGAAGACGTTTTGAAGAATGCACAATGGTTCCACTGGACGGGTATCACACCGGCAGTAAGCCACGGGGCCGCCCTTTCCTGCATGGAGGCTGTGAAGGTTGCAAAAAGCATGGGCATAACGGTATCTTGTGACTTGAATTACCGTAAAAAATTGTGGAAATACAGCAAACAGGCCTCACAGGTGATGCCATTCCTAGTAGAGCAATGTGATGTTATTATCGGGAATGAGGAAGACGCCGAAATGATTTTCAATATCAGACCAGAAGGATATTGCGCAACTGCCGGCAAAGCCATTGCCTCTGACTTTGACTTTGTCTGCCGGGAACTGAGCAAACGCTTCCCCCGGGCCCGTATCATTGCATTGACACTACGGGGCTCCTTAAGTGCAGATCACAACACCTGGTCCGGCATACTTTGGGATGGTAAAACCATGCACACGGCCCCGGTATATGACATAACCCATATCGTAGACCGGGTTGGCGGAGGCGATTCCTTTGCCGGTGGATTGATTTACGGATTGCTTACCTGGCCGGCAGACCACGGAAAAGCCCTTCGTTTTGCCACAGCCGCATCGTGTCTGAAACATACCATTTACGGCGATTTTAACCGTGTTACCATTCAAGAAGTGGAAAACCTTATGGAGGGAGACGCCTCGGGGCGGGTAAACAGATAAATTCTATCATTATGGCAAGATATGGCAAATGGGAGGTAATAGAAGCAATCCTCGGAACGGGTTTTATCCCGGTTTTTTACCATCCCGATACAAAAACAGCAGAAAAGGCAATGTACGCCTGTTACAAGGCAGGTGTACGCTTATTTGAATTCACAAACCGGGGGGATTTCGCACACGAAGTGTTTGCCTCCCTTGAAATATTTGCAGCAAGGCAATGTCCGGGCCTGATCCTTGGAGCCGGCACGGTTACCGACCAGGCCACTGCTGCCCTGTTCCTTCAGCTGGGGGCCTCTTTTATTGTTGGGCCGAATTTCAATCCTTCTATTGCGGCTTTATGCAACAGAAGACAAATCCCTTACATACCCGGTTGCGCTACAGCCACTGAAGTGGGGAATGCCCAGGAAGCCGGATGTGATATTTGCAAGATATTCCCGGCAGATCAGGTGGGCGGACCTTCATTTGTCAGAAGCCTGAAGGCTCCGATGCCCCGCAGCCTGTTCCTGATCAGCGGAGGGGTAAAACCGGAAGAAGCCAACCTTCAGGAATGGTTCAGGGCCGGGGCTGCCTGTGTAGGGATGGGATCTGCCCTCTTTACCCGCGGGCTCCTTGAGTCAGAAAACTGGGAAGGATTGTCAGACCTGTGCAAACGTTCTCTTGAAGCGATTGCCCGGGCAAAACTATAAAATGATTTTACTGTAACGGGGAACGAGTGTTTTCATGATGGCCCATCCGATAAGATAGGCTGCCGAACAAATACAGAAAACAATAAAGTACCCTGCCGGTTCCCCTGTAAATCCCAAAAAGGTCATTTGAGTATTGGCTGCGTGATCAAACAGAACTCCGGAAAAACGATTAATCACATAAGAGGAAACCATCCCTGCCGTAGTGCCTATCCCGGTGATGGTAGCTATGGTGCTTTTGGGAAACATATCCCCTATGGTAGAGTATAAATTGGCCGACCAGGCCTGATGTGCCGCTCCCGCAATCCCAATGATTATGACCGGAATCCAGTAAGAAATTTTCCCCAGGGGCTGTGCAAACATGGTCAGCAGAGGGAAAAAGGCAAAGATCAGCATGGCCCTCATCCGTCCTGAATACGGTTCCATTCCTTTCCTGTCCACAAAATACGTGGGCAGCCAGCCGCCTATGATTGAAAGCAGCGTAATGGCGTAAAGGACAAAAATGAGCAATTGTGCCGTAGAATTATTGGATGGCAGGTTATAGACTGAACTCAGATAGGCAGGAGTCCAGAACAGGAAAAACCACCAGACCCCGTCTGTCATGAATTTGCCTGCGGCAAACGCCCAGGTCTGCCTGAAAGCCAAACATTTCCAGAAAGATATCCGTGCCGGAACCGCTTCCTGGGTATCATGGGCGGGAACGTCCTCTCCGTCCTGCTGTATGTACATCAGTTCGGCCTTGTTCACTTTGGGGTGCACTTCGGGTTTTTTATACACAAAAATCCAGAACCCCATCCATATAAAGCCGAGTGAACCAATGACCAGAAAGGCCGCTTCCCATCCAAACCTAGTGGCAATCAGCGGAACGGTTACCGGTGCCACCAATGCCCCCACCGTTGCTCCCGCATTGAAGATGCTGGTAGCAAATCCCCTGTCCTTTTTCGGAAAATATTCTGCCGTAGCCTTAACAGCAGCGGGAAAGTTTCCTGCCTCCCCTATAGCCAGGATGCTGCGTGCAAACATGAACAAAGAGACGCTTACCGTTGTGATCCGGGCCACCACATCCACTTCCCGGGCCATGCGCAGCGCCTGGGCACTGTCCAGCCCTACAGCAGCCTGTGTGATCACTCCGCATAAGGCATGCACACAGGCACCCACTGACCATATAAGGATGGCCCACAAATACCCTTTCTTGGTGCCCAGCCGGTCTACAATCCTTCCGGCAAACAAGACTCCGATAGCATACATGATAGAGAAAATTCCCGTAATCTTTCCGTAATGCACATTGGTCCAGTGAAATTCAGGGGCAATGAAATCCATCCAGGTGAGTGACAGCACCTGGCGGTCAAGATAATTAATTGTAGTAGCAAAAAACAGGACGGAACAGATGGTCCACCGGTATTTTGTCATTTTTTCCCCTGCCTGTTTCATTTTCATAGTCAGAATTTAAAATAATCGCGGGCATTGATGTAACAGACAGCCTGAATAATCTGCCTCCCAATAAAATCAATTTCTCCGGCAGGAAGCAATCCCTGCTCTATGTCTTTTCCTATAAGGTCACATAAAGTCCTTCTGAAATAATCATGACGTGAATAGCTTAAAAAACTCCTCGAATCTGTGAGCATACCCACAAACCGGCTCAGGAGTCCAAGCAGTGATAAAGTATTGATCTGTTTCTCCATACCGTCTTTCTGGTCCAGGAACCACCAGGCGGCTCCAAACTGGATCTTTCCCGGGATCCTGCCATCCTGGAAATTACCCGCCATAGTGGCAACCATTTCGTTATCCCGGGGATTCAGGTTGTAGATGATGGTTTTGGTGAGTTTGTCACGGCTGTCGAGCATATCCAGAAAGCGTGACATGTTTTTTGCTACCGTAAAATCGCCTATGGAATCATACCCGGTATCGGGGCCAATCGCATGGAACATACGCGTATTGGTATTTCGTAAAGCTCCGTAATGGAATTGTTGGGTCCAGCCCTTTTCCCAATCCATAATCCCGAACTCCACCAACATGACCGTTTTAAACTGGCATATCTCTTTTTCATCCGGCCGTTTACCATCCAACACACGCCGAAAAATGGCATCTGTAGAGGTACCTGTATATTCCTGTGCATAAAACTCCTCCAGTCCGTGATCGGAAAGGCGGCATCCCATGGCATGAAAGAAATCATGGCGTTTACGCAGCGCCTCCATCAGGGTTGTGTAAGAATGTATGGTTATACCGGAAACTTCCGAAAGTTTTTCCACATACTTCCGGTATATTTCGGGATTCTCAACGGCCATGGATTTGTCTGGCCGCCAGGTCGGAAGCATCTTAACAGGATAACAGTCCCGTGCCAGTGTTGCATGATGTTCCAGGGAATCGGCCGGATCATCAGTAGTGCAAAGAGCCTCCACCCTAAATTTCTGAATTAGTCCCCGGGCGCCGTACCCGGGCTGTTGCAGCAGGTCGTTGCATAGCTTGTAGATTGTTTCTGCCGTCTTTGGCTCAAGCAATTCCCCAATCCCAAAACCTCCCTTCAACTCCATGTGTGTCCAGTGATACAAGGGATTGCGCATGGTGAACGGCACGGTCTCTGCCCATTTTAAAAATTTTTCCCAATCCGAAGTGTCCCGGCCGGTTATGTACCGCTCGTCAATGCCGTTGGCACGCATGGCTCTCCATTTGTAATGATCGCCATAAAGCCACAGGCGGGTCATGTTTTCAAACCTCCGGTCACAGGCAATTTCCGAAGGATCCAAATGGCAATGAAAATCTATGATGGGCAGGTCTCTGGCATATTCGTGATAAAGCCGTTCAGCCGTTCTGGTGAGTAAAAGAAAATTCTCGTCATTAAAATGTTTCATAATATCGCACTCAGGTCCATATAGATTCCTTAAGTATCTGGGTCAGGTCATGCGCGAGGATAAAACTGACCAGCCGAGTAAGGTGCCACACCCCCAGTATTATGGCAACGGGCCATGCTACCCGGGGGTTATTAAGCCATCTGAAGGAAAAATCCTTTCCCCTTATCAGTCCGGCAACCATCACCACCAGGGCACAGAAAAAAAACAGAACAAGCACCGGTCCGAAAAGATGGAATTCCAGGCTTTCTATCCATTCTCCCCTATAGAGGGATACCATGGATTTGACCATGCCACAGCCAGGACATGGCAGCCCTGTCAGCATTTTGAACGGACAGAATGATTGACTGGCCTGCAAATGATCAGCCCCGGGATCAAAAAGAATGATCAGCAGGGGCATGAGCAAAAAAAGGAGCAAGGCTGTGATTGCAGCTATTTTTCGCCTGCTTCCCACAACGGGTTTATTTGTACAGTTTATTGATTTCGCTTTGTACGATCATGGCTGCTATCATAGGAAAGAAAAAACCCAGCAACATCAGCAATATGGACTGGTCCCTTTCGGGGATTCCTAACCTTTGATCCACGGCGGGTATCCCATCCCGGCCTACAATAAAGAAATAATACATGTTGACCGGCCAAATACAACCGGCAAACACGGCCACAACCGGTGACAGTATCTCCCTTCCGGCCAGGGCATTAAAAACCTTGGCAGCCTGTAGGTTCCAGTATATTAGGTACAGGCCGCATGTGATGAATCCCAAAAGCAGCACCACTATGGGTTCTCTTTTGAATTCGGGGATGTTGTCTATGATCTGCATAATTAATCGTGTTGTTTAATAATTAATCCGTATTTTGTTTGAATAATTCCTTTTTTCTGGTTTTCCCTGCGCACTTTTCTGTTGAATTCCCATTCGGGCCGGCCGGCATAATTGCGCGGATGATCCAGGTGCAGCGTAACAGCAGAATATCTTATCTGTCGCCCCCTGACACCCATCCGCTCCAGTCTTTCCCCAAATTCTCTGTCTTCTCCTCCGTAGCGCAGCCTCTGGTCAAATCCCCTGACCTGGATTATATCTTTTTTCCAGGCCGAGGCATTGCCTCCGTTCCAGGTTGCACCGGCCGGCGTAAACAGGTTTAGCAGGCGTGCCTTCAAACCATAAGAATTCAACTTATTGTTCTTAATAGAACGTTTTAGCCCTCTTTCTTCCAGCCATTGCCTGTCAAAACAGACACCTGATTCAATCTCCGTTTCACCTATCATTTGCGAAATGCCATCGGGCAGTCTCACCGTTCCTCCTGAAAGGAACCTGCCCGTGCGCCGCATTTGAAGATGTACCTGTACGAAATCCCGCCGGGGAATAATGTCTCCATCGCTGAAAATCAGGTAATCCCCGCTACTCTCCAGAATGGCTTTGTTCAGGATAGTGCATTTTCTGAAACCCTCGTCTTCCTGATATACATGTTTGAGCCTGAAATCGACTTGTTGCCTTATAGTTTCAATGACCTGCCGGGTTCTCTGACCGGATCCGTCATCGGCTACGATCAGTTCAAAATCCTTTATAGTCTGGTATTTATAGCCACACAGGACAAATTCCAGCCATCGGGGCTGATTGTATGTCGATATAACGACAGATACCATCGTAAACAAAGATAAAAAATAAACAAAAGAAGAGATAAAAAGATTTTGTTCTTTCAAAATAATTCCTTATATTTGAAATGTACGCTCAAGCCAAAACTATACGGCTATGAAAAGCATTATTGTCCTATCTGTTTTGTACCTGACTGTTGTGTTTCCACTAAAGTCTCAGGTTGTTGTTACAGGTCACATCTCCGCTGAAATTGTAGATGCTGCAAGCATATCCTCGGCATCGGTCAATGAAATGGAATTTTCCAGGTCTCAGGATCTTGAGGAACAAGAAGATAATGAACCCGTTTTATTGGGAGAGTTTTCTGTTCATTCAGGAACAGATGTTTCCTGGGATATTGTGATAAAACCGGCTTCCCTTTCGGGCTGCCCCGGGGAGCACCTGACACTGGAGACTTCTCTGGAAAAATGTGCTGCACATACCGGTGAAACACCCGATAAGCAGCATGATGATGCAGATCAGACACTGCTACTGAACGGCAATGTCAACTTTTTGCGGGAACAGCCTTCCGGCCTATACCAGGGCTACTATACTGTCATTCTCGCATATAATTGAAAGTTAAAGTTCAAAGAACCGCCTGATATATTGTAAATTTCTCTACTTTTGCGAAATTTACGATATATTTTTTTTGATGACATTGAATCCCATACATCACCGGTGCTTTATTCCGATCGTCACATTTTTCCTTCTGATTACCGGGATTTCCCTCCCTACAAAGGGCCTGGCTCAAGAGGAAGAGTACCTGGAAGAAATGGTCATCTATTTTTCCGTTCCACGCATTGGAGGTACAGATATATCTGCAGTCATTGGAGAAAACTATGTTTATTTATCCGTAATAGAAATTTTTGATTTTTTGAAAATCAAAAACTCCTATACCACAGGTTTTGATTCCATTAACGGTTTCTTTATCACCGAAGACGCTCCTTACAACATAGATCGGGTCAATAACAAAATTATATTCCGGGACAAAGAATTCCAGCTCAAAGCAGGAGACATCATCCGTTCAGAAACTAATTTATTTCTGAAATCGGATTACTTTGGCCAGGTATTCGGTCTGGACTGCAGCTTCAGTTTCAGAAGCCTGTCTGTGACCATGAACACCAGCATTGAACTTCCGGTTATAAGGGAAATGCGGCAGTCACAGATGCGTAAAAGCCTGGGACAGATCAGCGGCGAGATCGTGGCAGATACAGTCATAGGCAGGAGATTCCCATTAGTTCACTTCGGGATGGCAGACTGGTCCGCTATCCTCACACAAGAGATCAAGGGGCCTAAAGAAGCACGCCTGTCCCTAAACCTGGGCGGGGTTATTCTCGGCGGTGAAACCAACATAAACCTGAATTACACCACCAACGCACCCTTCCAGGAAAAAAACCAGTTTTACCAGTGGCGCTATGCCAACAACAAACATAAAGCATTGCGGCAGGTCATTCTGGGTAAAATCAACACCTTCTCCACTGCCACCATCAATTCACCGGTGTTGGGAATTCAGATTACCAACACCCCCACCACTTACCGGCAGTCCTTCGGGACCTACACCCTGAGCGATGTTACAGAACCGGGCTGGACTGTGGAGCTATATGTGAACAACGTCCTGGTGGATTACAAGCAGGCCGACGCCTCGGGCTTTTATACTTTTGAAGTCCCCATGGTTTACGGCAACACCAATGTGAAATTACAATTCTATGGTCCCTGGGGGGAAGAGCGCTCCAAGGAGCAAACGCTCAATATACCCTACAATTTTCTTCCAACAGGCAATTTTGAGTACCGGGTCTCGGCAGGAGTGGTCTCAGATACGCTATGGAGCAAATTTTCCAGGGTAGACATGGATTACGGGATAACCCGTTTCATGACCATCGGAGCCGGTGTGGAATACCTTTCTTCTGTAACTTCAGGCCAGATCATGCCTTTCCTACACACATCGGTAAGACTTGCCCCCGGGTTGTTGCTCACCGGTGAATATAACCATGGGGTAAATGCTAAAGGAATATTGAGCTGGAGGCTGCCCTCCGACATACAGTTGGAAGTAAATTACACCCGGTACGACAAAAACCAAACAGCCATCAACACCAACTATCTGGAAGAGAGACGGATTGCCATGTCCATCCCTATCAGGATAAAACAGTATTCGCTCTTCTCCAGGATAACCCTCAATCAGATAATCATGCCCTCCACGCGGTACACCGCTGCAGAGGTTCTGCTGTCAGGGAGCTTCTTGGGAGTGAATACAAACCTGACTACTTATGCAACTTTTTCGTCAACCGCAAAAACGAACATTTACAGCTCCCTTTCCTTGTCAGTAAGACTTCCGGCATCGTTTATACTGACCCCCCAGACACAATTCAACTATACCCAGGGCAAGTTTGTTTCTCTGCGTGTGGCGCTGGAAAAAAGGTTATTCACGGACGGCTACCTGAACGTTTCGTTTGAAAGAAATTTCATGAGTGACATAACCAACGTGGAATTGGGGCTTCGTTATGATTTTTCATTCGCACAAATTGGCTTCTCTGCCAGGAAAAGCAATAAAACCTACTCTTTTGTGGAAACCGCAAGCGGCAGCATCATGACAGATCCCCGTTCCAGGCTGATTACTGTCAATAGCAGAAGCAGTGTGGGCAAGGGTGGCATGATCCTGTATCCTTTCCTGGACCTGAACTGGAACGGCAAACGAGACAAGGGAGAGCCCAAAGCCTTTGGCCTAGAGGTTCAAGTGAGCGGAGGCAGGATCCGGTATATAGAAAAAGATACCGTTACAAGAATATATGACCTGCAGCCCTATGCCCAGTACCTGGTCACCCTGAACGGCAGCAAGTTTGATAACATTTCCTGGAGAATGCACAACCAGACAATGAGCGTAACTGTAGACCCTAACCAATTTAAGCGCATCGAAGTCCCGGTGGTGGTGGTTGGAGAAGCTTCAGGGCAGGTTTACCTGCGTGATAAAAACACCCTGCGTGGTCAGGGACGTATCACCATACAGTTCTACAAAAACGATACGGTAAAGATCAGCAGCACACTTACCGAATCGGACGGCTACTTCAGTTTTATGGGGCTTGCCCCGGGAGATTATCTGGCAACCATAGACCCGGAACAGATGAGAAAACTGAATATGAGAGCCACTCCCGCGTTCATTCCCTTTACCGTGGAACCAAGCGTTGACGGGGATTATATCTATGACCTTGAATTTGAGATCCAATCCAATGCCCCGGTTTCTATACCCGTTGTCACTCCTGTCCCTGCCACTGTCCCAGTCACTGTCCCAGCCACAGAAACCACCCCTGCTTCTGCCAAGAAGGCTATCCCTGCCCCAGTTATTGCTACCGCCCCTGCTAAAGACACAATCCCTTCCGCGGTTATTCCAAAAGCAGCTGAGCCGGCACCTGTGCCTAAAACAGCAGCAAAGGATACGGTGGCTCCTCCCCTTGTACAACCGCAGGCAGGACAAAAACGCGAACCCGGGGTTACTCCCTCAAAACCAGAACCTGCTGCCAGGGTGAAAGAAAGCCCTGTCCAAAGTGGTTACCGTTTACAGTTCCTGGTTACAGACAAGCCACTGGACAGCGGCAGCACTTACTTTGCACGCCTGAAGAAGAGACTGCCCATACTTGAAATAACAGCTATACGGGAAGAAGACGGACGTTATCATTACGTATCCCAACACTTCCGCACCCGCAGGGAAGCTTTGCACTGGATGCGTCTGGTCAACGGGATGGGCTGGGAAGACTGCCTGTTGAGGTAGGTTTAGCGTATTCTTTGTATTGACCTGTATAAAAGACAGTTAACAAAAGAGCTCCCCCTTAAGGGCCGTTTTTGTGGATCGAATACATGAGGAACAGTCGCTTCCACCATTAAGATCGGGGAGCCTCGGTCTGGAAAAAGAAAAAGAGACCAGCCAATGATTTTGGTAGGTCTCTTTCCTTGTGGGAGCTAAGAGATTCGAACTCGTGACCCCCTGCTTGTAAGGCAGGTGCTCTAAACCAGCTGAGCTAAGCTCCCTTATGGGACTGCAAAGATATGTTTAATTTTTATCCCTGCAAAAAAAGTTTTCCAGCAAATCCGCCACGGTAAAAGTACTGCCTCCCACCAGAATCAAATCTTGCGGGGAAGCTGTTGCACAAGCCTTTTTGAATGCTTCCGCCACACAGGATACTTCTTCTCCTTCTAATCCCGCTTCCCTGCCCCAGGCCGCCAGCTCAGAGGCAGGAAGCGCCCTTGGAATTTGGGCCCGGGTAAAAAAATAATATGCATCCCGCGGCAAAAGGGGTATGATGGTTTGCAGGTCTTTCCCCCGGACCACACCAAAGACAAAAAACAAATGCCTGTAAGTTTCCCTTGACAGCTGTTCTTTCAGGTATTTCAGCCCGTGTGCATTATGACCTGTATCGGCAATCACCATAGGACAGCGGGACAGACGTTCCCACCTTCCGTGTAGTCCGGTTGCAGATTCAAAATGTTTCAACCCCTCTGCAACCGCCTCTTGCGTCAGTATGGATGATAGGTCAGGATTGGTTTCCCTTAGAACATCAACTGCACATAGCGCGGTTTTCAGGTTTTTTTGCTGATATACGGTGTCTCCTTCCAGCGAGAATACCTGGTCAGGTCTGTCAAAAGCACGGAACAGGGAGGCATGCAATTGGCCTGCACGGGAAGCAATGACCGGAAACGATTCCGGATCATACTCGCCCATCACTACCGGAACACCCGGCTTAATAATCCCGGCCTTTTCGCCGGCAATCTTAGCAATGGTGTCTCCCAGCAGGTCACAGTGATCCAGGCCTATGTTGGTAATGAGAGAAAGAATAACAGAAGTTGGTTTTAAAATATTGGTGGAATCCAGTCGCCCTCCCAGGCCTGTCTCAATAATGGCAATATCTGTTTTTTGCCTGGCAAAGTGGTTAAAAGCCATGGCCGTTGTCATATCAAAGAATGAGGGCAATTCATCCCTGAGTTCCTCCATTCTTTCACGGGAAAACCGTTCCATGAAATCAATCACTTCCTGGTGAGGGATCATTTTCCCGTTTACCCTGATCCTTTCCCTGAAATCTGTCAGGTGGGGGGATGTGTATAATCCGGTTCTGAGCCCGGTTGACTGCATAATGGCTGCAAGCATATGAGACACCGATCCTTTTCCGTTTGTTCCCGCAACGTGAATGCAGGGAAATTTTTCCTGAGGATTTCCCAGCCAGGCGGCAAGAGAAAGCATCCGCATGGGGTAAGGTTTGTAACCTCCAATCCCAATCTTCTGGTACTGGGGAAAGTGCTCTATCAGAAACGATACGGCTTCCTGGTATTCCATAACGCCGCGAATTTAGACATATTTTTTCCTATCTTTGTTAGTTAAATATGAACTAATGGCAAACAATCCCAAAATTTTCGTACTCGACACCAACGTGCTTCTGCACGATCACAAGGCACTAGGTAATTTTCAGGAAAACGATGTGGTCATTCCCATCATTGTGCTGGAAGAACTGGATAAATTCAAAAAAGGAAATGACCAGATCAATTACAACGCCAGGGAATTTGCCCGTTCACTGGATAAAATCCTGGGCGATCAGATGTTGAACGGCTGGATTGGTATGGGTCCCGGCAGGGGCCGCCTGAAAGTGGAACTGGGACATCCTTTTCCAGACATGATGCAGGACTCTTTCTATGAAGATACCCCTGATCACCGCATCCTTGTTACGGCGCAGTATATGAAAGAAAACAACCCCGAGCGAAGGGTGATCCTGGTCACAAAAGACGTCAACCTGCGCATCAAATCCAAGGCATTGGGAATAGAAGCCCAGGATTACCTTACCGATAAGGTTCGTGACGAGAGCGTCGTCAGCCTTTCCAGGGGCGTGATCAAGCTGAACCGTGTTGCTCCACAGACCATAGCCAAGTTGTACCAGACACGGGAGGGTCTCAGTTCCAGGGACATCCACCTGAAAGGAGCACATAGCAACCAATACTACATACTTAAGAACAAGGACGGCATGGCCATGGCACGCTACCAGGCCTCGACCCGGTGCCTGATTCCTGTCCCGGATCACAGGGCATACGGCATCACCCCCCGCAATGTGGAACAGAATTTTGCACTGGATGCCCTTCTTAATCCGGCGGTAAGCCTAGTATCCCTTACAGGAATTGCCGGAACCGGCAAAACGTTGCTTGCCCTGGCAGCAGCTCTTGAGCAGGAAGGGGATTACGACCAGATCATGCTTTCCCGGCCCGTCATTCCCCTGCAAAACCAGGAAATGGGATTCCTACCGGGAGACATTAAGGAAAAAATGGCGCCCTATATGTTGCCCCTGCTGGATAATCTGAGTGTTATCAAAGGCAGTCTCAAATCCAACAGCCGGGAATTCGTACGCATTGAAGAAATGGTAAAAAATGAAAAATTGCTGATCTCCCCACTTGCTTATATCCGCGGGAGAAGTTTGTCAAAAGTCTTCTTCATAGTAGATGAATCACAGAACCTTACCCCCCATGAAGTAAAGACGATCATTACCCGGGCCGGGGAAGGCAGCAAACTCATTTTTACAGGAGATATTCACCAGATTGACCAACCTTACCTGGACATGCATTCTAACGGTCTTACTTATTTGACAGACAAAATGTTAGGACAGGATATCTTCGCTCATATTAACCTTATTAAAGGGGAACGGAGCCGATTAGCCGAACTGGCAGGCAATATATTGTAACTTTTTTGCTATTTTTGCAGCCCTAAACCCGATAATTTTCAATTATTAACTAAATAATTTTTATGTCAGAAATCAAACGAGTTTACAGCTTTGGCGGGAAAACTGCCGATGGTGATGGTTCTATGCGAAATCTTCTGGGTGGCAAAGGAGCTAACCTGGCTGAAATGTGTCTCCTGGGTATACCTGTTCCTGCCGGTTTTACCATAACAACAGAGTGTTGTACAGAATATTATGACCTGGGCTGTAATTATCCCAGGGGTTTGGCAGGAGAAGTCGCACAGGATCTGAAGAAAACCGAAGATATAATGGGAGCCCGTTTTGGTGACCCTGAAAATCCGCTGCTTGTTTCCTGCCGTTCAGGTGCCAGAAGTTCCATGCCCGGAATGATGGAAACCGTATTGAACATCGGACTGTGTTCGGCAACCATCCCGGGACTGATTAAAAAGACTAACAACCCCAGGTTTGTGTACGATGCATACCGCCGGCTGATCATGATGTTCTCCGATGTAGTGATGGAAAAGGCAGAGGGGATTGAACCTGCAGAAGGACAGGGGATACGCGTACAGCTGGATGGACTGCTTCACCAGATGAAAGCGGAAAAAGGATATAAAAACGATACCGACCTTACCGAAGAAGATCTGATCACCCTGTGCGATATGTTCAAGAAACAAGTCGTGCGTGTTCTTGGCAAACCCTTCCCCGATGATGCCATGGAACAGCTCTGGGGCGGCATAGGCGCCGTCTTCAAATCCTGGAACGGGAAACGGGCCATCTCCTACCGCAGGATCGAAGGCATACCCGATGAATGGGGTACTGCCGTAACGGTCCAGTCCATGGTGTTTGGTAACATGGGTGACAATTCAGCAACCGGGGTTGCCTTTTCCCGCAACCCGGCCACCGGAGAAGCCAAATTCTACGGTGAATGGCTTATCAATGCACAGGGAGAAGACGTGGTTGCCGGTATCCGTACACCCAACCCGTTGAATGAATCTACCAAGAACGATCAGAACAGGCACCTGTCCTCGCTCGAAACCACTATGCCCAAAGTCTATGGAGAGCTGAATCAGATACAGAAGAACCTGGAAGCCCATTTCCGCGACATGCAGGACATAGAGTTCACCATACAGGATGGACGCCTGTGGATGCTGCAATGCCGCACAGGCAAACGGACCGGAGTTGCCGCCCTGAATATGGCCATGGATATGCTCCTGGAAGGTCTCATTGACCGCAAAACGGCTGTTATGCGTGTGGCTCCCTCCCAGCTTGACGAACTGCTCCATCCGATTCTGAATCCGGAATCTGAAAAGGCTGCACAGGTGGTTGGCAAAGGCTTGCCTGCCGGCCCCGGGGGCGCTGTTGGGCAGATTGTATTCACAGCTGAGGATGCTGTTAAGTGGAGCAAAAACGGAAAGAAAGTGATTTTGGTCAGGGAAGAAACCAATCCTGAAGACGTGGAAGGTATGCGCGTTGCCGACGGTCTGCTGACCGCACGGGGCGGAATGACGTCCCATGCCGCCCTGGTCGCCCGGGGCTGGGGAAAATGTGCCATTGTAGGATGCGATGCCGTTCATATCGACCTCTCAAAGCGTGTCCTTACCATAAACGGGAAAAAATACCCCGAAGGAAGCGTATTCAGCCTGAACGGAACACGCGGTTTCGTCTATGACAAAGCCATTGAAACCATGGATGCCTCTGAAAATCCGCGATTCCAGGAGTTTATGAAAATGGTGGATACCTTCCGCACCATGGGTGTCCGTACTAACGCCGATACACCCGAAGATGCGCAGATGGCCTTAAATTTCGGAGCCGAGGGAATCGGCCTTTTCCGTATCGAGCACATGTTCTACGGCATGAATTCAGAAGCACCGCTGAGCAAACTCAGGAAGATGATCCTTTCGGAAAGCGTGGGTGAGAGAAAACTGGCCCTGCATGAATTGGCTCCCTATGTCAGAGCCGCTGCCAAGGAAACGCTCCGGGTCATGGATGGCCTGCCGCTTACTTTCCGCCTGCTTGATCCTCCTTTGCATGAGTTTGTTCCCCACACGCACGATAAACAGAAAGAACTGGCCAAAGAACTCGGTATCAGCGTGGAAGAAGTTATTAAACGGGGAGAAATACTGCACGAGGAAAACCCCATGATGGGACACCGCGGTGTGCGTCTTGGAATTACTTATCCCGAGATTTCTGAAATGCAGTTCCGTGCCATATTTACAGCCACGGCCGAACTGATCAAGGAAGGACTCCGTCCCAGACCCGAAATCATGGTTCCTGTAACAATCAGCGTAAAAGAGCTGGATAATCAGAAAATCATTGCCGACAAGGTACATAAAGAAGTCCAGGAACAATTCGGAATTAACTTTGACTACCAATATGGCACCATGATTGAAATCCCGCGGGCAACAATAGTGGCAGACGAAATGGCAAGGACAGCCCAGTTCTTCTCGTTCGGCACCAACGACCTGACCCAGATGACCTTCGGCTTTTCCAGAGACGACATCGGCTCTTTCATGGGAGAATACATCCAGAAGAAAATCCTGCCTTTTGATCCTTTCCAGCACATTGACGAGCCCTCTGTAGGCAAGCTAATTGAAGAAGGTATCAAAAAAGGCCGTTCCACCAACCCTGATATCAAAATCGGGATATGCGGAGAGCATGGGGGAGATCCCCAGTCTATCCATTTCTGCTACAAGATGGGTATGACGTACGTTTCCTGTTCTCCCTTCAGGGTGCCCATCGCACGGCTGGCTGCCGCACAGGCTGCCATAAAAGAAGCCAAATAAGCCTGGAACATATCGCTTATTTTATGTTAAAGAGGGTGACCAAAAAGGTCATCCTCTTTTTTTAAGCCGAGGCTTAAACTGCTTAGTACATGTAGTCGTTGCACCACAAAGAATAGAGAACTTTTTGGTATGCCGGGGCTCTCTATTCTTGTGGGGAGACGACGCTATAACGCTGTCTTTCAAAGTGGTGCGTTAAAAATGTTTGGCTTATATAAAAGGTGGAAGCAACTACTTTTTTGTCACCCTCTTTTCCTATCTTTGTCATTATGAAAAACATACTTATCACCGGGGGGGCCGGCTATATAGGAAGCCACACCGCCGTGGAACTCCTTGAAGCAGGATACAAAGTGGTCCTTGCCGATAACCTGTCCAATGCAGACACCACCTGTCTGGATGGTGTTAAAAGAATAACCGGCAGGGATATTCCTTTCTATAAGGCGGATTGCTGCCGGAAAGCCCAGCTCCGGAAAATTTTCAGGGAGCAAAAGATAGACGGGGTCATTCATTTTGCAGCTTTCAAAGCGGTGGGAGAAAGCGTTGAAAAACCGCTATTATACTACCGGAATAATGTTTTATCCCTGGTCACGTTATTGGAAGTACTGGTGGAGAACAAAGGAGGCTTTGTTGTGTTTTCATCCTCGGCTACCGTATACGGGCAACCCCCGGTACTGCCAGTCACTGAAAACACGCCACGAATGCCGGCTACAAGTCCTTATGGGAACACAAAACAGATTTGTGAAGACATCCTTTCCGATACAACAAGGGCATATCCCTCGGTGAGAGGAATCATCCTCAGGTACTTTAATCCCATTGGCGCCCATCCTTCTGCCCTTATCGGTGAATTACCCAGGGGCATTCCCAACAACCTGGTTCCTTTCATAACACAGACAGCTGCAGGGATCCGCAAGGAATTACAGATCTTTGGCAGTGATTACAACACCCCGGACGGTACGGCTCTCAGGGATTATATAGATGTGGTGGATCTTGCCACGGCACATGTCTCGGCCCTGAAACGCATGGAAGCCCAAAACAAACCCGGATCGTGCGAAGTGTTCAACGTTGGTACGGGGAAACCGCTCTCGGTGATGGAACTGGTACAAAAATTCCAGGCCGTCAACAACCTGTCATTAAAATACCACGTTACCGGACGCAGGGAAGGAGATGTTGAGGCCGTATGGGCAGATACTTCGCTGGCGAACAGGGCTCTTTCCTGGAAAGCAGAACGTCCGCTGGAAGACACGCTGGCCAACGCCTGGGCATGGGAGAAAAAAATTCGCGGTATAATATAAAAAATTGGCTATGAACAGTATAATGGTACCAGGGAGGTTCAACGAGCATCAGATTAATCCGCTCCATCCCAAATGGGATCAAACCCTGCAAAGGGGCAGTGAGTTCCTGCCTCCTGAAGACAAACAGGATGACACACGTTCCCAGTTTTACAGGGATTATTCCCGTATCCTGCATTGTACTTCCTATCGCAGGCTGAAACACAAGACACAGGTATTTTTCGCCACACAGAATGACCACATTTGTACACGCATGGAGCATGTGAATCACGTGGCCTCTATCAGTTATACCATATCAAAATTCATGGGGCTGAATACAGAACTGACACAGGCCATTGCTCTGGGCCATGATCTGGGTCACAGTCCTTTCGGCCACGAAGGGGAAACACTGCTATCCGAAATCTTGCGGCAATGGGATGGGACTTTCTGGCACGAAAAGAACGGTTTGTATACGGCAGACAAGATTGCTACCCTGCCCAATGCCTCGGGTATTCACAAAAACCTGCGGCTGACCTATGCAGTACGTGACGGAATAATATCGCATTGCGGTGAAACAGATGAGAACGGGCTCTTTCCACGCAAAGAAGTCATTGACCTTGAACAGATTGACAGGCCTAACCAGTACATGCCCTATACCTGGGAGGCTTGTGTAGTAAAACTCTCTGACAAGATCGCGTACCTGGGCCGGGATATTGAGGATGCCATTGAGCTGAACTTGCTGGAGCCCGAGCGCCTGAACGAACTGAGCAAACTTATGAAAAAGATCCCGAATGCCCCGGGAGTGGTAAACAATACGGCCCTGATAGACCTTTTCATCAAAGACCTGTGCAACAATTCATCTCCTGAAGAAGGGATGCATTTTTCCTGCCAGTACTACAACCTGCTGGTTGAGGTCAAGGATTTCAATTACCGCCATATCTATTACCACCCGCGTCTTCTCTATTATAAAGAGTACGCACGGTGCATCATCCACACGATTTTTGATTTCCTGGAAGGATTTTATGGAAATGACGTGTTGCAGCGTTTAGCTGACAACACGTCCAAATTTCCCACCCTACTAAGGTATTTTAACGAATGGCTGATCAAATACAGCAATGTTGACACTAGGGCAAGAAATGAGGCACATTTTGAGAACGATATCATATACGACCTTACTGACAGTGTTCAATACCGCAGGGCGATCATAGATTACATAGCCGGAATGACGGATAATTTTGCCATCCGCGTCTACCACGAGATCATATCGTTCTAAAGATCTGTCATCAGGCCCGAAAAGAGAATGGTTCCTGTGCTCTTTTCCTTAATAAAATAAAGGAAAGGCCTGTCAACATGGAACGGAATGGTCTGTCCGGGACCTACGGAAGTCAGATCAAAACCTATGGTGGTGACCGCTGCGGCTTCAGTTCCTTCCTCATCTACCTGAATGTAGGAATTCTGCTTGAGCAGACTTATAAAAAGCGGGACGTCGCTGATGTTGCTGAAATCTGCCCTGCCAGGATCAAAGGCAACGCCCATCCCCATCCTGGTCAATACAGGGATCATCATCTGCTCTGAGTCAAATTCCACCTTGAAGCGAGGAATGCGCAGGTTCAACTCGGCCGGGGAAAGGTTATCCATCCATCCTGTCCATTGTTCCCAGGTCAGGGAAGCAACTACTTCCTTAACGGAAACACCCGTATCGGGTAAAACAATAACCATGCTGTAGGCCTGATTGCCATAAGGTATTTCAGCAACGGCCACTCCTTTGGTTGTCGTAAAGCCGTAATGGCTGGTTTGTTCCATATAAGTCACTGTACTGGCCGATCCTGAAAGATCGGCGAAGGAACCTTGCCAGCTCACTTTTTTGTCAAATGTCTCTTTCCATTTCCCTTTGAAGTAAAGGGCATTGGTATAAATCAGCCTGGTATCGGGGTCTATCCGGTCAATGACCTTCTTGATCAAGTTGTTGGTGTTGTCTGCACACCATTGGTTGATCACAGAAGGAGCTTCTGGGTTAGTAAAATCCAACAGGTTGACCGAAGTGTCATAATACTGCTGCAGGGATTTTATGAAGGGATTCTTGACGGTAAAAGTCTTTTCAATCCAGACGGCATTGGCTATGCTTAATTTAACGGTGTTATCAACCTTCTTAAGTGCAGGAACAAGATGTTTGAAGAATCCATTCATCTGGTCCAGGGAATATGGGCCAAAACCAAGGGTTGCCTTTATGTCTTCCAGGGTTTTGCCGGCCGCTCCGTTGGTTACGGCCGATATGGCCAGAGACGCGCTCAAAGGAGAGATAAAGACATTCTGATCTTCCAGCTCCAGGCACATTTCCCTAAAAAGATCAATTCCAAAACCATTGCTGTTACTTAGGATTTCCTCTTGTACCCTGGTAAGGACGATGTCTTCCCTGTCCCCGGGGGCATCTGCTTTCCATTTGGAACAGGACCATGTCAGAGGTCCGGCCAAGACGGATACTATCAATAAACTAATAACATATCTCATATATTTTGGTTTTCAAGTACATAATTAAAATGCAAAATATATCGGGATACTGCATCGGCTTATCAATAATCGTATCCGTCATTCCCGGACATGATGACCGATAGGCGGCTGCTTTTTACAATGCAGTGAAATCGTCCTTGCCGGCACCACACAGAGGGCAAACCCAATCTTCGGGAAGATCCTCAAAAGCTGTTCCCGGGGCTATTCCATTGTCAGGGTCTCCTTCAGCCGGGTCGTATACATACCCGCACAAATCGCATTCGTACTTTTTCATAAATAATTGTATTAAAGGTTAATAAGTAATATCCATTTCATTGAGCAAATATTGTGCCTTAGCGTATTTCTGGATTATCCACAGAGCGTACCGGATGTCTAGGGCGACACATTTGTTGAGGGTGGAATGAAAAAAAGAATCGGCACCCAGGGATTCCTTATTCCCGTCAAAGGCAAGACCCACCAGCCGGCCCTGGCCATCCAGTACCGGTGATCCCGAATTTCCTCCGGTAATATCCAGATCGCAAAGGAAGTTGACATGCATCTTCCCGTCTTTCCTGTCTTTCCAAAGACCCCAGTCTTCCTCTTCCAGAACCTGTTTGAATGTTTCTGAAATACGGAATTCATAGTCTGATGGATTCCATTTGTCCCAAAGACCCTGGGAAGTGCTGTACCAGTGGAGGGTTATGCCATCCCGGGGATAAAGCGGCCCTACCGTTCCGTAAGTGAGCCTCATGGTCATATTGGCATCGGGATACTGTACAATATCCTGTGCTTTTCTGAAGGCGTATAAAGCACGCCCATATTGGGTGTCGAGGTTCCGGATCTCCAGGTTTGCCAGCAATCTTTTTTCCTCCTGATTGTATTGTTGTGTATCAAAACTGGAATTGATGAGGCAGGCAGGATCGTTGAAAATGTCATCAATAGGATGCGGTGTCAGAAAGTACTCCTGAAAACTTTCTTTTGAGCGGAATACCGATTTTGAAAAAATATCTGCTGCCAGCTTTCCTGTATCCCCTTCAAAGTGGTCATAGCGGGAGGCGAGGTGTTCACCCCAGTATCTGCGTGGGACGTTTGTGCAAAAATCCCTGAGGGCGCGGTCAAACCATTCCTTTTCAAGCCCGGGATGGTAACTCTTGTAAAAATTCATCATGCGTTCGTAATAGGCCCTGAATCCCTCCTGAGTGCAATCCACCGTATCTATACCGCTGCGCCGGGTTTCTGCCCTGAGTGCTGCAACCCTGCGGGCCATCAGAAGGAACCGTGAAGATATGAGTGTCTGCCGGTACCATTCGCGGGCAGCAGAAAGTTCTTCAGTTGCCCGATAAGCAGATTCCAGATCGGAGATCAACGAACCCCACTGGTTCCGTGATTCTTCAGAATACCGAATCCATTCGTGCAGCCTGGCTTCCTCTTCCTTTCTTACATGGGTTAACCTGTGACGAATAAGACTTAGCACTTCCCCTTCCCGCAGTTCCGATACATTGGACAGTCCAAAATACTCATCGGCATATTGCAGGCGGATGGCAGGATCTGATTCCATCCATTTGTCCATAATCTCAAGGTGTGCCTTAGTGGCGCGAACCACCACGGGGTACGTTACGGATTGTTTTTCATGCAATCCAAAGGAGGAATTGTACCGGTTGGTACGGTAGGGATAACCCATAGCCATTACAAAATCCCCTTCCCTGATGCCCCTGGCACTGATGGTCAGTTTAGTGTCAGCTACCAGGGGAATGTTTTCGGGATGATAGGGAGCCGGAGATCCATCGGGAGCTGTATATATCCTGTATAGGGCAAAATCACCCTTATGCTGCGGCCATTCCCAATTGTCGGTTTCCCCTCCGAAGGCAGCAATGGATACGGGGGGAGCCCCCACCAGGCGTACATCGCTATACTTCTGGTAACAATACATATAATACCGGGAACCGTTCCACATGGAAGCGCACATGCAATCGTAACCTGTTACTTCCTGGTATTCTTTTTCCAGAAGGGAATACATCCTTCGCTGGGGAATTGAATCCCTTAGTTCCAGCACCCTGTCTGTCACATCAAATGCCTTACGCAGGAAATAGACATTCTTGCCCGGAACCGGCTTTTCTTCAGAAGCGTTACGCGCCCAGAATCCTTCCTCCAGGAAATTTGTTCCGGGGGTGCTGAAGGCGTGAATGTCCGAATAGGCACAGTGGTGGTTTGTTATGAGCAGCCCGTTATCGGATATGATGCTACCAGTGCATCCGAAATCCATAGATACAACGGCACTCGAGAGTGTGATTCTGTCGTTATCGTATATCAGGCCAGGATTAATCTTCATGCCTTTTTTCTGCATCTGCCTGACCAGGTTTTTCTCCATCAGGTGGACAAGCCACATGCCTTCGTCGGATCTGAGAGGGGTAAAAACAAGGGACAGGGGGAGAAAGAACAATAAAAGTTTTTTCATAAACATCAGAATATCAGGCCAATATTTAAGCCGGCCTCATGAAACATCTTGTTGTTACCGGCAAGCTGCCGTGTATAACGGTATCCCGTTTCGGCAAAAAGATTGAGTCCTTTTGCCGGATTTGCAAAAAAAGTTACCCGTATTTTTATGCCGGCGGCAATTCGTTTACCTGTTAAAAAATCATTTTCCATGCGGGCAGGTTCCGCAAGGCGGTAGTCCTCCGGATTTTCAAAACCTATGTTGTGCCGCATTTGAACCTCCCGCAATTCTTCAGGTGTGGTTTCCTCTAGTTGACCGGCTCCATAGGAAATTCCGGGTAACAGATCAATGATCCATTGTCTGACAAACCAGCTCCTGCCCAGAAGGGCATAGGCCTGTGTTAAGTCCAGGGACCGCTGAACTGCCAGCGGGTATTTGATCCACTGCTGACGGAACACGGTACGAGACACCCCGGCAGTTACCCTCCAGCGATCATATTGTTCATCCTGAGCGATTCTGAATGAATAGTTGATGTCCATAAACGTTTTTTCCTGCACAAAAGAGGGAATTGTGCCATATTGCACCCACTCCCACAGGCGCGATGCCTGATTCAGTTCCTGTCGCTGAACGGGCTGAAACCCCCTTTGCCCTGCCCAGGAAACATCAGCTTTTATTCTGTGCCGGTTCCCGTAATACAACATCAGCGTATTTTGATATGTCCATTCCCTGACATCCCCATACCTGCGGGCAAGTACCACGTCTTCCCGTTGTGTCTGGTTCCTGAGTCCTGCCGAAAAATGATCAAACAGGGAAAACCTTCCGGGGCGGTAATGCAACGTAATGCCTCCCCCGTACATGTGGTCCTTGATCAGTCGTGTTCCCGGAGCCGAGGATGTGTACACCTGCTGGGTGTTGAACCACATGCCCGAGAACGAGAACAAAGTCTTGTTGGTGCTTGTCTCCACCTGGGTGTAATCAATTTGTTCGGTTATGCGTCTGTAGTAAAGATGGGCCCCTATGCGCGCCGGTCCGTTTTCATAAACAATCGAAGGCGCAACCATAAAGTCCATATAAGTATCACTATTTCTCAGATCCCGGTATTTTGCCCCGTTGCGGGCATCATAGGAAAGCCGGCAGCCCAGGGTCCACTTTCCGGACACAGGAACGGCCATGCCTGCATCCAAATGATACGATTCCAGGACATAATTTCCGGCTACACTGTCAGCTAGCATAAAAGGTGTCCTATAGGGGTCCAGGATCCCCAGCCACCGCTGGTCCTTCCTATCCTGGTAGCTGTATGAAAAGGTGCCGCTCAGGGTTGTTTTTCCCAGCTTCCTGTAGGAACGTGTCTGCATCCCGTACAGGAAAGAAGCGGCTGGATCATATATATTTCTGAACTCCCCGCCCCGGTACCCGGCAAAAAGGGAAATATCGGAATAATCTCTGTCAGAAAAAGCAATGCCTGCTGAGGCTATCCCGGCCTGCCAGGGATTATCCCAAAGGATCCGTTCCAGGTCCTGTCCAGAGGTTCCGGTTATGCTTCCCATAAGAAAACCCAGCATTATGATTAAAACCTTTTTCATTTCCATAAGGGTGTCAGTATGGGCGCAGCCGGTACATCGGACAGAAAATCCACGGCCGAATTATTGGTGTCGCTGTAAATGATCCTTCCTCCGGGTAGTACCTCATTCACTTTGCGTACAACAGCATTTCCCTTGTTTTGTCCCTGCTCAAGCCAGGTAAAACCCGCGTCCACAGAGGCAGGCTGGCGCTTGAGCGCATTGGCCGGATTCTGTACACACTCTACTCCATCCAATATCCACGAACGGTGTATATGTATGTATTTCAAGCCACTGGTGCTTCCGGGCTGGTATTTTTGCCATCTTTCCACGTCTGCCAGCCACCGTGCAACACCCATCACAGGGCGGAAAATGACAGGTGCCGGGGAATGTACACTCATGGTGTAGGCTGTCCCCTGGCCTGCAAAGATCCGTTTTAGGGCAGGCACATCGGGATGCTTTTCGTGATTAGGGAGCTCCTCGTCATAAAATCCGAAATGGGCCCGTGACAGATCCAGCCCGCTGGTGGCCCGGGCCGTATGATCCACAGCATTAAAAGCAAGTATCACAGATTCGCCAGGAGCAAGGGGGTAATCGGTTCCGCCACCGGGAATCATCCAGGTCATCTGGAACAAACCCAGTGTGTCGCGACCCATCCACGGGTTATTGGATACCGTAGAATTGGCTGGTGCCAGAGCCCCCACGCAGAGTGAATCCAGGTAATGCACCTGGTCTGTATTGTTATAAAGTTCCAGGAACTGATCTTTCGTATAATTGGCGCCATCAAAGGTCTTGCTACCGGCATAATAGACCTGCCTGAAAATAATTCCCCCCGAAAGTGCCAGATCAAGTTTGAAGGAAAAAACGGTTGTCTCCGAAGGCAGTGCCAGAAATTCCGGATGTGATGCGTTTACCGAAAAACCCTCCGGATACAGTGCCGATAAAAGCAGGGTATACCGGCCCGGACTGACTTTAAGTACAGCATCGCCCGAAGCATCCGGAAATGTTTCGTAAAAGACCGGTTCGTCCACTCCCTGTGCCCTGACTTTGACCACTGTAAGGTCAATACCTGCCTGTTCCCGGGGCGGCTCCACCGATATGGACAGCGTGGAATACACCGGTTCTACTTCCAGGCAACCCGGAAGAAGCACCGGAAGCAGGCTTGCTGAAAACAGAACAATCAGTTGTTTTATTGGCCTGTTCATATACCTATAAAGTTAATCTGACCTCGGCCCCGAAATAGAAGGGCAGGTTCCGTGCATAAGCCGTCCCCGATATCTTTTCCTTAACCAGCTGATCCAGATTCAGAAAATTGTTGGCATAGAAAGATACCGCTGCCCACCTCCCGATTTCTTTAGTCAGCCTGATATTGATTATTCCGTAGACAGGATAGCGGGATCCCTGGTAGTAGGATTCCTTGTTTGTGGTTCCTATCAGTTCCCTGTAACGGACATCGTTCTCCATCTCCTGAGTGAACGGGATGACATTCCCGGAAAGATCCATTATGTACAAAGGATTCACCCGCTTGGTCCAGCGGTCGTCACTGTATGCCCACTTGCCCGAGTAACGGGAACCTTTGTCATCGTAATAATATGTCTGAACCTGGTCCTGCCATTCACAAATATAGGCAGTCCTGTCTATAAGCACCAGCTGAGCCGTCAGGGTCACTACCATCCCTATAGACGGCAGGTGGGTAATAAAGCAGACGTTTGTATTGAGACGTTCCCTCCTTGTACCTGTACTTGTTTTGTTTCCCCCGGCGTAAATACCGGCATAGGGATATGGCCTGCCCGCCACCTGTACAGGAACCGTTATCGCCCCCATGGATTCATCCTGAGATATGACATTCAGATAGGCTCCTGTGAGTGAAACGGTGGTATGCAGGCTTCTGATTTCGGGAAAGGCCACAGTAAATTCCACGCCCCACTTGTTCTGTACAATATTGTTCACCGGCTTCTGGTATGAAAGAAAAACGGTATCGCGGATCAGCGGCAGCGCTGTCCCGTCTACATAGACAGCCCCGTTCTCATATTGGGGGAGTTTTCCCGAGGGCACACCTACGCGCGAGGGACTGCCTTTATCCCAGACATATCCGTATCGGTTGTAGGATACCGGCATAACCTGGGTGGAAAAACCATACCCGTTCACCATTTTTTCCTTGAAAAAAACAAACGATCCTGTCACATTTTCAACGTCAAAATCCACCCCTGCTTCAAAATTGGAACTTTGCTGAAGCTTCAGTTGGGGATTCTTAACCTCCTGTTCCAGTTTACGCGTGGTAAAGAGGACCATCCCTACCCCATTGTCATCTATGTCGTTGTATGAGAATGAGACCACATCCAGGTAAGTGGGTTCCGGGTATAGGTAGACCATGGAAGGCATTTTGTAATTCATTCCCCATCCGGCCCTAACGCTCAACTCCCGGAATCCCTTTTGCTTTCTCAGAATCTGGAACCGGGCGTTGAGCCTTGGCTCCACCGAGAAATACCGGTCCAGGCTGAAACGTTCGTCGGGCAGGATGCCGTTAAAGCGAATTCCGGCCTGGATCTCCAGGGCACGCATAAGGCCCAGGGGAACCCGCAACTTATCCTCGGCAAACAGGCTGTACCTGTTTAAAAAGGGAATGTCCCTGAAAGAGCGTTCCCGGTAAGTGGAAGAGGCGTTGATGTCTGGAGACAGATAGGGATCGAATACTTTCCCGGCACCCCTGTTTCCTCTGGAAGTCCATTCCATGCCGGCCAGTACCTTGTTGGTGATTTCATCGTACTTTCCGTACAGGTTGGCAACCACCCTGGCCTGAAGATTTACGGGCAGCCCGAACACCTCCAGGTTGGAATAGTAGCGGTAAGGCGTAAAAAAGCCGAGGTTTTCACCAGAGGACATGGCCAGGGATTGTGGAACCCTCCCCTGGCTGCGGTAGGTTTTCTCCCGGGAATACTGGGATGTCACATCTCCGGCGGCCATAAATTCCACGTTGGTGATCCATTTTTTGTTCAGCCGGTACGTTCCGCTAATATCCAGCCCGATCCCCATATCCCTGTCTCTGGATATGTTGTCCAGAAAATTATCCGGATCAGTCCTGTTATCGGCATCGGAATAAATCAGCCGCAACCGGGTATTGTAGGTAAGGTTTTTTTTAGCTGTCTGTGAATAACCTATCCGCAGGTTGACCCTCCTGTATACATCGGCGGGTGTTCTGACATCAGCGTATGAAAGCGCATAATCGGCGTCCACGTTCACCACGCCCTTATCCGAACCAAGTGAAAATCCTTTTCCTGCATAAACCTGTTTCAGGCGGGGATCGGCTTTAAGCCGGATCTGCCAGGGAGAAACACCGGAGCGGGTTTTTACAACCACAGCTCCCGAAGTCAGGTCTCCGTATACGGCCGAAGGAATTCCCCGGATGACCTCCACGGTTTGAATATTATCGGTAGATATCTGCCGGGCGTCCACCCCGCTGCCTGCTGTGGATTCTCCCGCAGTACCTATGACAGACGTTTTCCTCACCTGCAGGTTGGCATCGTTGGAAAGAGTTACCCCATCCATGATCACCGCTGTCCCGAAGGCATTGGCGCTATTAGTTGCGATATCCCTTATTGTCAGCTGGTTCACCCGGTTAAGCCCGGGATTCTCGGTCAGATTTCCCGGAACCAGTTGCATGATGTCCCGCAGGCTGACAGGCTGTACATGGTCCAATGCCTGTTTCTCGATCCTTGAAGAGGAATTCAGCCTTCCCCCCTCCTCGGCCGTAACCACCACTTCTTCAAGCCGCAGGCTTGCCTCGTCAATCTGTAGCACCAGCCCCTCAATGTCCCGGTCGAGCTTTTGGATATACGTCTTTTTGGCATACCCCAGAATTTCAACATGCAGGGTATGGGTTCCTGCCGGAATCCCGCTGAAACGGAAAGACCCGTCTTCCCCGGAAATATACCAAAGCCCCATTTCTTCCAGGTAAACAGTGGCGTAGGGGACAGGCTCACCGGTGCCCTGATCCCTTACAATACCCAAAAGAGCGTACTGTTTCTGCTGTGCATAAGATTTTCCCCCTGAAAATGCGGTCAATAAAAGAAGCAGGACCAATACCCACGGATAGTTGCAAGGTGGTTTTTCCATAATACTTTCTATAATGTAAAAATAGTACTTTTTTTGTACTTTTGTTTTATGAGATGCTTTTCCGGGATCAAGAGATTTATTGCCATTATAGCGACAATCGCTGCAGTTTATACCGGATGCAGGGAAGCAGAACAACAACCCGAACTCTCATTATCAGCCAGTAAGATCAACCTCCCCCAGAGTGGAGGATGGGTAGATCTGATTGTGTATTCCAACACTTCCTGGCATCTGGAAAACCCCCATGGATACGACATTATTCCGGAATCCGGAATGGGCAGTGCCTCCCTGCGCCTGAGTGTGGGAGAAAATCCCAACCTGGGAGTTCCCCTAAGGGGAAGTTTTGTCATTAAAACCACGACACTCTCTCAGAGCGTAGAAATAACGCAGGCAGGGATTCCTCCTGTTCTGGAAATCCGGGACACAGTTCTGGAATACGACTACCGCCCCGCAAACCACACAATAAGCATTACGGCCAACCTTCCCTGGGAAGCCCGTTCCAATAAAACCTGGTGTTCGGTCCTTCCCTCTTCGGGAAACGGGAGCGGCTCCCTTGTGGTCTCTTTTGGGGAAAACCGCGACCCACAGGCCCGGACAGCCATTATCACTATCGGGAATAACTCCCTTGACCTTTTCACTGAAGTCACATTAACCCAGACAGGTTTTGTGCTTGACCCCAGGATGCAGGACAGCCTGATCCTGGCAGAGTTTTTTCTGGAAACTGAAGGAGAAACCTGGACTAAAAACAAGTGGAACCTGTCTGCCCCTATGGATACATGGGAGGGAGTACGTCTGAACGTTGCAGGACGTGTAGATTCTCTGGCGCTGGCTTCCGGTGTGATTTCCAGGAAAGGACCCGTTCCCGCATGTCTGGGAAAACTTTCTGCCTTGGAACAGCTTACCCTGAACAACAACAACTTTACAGGAACGCTTCCCCAGGCTCTGGGAGATCTGGTCCTGCTCCGAAGACTGAGTATATCTTCCAATGCAGCAATTACAGGAAGCATTCCTTCCTGGATTGGCAACCTTGTTGCTCTGGAGCGCCTCTCATTGAGCGGCATGACCGGCCTGACCGGGGAACTGCCTGCCGGACTCTTCACCCTCACTTCTCTTACAGACCTGAACCTGGTAGGCTGCTCCGGGCTGGGAGGCCCCATATCGCCGGCCATAGGAAACCTTACACGGTTGACCAACCTGCAAATGAGCAACGTTCCCTTTACCGGGACTTTGCCTGCAACCATAGGTCAACTGAAGGACCTGAGGAGCCTGGGCCTGTTTAACACCAAGCTGGAATTGCCCCTTCCCGATGCTTTTTTTGACCTCGAAAATCTTGCTTCTGTGTTGTTCCAGCAGAACGCGTATTTTAACGGTCCCCTACCCGCAGGCTTCGGAAGAATGAAAACAAAAGCTGAACGCCTGAGTATCAGGTTGGAAAACTGTAATTTTACAGGAACCATCCCTGCAGAATGGGCCGGTATTCCCGACGTGACCTCCCAACTGCGTGTGCAGGGAAACCGGCTTTCCGGAACAATTCCGCCTATAATGAAACAACATACCTGCTGGACCCCGTCTGTGTGGAATCCGGCTGTTTATATATGTCCACAGCAACCAGGCTATGGATTTGACAACTGCGATTGACATGGATTCCAATAAACTGCTCAACCTTGCACTCCGAAAAGGAGGAGATTACGCCGACCTCTATTTTGAACAAAACACTTTCCACTCCATCGTTTTACGCGACGGGGAAGTGAATGCTGCCGCAACAGACAATGAGGGCGGCCTGGGCATCCGGGTGGTTAGCGGGCAAAACACAGGCTATGCCTATACAGAGTCCTCACTTCCGCGGGACAGGGAAGAAGCGGCCAGAACGGCATCCCATATTGCACAAGGGTTGATCAGAACTTCAAAACCTGTACAAATTGCCACCATGAACCTGCCCGACCGTTACAGGATCCTGAAACCCTGGGAGGATTTTTCCCCGCAGGACAAAATGCCTTTCCTTTATGATCTTAACGACCGCATATTCAGTGCAGACAAGCGCGTAAAAAAAGTCACCGCCCGACTTTCAGATTCAACCTCCCGGATTGAAATTTACAATTCCCTGGGGATTCACTGCACCGATGTTCGTCCCCTGGCCTCGTTGTCTGTTACCTGTGTTATGGAATCGAACGGGCAAAGGGAATCTGCATCGGCTTCACGTTCCTTCCGGATGGGAGGCGAGTTTTTGCATCCTGATCTGATACGCGAACTTGCACAGGAAATCATAACACGCACCTCTTTTCTTTTCGGGGCAAAACAACCGCACGGCGGAGAAATGCCGGTAGTGATGGCCGCGGGTGGTTCGGGGATCCTCTTGCATGAAGCCATAGGTCATGCATTCGAAGCCGATTTCGCCCGCAAGAAAGTGTCCATCTTTTCCGATATGATGGGCAAACGTGTCTGTAATCCTGGCATCACTGTCATAGACGACGGAACCATTCCAGGCAACAGGGGTTCGCTGAACGTAGATGACGAAGGTGTTCCCGGACAAAAAACCTACATGGTTACCGATGGCATCCTCACCTCTTTCCTCCATGACAGGATCTCGGCCCGTTATTTCCAGTCTGAACCAACCGGAAACGGACGCAGGGAGTCTTTCCGTTATATGCCCATGCCCAGGATGCGGGCCACATATATGGACAATGGCAGGGACACGGAAGAAACCCTCATTGCTTCGGTAAAAAAGGGCCTCTATGTGGATACCTTTAGTAATGGTCAGGTCCAGATAGGAGCCGGAGACTTTACCTTTTATGTCAAAAGCGGGTACCTGATAGAAAATGGAAAACTTACACAACCAATAAAAGATACAAATATCATAGGCAACGGACCGGAAGCCCTTGCAAGGATCACGGGCGTGGCCAGGAATTGTCTTATTGATGACGGGACCTGGACTTGCGGGAAGGAACAGAGTTGTGCAGTATCCTGTGGCATGCCCTCCGTTCTGGTAAGCTCCCTAACGGTAGGAGGACGGGTATGAAACAAAAAGATCTGCTTCAACAAATGTGTGATTATGCGCTCAAGGTATCCCTCAGGAAAGGAGCACAACACGCCCGGGTCGCTGCCATCAGCAATACAGCCCATGAGTTGTCTGTACTGAACGATACAATAGATACAATTCAGAAATCCGTGGATTCTTCCCTGATGATCAACCTGTTCGTGGAAGGGCGTTACGGAACGTGTTCCACTAACAAGGCCGACCCGGCGGGCATCGACAAACTGCTGGACGATGCCATTGCCTCGGTCAGGCTGTTGGCTCCCGATCCATTCAGGAAACTGGTTCCGGCTGACCTCCGCTACGAGGGCGTTCCCTTATATTCGGCACACAGAGGTTCTGTGGATACCGAGGTAAAAAAGGCTTTCCTGTCCGGATGTGCGGCCTCAATATGGGGCAAAGATCCGGCCCTGATAAGTGTTACTGCAGGTTATTCTGACTACAGGCGCTGGCTTCACCTGGCAGACTCTGATGGATTAAGTTGTACCTCGGAAAACACCTGGTACAGCCTGTCGGTCGAATGTGCTGTCAGGGGACGGGGTGATACCCGTCCCTCAGATTGGGATTTTGAGGGCGGGATAAAACCAGAGGATATAGGGATAGGCCCTCCTGGTATTCCTTACAGATGTGCCGCCTCAGCCCTTGAAAGAGCCCTGGCAAAAAGAAATCCCCGCAAAATTGGCTCTGGCAGGTACCAGGTAATTGTGGAAAACAGGGTGGCAGCCACCCTGCTCTCTCCCATGATAGAGGCGATCTCTGGAAGTTCCCTGCAACAACAGAATTCATTTCTGCTGGATAAATTGGGAAAAAGCATTGCCTCCCCGGCACTAACACTTATTGACAGTCCCTGTCTGCGAGGATCACCGGGCTACCGGTTCTTTGACAGCGAAGGGCTGGCTACCGCAAAACGCACCGTAATTGAGATGGGACGGCTGAATATGTTTTTTTTAAGTACCTATTACGCCCTCAAAATGCAGATGCCTGTTACCATATCTGCCCCTTCCCTGCTGTTGTTAAAAGCAGGTAAAGGAAACGCCGCGACTTTTGCAGGTTTGATTAAAAATGGCATCTTTGTGACCGGATTCAACGGGGGAAATTGTAACACGGCAACAGGTGACTTCTCATACGGAATTGAAGGTTTTAAAGTGGAAAACGGACAGATCACATACCCTGTCAATGAAATGGTGATGACAGGCAATATGCTGGATCTGTGGAACAGGCTGCTGGCTGCGGGAGACGATGCGCTTAAAACCATGTCCTGGCAAATACCTTCTCTTGTATTCGACACCATAGAGTTTGCAGGACTTTAAATATTTTTTATGAAGAAACCGTCGCTCATCGCAAGCCTCATACCTGTAATCCTGCTGGTGGCCATTCTCCTTGCGAGTGTCCTTGTGTTCGGGGACGAGGTAACATCCGGTCCTTCACAGTTTGCCCTGTTGCTGGTAGCAGTCATAACCTTTGCCATTGCCCGTTTGAAATATGGCCTTTCCTGGTCCCTGGCGGAAGAATCCATGCTCTCCCATCTGAAAAACACGTACCCTTCTATCCTGATCCTGATCTCTATAGGAGCCCTTACCGGAGGGTGGATGATCAGCGGGATCATCCCTTCTATGATTTATTACGGACTAAAGGTCATACATCCGGCTATCTTTTTACCCCTTGCCTTTGTTATCTCAAGCCTCATATCTCTGGTGACTGGCAGCTCCTGGAGCACGGTGGGAACTTTTGGCGTTGCCCTGCTTGGGGCCGGACAGATCATAGGCCTGCCTGTCCCGTGGCTGGCCGGGGCTATCATATCCGGGGCTTATTTTGGTGACAAAATGTCACCCTTGTCAGATACCACCAACCTGGCCTCCTCTTTCTGCGGGGTTCCCCTCTTTACCCACGTAAAATACATGCTGGTGAATACGTTGCCCGTCTTCATTATTTGCCTGATAATTTATAGCATAGCCGGTTTAAGCATCCCCACCGAAAACTCCATTGATGTCCAGTCACAACTTACCGCCCTGAACAGCACATTCAATATTTCTGCGTGGTTTTTGCTTATTCCGGTCATTACCATTGTAATGGTATTCAAAAAAGTATCCCCTTTTGTTACGCTATTCCTGTCGGCAATAGCCGGGGCCATGGCAGCCGTCCTGTTTCAGCCACAAATATGCGACCAGATCGCTCAGGGACGGTTTGCCGCAGCGGTGAGCATCATCAGTACGCATGTCCATGTTGAAACCGGAGATCAGATCCTGGACAATCTTACCTCTACAAACGGCATGGCTGGCATGTTAAATACAGTTTGGCTCATTTTATGTGTTATTGCCTATGCCGGTGTGATGACCGCCTCGGGCATGATCAATACAATTACAGAAAACTTGCTCAAGCTCATGCGTAACACCTTGTCCACCGTTGGCACCACACTGGGAACATGCATTTTTTTCAATCTGACACTGGGAGATCAGTATATGGCCATCATCCTGCCGGGGAATATGTTTGCCGACTCTTACCGCAAGCGGGGACTTGCTCCTGAATTGCTCTCACGCACCATTGAAGAATCGGCCACTGTCACTTCTGTACTCGTGCCATGGAACACCTGCGCCGTTGCACAGTCCACTGTTTTGAACGTAGCCACTATGACATACCTGCCCTATTGTTTCTTTAATTTAATAACACCGCTTTTTTCACTATTTGCCGCAGCCATAGGTTACAAAATCAGAAAATTACCAACTAACAATAACAATTTATCATGACCATTTCAGAAGAAAAAGTAGTTTCATTGTCGTACACGCTTGTAGTTGACGGTGATGTTATTGAATCTGTAAAAGAAGAAAAACCCATGGCTTTTATATATGGACAGGGTTACCTATTACCCGCATTTGAAGAAAAGATCCAGGGAAAGAAAATCGGAGATGAATTCACTTTCATACTAAGCCCAAAAGACGGATACGGCGAGGTTGACCCCAACGCGATCGTTGAACTTTCAAAAGATATTTTCAGGGTAAACGGAAAAGTTGAAGACGGTCTCCTGGTGAAGGATAAGGTGATCCCCATGCAGGATTCCCATGGGAACCAGCTGAGCGGCATCGTTGAGGAAGTCCTGGAGGATACAGTAAAAATGAATTTCAACCACCCGCTTGCCGGATGCGAACTCAATTTTAGCGGCAAGGTTGTTGATATCCGTCAGGCCACTGATAAAGAACTTATAGAAGGCCTGTACGGAGAACGTGCTGCCTCTTCCTGCGGCGGAAGCTGCAACGGATGCAGCGGCTGCAGTTAAATTTTCAAATAAGACTACCTGTAAAAAGTGGGATCATTCCCCGGTCATCAGGCTGCTTCTTGTGACCGGGGCAATATCCAATCCGGCATACTGGCCTTCCTTCCATTTATAATAACCGGTAATGGCAATCATTGCCGCGTTATCTGTAGTAAAAGGCAACGGGGGAAGAAAAACCTCCCAATGTCTTTTTTTTGATTCCATTACCATTCTTTCCCTGAGTCCGCTGTTGGCAGAAACACCACCGGCCAGGGCAACCCGGTTTATCCCGGTCTTTTTTACCGCCCTGACTACTTTGTCCAGGAGGATGTCAATAAGTGTCTTTTGAAGGCCTGCCGCCAGGTGGGCTTTGTTTTGGGCAATAAAATCCGGGTCCTCTGCCTGCTTGTTACGTAAAAAATACAAGAACGAGGTCTTGACACCGCTGAAACTGAAATCCAGATCTTTAATGTGCGGGCGGGCAAAACCATATATCCCCGGATCTCCCATACGTGCCAGCCTGTCAATGTGGGGCCCACCCGGGTAATCCAGCCCCAGGAGTTTTGCGCCTTTGTCAAAAGCTTCTCCTACAGCATCATCTATGGTCTGTCCCAGAATCTGATAAGCAAGCGGAGCGTTAACCTTAATAATTTGCGTATGGCCACCGGAGACCAGCAGGCAAAGAAAAGGAAAATCCGGCTTTCGGCCCGATGCAGGTTCCGTACCGTTCACCAATGGGGATTTTACTTCTATGAAATGGCTCAGGATGTGCCCCATCAGGTGGTTTACCCCGATCAACGGTGCCCCTGTGGCCAATGATAAACCTTTTGCAAAAGAAGTCCCCACCAGGAGTGATCCCAGCAGGCCGGGCCCCTGTGTGAAGGCTATGGCGTCGATGTCCCGGGCCCTGATACCGGCAATTTCAAGTGCCTGGCTCACAACCGGAACAATATGCTGCTGATGTGCCCTGCTGGCCAGCTCGGGAACTACGCCCCCGTATTTTTTATGGACATCCTGAGATGCCATGACATTGGAAAGCAGGAGTGTGTCCTGCAACACAGCGGCCGATGTGTCGTCGCAGGAAGATTCTATTCCAATAATATAAGCCATTGTCCTGTCCTTGAGTCTGCAAATGTGGCCATTTTTTTTGTAAATTTGTAAGTTCAGGGGTTATCTATGAGGGTCTTCAGAAATATACTGCGTTCCTTTCTTTTCATTGCGGTCATTTTATTGGCAGCGGCGGCCATTGTCATCCAGGTTCCTGGGGTACAGACGCGGATGGCGGAACGGGCTGCACAGTGGTTATCAGAAGTCACGAGTGCAGAAGTAATGGTTGGCAAAGTCAATTTTGTCTTATTTAACAAACTGATAATAAACGATCTGTTGATCCGTACTGCCCCTTCGGACACATTGTTTCACTCGAAAAAAATATCGGTCAGCATTGGCCGTGTAAACATCCTTGGAAAAAAGATAGGATTGCACCGTGTCCTGTTATCAGAAGGTTCTTATCACCTGATCATAGAGGACAGCACGACCAACATTGAAAGCTTATTTCCCGGACCGGCAAGTGAAGACACCACTTCTCAGCCTTTCAGGTGGGATATACGTTCCAGCCGGGTGATCCTGGAAGATTTCGCCTACCATATGGTTAACAGGGACAGCGGTCCTTCTCACAACAACCCGGAGTGTATGGATTTCTCGGACTTGCACGTAGGCGACATATTTATTGATATCCAAAACGCCCGATATTATGAAGGGAAAGTTGAAGCGCGCGTTGACCGTATTTCATGCCGGGAAAAATCGGGATACTGGGTTCAGCACCTGGAAGGAGATGTAACTGTTGACAGCCGGGAGGCCCTGATTAAGAATCTGGTCATCCGGGACAATTATTCTCACATAAAGGCTCATCATTTTCTGATGCATTACGGTAATTCAAAGAATCTTTCCGATTACCTTAACCGTGTGGTAATGGAACTGGATATGGATAACGCATACTTCTGCTTCAGGACCATCGGCTATTATGCCTGGTCATTCCCCCGGGACTTTGTCCTGGCACTGCGTGCTACCGGGAAAGTGACCGGAACGGTGAGCAATCTGGGTGGAGAAGATCTGGACATACGGTCCGAAACCGGCAGGACACGTATCCGTTGCGGATTCTTGCTCAAGGGTTTGCCGGAATCGGAAGAAACCACCTTGCAGGTTGATCTTGACCAGATCAATTCAGACATTAACGATTTGAACGGGATCTTGTATTCTATAGCCCGTGTTGACCTGAAAAGCATTGAAGAGAATGCAGGGAGCAGGACCCCGTTCCATTTCAGCGGCCGACTGGCCGGTTTGCTGACAGACTTTGCCGTTGATGGAACACTGGATGGCCATTTCGGGTCTTTGTCGCTGGATATGGTCATTAACAACAATACTTACCCCTATGGGGTTTTGCTTTCGGGCATTGCCCAGGCCAGGGACCTGGACGTAGGGCTTTTCACCGGAATCCCCCAACTAGGTCCATGCTCTTTTTTTACAAAAGCCAGCGTGGCCATCAGGGAAGGAGGAATCCGCAACATCCTGGCAGATGTGGACACCCTTTTGTTTGCCAGCCTTGATTTTAACAATTATTCATTCCGGGATATCAAAGTGGTTGGGGATTTGCATGACGGCATTTTTAACGGGAGGATGAGCGCTTCTGATCCAAATTTACAATTCCTGTTCCAGGGCAGAGCAGACCTGACGAGGTCTGCAGGAACGGCTGCCGGGTTTTTTGCCAACATCGCGTATGCCGATCTGAACAGATTGAACCTTTACAAGAGTGATTCGCTGGCGATACTCAGCGGTTTGGTACGGGCAGACTTTTCTCACATCAACAACCTGGGAGATATTGAAGGAACCATTCAAGCCTCGGGCCTTTCTCTAGTAAACTCCCGCGGCACACATACCCTGGATTCTTTTACACTTGAAAGTGCAAAATCAGAGGACCAGAAAGGCTTCAGGGTGCTCATCGATTCAGATGCACTGCAGGCACACTATGCCGGAAGTGACGGTGTCATGGGTTTTCTGACGCGCATTGCTTCCAGAAATCTTTTCAGGTACATTCCTGCCTATTTTACATCCCGGCCAAATGAAGAATACGGAAAACCGGCAGAAGGAAGAGCTGTCCTTGAAATGACCGTACGCAACAGTGTCTTTTTTGAAGAATTGTTATTGCCCGGGCTTTATATTTCTCCCGGAACGAGCATATCACTGAATGATTATGGAAAAGACAGCATCCGTTCAGTGATCCACTCGGAAAGACTGGGTTATCTGGATCACAACCTGAGCGATCTTGATATTTTGGCTATAGCCGGAGTTACAAGCCTGAAAGCCGATATTCAATGCCGTGATCTGTCAGCAGGCCCGTTGAAAGCCGAAACCTTACGGGTTATAGCTATGGCAGGCAATGACAGGGTATCTCTTGACCTGTTATACAACACCGGAACAGAGAATCAAAACAATATCCTTCTGAAATCTGATTTCATTTTTTCCAGGGAAGAAGGTATGAACTCTCCGGTCATTAAGGCACACCTGGCTTCTGACCATCTTATGATCAACGGAAAAGCATGGAATCTTCATTCAGACAGCCTGGTTTTGGCGGAGGGCAGGCTCGTCCTGAATAACGTACTTTTGCATCACCAGAAAGAGCAGGAAGATCCCGAGTCCCTTCTGATAGACGGAGCCATCTCGCGCACGCCCCAGGATACGCTTTTTGTGAAACTGTCCAGGTTCGATGCCAGCCTTTTCAACACCTTGCTGCCTGCTACGTATCCCTTTTCTTTCAGGGGCTCTTTCACCGGTACGGGACACCTGACCGATTTTTACGGAGAACGGCGCTTCCTGGCAGACATCGTGGGGGAACAGTTGTATGTTAACAACACCCTGGCCGGAGACCTGAATCTGACCAGTTCGCGGGACCCGCAGACCGACTACCTGAACCTTGAAGCCAGCACCACACTACCCGGGGGACAAAAACCCCTGTTTGTTTCCGGTTATTATCATCCATCGAATAAAGAACTGGATCTGAAAGCAACTTTCAATGATTTTGAAGCCGCCCTGGTGGCTCCCTTCCTCAACGGTCTGGTTTCAGATGTGCATGGAAAAATATCAGGAGACATGCATCTTTCAGGCATATTGCCTAACCTTGACCTGGTGAGCGGGAATACGGCTGTTGACAAATTACATTTTACCGTTGACTATACAAAAGTGCCGTATGTCCTCTCCGGACCCGTTCACCTGACGCCTGAAGGACTCTACCTCCCCAAAGACACGCTCAGGGATTCACGGGGACAACATGCCATTGTACAGGGAGGCTTAAAATATAGGCAATTCAGGAATATTGAGACAAATCTGAACATGAGTTTCAATAACTTCCATGGATTGAACCTGGGTGAGAAGGATAACGATTCTTTTTACGGAAAAGCCTACGCTACGGGCAACCTGATCATAAAGGGCCCCCTTGACGATATTATGGTGGATCTGTCCATCCGCCCGGAGCCCAATTCCATGATTCACATTCCTTTGTCTTCTGCCTCACAGGCCAGACAGACCAGCCTGCTTACATTTGTCGAGCCCCCGCTGCCCTATACGGGAAGGGATCCGTATACATTGGCCGCCCTGGAACAAAAGAAAAAAATGGCGAACGATTCCAGGCTTACCTTTAACATGAGGACAGAGCTGACACCCGATGCAGAGATCCTGCTGGAAATAAATAAAACTACCGGAGACGTGATTACAGCCAGAGGTACCGGTCTTATCAACCTGGGGGTTGATCCCAGGAATGATTCCTTCTCCATTACGGGTGACTGTACCGTTGAAAGCGGTAATTACCTGTTCGGTCTCCAGGGAATCGTATCCAAACGTTTTCAGATTGTTCCGGGAGGTACCATCTTTTTTAACGGAGACATTGAGAATACGCAACTGAACCTTACCGCATCCTATAAAACCAAAGCATCCCTCAATACCCTGCTCTCTGACACCACCATGATCAGTAACCGCCGGGATGTGGATTGCCAGATACTAATGTCGGGAAACCTGATGAATCCGACATTGGGTTTCAATATTGAAATCCAGGATATTGATCCAATGACCAGAGCACGCGTTGAGAGTGCCTTGTCCACAGAAGACAAAATGATGCGTCAATTTGTTACCCTTTTGATATCCAGCAGCTTCATACCGGAACAGGAATCGGGGATCGTGAACAACTCCAACATCCTCTATTCCAATGCTACCGAAATCCTTTCCAACCAATTAAACAATATATTGGCGCAACTCAACATACCCCTGGACGTAGGATTCAACTACCTGCCCGGACAGAGCGGGGATCTTTTTGATGTAGCCATTTCAACACGCCTTTTCAACAACCGGGTTGTCATCAACGGCAATATGGGTAACAATCCTTATACACGCAACGAAAACGACCTGGTAGGGAACGTAGATATTGAACTTAAACTGGATGAAAAGGGAAAATTCCGTCTCAAGGCATTCAGCCATGCCGCAGACCAGTATTCAAACTATCTGGACAACACCCAGCGAAGCGGGGCTGGCTTTGTTTACCAGGAAGAATTCAACACGTTCCGCCAATTATGGAAGAGGTGGTGGAACCTACCTTAACACAGCCCCGGTTTCCTGTCTGAGTGCTTCCAGCAGACGTCCGGTAATTTGATCCACATAGGCATCGGTCAGGGTTTTCTGCGGATCCTGGAACACAAGACTCAGCGCGTATTGCTTTTTCCCCTCAGGAATTCCTTTTCCTGTGTAGACATCAAAAAGGCTAACCGATTTCAATAATCGTTTCTCGGTTTTTAAGGCTATCTCGTACAATTGCCGGTAAGTTATGTTTTCGCCCACCACAAGAGCCAGGTCTCTATGTACCTCGGGGAAACGTTGCAACCCGGCGAATTGTGCCCTGTTGTTGCGGATCATATTAAAGAAAAGGTCCCAATTGATCTCGGCTGCAAATACTTCCTGCCTTATATCCAGCACATCCAGACAGGCGCGGCTTACACGTCCCAGATCGGCCAGCACTTTCCCTTTAACCACATACCGTATTCCCTCTTGAAAAAGGTCATCCGGAGCCGGCAGGCATTCTACCCGTAAAAGGTTAAGTCCATATACCTGAGCAAGATGGTCAACATATGATTTGATCATGAAAAAATCTGTACTCCGGGAAGGTGTATGCCAGTTCTGGCCTCTGTCGCTACCTGTGATAAACAATCCCAGGTGCTGGTATTCCCTGTAACCTTCCAGCGTATCCCCTGCTCCATTGAGCGCATACACGTTGCCTTGTTCAAAGAACCTGAGGTTGTACTGCTGTCTGTTAATATTATAGGCAATAGCCTCCAGCCCTCCCCATAGTAGTGTCTGCCGCATGGCGTTCAGGTCTCCGCTCAAAGGGTTCAGAATCCTGACCAGAGACTGTGAGGGATAAGTTCCCGGCTTTTCATAATAAAGCGCACTTGTTAGGGAATTGCACATGATTTCACGGAATCCCAGAGCCGAGAGCCGGTCGGCCACAGCATCCCTAACCCTGTGTTGTTCTGGTTTGGCCACACGCCCCATAGAAGAACAAATATTCCCTGGCAATTCTATGTTGTCGTATCCATATATTCTGAGTACCTCTTCAACCACATCACATTCGCGTTTCACATCAACCCTATAGAGAGGAACTTCCACAGTGATTGTTTTTTTGTTTTTTGTGATTACCTTCATCTCCAGAGCCTTGAGAATGGTGTCTACCACATTTTCGCCTATGTTTTTTCCCATAAGTGAGAACATCCTGGAGTAATTCAATTTTACCTGCACCGGCGATACAGGTTCGGGATACAGGTCTATAATCCTGCCAGCAACACGTGCGCCACAGATCTCCTGCATCAGGAGGGCGGCCCGTTTGAGGGCATAAACCGTGGCATCAGGATCTGTTCCCCTCTCAAACCTGAAGCTGGCGTCTGTCTTCAATCCATGGTGTTTTGATGTCCTTCTGATAAAGGCCGGGTGAAACCAGGCTGATTCCAGAAACAGGGAAGTCGTCTTTTCCGTTACCCCGCTTCCCAGCCCTCCGAACACACCTCCTATGCACATGGGTTCCTTTTGGTTGCATATCATCAGGTCTTGTCCGTCCAGTATTCGTTCCTGCCCATCGAGTGTTACAAAACGGCTTCCTTCATCAGCCATGCGTACTACCACACAGTCTCCCTGAATTTGTTCCCTGTCAAAGGCATGAAGGGGCTGGCCCGTTTCCAGCATAACATAATTAGTTATATCCACCACATTGCAGATAGGTCTGATGCCTGCCATACGCAAGCGGTCCTGCATCCACACAGGAGAAGGTTCTGTTTTGATATTTTCGAGTGTAATACCACTGTATCGCGGTGCTGCCCAGGGGGCCTGAACTACCACATTGACACCCGACCCCGAAGGATCTTCCCTGAAATAACTAACATCGGGTCTGTGAACCGCAACCTCTTTTCCACGGCAGGCATACCAGGCGGCCAGGTCCCGGGCAACACCCAGGTGTGATGCTGCGTCTATCCTGTTGGGGGTCAGGCCTATCTCAAAAACCTCATATGTAGGAAGATTCAGGTATTGAGCTGCGGGAATCCCCACCGGGGTTTCCGGGGGAAGGACCATGATTCCTTCGTGGGAGGTACCTATCCCAAGTTCATCCTCGGCACAGATCATACCATGGGATTCGGTGCCACGGATTTTTGATTTTTTAATCGTCACCTGATTCCCATTGGCAAAAGTAAGTTGTGTGCCCACAGTGGCCAGAAGCACTTTCTGGCCGGCAGCCACGTTAGGAGCCCCACAAACTACCTGTACAGGATCTCCTTCTCCGGTAAGGACAGAGGTCAGAGACAAGTGATCCGAGCCCGCGAGCTTCTCGCAGGAGAGCACCTCGGCAGTCACCACACCCCGAAGCCCTCCGGGTGCCGTTTCTGTGATTTCCAGTGATTCTACTTCCAATCCTATCTCAGTGAGTACAGAAGCTGTCTGTGCGGCAGACATGTCCAGGGGAAGGTAATCTTTCAACCAATTGTAGAGTATCTTCATACCTTATGATCATTCAAATAAAGTGGCCACAAATGCTTTTTTATCAAAAACCTGCAAATCGTCTATTCCCTCTCCAAGTCCAATAAACTTGACAGGGATCTGCAACATATCACTGATGCCTATAACCACTCCTCCCTTGGCCGTCCCGTCAAGCTTAGTTACTGCCAGGGCCGTTACATCGGTGGCTTTGGAAAATTCACTAGCCTGTTGATAGGCATTCTGTCCGGTAGAACCATCCAACACCAGCAATACTTCATGTGGCGCATCGGGAATGAGCTTTTGTAGCACTTTCCGGATTTTGGACAATTCGTTCATCAGATTGACCTTGTTATGAAGACGACCGGCGGTGTCGATCAGGAGTACATCCATATCCCGGGATATGGCCGAAGCCAGTGAATCATAGGCCACGGCAGCCGGGTCACTGCCCATTGCCTGTTTTACTATAGGTGCTCCCGAACGTTCACTCCATATGGTGAGCTGTTCAATGGCAGCTGCCCTGAAAGTATCGGCTGCACCCAGCATGACTTTCAACCCCGCAGCTTTGAGTTGTGCAGCCAGTTTGCCTATGGTAGTGGTTTTCCCGACGCCATTTACCCCTACAACCAGGATCACAAAAGGTTTTTTTGAGAAATCAAAGGGCATAACCTGGTTGGTGGCCTTGTTTTCCAGCAGGAGCGCTTCTATCTCTTCCCTAAGGTACAGGTTCAGTTCCTCTGTGTTCACGTACTTGTCCCTGCGTACCCGTTCCTCAATCCTGTCAATGATCCTGAGTGTTGTATCCACACCTACGTCTGAAGCAATGAGTGCCTCTTCCAGTTGGTCCAGGACCTGATCATCCACCCTGGAACGTCCCGTGACAGCCCTGGCCAGGCGACTGAACAGTCCTTTCCTGGTTTTTTCAAGGCCTTTATTAAGAATATCACTATGCTGCATAAGTTTGCAAATATAAATAAAAAAGACCGGCACTACAGAGCCGGTCTTCATTTATATCACCCTGATGCAGTCATTCTTTGCCTGCAAAGAAGTCTTTTTCTTTTTCCGGGGGGACGATACTTTCCTTAAAAATATAAGCTCCTGTACGTTCTGAGCGGACCATGCGAATGCATTTCGCGCTGCCTTTTCCTGCCGATTTATCTTTCAGTGTTGCAACCGCTTTTTTTGCCATAATGCTTATTTTTAATACTATTTGATTTCTTTGTGAAGGGTTACTTTCTTAAGGTAAGGATTGTATTTCTTACGTTCCAGTCGTTGCGTGGTATTCTTCTTATTCTTGGTGGTTATGTAACGGGATATTCCCGGGACCCCACTTTCTTTCTGTTCGGTGCATTCCAGAATGATTTGCACTCTGTTCTCTTTCTTGGCCATAAAACGATATATTATACAATGTCAATCAAACCTTTTTCCCTGGATGCTTTCAATGTGGCAGCCAGGCCATTCTTGTTGATAGTGCGGATTCCGGCAGCAGAAACTTTTAGTGTAATGAAACGGCCTTCCTCCTCGGACCAGAAACGCTTGGTTCTTAAATTGGGGGCAAACTCGCGTTTGGTGCGGCGTTTTGAGTGAGACACTTTGTTCCCCACCATTCTCTTCTTACCTGTAACTTGACAAACTCGTGCCATGGTATCTAAATTTATGTGATTTTATTCATTTTTAAGGGGCTGCAAATATCCGCATTTTTTTTGGAAACCCAAAATTTATTTAAACCGGACCTTCAGGATACGGTTCCATCGTATCCGGGATGGAAATGATTTGTTTTTATCTGTGGAAAACCAGACAATAACGGGGTTCCCCACTATCCTGTCTTCAGGAACAAATCCCCAGTATCGGGAATCCAGTGAGTTGTGACGGTTGTCTCCCATCATAAAGTAGTAATCCATGCCAAAAGTATAGTCTGCTGTCTTCTGGCCGTCTATATAATACAGACCGTCCTTTTCCTCAAACGTATGCCCTTCATAGACCGTAATGATACGTCTGTACAGGGGCAGATTCTGTGGTGTCAGGGTCACTTTCACGCCTGCCTTAGGTATCCACAGAGGTCCGTAATTATCTCTTGTCCAGGGAAAATCAGGAGACGTAACAAAGGGGAAAAGCATCATTTGTGAATCGGGATAATCGGGAGGAAAAACATCGACGTTTTGCGTAACGGATACAATGTTGCGTAAGGCAGAAACTTCCTCAGCTATTTCCTCATTCATGGGCAGTGACGGGTATCCGGGAATGCGGTTGTCATAAAAGGCTTCTGCCGGAGAAATACTGTATTTATCCAGAAGGCGCTGGTTCAGGGTCTGTCCGTCTGTCACAACTGTATAGGTGGTTCTGATACCAGAAAATGAAGGCTGCGCCTGCCCGTTTACATAAACCTTGCCATCCCTGAGGTGCAGGGTGTCCCCGGCAAGCGCCACACAGCGTTTTACATAATTGTCCTCCTTCCCGGCCGGCCTTATTATTACCGGACCGTAATGCTCCAGAGTGTTTTTGCGGCCGTTAAGTCTTACATGCGTATAGTAATCATCGGTAGGGTAATTGACCAGTACCGTATCACCATGCGGAAAATTGAAAACCACCATGTCATCCCTACCGACTTGAGAAAAACCCGCCATACGTTTGTATGGTCTTTCAATAAGCCTGGAATACGACTCCTTCCCAAAGATGACATTGTGTGTCAGGGGGATCGTCAGTGGGTGTTGAGGACGTTTTGGTCCGTATTTCAATTTCCCCACAAACAGGTAGTCCCCCGTCATCAGGGTATTCTCCATGGAAGACGTGGGAATCATATAGGCTTCAAAGAAAAAGTATTTTACAAATGTAGCGGCAATCAAAGCAAATATGATTGCATCGACCCATTCCAGCAGAATGTTACGTTTTGCCGACTTTTTAGGATTCTTTTTCCAGAAAGCCCATTTGACCTTTTTTGTTATATAAATATCGAATATAATGATAAGGCCAAAGAGCCACCATAAGTTACCCAACCAGATAACCCACAACAGGTAACAGGCGGCAACCAGTGAAAATCTGATCCAGCGGTTCAAAACCCTGATTATTTAATGGAGCTGATTACGGCTTCAAATGCCTGGGGATTGTTCATGGCCAGGTCTGCAAGAACCTTACGGTTAAGGCCTATATTGGCCTTGTTCATTTTGCCCATAAACTGTGAATAGGACATACCATGCATGCGTGCGGCAGCGTTGATGCGCTGGATCCAAAGGGCGCGGAAAGTGCGCTTTTTGTTTTTACGGTCACGGTATGCATAAGTCAAACCTTTTTCATACGTATTTTTGGCTACCGTCCAGACATTGCGGCGTGCCAGAAAATTACCCTTCGTCTGTTTTAGAATTTTTTTGCGTCTGGCCTTGGAGGCCGCTGAATTTACCGATCTTGGCATAATTTTAATTCTTTGCGACTGGCAGCGTTCTCCTCCTTTGAGAATCTTCCCGGCTGGTCAGTCTGGTTATTGTTATTTGCAGTATTAAGCACAAATCAGTTCTTTGATGCGCTTTTCATCCGTTTTATCCACTAATGAGGAATAAGTCAGATTCCTTTTCTGCTTTTTGGTTTTTTTTGTCAAAATATGACTGTGGTAAGCGTGTTTCCGCTTAACCTTTCCGGTTCCGGTGAGCGTAAAACGCTTTTTGGCTCCGGGGTTGGTTTTCATTTTGGGCATAATCTATTCTTAATGGTTATTTTTTCTTCACATTTGCTTTATTCGGGCCCAGCATCATAATCATGCGTTTCCCCTCCAGTTTTGGCATCTGTTCTGCTTTCCCGTAATCTTCAAGGTCCACTGCAAACCTGAGTAACAGTTTTTCGCCCTGCTCAGAGAATACGATGGAACGACCCCTGAAAAAAACAAAAGCTTTCACCTTGGCGCCTTCTTTGAGGAATTCAATGGCATGCTTAAGTTTAAACTGGTAATCATGTTCATCTGTATTGGGCCCGAAGCGGATTTCCTTAACAATAATCTTAGAGGCATTTGCCTTCATCTCCTTGGCTTTTTTCCGCTTCTGATACAAAAACTTCTGGTAGTCAGTGATCTTACAAACCGGGGGGTCAGTCTGGGCCGAGATCTCCACCAGATCAAGGTTCATCTTTTCTGCCAATTTCAAAGCCTGTGCCAGAGGATAAATTCCAGGCTTTTCAATATTATCTCCCACAACGCGTACCTGTGGAGCGTCAATTTCGGCATTGACCCTGGGGCCGTCATCCTGCGGGGAACTCCTGTGATAATTTTTACCCTGGTAATTCCTTCTTTGTGGCGCAGCGTTTGGTCTGTAAGACGTTCCGATAACTTGTTCCTCCTGTATTAGTTAATCAATTCTTTTATTTCTTTCCGGAGCAGATCAGCAAATGCTTCCTGTTTCATGGTGCCTATATTTCCTTCACCCTGACGACGTACCGACACCGTTCCTGAGGTCTCCTCTCTCTCCCCAACTACCAGCAAATAGGGGATTCTCTTCAACTCATTCTCCCTTATGCGCTTACCTACAGTCTCGTTACGATCGTCAAGCAAGGCGCGAAGTTCGCAATTATTCAAGAAATCACAAACTTTTTTTGCAAAATCATTATATTTTTCGCTTAATGGCAAGACTACCACCTGTTGCGGAGCCAGCCAAAGAGGAAATTTTCCGCCTGTATGTTCAAGTAAAACTGCAACAAAGCGTTCCATTGATCCAAAAGGTGCCCGGTGGATCATCACCGGTCTGTGTTTTTTATCATCTGCTCCGGTATATTCCAGTTCAAAACGTTCCGGCAGGTTGTAATCGACCTGAATAGTACCCAACTGCCATTTTCTTCCTATAGCATCGCGTACCATAAAGTCCAGCTTAGGGCCGTAGAACGCTGCTTCGCCGTATACAACCTGAGTCTGAAGCCCTTTTTCAGAAGCGGCTTCTATAATGGCATTTTCTGCTTTTTCCCAATTTTCGTCCGATCCTATGTACCTGGATGTGTCGTTCTTGTCGCGGAGTGACACCTGTGCCGTAAACTCGTTAAAACTTAATGTTTTGAATATATACAAGACAATATCAATAACTTTGCAGAATTCCTCCTTGATCTGGTCCGGCCTGCAGAAAATATGGGCATCATCCTGGGTAAAGCCTCGGACCCTTGTCAACCCGTGCAATTCACCGCTTTGTTCATAACGGTAAACAGTTCCGAATTCAGCCAGGCGTACGGGCATGTCTTTATAGGAATATGGCTTTGCTTTGTATATCTCGCAGTGATGGGGACAGTTCATGGGTTTAAGCATGAATTCCTCTCCTTCCTGCGGTGTTGTGATTGGCCTGAAACTGCTGGTCCCGTATTTGGCATAATGACCGCTGGTTACATACAGTTCTTTCTGGCCGATATGGGGTGTTATCACCTGCTGATAGCCGTGTACTTTCTGAACGTTTTTCAGAAAGTTTTCCAGCCGCTCTCTCAGGGCTGCACCATTGGGCAACCACAGGGCAAGTCCCTGTCCCACCCTTTGTGAAAAGGTGAAAAGTTCCAGTTCCTTTCCCAGTTTGCGGTGGTCTCTTTTTTTCGCTTCCTCAAGCATTTTCAGATATTCCTCCAGCTGGGATTTTTTAGGAAAAGTGATCCCATAGATCCTGGTGAGCATCTGGCGTTTTTCATCCCCTCGCCAATAGGCTCCTGCAATGGAAGTAAGTTTTATGGCTTTGATTAAAGAGGTATCGGGAATATGGGGTCCCCTGCACAAGTCTGTGAAAGAACCGTTTGAATAAAAGGTTATGGTCCCGTCTTCCAGGTCATTGATCAATTCACACTTATAGGGATCTCCCTTTTCCTGATACGTCTTAAGGGCTTCATCCTTGCTTACCTCCCTGCGTTCAAAGACCTGACCGGTCTTTGCCATTTCCAGCATCTTGCGCTCCACGGTCTCCAGATCGGCTTCTGCTAGCTGACGTCCTTCCAGGTCAATATCGTAATAAAAACCATTTTCTATGGCCGGTCCTATTCCAAATTTTACCCCAGGGAAAAGAATCTCCAATGCTTCTGCCATCAGGTGGGAAGAGGAGTGCCAAAAAACCTGCTTCCCCTCTTCGTCTTCCCATTTAAGGAAACGCACAGCGGCATCCTTTGTGAGCGGGACACGGATGTCTGTCAGGATTCCGTCCACTTTCATGCCCAGCACCACGGCCGCCAGTCCGGGGCTGATCTCTTTTGCGACCTGATAGCCTGTAACCCCGCTTTCATATTGTTTTGTTTTCCCGTCGGGAAAAGTGATTGTAATCATATTCTGCATTTAATGATAGGTGTTGTTTTATAACAACTGGCAAAGTTAGGTATTTTTTAAAAAAATTGGTTACTTTGTGAGTCAAACCTTAACCTTATGTCCATGAATCAGTCTTTTTGGAACAAAGCCGCCATCTACGGAATCCTGCTGGCCCTGGTTTCCGTCTTTTTTATGGTACTGCAATCGGTACTGACACCTGAGCGGTGGATGAATATTTTATTCTGGATAGCAAAACTGGCCACCACCATCGGCCTGCTTTTCTATTTCATGAAAGATTTTGGTAAGGGAAAAGACAGCTACACGTATTCAGACTCCTTTAAATTCGGTATTGCTGTTTCGTTTTGTTCTTCCATTATTGCAGCCGCCTATTACTATATACATATGATGTTCCTGTTTCCGGACAGTGCCGGCCAGATTACCAACGCCCTTCTCTCGGGCTTTGAACAGGCCGGCATTACAGAAGAAGATTTCAATGCAGACAAATTAATAGCCCGTTTACCTGTCATTATTACAATATCCCAGCTTATCTACTTCAACATCCTGGGCCTGCTCTGGTCTTCCCTGCTGGCTAACGGAACAAAGCACAAAGTTGTCTCCACACCTTTTATATAATTAAAGCACCTACATGGACCTGTCTGTAGTCATCGCTTTGTATAATGAACGGGAATCACTTCCCGAATTACTAGACCGCATCAGAACGGTGCTCGCCTCACCCCTGGAAACCAACCTTCAACACCTTCCTGAATATGAAATCATCTTTGTGGACGACGGCAGCACAGACGGCTCCTGGGACTTCATAACAGAACAGGCAGACAGGGATTCCCGTATCCATGGGATCCGTTTTCGCCGTAATTATGGGAAATCAGCAGCCCTTTACTGCGGATTCGGTACTGCTCTGGGGAAGGTGGTCATCACCATGGACGCCGACCTGCAGGACGATCCGGCCGAGATTCCCGCGCTCTACCGGATGGTGGCCGACGGGACCTACGATCTGGTCTCGGGGTGGAAAAAGAAACGCAAGGATGCTGTCTTTACCAAGAACATCCCTTCACGCATCTACAACGCAACCGCAAGGATGGTTACCGGAATCCGACTCCATGACATGAACTGCGGTCTGAAAGCTTATCGCAGCGAAGTGATCAAAAGCATAGAGGTTTACGGAGAAATGCACCGCTACATTCCTTACCTAGCAAAGGAAGCGGGTTTTACCCGGATCGGGGAAAAATCCGTGGTGCATGCAAGGCGTAAATACGGCAAGAGCAAATTTGGGCTAAGCCGTTTTGTCAATGGGTACCTTGATTTGCTGACTTTGTGGTTCCTGGCCCGGTTTGGGAAAAAACCGATGCATATATTCGGACTTTTTGGATCCCTCATGTTTCTGACGGGCGGATTCATTGCCGTTTGGCTCATAGTCCAGAAACTATATTGGCAGTCTCACAGTCTGCCGTACCGCGCTGTCACAGAACAACCCCTCTTTTATTTGGCCCTGCTGGCGATCGTCCTGGGGATGCAACTTTTCCTGGCAGGCTTTCTGGGCGAACTTGTTTCGCGCAACGCTGCCGAAAGAAATCATTACCACATAAGGGAAAAACGCTAGCGCTTACACTTGATTCATTATGCTGTATATCTGCACTATAATAAAAGAGCTCCCTGGTAGAGCTCTTATATTAATTATCTGTTAAACAAGGCAATACATCAAGTGTGCGCGGCACAAATTATTCAACCATAAAAGCTCTGGTTAGGGAAAAGCCTTTGGCGCCCCACATTGAAGACCACCAGGCGGTCGTTGGGGCAGTAATACGCAAAATTGCAAGGTCGCTTGAGTGCTAAGAAAGCGGTCGTTGGGGCAGTAATACGCAAAATTGCAAGGTCGCTTGAGTGCTAAGAAAGGAGTGCTTTTTATTTTAAGCCGAGGCACTCCTTTCTTAGCACTCAAGCGACCGCCATCAGGAAAGGTTAAATCCTCGGCCAAAAGAAAAAAAACCATCATTGTCTTGTAGTGCAGTGACTGCCGGTTACAAGGTCCGGTTCAGGTAATCATCAAAGGATTCCGGAGCCGGGATATACGAGCTGTCAAACAATGCGGAAGAGATCAGAAAGTCGGCTGTAGACCTGTTACAGGCTGTCGGGATATTATACAGGCTGGAAATGCGAAGCAATGCTTTGATATCCACATCGTGGGGCTGCGGCTGCATGGGATCCCAGAAGAAAATCAACATGTCAATTTTACCTTCTGCTATAAGGGCTCCCATCTGCTGATCCCCGCCCAGGGGACCTGATTTTAAAGAGGTAACAGTGATCCCGGTAGCCTCTTCCACCATACGGCCTGTAGTTCCCGTACATACCAGCCTGTGCCTGGAAAGGCGTTCCCTGTTAAATTGCACCCACTCTATCAGATCTTTCTTTTTATGGTCATGTGCAACTAATGCCAGATTTTTTCTGTACATGATAAGGGTTTTTAAATGTTAACACATTGACCGCAGGCGATGGCTGCAGCCTCCATGATTCCTTCACTCATGGTAGGATGAGGAAAAACAGTGCGGACCAGGTCATGGTCTTTGATTTTCATTCCTATGCAGGCAACCAGGCCGCCTATCATCTCTGTTGCATGGGCCCCTATGATATGGGCCCCTAAAAGGCGGTTGTCGTGTGCATCGAAAACGAGTTTGACAAAGCCTTCCCGTTCCCCTGCGGCAGCTGCCTTCCCGGATGCGGTAAAAGGAAATTTTCCAATTCTGACCTCAATGCCCTTTGCTTTTGCTTCTTTTTCACGCAGCCCTACTGATGCAATCTCGGGTGTGGCATAAATGCAACCCGGGATATTGCTGTAATCCACATCTGGGACCTGTATTCCAGCCATTCGTTCCACACAGCAAAGAGCTTCGGCAGAAGCCAGATGTGCAAGCGCGGGCGTGGGCAAAACATCCCCTGCCGCATAAATTCCGGGTACTGTAGTCATAAAATCTTTATCCACAACAATTTTTCCGCGGACCATCTGTACCCCTGCTTCCTCCAGTCCCATATTGGAAGTATTGGGGAGCACGCCCGCTGCCGAAAGAACCACATCGGCTTCTATGTATTCGGTCCCTTTTTTTGTTTCCACTTCCAGGCAGCACCCTTTAACAAATTTTTCTGCAGATTTAACCCCGGCCGAGGTCATGACCCGGATTCCGGCCTTGCGGAACGAACGGCTCAGCTGGGCTGCCACATCGGCATCTTCCGTGGGCACGAGCTGGTCCATATATTCAATTAGCGTCACCTTTGTTCCCAGCGAATGGTAAAAATAGGCCAGTTCGGTGCCTATCGCTCCGGAGCCTATCACGGCCATGCTCCCGGGGATGGTTTCCGGCACCATAGCCTGGCGGTACGCTATGATCCTTTTTCCGTCTATAGACGCTCCCGGAAGGGAATTAGGTTTTGAACCCGTTGCGATCAATATCCTTTTTGTATCCAGCATTTTGTCTCCCACGGAAACCTTTCCGGGGCCATCAACGTGTCCCTTCCCATGAATCACCTCTACTTTGTACTTATTAAAAAGGTATTCTATACCCTTGGACATCTGGGCAGAGACTTCCCGGCTTCTGGAGACAATGGCGGCCAGATCGGGTTCCACCCCTCCGGAGAGCTTTATCCCGTAGGCTTGGGAATTTCTGGATAAATTCAATACCTCAATGCTTTTGAGCAGGGCCTTGGTGGGGATACACCCCCAGTTAAGACAGACACCTCCCAGGGGGCCCCTTTCAACAACTGCTGTCCTGAATCCCAACTGGGCAGCACGGACTGCCGCTGTATAGCCGGCAGGGCCGGAACCAATGATTATCAAATCGTATGACATAGAAAACTTATGGATTGATTAGTTTTTACCGTGACATTGCTTGTATTTCTTACCGCTCCCGCAAGGACACGGATCGTTCCTGCCTACCTGTTTCTCTACATGGACCGGTGCATTGGAGCGGGGTTCGGCCGATTGTGTCAGCAAATCGGGTCGCGAGGTCTGGGTGTTGCTCAGATCGGTGCGTTTTCTTTCGCTTCCGGCCTTGTCCAGCCTATCCTGGTCCTGGCGCAGGGGAATGTGAGCCTTAAGGAGGAAAGACAGCACTTCGCGGGCAATTTTTTCGAGCATTTCGCTGAACAGCTTGAAGCTTTCAAACTTGTATATGAGCAAAGGGTCTTTTTGTTCATAGGTGGCGTTCTGCACAGACTGTTTCAAATCGTCCATATCGCGCAGGTGCTCTTTCCAGAATTCATCGATCACTACCAGGTTGATGGTCTTGTTAATGGCCCGGGTCAATTCCTTGCCCTTGCTTTCATAGGCTTTCTGAATGTTTACAATAACCTGATAGATACGCTTCCCGTCACTCACTGGTACCACCACGTTCTCATATGTGGCCCGCTGTGTCTGATAAATGTTCTTTATAATGGGCCAGGCCTGGGCTACCAGGGCCTCTGCCCTGCGGTTGTAAGTAGACTGTATTTGCTCTGTCAGTGATTCTGCCATTTCTGCGACAGTGGCCTTGCGGAAAATTTCCTGGTCAAATCCCGGTTCAATGGATATCTGCCGTATCAGTTCAAAACGGAGGTCTTCATAATCTGTCCCATCCATGCTCTGCATGAAGGATTCTGCATAGTCGGACATCATGTTGGCCACATCCACATCTACACGTTCCCCGTACAAGGCATTGCGGCGCCGGGTATAGATCACTTCGCGCTGCGAATTCATTACATCGTCATATTCGAGCAGCCGTTTCCGGATCCCGAAGTTGTTCTCTTCCACTTTTTTCTGTGCCCTTTCAATGGAGCTCGACAACATGGAGTGCTGCAGAACCTCTCCTTCCTTCATGCCCATCTTGTCCACTATGGCTGCAATCCTTCCGCTGCCAAAGAGACGCATCAGGTCATCTTCCAGAGATACAAAAAAGATGGAAGAACCCGGGTCCCCCTGGCGGCCGGCGCGTCCGCGCAACTGCCGGTCTACCCGGCGGCTGTCATGGCGCTCTGTTCCCACGATGGCCAGACCACCGGCTTCCCTTACCCCTTCCCGGAGCTTGATGTCCGTACCCCTTCCGGCCATGTTTGTAGCAATGGTCACCGAGGAAGCCCTCCCGGCTTCGGCCACAATCTCGGCTTCCCGGGCATGCTGTTTGGCATTGAGGACATTGTGCTTTAAACCACGCATTTTCAACATGCGGCTAAGCAACTCTGAGACTTCTACAGAAGTCGTTCCCACAAGTACAGGCCTTCCGGCTTTTGTCAGCTCGTCAATTTTATCTATGACCGCATTGTACTTCTCACGTTTTGTCTTGTAAATCAGGTCTTCCTCGTCTTTTCTTATCACAGGACGGTTTGTCGGGATAACCACCACATCCAGCTTGTATATGGACCAGAACTCGCCTGCCTCTGTTTCTGCCGTGCCCGTCATACCGGCCAGTTTGTGGTACATACGGAAGTAATTCTGGAGCGTTATGGTGGCAAAGGTCTGGGTGGCTGCCTCTACCTTTACCCGTTCCTTGGCTTCTATAGCCTGGTGCAGACCGTCCGAATAACGCCTCCCTTCCAGGATACGGCCCGTCTGCTCGTCAACGATTTTGATCTTGTTGTCCACCACGATGTATTCCACATCCTTATCAAACATTGCATAGGCTTTAAGCAATTGATTGACTGTATGAACGCGTTCAGACTTGATGGCATATTCGTTTAAAAGGGTATCCCTGGCGGCCTCTTTTTCTTCTGCGGTCAGGTTTTTCTTTTCCAGCTCAGAAATCTCGGTGCCCATATCGGGCAGGATGAAGAAGTTGGATTCGCTGACTTTTCTGGCTATCAAATCGTGTCCTTTTTCTGTCAGGTTCACCGATTTTTGCTGCTCTTCAATGACAAAGTACAGGTCGTCTGTGATCAGGTGCATCTGCTTGTTGTTGTCCTGCATATAGAAATTCTCTGTCTTCTGCAGCAACTGTTTGATCCCTGGCTCACTCAGGTATTTGATGAGCGGATTGTATTTGGGGAGTCCCTTGAATGCCCTGAGCAGGATCTTACCTCCGTTTTCCTCGTCTGCTTCCTGTATCAGCTTTTTTGCCTCAGCAAGGTACTGCTGTACCAGGGACCTCTGGGCCTGGTACAGGTTTTCCACGATGGGTCTGAATTCGTTGAATTGCTGGTCTTCGCCTTTGGCTACGGGCCCCGAGATGATCAGGGGGGTACGGGCATCGTCAACAAGCACCGAGTCAACCTCGTCCACAATGGCATAATGGTGTTTCCTCTGGACCAGGTCATCGGAATTGATGGCCATATTGTCGCGCAGGTAATCAAAGCCAAATTCATTATTTGTTCCAAAGGTTATGTCGGCACGATAGGCCTTGCGGCGTTCATCCGAATTGGGCTGGTGCTTGTCCAGACAATCTACCCGGAGTCCGTGGAATTCATAGAGGGGTCCCATCCATTCCGAGTCACGTCTGGACAAGTAATCGTTCACCGTGACTACATGCACTCCCTTGCCGGCCAATGCATTCAGAAAAACCGGGAGGGTGGCCACCAGCGTTTTCCCTTCCCCGGTTGCCATCTCGGCAATCTTGCCTTTGTGAAGCACTACCCCGCCTATGAGCTGCACATCATAATGGACCATGTCCCAGGTAATGCGGTTGCCCCCGGCCATCCATGAATTGTGCCATACGGCTTTGTCTGCCTTGATCTCCACATGGTCTTTGGTCGTGGATAGCTGCCTGTCAAAGTCGGTAGCTGTCACAGTCAGGGTCTGGTTCTGGAAAAAGCGCCTTGCTGTGGATTTCATGATGGCAAAGACCTGGGGTAGCACGCGGTCCAGGATCTCCTCTATCTTTTCATCGATCTTTTTGGTGAGTTTGTCCACCTCGGTAGCCAGAGCTTCCTTCTTGAGAACTTCAATTTCAACATCTTCAAGCTGTTCCCTGAGTATTGCTTTTTGTTTTTCGTCTTCGGTAATGTAATCCTGGATGGTCTGTTTGATTTTCAGCGTTTCTGCACGCAGGGCATCATGATCCAGCTTATCAATCCTGTCGTATTCTTTTTTGATCCTTTCAAGGTAAGGGGCCAGCTGCTTGAGGTCCTTGTCAGCTTTGGAACCGAAAATTTTCCCTATTACGTTTATAATTGAGGCCATATTTGCAGTTTTTCGATCATTATTCTTATAACCTGCAAATGTACATTATTCTTCCCTATTATTCGCTTTATCTGCACCAACCCGCGGTCCAGTCATTTCCAGATGGCACCGCACCTTTATAATCTCCAGCCGAAAAGAACGGGTCAACGGCATTCATATTCTTACCGCCCGAAACCGTTCCCACACAAGCGGAGGTAAACGAAAAGGTTTTGTTTATTCCGTTATTGGCATTGGAGGTAAACAGGTCCTGGGAATAGATACCCGCAGCGGCAGAAACTCCGCCAGCGAGGAAGACATGATCAAGCACCGAGGTTCCGTTTGCCAGTGCAGTTTCTGTCTCTGAAGTCTCTGTGGTAAGGCAGTTGGGTTTCCCCGTAACCAGGGCATTATATATCCCTACCCGGGTTCCTGCCCTTAAACGAATCCCGCGTTTATTTACTGAAGAACCGTTTCCGCAAAGTGTCAGATTCGCCAATATAGGAGAAGAAACAGGTGCAGCGGTAAAATCTTTACTGTTATTATCGGCTTCAATCAGACAGTCGCATTCGTAGCCTATAACAGCCTCGCTCCCCTGAACTGCTAACAGGAATTGTCCTTTTCCTCACCAGCCTTCAGTCCAGTCGAACGAATCGTCACCATTGTCGGTTGCCACCAGGTATTTCACATTTACCGTACCGCCAAACCATTCAAAACCGTCGTCAGATCCCTTGTACGACTGCAGATGATCCACCACGGTCCCGTTACCGACTCCATAGAAAGTAAATCCGTTGGCTTCTTTTTCCTCGCTGAACGCATACCCTGTGTATTCCACACGAATATAGCTTAACGTCCCTGAGTTATCGGCCACATTACTGCCTCCGTAAAGAGCATCGCCAATTTCAGATTTCGAAGTGGTTCCTGTTACGTTAATGGGAGCAAGACCACAGATGTGTACCCCGCCCCAGGCTCCCGCTTCTTTCCTTTCCGAGGTCATGACAACAGGATTTGCGGCCGTTCCGCGGGCATCAATCTTACCGCCCTGTTCTACAAGGATATAATCTACCACATCGTCGTCTTTGGCCACTATGATGACTCCCGGCTCAATAGTAAGGGTTACCCCCGGTTTTACATGAACTCCGCCTGACAGGTTATAAGACATACCGCTTTTAAGCGTTCTGTCGGTCGTCAGCTCGCCGGAAAGATCCGTAGATTCTTCTTCTGGTTCGGTTTCTTTTTCACAGGAAACTGCCAATAACAGTATCCCTAAAGCCATTACGGCCATTTTCCAATTAAATTTTTTCATTTTCAATTAATTTATTGGTTTAAAGTGTATAAGTTAATCCTATCTGAAAGGAAACCCCAGCCCTGTACGATTCTACTGTCACAACTTCTCCTGTTATTTTGACCTGTTGCGTGAATAGCACCTTACTGTCCAGGATATTTTTAACTGAAATTCTGAGATTCCAGCGATTCCCGGCCTGGTAACTACTCACAAAATCAAGCGTATGAAGAGGCTGCTGCATAATATTTCCCATCCCGTAGATCCCCACGGCATGAATGCGGGGTCCCTGAAGATTATAAAGCATGGTACATGTTACCTGGTCTTCTTTGCCTGTCTTCCATTGGTACATAATATCGGCGTTGAGCAGATATGGCGAAGCACCCTGTAAGGCACGGCGAGAATCTGTATACACACCACTGCCTTCGGGCAATATTACATTGGTATACATATACGAAGCGTTCAAGCCTATCCGGAGGCCCGGCACAATTGTTTTTCTTATCTCAGCTTCCACGCCTGCCGCCATCCCTTCTTCTGCATTGCGGAATGAATGGACCGCCGATCCTCCTGATGATTCCTGAACCCGCTCAATGGGGTTCTCAAGCCATTTGTAATAGAGGGCAGCCGAGAACAGATTGTCCTGTGTGCCATAATATTCGTAACGCAGATCGACGTTCATATTATAGCCGTTCTGCAGTGCTTCGTTGCCTCTTAATTCGGCGCTTCCATACGATTCTTTATAAAGGAAGGGTGCCATTTCCACGAACAGGGGCCGGGTAACGGTACGCGAAAGGGCAAATCGTGCCGAATGCTTTTCATGGAATGAATATTTAAGATTCAGAGCAGGGAACAAATCGTGACCGGACAGAACGGATCGTTTCTCAACCGAAGCATCATTCCAGTAACGGACCCATTGTTCGGAAGGTTCATAACGCAAACCAAAGTTGACGTTAAAGTTCCTGAAAGGAAGAAAGTCGGTTTGCGCATATATTCCTCCCATACGATGACCGGCATAATAATGAGATTTGGGCTGAGCATCTTTAATTATCTGAATGGTTCCGTCGGCAATGTTTTCCGTATTAAGCCAAAAATCTGTTTCATAGATATCGCTAATTTCAGGATTCAAATTGTTCAGATTATAATAAAACCGGACAGATGAATAGTTCCGTAATTTGTCCTTATATGAAACTCCAAACCTTATTGATCCCTTTTCCCCCATTTTGTATACGGCATAAAGTTCCGCCACGGCTTCCTTTTCTTCCAGTTCTCCAAAATAACGCATGGTTTCCTGGCGATTCAGTTTAAAAAGAGACAGCTTGCGGTCGTCTTCACGATACATCACCTGCCTGCGGTCCGGCTCGTAACTTCCGGTTATTCCGTAAGAAAGGTTAACGTTTAATGTCCAACGGTCTCCGGCTGCATAACCATAGGCAAGCTGATTGTTCAATAAGTTATAGGCATGGAAAACACTGTTGCTCCCAATCAGATGGATACCTTCCGAATCGTATCCTTCCCTTCTTTTGTAATTATCCACCGCATTGCGGGCGTACAGCACAGTATAACTGAAATGATGGGACGAAGCCGGATCGTAGGCCAGATGCATAAGTCCCGCCACATCTGCATTCGTAGAATAACTGTTGTAGTTAAACTCATTGAGAACGGTTCCCTGTGCATTTATGGTTGAGATATACGCGTCTTTCTGTATTTCATTATCGTAATCTACGCTCAGTGAAACAAGAATTCCCAGCCGGTTTTGGCCTTTTTCCCATGATTTTCCAAATCCTATAGCTCCGTTTATTCCCGGCCATAATGTTCTTTTTGTAACGGAGAATGAGGTCCCAAAAGGGTCATGATTTTTTATATAGGATGAAAACTCATTTGAAGTCATATCTTTTATATTAAGCGGCAGATTGCGGGTAAAAAAGCTTCCGCCGATTTTATCGCTTTCAAAGAAGCCGGAGAACAAAGCCCGGGAGTTACCGCCTGTTCCTATGTTTAAAGAAAAAAAATCGTCTCCCGTATGTTCTTTCAGGCCAATATCAATATGAGCACCCGAATAATCTGCATAAGCACTCACATTGTATACTTTGTTCACAGTTATATTCCTTATCAGACGCGAGGGAAAAAGATCCAGAGGAATAAGTTTGTTATCGGGGTTCGGCGAGGCCACAGGCAGTCCGTTCAACGTGGTGGAACTGTATCTGTCTCCAAGGCCCCGCACAAAGAGCTGGCCTGCTTCGGCAAGTGAAATCCCTGCAATCTTTATTACTCCCTCGGCCACCGAAGAAATCCCTTTTCTGCTCATTTCCCTTGCTCCCATATTTTCGACAGCTGCAGAAGACAGCCGCCTTTCCGTCAACAGATTCTTTTCGGTTTCCAGGTCCCTTCGGGCTATAATATACACTTCTCCAATGGATAATTCCTCCGGCTGTAGCTGCATGTCTACTTTTATCGCTCCCTGCTCTCCCGTAACAACCACAGGCCCTTTTATGGCCGTTTTATATGATATATACCTGAATTCCAGAGTATATACACCTTCATTCAAAGGAAGTTCATAAAAACCGCTGTTATCTGTTACCGAGCCGGTGCTGGTACCTGAGATCATCACGTACACTCCGGGTAAAGGTTCCGAAGCCGTTTTATCGGTGACCGTACCGCTTATAATCGTTTGAGCCTGTACCAATCCGGAGTATGCAGTGAAAAAAAGGATTAATAATCTTATTCTTCTTCTCATTTGCTTTTTTTCATAAATCTGATGCAAAGGTGACGGCACCATGTTACAACACCCATACAGTCACTTTACATTTCAGTTAAAAAACGCTTACACGGAATGTGACAATGTTTGCTTAAGGCATAAACAGTTATCTTTGTGCCAAATAAAACTGACCATTTTGGAAAAGGAAGATATCAGGATTCTTGTTGTCGATGACGAGGAGTCGCTTTGTGAAATATTACAGTTCAACCTCGAAGTGGAAGGTTACACGGTAGATGTAGCTTATAGTGCCGAACAGGCAATTACACTTGACCTGTCGGGATACTCTCTTATTCTTCTGGATGTCATGATGGGACCCATGAGTGGATTCCGGATGGCCCAGCTGATGAAAAAAGACGAGAAAACGGCATCCATCCCCATCATTTTCTGTACTGCCAAGGATACCGAAGACGACACGGTTGCCGGCTTAAACCTGGGCGCCGATGACTATATTTCCAAACCCTTTTCTATCAGGGAAGTCATTGCCCGTGTCAAAAGTGTATTGCGCAGAACAGAATCGGTGCTTCATCCTGAGAACCAACAATTGCTCAATTATAAAGGCTTAACCATGAACCTTTCAAAAAAGAGCTGCTCTGTTGAGGGACTGGAAATTCCTCTTACTAAAAAAGAATTTGAGATCCTTGCGTTATTATTGAAGCATAAAGGCAAAATTTTTTCTCGTGAAGAGATCCTCAGTCAGGTATGGAGCAACGAAGTGATTGTGCTGGACAGGACCATAGACGTAAATATGACCCGCTTACGTAAAAAAATCGGGGTATACGGAGATTATATTGTCACACGTCTGGGCTATGGATACGGGTTTGAAGTATAAGTTTCCTTTCCAGGTACGGCTTTTTTTGTACCTGATGCTCGTCTTTGGGCTTTTTCTGCTTTCTTTTCTCGCGTTCCAGCAACACAGGGAAAAGACGTTCAAGGCTGAAAAGGTGAATGCATGGTTACAGATCTTTAACACACAATTGAATCCATTTATTTCGAATCCGTCAGCCATAGATTCATTGGTTCTGATGAAAAAAGAATCTTTGGGCGGCGATCTGAGGATTACAATAATGGATACTTTGGGAAATGTTCTCTATGATTCTGAGAAGACCCGGCCCCTGAATTCCTTCTCCAATCACTCGGACAGACCGGAAGTTAAGCAGGCCATGGCATCCGGAACCGGCTTTACTACCCGCCGCCTCTCTGAAACCACGGATATTGAATATTTTTATTCCGCCACACGTTATGGAAATATTATTATTCGTTCTGCCATTCCCTACTCCGTTTCACTTAGGGAAATCCTCAGAGCCGACCGTCTGTTCCTTTTGGTCATGACAGGCATATCTCTTTTGGTAAGCGCGCTGGTGCTCATTCTAACAAGACGCCTGGGGAATAATATTAACCGCCTGAGAAAATTTGCCCTTTTGGCAGACAAGGGAGAACCTATTGAAGATATTGGATCCTTTCCAAAAGACGAACTGGGAGAGATCTCCAATCATATCATCAGGCTATACTCGCGTTTAAGACAAACCAAAGAGGCGCTGGAAAGCGAACACAGTATGGTGTTGCATCAGAAACAGGAACAGACGCGTCTGAAAAAACAACTCACTCAGAATATCAATCATGAATTGAAAACGCCCGTAAGCAGTATTCAGGGTTATCTGGAAACACTTGTGAACAATCCGGGAATCCCTGAAACCAGACGCAAGACATTTATAGATAGCAGTTATAAACAGTCTAACCGCCTGGTACAGCTTCTGAACGATATTTCAACTATAACCCGTATGGATGAAGCCAGTGAGATCATTGAAAAATCAGAGATCAATCTGAGCGATATTATCAGAGATGTATTTGCAGACCTGGCAGGGGCATTGCAGGAGAAAAAAATAAAAGCGGTAATTGATATTCCACAGTCTCTGATTATGAATGGAAATCACAGTTTGTTGCACTCTGTATTCCGTAATCTGACGGACAATGCCATAGCTTATTCCGTTTGTGACACTCTGTTTGTTTCGCTCAAAGAATCGGATGAAGATCATTTTCAATTTGTATACTCAGACAACGGAATAGGCATAGAGGAGGAACATTTGCCACGGATTTTTGAACGTTTTTACCGGGTCGATACCGGAAGAAGTCGCTTACTGGGGGGCACCGGTCTGGGACTTTCCATTGTCAAAAACGCCATCGTTTTACACGGAGGGACCATTACAGCCGGAAAAAGGGAAGGAGGTGGTATTGAATTTTGTTTTTCCCTGAAAAGAAAATAAAAAAGCATACCGTAAAGTATGCTTTTCCAGGTCAAAATCAGATCTTCAGATTATTCGGCTTCAATAGCGCCGACCGGACAAACTGCAGCGCAAGCTCCGCAATCAATGCATTCGTCAGGATTTATAACATAGATGTCACCGGAAGAAATGGCTTCTACGGGACATTCATCGATACAAGTTCCACATGCTGTGCAGTTTTCGGTAATTTTGTGTGCCATGGTAAATTGACTGTTAGATGTAAATAATTGCCACAAATATATGAATTAAATTCTTACTACCTTTGCAAAATGACAATATTATAAGATGAAACTGATCATTTTCCTGCTTGCTTCATGCTTATTTCAGGCCTTCCCCCTGGCACAGGAAGAAGGCACCGTGACTTTTGACAAAACCGTTCATGATTTTGGTGATTTCGGGATCAATGACGGACCAAAAACACACACTTTCATCCTGACCAACAACATGGCCAAAGCCATAGTCATCCAGACGGTCATTTCTTCCTGCGGATGTACGGTTCCCCAATGGACAAAGGAGCCCATACAACCCGGAAGCAAAGGCACCATAACCGTTACCTATTCCAATGACCAGGGTCCCTATCCTTTTGACAAAATGATGTCGGTTTACATTTCAGGAGTTCCTGAACCTTACTTATTGCGGATAAGGGGGGTGGTACACCAGAAAAAATTCACCCTGGAAGATACCCATCCCGTTCAGATGGGTCCCCTGAGGCTGCGAAAAAGAGAACTGGAGCTGGGGCAGATCCGACAGGGAGCGATCAGAACAGATTCGGTCCAGGTAATCAATTCAGGAAAACTTCCCGTTTTTCTGAAATTCGAGAGTCCGGACAAAAACCTGCTGGTTAGTGCAAGACCATCCAGGCTTAATCCCGGGGAAAGCGGTGTGATTGTATATTCCATAGACACCCGAAAGAAAGAAGATTGGGGCAATGTGCTCTATACCTGCCAGGTGGTGCTCAATGACCGTCGTGATCCCTCGCACGTACTGACGGTAAAAGGATCCGTAAAAATGAACACAACCGGGATGACACGTGCCGATAAAGAAATGGCCCCCATACCGCAAATGGACCGCAGTGCTGTGGAATTTCCCCTTACAGAAGCCGGTTCGGACATAGAAGCCGGTTTTGTACTTTCCAACAAAGGAAAAACCCCCCTGATCATTTATAAAATTGATACAAGCCATCCGGGAATCCAGGTGAAAATGGAAACGCAAATTGCGGCCGGAGCTTCTGTCCCGGTGCAAATCATGATACCGGGAAAAGAAACGGGAGCATCCGGAGAAATTATTTATACTATTAGCCTGACAACCAATGCCCCTTCAAGACCTACCGTGAATCTGCTGGTTTACGGGAAAATAAAACCCTGAAAGGTATGGATTCAGCGCTAAAAGTAAACCACGGTGTGCAGCAACCGCCCGAAATCAATCCCAGGGCCCGGGAGATCATTAAAAAAAAGCCGGGCAAAAGCCTGGCGGTTCCTGTTTATCTGGAAGGCATAAGGAAAGGGGACGTATCCATTCTGGCCCAATCCATTACCTTGATTGAAAGCACCCTGGAGGAAGACAGGAAGAAAGCCAGGGGGTTGGTCTCGGCCTGTCTGCCTTTATCGGGAAACTCTGTCAGAATTGGCATTACCGGTGTTCCAGGGGTGGGGAAAAGCACCTTCATTGAAGCATTTGGAAAACATATCACCCAGTCGGGACACAAACTGGCTGTTCTGGCCATAGATCCCAGCAGTGAACGTACAAAAGGCAGTATCCTGGGAGACAAGACCCGTATGGAAACCCTGGCCAACAATCCCGGAGCTTTCATAAGGCCCTCTCCAAGCGGTGGTACGCTGGGAGGGGTGGCACGCAAAACAAGAGAAACCATAATTTTATGTGAAGCAGCAGGTTTTGATACCATTTTTATTGAAACCGTAGGGGTGGGACAATCCGAGACAACTGTTCATTCCATGACCGATTTTTTCCTGTTGCTCATGCTCGCCGGCGCAGGAGACGGATTGCAGGGGATCAAGCGAGGTATCATGGAAATGTCCGATTTGCTGGTCATCAATAAGGCCGATGGAAACAATATGGAAAAAGCCCGACAGGCCAGAACACTCTACCAGGGTGCTCTGGAACTGTTCCCCCCTTCTCCTTCAGGATGGAAGCCCTTGGTCCTTACCGCTTCTGCTGTTGAGGGAACGGGGCTCAGAACGATTCTGGAGGCTGTGGAACAATATATGGACCTGACTAAAGACAACGGCTTTTTTCAAAAAAAGAGAGCAGAACAGGCGGTATACTGGATGCGTGAAAGCATAGACGACTACCTGTTGTCTCGATTTTACTCCAATCCCCGGGTAAAAGGAAAATTACATGAGATGGAAAGCAAAGTCAGGGAAGGTGAAACAGACTCCTTCTGTGCCGCCGCGGAACTTCTGAAATATCTGTAAAAATTGTATGTGGTTGCCGGAGGTCATTAAACAAAGTGTTTTCATTACCGGCCTTGTCATGGTAATGATGATCCTGATTGAGTACATTAACGTTACCAGCAAAGGAACAACGCTCAGACAGCTGCAGAAAAGGCCCGCGCTTCAAATCCTGATATCAGCCCTGCTGGGAATCATTCCGGGTTGCAGCGGCGGATTTGTGGTAGTGGGCCTGTATGCCCATAACCTGGTATCATTTGGAGCCTTGATTGCCATGATGATAGCCACTGTGGGAGATGAAGCGTTTCTAATGCTGGCCATGATCCCTGAAACATCCCTGGTGCTTTTTGCCATACTTTTTGTTTTAGCTTTGATTACAGGTTTTCTTACCAACCGCTTTATTCAAAGGATTCCGGGGCCATTCAGTCCTGAACACTTCGCAGTCCATAAGGAAGAGTCGGGCAAGCCGGAAGAAATTCATATTTGGGGAAGCATGAGGCATAATTTCAGGCCACTGCGATGGCGGCGGCTGGTTTTGTTCCTTGGACTTGCTCTGTTTGCTGCAAGCATTGCGTTCGGCCTCCTGGAACATGACCATCATTCACCCGGGCAGGACCACCTGATCTTCTCCGAAAAGTGGCTTAGCCTGCTGTTTGCCGGCCTGTCCCTGCTGACGCTTGTCTTCACTTTGTTTGCTACAAATCATTTTGTTGAAAAACATATCTGGGACCATATAGTAAAACAACATTTTCTGAAAATATTTTTATGGACTTTCGGAACCCTGGTGGTTATTCATCTACTGATGAACAATATAGATCTGAATGACTGGATACGGGAACAGTTCTGGATCGTATTGCCGGTAGCCATCCTGGTGGGTATGATTCCGGCCTCGGGACCGCACATTATTTTTATCACCCTTTTTGCCTCTGGAAGCATCCCGCTGAGCATACTATTGGCTAACAGCATTGTGCAGGAAGGTCACGCTGGTCTTCCCCTGCTGGCAGAAACAAAAAAGGGCTTTTTTATTGCAAAAGCCCTTAAGATAATTCTTGCAGTGGCCGCGGCAGCGGCCTCCCGCCTTATTTACTCATTGTAGCAAGGAACTCCTCATTGTCCTGTGTTCGCAACAGCCTGTCCTTCATGAACTCCATTGCCTCTACCGAGTTCATGTCTGCCAGGTAATTGCGCAGGATCCATATCCGGTTCAGTTTTTCTTTCTCCATGAGCAGGTCATCACGACGGGTCGAGCTCAGGGTAACATCAACGGCAGGGAATATTCTCTTGTTGGAAAGTTTCCGGTCAAGCTGCAACTCCAGGTTACCCGTACCCTTGAATTCTTCAAAAATGACTTCGTCCATTTTTGACCCGGTATCAATCAGGGCGGTGGCCAGAATGGTCAGTGATCCGCCATTTTCAATATTACGGGCTGCGCCAAAGAAGCGTTTGGGTTTCTGCAGGGCATTGGCATCCACACCACCGCTCAATACCTTGCCGCTGGCCGGCTGAACTGTGTTGTAAGCACGTGCCAGCCGGGTTATGCTGTCGAGCAATATCACCACGTCGTGACCACATTCAACCAGTCGTTTGGCTTTTTCCAGAACTATCCCTGCCACCTTGACATGACGTTCCGCAGATTCGTCGAACGTAGAGGCAATTACCTCGGCTTTAACATTACGGGCCATATCAGTCACTTCTTCAGGCCTTTCGTCAATCAGCAGGACAATCATATAAACTTCCGGGTGGTTATCGGCAATAGCGTTAGCTATGGCCTGAAGCAGAACGGTTTTTCCAGTCTTGGGCTGAGCCACTATCAGGCCGCGCTGACCTTTACCAATAGGGGTAAACAGGTCCACAATGCGGTTAGACAATGTGTTGTGACCTTTGGAAGTAATATCGAATTTTGATTCCGGGAAAAGGGGTGTAAGAAAATCAAACGGAACCCTGTCGCGTATAAATTCCGGCTCCCGTCCGTTGATCTCGTGAATTTTGACCAGTGGAAAGAATTTTTCACTTTCCCTGGGCGGCCTTATCTCGCCGCTGACCATATCCCCGGTCTTCAGACCGTACAGTTTTATCTGTTGCTGGGACAGGTATATATCATCGGGTGAATTCAGGTAATTGTAATCAGAAGATCGCAGGAACCCGTATCCATCGGGCATCATTTCCAGGACCCCTATGGCCCTGACCACCCCTTCGTACTCGGGTTTCTTTTCTGTATTAGTTCTGGGAGCAAGATCCTGATTCTGTTCCTGGTTTGGCAGCCTGTGGGCCGGAGCAGGATGCGCGGAGGTGGAATGTGAAGGAACAGGTTGCTGTGAATCTCCCGATTCCCTTGTTTTCCTGGGCCTGCCTTTTTTTGGTTTTGTAGCCGGTTGTTCCTCTGTTATTGCTGTGTTACCGGGATCTGTTTTTATGTCTTCTCCCTTAGGTTCCTTAACCGGCATAGCTTCTACTGCCGGTATCAAAACGGGCTCCTTTGCAGGTTCCTTTTTGTCTGGTAGGGGCTTTTTGTCTGGTAGGGGCACCTGTTTTTGTTCCGGTTTTTGTTCCGGCTTTTGTTCCGGTTTTTGTTCCGGCTTTTGTACAGGCTTTTGTTCCGGCTTGTGTTCCATCTTGTGATCAGGTCTGTGATCAGGTCTGTGATCCGGCCTGTGATCCGGCTTGTGATCCGGCTTGTGATCCGGCTTGTGATCCGGCTTGTGATCTGGCTTATGAATATGTCCCGAGGCCGGTTTTTGTTCAGATTTTTGTCCTTGTCCTTGTTCTTGCCCTTGTCCGGGTCCTTGCTTTAAGGATTTGGGTTCTGTTTTTTTCGTTTCCGGCAGGGGAGGCTTATTATCTTTGCCCTGCTCAGGAGCCGGGAATATCTCACCTGTCTGCTGGGTCGCTTTTTGTTTCTGTGCGCGATTGGCAGTTTTGGTTTTTATATTGGTTTTATTGGCAGAAGAAGGAGTGGAAGCAGCCCCTGATTCGGCCTGAACGTCAAGAATCTGGTATATCAGTTCATTTTTTGCATAGGATTCAACCTTTTTGATATCCAATGTGTTTGCTATTCTATGGAGTTCCTCCATAGACTTGCTGCTAAGCTCAATGATGTCGTACATTAAAGAAAAGATGTTTAAAATAGGGTTAAAGCTGCGGAATGAAGCTAAGACGGCACAAAGATAGAAAAAAATTTTAATTATCCCAGAAACTGGAATTCTTCTTGTATTGCAACAGATCGGCAAGGGCAGAAGCTTTGGCCGCTATGCGAAAGCTCCAGCTCTCCCACTGGCCGTTGGGCACCCATGAAAAGGATATCTGAAAGCAATGCAGGTCATAGGTGGCGCTGAGCTGTGTGGTTGTCAGTTTGAATTTCATCATATCCAACCCGCTTCTTATGTTGATGCTTAAATCTTTAGTCAGTTTAACCTGTGCGGAAAATCCAAGAGTCTGATTAAAATTGTGGTTAACATTTAATTTTTCGTTGGCGTAGGTATACGTTTTATTATAGGAAAAACTGTAATTCAGATTGACGGACCAGGGGATCTCCGGGTCCATATAGTAAACCCATCCTCCTGGTATGTATTCCCCTGTAAGGGGATCTTCATAGATCAGCTGATAGGCATTGTTCCTGGTTTTTTCGCCACCACCGTTAAATGAGTAGGAAGTGGAGAAGCTGGCATTGGTGAGCCTGGCCGGACTTCCCGTTTTAACAACATTCAGGATGTTGATCCGCTGGCCGCGCTGGTCAACCGCATAGGGATCAAACATGGCGTTGGCATTAATGCCTAGTTTTTCAAAAATCGAAGTAGATAATGTTACGTTGATGTTGGACAGTCGCATTGAATCGGCCAGAAAATTGTAGGAACCGCTCAATGAAAGATTGTCTATAAGCTTGATTTTCTTGAGCCCTCCGTTTTCGGTCGTGTCTTTCTTGTTGAATACTTTTGCTTCCAGGTTGTTGCCCAACGAAAAGCTAATGGCCGCTGTACGGCCTTTAGAGGGAGGACCGTATACAGACTTGCTGTATTTGTTGTATTCCACAGAATATTCCCTGCCCAGGCTGTCAGTATAGTCCAACGTTACAAAACCGTTGCTTTTTGTCCCCAGTTCCGGGCGGTAACTAAAACTGACAGAGGGGGTTATCATATGACGGATTGCCCGGAGTTTTCCGGAAGGCTTGAAATTGAATCTGCCATATATCCTTGTGGACATTGAAACCCCTCCGGAATAGGATTGTGTTATTCCAAATTCGCTGAAGGGTTTGGACATTTCAGAAACAACCTTTTGTTGCGCAGGATCAAATGATCTGGTTTCGCTCATAAAATGCCAATTCATGCCATAACTTACCGTAGGCGTGAAATTCAAGTATTTAAGCAGTGTGAAACTTGGCAGTCCTATGGCAAAATTATGTTGCATCCCTGCCTTGTAATCATCCCAGAAATCCGGCTGGCCGAATTGGGAAGACTTGAAATTCAACTTGTTTTGAAAAGCCGTGTTATAACTCAGGCTGATATCCTCGTAAAAGCGTTTTTTCCCAACCCGTTCCTTACGCTTGAAAGGATTGATACGGCTCATGGTAAGGGTCAGGTTAGGCAAAGTCAGGGCGTAGGATGAGTCCCTGTTGTTCTGACTATGCAAAAAATTGATGGAAAGGTTGAAAGGGGTTCCTGCAAACGTTTTTGCATAAGATATGCTGGAAGATGTCTGGGATTGCAGCGCTTCGTCTATGGACTGGCTGTTGAAACGGTTGTTGGTCGGACTGGAAAAATTCACCGAGGCGCTGAAAGAAGTTCCGGGACGTTTCTTTGGATCCTGTGTATGACTCCACCTGATGGAAAAATCACCCGATTCCTGGTAATCGGCAGACCCTCTCTCACCGGTCACGTTCTTTGAATAATTCACATTCAGACTACCGTTGTATTTATACCTGTTCTTGTACCGGGCCGTTCCCTTTACTGCCCAGGATCCCATAGAGTAAATATCCCCTGTGACGGAAAAATCAAGGTAATCCCCAAACACAAAATAATAGCCCAGATCCCTTAGAAAAAAACCACGCGCGACCTCTTCACCATAAGAAGGGATGAGCAGGCCCCCGGAGCGTTCCGGGCGTTTGGGAACAAAACCAAAAGGAACGACTATGGGAGTAGGCACATCTTCGATCACCACATAGGAAGGCCCGAAAATGGTCTGGCCCACATTCCCGTCTTCATCGGCTGTAATTTTTGCATTGGTCATGTTCAGGTAAAAATGGGGTTCCTCCGCATCGCAGGTTGTGTATTTTCCTCCCTTTATGTTTACGGAGTTGTCGGGCATCTTTTTAAGTCTCGTCCCATGAAGGAATCCTTGCTCGTCCTGTGTTACCATGTTGTTGATGCGGGCCTTGCGAGAAGTGAAATTGTAAAACAATGATTCCATCTCGTAGTTGTTGCTCCCCTCTTTCATCACAGGTTTTCCCTGCATGACACCGGTTGAGTCTATCACCCCGGTAGCAAAAACAGTCCTGGTATCTGCATTGTATTCCATGTATTGGGCCGTGATCTCCATATTATCGTATGTGACCTTGACATCTCCATAATAATACAGCATGGTTTTTCCGTCCCGGAAATCTTCCACTATGGAATCCCGGGCAGTAGAAAAAGCCGGGGCTTCCAGTTGTGTGTGTGCACGGATACTGTCCATGCGGGCAAGACTGTCCAGATCTGCAACAGACAAACCTACTGCCGCCTGTTCCAGTCCGGTATACCGGCTAAAGGCCTTCCACATAAGAGCCAAGGGTGTTTGTTCTGGTCTTGAGGTTACCGGTGTATAGAGGTTTTTTTTGTACAACTCACTTACCGGAGCAATCGCATTTTCAGGAATCCGCTTCTGCTGCGCGTGTAGGATTGATGTTCCCAGGAAAAGGAACACCAGACAACATATCGTATGCAAAATACTTTTATTATCTTTGTCTTCAGCAGACATAAGTTGCAAATATATATGAAAAAACTGATTCCTGTGCTGGTTGTCATTTTCACTATTTGCAATTCGTATGCCATCATGAGCCAGAACGTTTCAGGGCCTTTTATCCGTAAAATTGTGATAGATCCTGGCCACGGAGGTCATGATCCGGGGGCTTTGAGCCCGGACAGGAAACTCAGGGAAAAAGACATCAACCTGTCTGTTGCCAGATACCTGGGCCAGGAAATTAATAAGAATTATCCCGACATAGAGGTCATTTACTCCCGTAATAAGGATGTTGCCGTAGACCTGGATAAAAGGGGAACTTTGGCCACGGAACAACATGCAGATCTTTTCATCTCGATTCATGTGAATTCTACCAGAAGAAATACATCGGTGGCACTGGGTCCGGAAACCTGGGTGTTTGGCGGGGACAGGAGTCGAAGAAACGATGACAGCTACGATGTGGTGTTGAAAGAAAATGAAGTGATCAGGTTTGAAGAAGATTATAAAACCAAGTATGAGGGATTTGACCCCAACAACCCCCAATCGATGATCGTCTTCAACTTTCAGAAAGATGCCATCATGAGGCAATCCAGGATCCTGGGCACATGTATTCAGCAATCCCTAAGGCAGGGTCCCTTGAGGGGGGTTGAAAAAGACAGGGGCATGAAAGAGGGCGGCTTTGTTGTTCTGGCCTACTGTTCTATGCCTGCTGTACTTGTGGAGCTGGGTTTCTTAAATAGCAGCACAGACAGAAAGGTCTTTAACTCAGATGAAGGCCGCAGAAACCTTGCCCGGCAACTCTTTTTCGGATTTGAAAAATATATGGAGACCTATGCCGAAAACGGGAAAAACACCCTGAATAATAATATTGGGGAAGTGCAGGCTGAAAAACTTTACCGGGTCCAGGTAATGGCTTCTATGGAAAAGCTCTCTGCCTCGGAAAACGTCTTCAGTTCCTATCCTCAAATCCAATATATCCTGTGTCCAGGGCAAATTTACAAGTATAAATATACTCTGGGTGATTTCAAAAGTTTTGAGGAAGCCCAGGAGTATTGCATTAAACTGCGATCCGGTCATTTTCCTGATGCCTTTGTTATTGCCGTCAAAGATGGTCAATTGGTCCCTGTTAACTAAATCATAATGAAAGACAGAAAGTTCTCCCGTGAGTTGAAGCTGGGTTTTTTTTCCCTGATAGTTCTTGTTGCCTTATATTTTGTCATACAGTTCCTTAAAGGTAACGACCTGTTCCGTGGAACCACTACATACTACGCCATATATCCTAATGTAGCCGGTCTGGCTCCTACCAGTCCTGTTTCTGTCCTGGGACTTACAGCCGGAACAATTGACAGGATAGACTTTGACCAGGAAAAGCAGCAAATGGTAGTGACAATCAGGTTGAAAAAGGATTTCCGATTACCAATGGGGACAGTAGCCCAGATCTACAGTGCAGATATTTTGGGAGGCAAAGCTGTACAGCTTCTTCTGGGTGATTCCCCCGGCTGGCAGAAGCCGGGCGATACATTGGGAGTATCTGTTGAACGTGACCTAATAAGTATGCTTACAACAGAGATCGTATCACTCAAAGACGATATTTCGCTTCTAACAGCCAACCTGAACCAGACCGTTCTGCAGCTTAACGATATCCTGGACAGCACGAACCGGGATAATATCAGGCAAAGCCTTGCCCGCCTGAACACAACACTGGGGCATATCAACACCCTGACAGAAACCCTGGATCTGAATGCCGCAGGCATAGACAGGATATTTCTGGGTGTTGACACCCTGGCCACGGGCCTGAACAGGGCGATGGGTGATCTGGGGGCCACACTGGATAACTTTGAGGATATTTCTTCGGGATTAAAGGATGCAGATCTTGCAGGTACTGTGGATGGCCTTCGTCAGTTACTCGATAACCTGAGCGATCCGGAGGGCACTTTGTCCCTGCTGGGCTCCGATCCCGGACTGTATCATACGGTAACCGATGTTATCTCAAGGGCAGATTCACTGATCCGTCTGATTAGTGAAAATCCAAAAAAATACCTTAGAATAACCGTTTTTTAAACATTTTATTTTTGTCTCAAATTGTGATGTGTCAACAGAAAGCGAAAATTGCCGTTTTCTAAACACCTGATTATCTGTGTGTTAAAATTTATGATTTTTTCTTGTTGATTCTTAGAACGTTATTGTTTTTTTTTAAAATCCAAGCGTTTTTCATTTTTTTTTACCGTTTTTTTCAACCATTTTTGTACAACAAAACCCCCTGATCAAAATATGGTTCCGTCTCCTCACAAAATTGTATGGAATAATTGTCTGAATATCATTAAGGATAATATTCAACCTTCTAGTTTCAGTACCTGGTTTGAACCTATCGTGCCATTGAAACTTAAAAGCAATGTTCTAACCATAGAGGTCCCCTCTCATTTTTTTAGGGAATATATAGAAGAACATTTCATAGACCTGCTGGGTCATTCACTCAGAAAAGAACTGGGAAGCACAGCAAAGCTTGAATACTGTGTCAAGGTGGACTCTCACAGCAAGGGAATGCCCCTACCGCAGCAGGGGCAGGCACAATTCCAGAACAAAACAATACCCTTTTCAAGGATAAACAGGGATGAAATTGCCAGTCCCTACGTTATCCCGGGTATACGCCAGCTAAAGATTGATCCTCAGCTGAATGCCGCCTATTCGTTTGATAATTTTGTGGAAGGACCTTGCAACCGCCTTGCCCGTACAGCCGGCCTGAGCATTGCTGAAAAACCGGGAGGGCCTTTCAATCCGTTGTTTGTTTACGGAGGTTCCGGCCTGGGGAAAACCCACCTGGGACAAGCCATCGGGATTGAAATAAAGAAACTGATGCCCGAAAAAATCGTCTTGTACGTCTCGGCCAATCTTTTCCAGATCCAGTTCATGGACGCAGCCAATGTTAAAAACAAGCTCACCGACTTCATGCACTTTTATCAAATGATTGATGTGCTGATCATTGATGATGTACAGGATTTTGCCGGTAAACCGGGAACACAGAATGCCTATTTCAACATTTTCAATCATTTACATCAGTCTGGAAAGCAACTTATTCTGACAAGCGATAAAGCACCCGTAGATCTTAAGGACTTGGACGACAGGTTGTTGTCAAGATTCAAATGGGGACTCTCCGCCGAATTGCAAAGTCCCGACTACGCCACACGGCTGGCCATCCTGGAAAAGAAATGTTACAACGAGGGCGTGGAAGTTCCGCGGGAAGTTCTTGAGTTTATTGCCAGCCAGTTGACTACAAATATCCGTGAAATTGAAGGCACATTCTGGTCATTGCTAGCCCAGTCAACCTTCAACAAGCAGCCCGTTACCCTTAAGCTTGCCCAGGGCATAATTGACAGGCTGGTCAATACCACACCCAGAGAAGTATCTGTGCAGGATATTCAGAAGACGGTATGCACTTATTTTGGCATTACCCAGGATGTTCTCCTGTCAAAGACAAGAAAACGGGAAATATGTCAGGCCCGGCAAATTGCCATGTATCTGAGCCGGAATTTGACAAAGAATTCCCTGTCTTCCATCGGATCCATGATAGGCGGAAAGGACCATGCAACCGTACTGCACTCATGCAATACTGTGTGCAACCTGATGGATACTGACCGTATGTTCCGCCAATACGTGACCGACATTGAGAAACGTCTCAAGAACGGTTAAACCCCATCATAATGAACAATCCGGAACCCACTTCCCTATTTAACTTTTTTTTTGAAATCTGCAGGATTCCCCGCGAAAGCGGCAACGAATCGGGCATGACCCGCTATCTGGAACAATTTGCCAAAGAACGCAAACTGGAATACCAGAAAGACAAGGCAGGCAACGTTGTAATCCGGAAGGCTGCCTCGGCCGGTAAAGAAAACAGCCCCTGCGTGATTTTACAAAGCCATACCGATATGGTTTGCGAAAAAAATGCCGATACCGTTTTTGATTTTTCCAAAGACGCCATACAGTGTTACATTGAGGATGGCTGGCTCAGGGCCAGGGGTACCACCCTCGGGGCCGATGATGGCATAGGGGTTGCTGCCTCCCTTGCAGTACTGGATAATGATTCCCTGGAGCACGGACCGCTGGAGTGTCTTTTCACGGTTTCAGAAGAAACAGGCCTGGACGGGGCGCGCGCTGTAGCACCCGGTTTTATAAAGGGAACTATCCTATTGAACCTGGACTCGGAAGATGAGGGAGAAGTCTTTATTGGCTGCGCCGGCGGAATTGACACAACGGCCCAATTTACATACCGTACCAGGACCGTTCCTTTGCATGGTGTTATAGCCTTTGATGTGAGCATTACAGGGGGAACCGGCGGTCACAGTGGTGACGAGATCCACAAGGACCTCTGCAATGCAGTTCAGGTTTTGGCGCGATTTTTATGGAAAGCTCAGCAAGATCTGAATATTGACATCAGCTCCCTGTCGGGTGGTAACAAACGGAATGCAATCGCTAGGGAGGCCGGTGCCGTATGTGTGGTAAGAAAAAAAGATGAAGCTGCGTTCAGGAAATTATTCCTGGATCTGGCCGGGGAATGGGAAAAAGAATACAAACATACCGATCCGGGACTACAAAGCCAGGTTGTATCCTGCCCGCTCCCAGAGACGGTAATTGATAAAAAAACAGCTCACAGACTCATATCTGCATTGTATTCCTGTCCTCACGGAGTGCTGGCCATGAGTAAAGAAGTTCCGGGACTGGTGGAGACATCAACCAACCTGGCTTCTGTAAAAATGGAAACGGACAGCAATGTGATCCGTATTGGAAGCAGTCAGCGGAGTGCCATAAACTCTTCACGCAGAAATGCGGCCTCCCGGATCGAAAGCCTCTTCCTTCTTGCCAAAGCACAAGTGACACACCAGGGAGAATACCCCGGCTGGGCCCCCAACCCCGATTCTCCCATCCTGAAGGTATGCGAGCAGGCGTACAAAACATTGTTCAACACACCGGCTAAAGTCAAAGCAATCCATGCCGGGCTGGAATGTGGAATTTTTCTGGACGCCTTTCCATACCTGGATATGATATCGTTCGGCCCGACATTAAAAGGAGTCCATTCTCCGGCAGAAAGGCTTGACATAGAAAGTACACGAAAGTTCTGGAATTTACTTCTCCAAATCCTTAAAATGGTCTGATATGGGAAAAGTCGCGGTTTCCATGCTTTCATCTGATTTTGGTCACCTGGCCGATTCCTGCCATATGGTCAACAGCAGTAGTGCATGGAGTTTCCACCTGGATGTGATGGACGGTGTTTTTGTCCCTAATATATCCTATGGTTTTCCCATCATCCAGGCTATCGCACGTTACGCAAAAAAGCCAATGGATGCCCACCTGATGACAGTAGATCCTTCCCGCTATTATGAGCGGTACAGGGACCTTGGCGTTGAATGGCTGGCTGTGCACTATGAAACTTGCCCACACCTGAACAGGGACCTGCAGGAGATACGCCGTCTGGGCATGAAGGCAGGGGTAGCGCTGAATCCGGCCACACCGGTTTCTGTTCTGGAGCAAGCAGTTCACCACGCAGACCTGGTGCTGGTTATGTCTGTCAACCCCGGTTTTGGAGGTCAGACTTTTATTGAAGAGTCTGTTGAAAAAATCAACCGACTTCACAGGATCAGGCAAGAAAAAGGACTACGCTTTGTAATTCAGGTGGACGGTGGAATCAACGTTTCAAATGCCCGGATGCTATACCAGAATGGGGCCGATATCCTGGTTGCCGGCAATTATGTGTTTAATTCAAAAGACCCGTTGGCAGCGATTAATGCCATTACCTGAGAACGGCAAGCAACGTTTCGCATCCCCAGACCATTTGCCCCTTTCTGACCAAAACCTTTGCATCCAACGGCAAGAGGACGTCTACCCGTGAGCCAAATTTGATGATCCCCATTTCGCTGCCCTGCAACACCTGTTTACCTGTTCTGGCTTTGCAGACCACACGTCTGGCTATCAGTCCGGCTATCTGCCGTACTCCTATATGATGTTTTCCCTGATTAAGGAACAGGGTGGTGTGTTCATTTTTGTCTGAAGATTTGGGATGCCAGGCCACCATTTTATCCCCGGGATGGTATTTATAATAGATAATATCTCCACCACAAGGATACCAGTTCACGTGCACGTTAAAAAGGTTCATGAAAATGGACACCTGCAACTTTTTTTCCTGGAGAAACTCATTCACCTCAACCTCCTGGATCATGACGATCCTGCCATCGGCCGGGGCAACAATACCGTCATCACGGAACAGGATATCACGGTTGGGTACACGGAAAAACATCAGTGTCTGCGCCAGGACCAGCAACGATATCAGGATAAAAAGGGTAAGTATCCAGATATTGTAGAGAGAAAAGGAAAAGATTACAGCTAGAAAAACTACAATGGCCATCAATACTATAACGATAGTGCTTCTGCCTTCTTTATGGATTCGCATCGGGTATCAACCTCTTAATAAGATAAACAACACATAGACTATAGCTACAGGCATAGCTATCAGGGCTCCGTCAAAACGGTCCAGCAATCCTCCGTGGCCCGGCATAATTTTTCCTGCATCTTTTACCCCAAAATACCTTTTCATTGCAGATTCGGTTAAATCTCCGATAACACCAAAAACGCTAATGATCAGAGCTAAAATAACGCAATGATACCAGGAAAAGGGCAGCATCTCGAGTTTGAACAAAACAAGTGCGGCCGCCAGAGAAAAAACAAGGCTTCCTGCAAAACCTTCCCAGGATTTTTTTGGGGAAATCGCGGGACACATTTTGTGGCCGTTTTTTTGTCCGAAACCCATTCCTATAAGATACCCTCCAACGTCAGATACCCAAAGAAGGATGAACAGGACCAGAAGGTACATTCCTTGAAACATGCCCAAGGAATTGAATACCAGAAAATTGAACATAGAAAAGGGAACGGCAATATACACCAGGGGCAGAAAAAGGAAGGCGGCAGAACGGTATGCGTCTTCCGATTTGTTGAATAAAACAGAAATCCATGCTGCCGTTACAGGAAGAGGTAGCGATAAAAGGAAGTATTTTGCGGTCCATGTCCCGTAACGGGCCATAACATAAGTTGCAAGCATAAGCATGACAGAGGAGAGAAAACCGAAAATCTGTCCGGTCCTGTTCCAGGAACCCAGAGACATTCTGTAAAACTCTATGACCATAATGCCCACACAGGCTGTCATAAGGGCAGCATATCCAAAGGGGTGCAGCAACAGCCCTGCGATCATCAGGACCAGGAAAACCAGGCCGCTTAAGGACCTTTTAACCAACGTGCTCACTTGTTTCTTCCGGGTTAGTAAGTTCTGCTAGCAGTTTTTCAGCCAATTGACGCTTCCCAAAAATGGTTTCAAGATCATCGGAAAAAATCACTTCTTTTTCCAAAAGCTGGTTGGCCAGCTTAAGAAATCCTTCCTTATATTCCTTCAGTACATTACGGGCCGTATCGTATGCCTGATCTATGATACGCCTGACTTCCCTGTCAATGAGCTGGGCTGTGGTTTCACTATAAGGTTTCCCCAGGTTGAAGCCAGCGTTCTCGGTGGAATCATAAAAAGAGACATTTCCTATCTTATCACTCATCCCAAAATAAGCCACCATGGCATAAGCCTGCCGTGTTACTTTTTCCAGATCGTTCATTGCTCCCGTGGAAATCTGACCGATCATCAATTCCTCTGCGGCACGGCCTCCCAGGGCAGATGCCATTTCATCCATCATTTGTTCTACAGTGGTTATTTGCCGTTCCTCGGGAAGGTACCAGGCGGCTCCCAGAGCGCGGCCACGTGGAATGATGGTCACTTTGAGCAGTGGATTGGCATGCCTGAGCATCCAGCTTACAGTCGCATGACCGCTTTCATGGAAAGCTATGGTGCGTTTTTCCTGTGGACTGATGATCTTGCTCTTCCTTTCCAGTCCCCCCACAATACGGTCTATGGCATCCAGGAAATCCTGTTTTTGTATGGCATTCTTATTTTTCCGGGCTGCAATCAAGGCTGCTTCATTGCAGACATTGGCGATATCTGCGCCGGAAAAACCGGGTGTCTGCTTGGACAGGAAGGCCAGATCGAATCCTTCTTCCAGTTTTAAACCGCGTGAATGGACCTTGAATATCTCAAGACGTTCCTTTAATTCGGGCAGGTCTACATGTATCTGACGGTCAAATCGACCTGCACGCATCAGGGCCTTGTCAAGAACATCAGCCCGGTTGGTTGCAGCCAGAATAATCACACCGCTGTTGGATCCAAAACCGTCCATTTCTGTAAGGAGTTGGTTCAATGTGTTTTCTCTCTCATCGTTAGAAGTAAACCCGGAATTCTTGCTCCTTGCCCTGCCTACAGCGTCAATTTCATCTATAAACACTATGCATGGAGCCTTCTCTTTGGCCTGCCTGAAAAGATCCCTAACCCTTGAAGCCCCCACACCCACGAACATTTCCACAAAATCCGAGCCCGAGATGGAAAAGAAAGGAACGTTCGCCTCTCCGGCCACCGCTTTGGCCAGCAGTGTTTTTCCTGTTCCCGGAGGTCCCACCAGCAAAGCACCTTTTGGGATCTTGCCTCCCAGGTTCGTGTATTTTCCCGGATTCTTGAGGAAATCCACAATCTCCATAACCTCCACCTTGGCTTCTTCCAATCCGGCCACATCTTTGAAAGTAACATTGGCAACGGTTTTATCTTTTTCAAAAAGTTTCGCCTGCGAGCGGCCTACATTGAAAATGCCGCCCCCGCCGGTTCCGCCTTCCGGACCCCTTGACATACGTCTGAACATAAAGACCCACATCAGGATGAGCAAAACAGGAAACAGGAGCCATTCAATGATCCTGCCCCAGTAACTGGCACGTTGTTCTATTTCAATTTTAAAACGCTGTTCCTCAGGCAATGAATTGCGCAATTGCTCAAATTGAGCTTCTGCATCAAAGTTGTCTGTTACAATAAAATAAAACTGCGGGGCAAACTTAGGCACTTTGTCCCCAAATTTTGCCTTATATTGTTCCAGAGCATCTGGTCTTATGTGCAATTCGGCCCGTTGCAGATTGCTTATGTACACGATTTTTTCAATTTCACCCCTGAGTCCCATCTGCTCTTTTACGGTGATCCATTCAGTTTTTACTGGATCTCCGGACCGGTTGGAAAACATGAAATAGATAATCAGGCCAATCAATATGACATAAACCCAAAGAAAAGGGTTTATGCGCCTTTTAATTGGTAATTGTGGTGATTTATTTAGTTTGTTCTTGTTGGGAAAGTTTCCGTTCATAATAAATTACATTAATTGAAATGCTGCGTAACGGCATCGGCCCACAGGTCTTCCAGCCGGTAAAACCGCCTGTATTCGGTCTGGAAAATGTGAACCACAATATCGCTGTAGTCCAGGATTACCCAGAAGCGATTCTCTTTTCCCTGGCTTCTCCTTACCTGTCGCCTGGCTTTCAAAGCCATTTGCTCTTCCACATGGTCTGCGATGGCAGCAACCTGTACACCGGAATCGGCATGACAGATGACAAAATAGTCACAAATGGTGGTGTCCAGCTTCCTCAGATCCATACTGCATACACCTTGCGCTTTTTTGTCCAGCATAGCCCCGGTAATTATTTTAATATCTTTCATTCGTTATTTTCAAGCCCTTACAAAGGTAAGGATAAATTAGTACTTTTGCGACTATGTTTGAGTTGCAAATCATCCGGTTTGAAGAAATCGATTCAACAAACTCAGAAGCCCGCCGCCACCTTGACCATGCCGGGGAAGGGACTGTCTGGACGGCCTCTTTCCAGACAAACGGACGCGGGCAATACTCCCGCATATGGGAAAGCAACAAAGGCCTGAACCTGTTGGCCACCCTGCTGCTCAGACCTGTATTTCTTCCGGCGAACAGGCAATTCCTTATTTCAAAGTGCACTGCGCTGGCCATTTGTGATTTTCTTGTCACCCTTGACTTGTCTGCGAGCATAAAATGGCCAAACGACATATATATAGGCCCCAATAAGATCTGCGGTATTCTCATTGAGCATCAGCTTTCGGGGAACAACCTCACCTCCAGCATTATAGGCTTTGGAATCAACGTAAATCAAACGAAATTCCAGGGAGCTCCCAATCCCACATCCATTGCTATTGAAACAGGGGTACTACACGATGTGGATGTGTTATTACCGCAAGTACTCCAACAAATACAAAAGTGGTACCAAACACTATGTAACGGGGATAGCGGCAAAATTGACAGGTCTTATGATAAGTTGCTAATCAATAAACCTGATTACGAAAAAAACCGGGCTATAGATGCGGCAAATTTTTTAGCTGCGGTCCCGGGGCCATCTTCAGATTGAACGATCGCCCTTGAAACATTGATCAGAATATCTCCCGAGGTTGTTTTGGCCTGACGCATAACTTCTTCTACGGTGCCTCCCTGGATTCCCACCCCCGGGATAAGCAGAAAACGGTCCGGTGCGGCTTTCCTTATCTGGTGCAACATTTCCGGGCGGGTTGCACCGGCCACGTACATCAGCCTGTCCCGGTCTGCCCAAGTATTTGCTGTCTCTATGATTTTTCTGAAAAGCGGTGTGCCCTCCGGGTTCTCAAACAACTGAAAATCTGTGGCTGAATGATTGGAGGTCAGGGTAAGCAGGATAACCCATTTGTTTTTGTATTCAAGAAAAGGGGCCACTGAGTCATAACCCATGTAAGGAGATGCGGTCACCGCATCAAAATCCATTCTATCAAAGAACGTTCGTGCGTATTCCCTGGCTGTGTTGCCAATATCTCCTCTTTTGGCATCGGCTATCAGGAAATGGTCCGGGAACCGGGTCCGTATGTAGGACACAGTTTCTTGCAGACACTTCCAGCCCTCCCATCCGGATGCCTCGAAAAAAGCCGTATTTGCTTTGAAAGCAACGCAATACGGGGCAGTTTCCTCTACAATTCGCCGGATCGCTTCGAGGGAAACCGGAGCCATATCCAGTCCTATACACAGGCAGCTGCCTTTTAGGTGTATCTTATGGTTAAGTGTTTGACGTGTCATCTTTAAGTCGTTCTGTGTTTTCTGCTATATGCAACAAATCAATCACTTCCTGGATCTCTCCGTCCATGAACACAGGTAGGTTATGCATGGTATAATTAATCCTGTGATCTGTCACGCGGCTCTGGGGATAGTTGTAAGTCCTTATCTTAGCGGAACGGTCTCCGGTAGAAACCATGGTCTTTCTCTTGGCAGAAATGTCGTTCAGATACTTCTCATATTCCATATTGTAGATCCTTGTCCGCAACTCCGAAAGGGCTTTTTCATAGTTTTTCAACTGAGATTTTTCATCCTGGCACTGCACCACAATCCCGGTTGGTATGTGGGTAAGACGTATGGCCGAATAGGTTGTGTTAACGCTCTGTCCGCCTGGGCCGGAAGAACAGAAAGTGTCCTTGCGGATGTCCTTGTCGTTAAGTTCCACGTCAAATTCATCAGCCTCAGGAAGGACGGCAACTGAAGCAGCAGAAGTGTGTACCCTACCCTGTGTTTCTGTCTGGGGAACCCGCTGCACCCTGTGAACTCCGCTTTCGTACTTAAGTACGCCATACACACCTGACCCTGTTATCTTGAAAATAATCTCTTTGTAACCTCCGGAAGTTCCTTCGGAAACTCCTGTAACTTCCAGTTTCCATCCTTTCTTTTCGGTAAATTTACTGTACATTCTGAACAGATCCCCTGCAAAGATTGACGCCTCGTCTCCCCCTGTGCCGGCCCGAATCTCCATAATGGCGTCTTTGCTGTCCTGTGGATCGGCCGGGATGAGCAGGATTTTTATCTTTTGCTCCATTTCAGGTATTTCTTCTTCCAGGCGGTTAATTTCTTCTTTGGCAAATTCGCGCATTTCCTCATCCTTTTCTGTAAGCAGGAGTTCTCTGGCACTGGACAGGTTACGCATGGCATTGCGGTATTTGTCGCCAGCCCTTACGATGGGTTCCATCCCGGCATATTCCTTATTCAGGGCAACATAACGTTTCATGTCCTGAACCAGAGTGTGATCTGACAGTTGCCGTTCCAGTGATTCGAATTTGCGGCGGACGCCCTCCAGTTTGTTCAATAATGAATTTTCAGGCATACTTTATAATTAACGCGCAAAGATACTTTTTTTCAGGAAAACAAACAGGGAGTGTACCTCACCGGCACACTCCCTGTAAGATTTCCTGGCCTGGTTACTCGTACTGACTCAGGATATCCTTTATCATTTCCGGTTCCAGGCGGCCATGGACCTTATCACCAATCATCATGACCGGGGCCAGTCCGCAGGCACCTATACAGCGAAGGCAATCCAGAGAAAACTTACCATCTTCGGTCACCTGTCCCACCTTGATCTTGAGTTCCTTTTCAAGCACCTCTACAATTTTCTCAGCACCACGAACATAACATGCTGTTCCCAAACATACGGAAATGGGATATTTACCTTTGGGAGTCATCGTAAAGAACGAGTAGAAAGATACTACCCCGTATACTTTGGCAAGGGGCATATTCAGGTTCAGGGAAATTTCCAGCTGGACCGGTTCGGGTAAATAACCGAAATGCTCCTGGGTAGCGTGAAGGATGTTGATCAGTTCACTTCTCTTGTTCCCGAAAGATTCACATATTTCTTTTATTGTCTGCTTGTGACAATCATTTATTTCAAACTTGATCATAGGAATAGAAATTAATGGTTAGTTTTTCGGGTGACTGAAATAATGGGTGTGCAACAGCTTGTGGGACTTCTCACTGAGAGGTTTCCCGAGGTATTCCTCGTAAAGCCTGATAATTTCAGGATTCTCGTGTGATTTACGCATTACCTTGTTGCGGTCCTCCTTATATATAGCTTCCATACGTGCTTTCAGAACAATGGAGTCGCCTCTGTGCAGGGGTTGTCCGCCTCCACCGATACATCCACCGGGACAAGCCATGATCTCTATGGCATGGAAATTATACAATCCTTTCCTGATACCGTCCAGAAGTTTTCTGGCATTGCCCAGTGTATGGGCAATCCCGATATGAATGTCTGTTCCGTCAAAATCGACTGTAGCCGATCTAATCCCTTCCATTCCCCTGAGTTCATGGAATTCAACTTTTTCCAGTTTTTTGCCGGTAAAGAGTTCATAAGCCGTACGGGTGGCTGCTTCAATCACACCACCTGTAACCCCGAAAATCACGCCGGCACCGGTAGATTCACCCATGGGACGGTCAAAGTCCTCATCCTTCAGGGATTTGAAGTCTATGTTTCCAATCTTGATTAAGTGGGCCAGTTCGCGTGTGGTAATGGAGTAATCCACATCGGGATTCCCGTCTACCTTGAATTCTTCCCTCTGACATTCGTATTTTTTCGCCAGACAAGGCATTACCGATACAACAACCATATTTTCTCTCTTGATGCCCATCTTCTCTGCCAAATAGGTTTTTGCAATGGAACCGAACATCTGTTGTGGTGAACGTGCTGTTGAAGGCACATCCAGCATGTCTGTATAGTTGGTTTCAAAGAAATTCACCCAGGCCGGGCAGCATGAGGTAAGTATGGGAAGGCGCACGTTCTTGTCACCGCTTAGAAAACGCGTGATCCTGTTGAGCAATTCCGTTCCTTCTTCCATGATGGTCAGGTCGGCAGCAAAGTCAGTGTCAAAAACCTTGTCAAAGCCAAGGGCTCTGAGAGCGGCCACCATTTTTCCGGTAACCAGGGTTCCTGGTGTATAGCCAAATTCTTCGCCAAGGGCAGCACGTACTGCAGGGGCCGTTTGAATAAGCACGGTTTTGGTAGGATCGGCCAGTGCACGGATCACATGGAATGTATTGTCAACGGCTGTAAGGGCACCTGTGGGACACACTGCCACACATTGACCGCAGAAGGTACAGGGAGAATCGATAAGATCCTGTTCAAAAGCAGGGGCAACTACCGACATGAAGCCGCGGTTAACTGCACTGAGAGCTCCAACTGTTTGGATTTCGTTGCAAACGGTTTCACAACTGCGACACATTACGCATTTGTCCATATTGCGCATCAATGAGGGTGACGCATCCTTGCGGTAGGTGGAGATGGCTGCATTTTCCACTGAATTGATCTCGCGTATCCCCATGTTGATGGATAGTTTCTGCAATTCGCAATCGCCGGAAGAAGGACATATAAGGCAATCTTTCGGGTGGTCAGAAAGCAGCAGTTCCACCACAGTCCTGCGGGCGTTAATGGCGCGAAGCGAATGGGACAACACCTCCATGCCGTCTGTACATTTTGTTACACAGGCCGGTACCAGAGTCTTTTTCCCAGGGATTTCCACAACACAGACACGGCAGCTTCCCGGTTTGTGTTCCTGGTCCAGGTGTGGCAGGTTCATATAACAGAGCGAGGGGATATTGATTCCCGCCTGTTTTGCCGCCTGGAGAATGGTCGTTCCTTTGGGAACTTCTATGTGTTTATTGTCTATAGTTAATTTTACTGTTTCCATATTCTCGCTTATTGAACTATGATAGCATTAAACTTACACTTGGTATAACATACCCCGCAGTGGATGCATATATCCTGGTTGATGAAGTGCGGTTGCCGCCTTTCGCCTGTGATGGCTTCAACAGGACAGTTTTTGGCACAAACGGTACAACCCGTACATACTTCGGGAATAATGGTGTAGCGTGCCAGTGCTTTGCATTTCTTGGCAAAACATTTTTTATCCTTGACGTGTGCAAGGTACTCGTCATAGAAATTCTCCAGCGTAGAAAGAACCGGATTGGGAGAGGTCTGTCCAAGCCCGCATAATGCAGTGTCTTTGATCACGTTGGCGAAATTCCGCAGGTGGTCCAGATCTTCCATGTTGCCCTTGCCCTGGCAGATTTTTTCCAGGATCTCGAGCATGCGTTTGTTGCCAACGCGGCACGGCGTACATTTACCGCAGGATTCTTCTACAATGAATTGCAGGTAGAATTTTGCTATAGACACCATACAGTCATCTTCGTCCATGACGATCATCCCTCCGGAACCCATCATGGAACCGGCAGCTATCAGGCTGTCAAAATCAATATGTGTATCCAGGTGTTTTTCGGTAAGACAGCCGCCCGAAGGACCTCCTGTCTGAACGGCTTTGAATTTTTTACCGTTCTTGATCCCGCCGCCGATCTCGTAAATGATCTCACGCAGGGTGATTCCCATTGGTACTTCAATAAGTCCGACGTTATTAATTTTCCCCGCCAGGGCGAACACTTTGGTACCTTTGGACTTTGCAGTCCCAATGCTGGCAAACCATTCCGGTCCTTTAAGAAAAATTACGGGAATATTGGCAAAAGTCTCGACATTGTTTACGTTGGTGGGTTTATGCATGTATCCGTCTTCTGCAGGGAATGGCGGTTTAACCCGGGGTTCTCCGCGTTTTCCTTCCATGGATGCTATCAGGGCAGTTTCTTCGCCACAAACAAAAGCACCTGCGCCATAACGCAATTCCATGTCAAATGAAAAATCGGTTCCCAATATATTTTCGCCCAGTAAACCATATTCGTGGGCCTGTTTGATGGCTACCTGAAGACGTTTGATTGCCAGGGGATATTCGGCGCGGATGTAAACCAGGCCTTTGTTTGCTCCAATGCAATAACCGCAGATCGCCATAGCTTCAATAACAGAGTTGGGGTCTCCCTCCAGGATGGAACGGTCCATGAACGCTCCGGGGTCTCCCTCGTCTGCATTACAGACCACATATTTTTGGTCTGAAGAGAACTTGCTGGTAATTTCCCACTTAAGACCCGTGGGAAAACCTGCTCCTCCCCGTCCGCGTAACCCGCTCTGTTTGACCATTTCTATAGCCTGTTGCGGGGTAAGCTCAGAAATAACCTGTGCCAAAGCTGAATAACCATCCCTTGCAATGTATTCATCAATGTTTTCGGGATCAATGAAACCACAGTTTCTGAGGGCTATCCTCATTTGTTTCTGGTAAAATCCCATGTGCTTTGAGTCGGCAACATGTTCCTCTGTTTCGGGATTTTCATAAAGCAGACGTTTGACCTTCCTTCCTTTGAGGATGTGCTCGGCAACGATTTCTTCTGCATCTTCGGGCTTAACTTGCGTGTAGAAGGTGTTGTCCGGAATCACTTTCACAATGGGACCTTTTTCACAGAAACCAAAACAACCGGTGGTTACCACCTGTGCGTCTGAAGTCAATCCGTGAGATGCAAGTGATTCATTCAGTTTTTCTACAATTTTTGCGCTTGCAGAGGCCCGGCATCCGGTTCCGCCGCAAACAAGTAATTGCATTTTATACATTATGATCTATATTATTGAATGGATTTTTAAATAGTCTGGTAGTTTGCCGGCAGGATACCGTCTAGCAATTCGTTATTGAGTATGTATTTGTTAACAATTTCTTCTGCTTTTGCAACATCGACATAGGAAAAAACCACTGGATCCATACCTGGTTTCTTTACCTCAACTGTAGGCTCTGCATAGCAATAACCCATGCATCCGGTTTGTGTAATTACTGCAGGAATTTTTTCTTTTTTAATCTTCTCTACAAAGGCATTCATAACCGCCCTGGCGCCTGAGGCAATACCGCAAGTAGCCATCGCAACCTTAATTTGTACAAGGCTCTCGGGATGGTCGCTTTTTTCCCTGATATCCATACCTTGTTCGAGTTGCTGTTTTCTTTTCCGCAATTCGTCCAATGATTTAATCTTTGTCATAATCTAATAAATATTTTTATAGTATTAAAAAAGGAATCGGCAAAGTAAGCCCAAATTATTCAATTTGACAAACTTTCAGGTCACTTTGATTCTCCTTTATCATCTCCTCAATCATTTCCATAACATACAGATCATTAAGAGGTAAATCACCTAAAACCTCCTTCAGTTCTTGCGTGTTGACCTGGTAAGATCTGTCGTTGTAAGAATATTTGTAAGAAAAATCGACTTCTGGATTTGCCGAAATCATCAACACCGCCGCATTGGCCACATCGCCGAGCGGGGGCCGGTCCAGATGGTCATATTGAAACCAGGCTTGCAGGAGGGTACCTTTCCCCCGCTCCGAGGTCACCTCCAGGCTGCCTCCGCTTTGTTCTGCGGTATGTCTTAGCAGGGGAACGCCCATGCCAACCCGGCGGGTGGTGCGGGATGTGAAAAACGGATCACTGAGCTTATGCAGTTGTTCTGGGCTCATACCGCGGCCGTTATCTTTTACGCTGATACTCAAAAGGTTCCTGTCAGGATTTTCATTTACCTCTATGGCTATGAAGGAAGCTCCGGCTACCAGAGAGTTTTGCACTATGTCGAGCAAATGCAATGCCAGATCATTCATGGGGTGTAGTCAATGCTGTTTTCAATCCCTCAAAGCCAGGTTTTTCCATAAGGAAGGATGTGCTTACCGATCCTATGTCCCCGGGGAAATGGGCATCGGAAGATTGTATTATTGTATAATTTTTCAAGGATTTGTTTTTACTGGAAAAATCGACGGGATTGGTGAATCGGGAAAGCTCCAGAGCTTCGGCGGGTAATCCCGGCGGCACAAATCCCAGCTGGCTCATCAGGGAGTTTCTGGACCTTTCTATATGGGCAGGGACAAAAAGGCCTCCTATGGAATGCACAAATGCAGCGACCTGATCAATACCCTGATCAATACCGGATATCAATAAAAAAGGGGCTTCTCCCAAAACCTGCTCATTCTCGTCAACCCACAACTGGTACCCGAAGATGTCGGGATTGTTGGGGACCGGCGGCAGGTGCTGCTCCAGATAGTGCTGCAATTCCAGCCGCTGCTCTTCGGATCCCACATAGGCCAGACAATGCACTTCCTCCCGTGTTGTGATCTCGGCCCCGAAAATTACAGAGAGCCCTGCCCGCTCTCCCACCCTGCGGAGAACGGGTCCCTGAAGCGTTGAATTGTGATCGGTTACTGCAATCATCTGCAGGCCTTTGGCTTTTGCCTGTCCGACGATGTTCAGGGGAGTCATCCCGATATCACCGCAGGGAGATAAAAAAGTATGAATATGCAGATCGGCTTTTGCACAAATCATAATCAGGGTGTAAGCAACCGGTACAAACGGCCCGAAGTTTCAAACGCCTGTCCGGATGTCCCCAGCAAAGTGATCTGTTCCTGTCTGGCAAGCGCCAGCGTGTCGGCATCGGGTTCAAAACCTTTGACCAGTATCACAGCAGATAGTTCCTTGAGTGATGCAATTGCCATTATGTTTTTGTGGGTCTGCAGGGTGATCCATACCATGCCTGTATCGGCATATCCCATCACATCGCTCAGTAAATCGGAGGTATAGCCCCCCCCCACTTGTTTTCCCAATCCTTCTTCTCCTGCGAAAACACGCAAATTCAAGGCTTCTGCCATTTCTTTGACTGTCATATATTTTTTTATTTTTTATTAAAATGTCTCTTTCCCCATATTTTTTCAAGCATATCCGGACCCGCCTGATGTGCATGCAGGATCACGCAGTGGTCCAGGGTTGCACGGTCGCAGACTATATCGTCCGCAAGGGCTTCACAGGAAGGGGCACCGCATGCGCCGCAATCAATGTCCGGGAGCATACGGCGCAACCTGCGGGACTCTTCCATTCGCTGCAGGGCAATGGTCAGGTCTGAATGGTATTTGATCATGGCCCTGGGTTCTACCGGATCCATGGGTATGTAGCCGGAACACACATTTTTAAACTCTTGGTCCAGCATATGTTTCAAAGGAAGCTCCTCTGCCATCTTTTCAATGCGTTCCCTTATCAGGAAACGGTTGTCCTGCACAAGAATCCCGCCACAGCAAGACATGTCACACGCCCTTAATTCCAGGAAATCCACCCCTTTGATTTCTTCGTTTTCCAGGCGCTCCAGAAAATCAATCACATTGGGCATGCTGTCTATGGCCAGAGCCCGCCCCCGGATATTGACGGCTTCCCCGCCGGTGGTAGACCAGCGGATCCCGACCGAAGAAAGGGAGGAATGGGTAAGGGGGCAATGCTCATGCTCTCCGGCTCCTTTTTGCTTATAGGCAAGGAAAACCTTGTTGTAAAGCTCAGACATATTTATTACCCCGTTTATGGGAGAGGTATATCCTCCGACCGGAGCTTTGATGGCTGCTATCTTTGCAGCGCAGGGAGTAACATAGAATATTCCCACATCCTCCAGGGAAACGCCATTCTTCTGGTATTCGCTCCTGTAATACTGGGCTGTGACCTCCAGGGGAGGAATCAGACGCATAATACGATTTGCAAAAGACGGAAAACGTACCTGTATGAGCCGAACTACCGCCGGACAATAAGAGGAAATCACCGGCTTTTCATCGTCAAACTCCTTTATATAACGGTTAATTTCGTCTACCAGCAAGTCGGCGCCCTGTTCCACGGTGCAAAGCTCAGTGAAACCCATATCGTACAGGATACCCTTGATGGCGTCCAGGGTAAGCTTTTCTTTAAACTGAGCAAAGAAGACAGAAGGGACTAGAAGGATCTTGTGCTTGTAGTTGAAAATCTGAGCTATGTCATCATCTTCTACCACAACAGCCCTGACAGGACAAACATTGAAACATTCCCCGCAATCGATGCACCATTCGGGATGGAGTGTGGCTTTACCATCTTTCACGCGCAACGCCTCTGTAGGACATACGCGAATGCAGCGAGAACAACCAATACAGATCTCCTTGCGGATCCTTAATGCGTGATGAAAGGGTTTAATTTGTTGATCCATACTCATTTTATTTGAATAGTAATCTCAACCGTTGTGCCTTTTCCCGGGACAGAATGAATATTGAAAACATCGGCATTCCTGCATATATTGGGCAATCCCATCCCGGCACCAAACCCCATTTCTCTTACTTCCTGCGATGCCGTAGAGAAACCCGGGGTCATGGCTTTTTCAATATCGGCTATACCGGGACCTTCATCCACCAGCTGAAGAAAAACGCGTTCGGGATTGATCCGGGCTGTGATCGTTCCCTGATAGGCATGAGCTACTATGTTTACCTCGGCTTCATACAGGGCAACAACCACACGCTTAATCACCGATGCATCCACCCCCAGTTCCTTAAGGGTGCGCCGTACCTGTGAAGAGGCAGTCCCTGCTGAGGTGAAATCACCTCCCTGTATGTGAAAAGACAAATCCATCAATAAACACCCTTCAGTCCAGCCTGGTAGAGGATCCCGGACGCCTTAAACATGGAATACGGGCTCATGATAAGTACAATCCCGCTCTCTTCTGCGAGTTCTATCATTGTCTGTGGTGGTGTTTTTCCCCGTACCAGCATCACGTACTTAAGGTCACTCATTTCTGCGGTGCGGATGCTTTGTATATTGGACAAACCGGTAATCAGCATAAAATCGCTCCTGCGCACCGTCAGTACATCGCTCATCAGGTCAGAAGCAAAGCAATATTCTACGAAGTCTTCTTGCCCGACATTACCACAGAGTATCTTTCCCTGCACCAACGATACCATATCGTGAATTGTCATTTTTTATACTATTAAAAATTAATGTTTCTGATATAACAACGCCTGCGCGTGTGCAGCTTGGTATCATATTCCTTCCATACATCAATGGCATGATTGGTCTCCAGCTGGGGGTTGGTAACGGCCCAGCGCAGATTTTTTCTGATGGCTGTTTTATTTGTATGGTAATGATAAATTGAACTCAATCCTTTTCCTTTCCAGTCGGGATGAGCACCATTCATCATCAAATCAATGTCCTTGTAAAAGAAATAGGCTTTCATGATATGGAACCATCCAAACGGAAAAAGGTAGCCCCGGGCTTTCTGAAGTGCCCGCGATATGCTGGGAAATGATATGGAAAAGCCAACTACCCGGTTATTGCTGTCCATAACAAAACAGGAAAGATCGGGATTTATCAGTTTCATGTAAAAACGGGTACTTTCATGAATTTCCTCCGGTGTAAGGGGAATAAAATTACAAACCGTCATGAAGCTCTTGTTGTACATATCAAAAAAATCGTCAATATATGGTTTGAAGTCACTTGACTTTTTCCATTTAAGAATATGTAGGTTGTAACGCTTAATAATCGCTTCGTTTATGCGTTCTATCTTGTCGGGAACAGGTTGTCTGGCCGACATGATGTACTGGATCCAGTCCACTTCTTTTGAAAAGCCCAGGCGTTCCAGGAAAACGGAGTAATATGGGTAATTGTAAAGGCAATTGAACTGCGGGAGGTTTTCAAAACCGTCTACTACCAATCCCTGTTTGTTCCATGTGTTGAAGCCCAGCGGACCGTGGATCTCGGTCATTCCCAGGGAGGCCCCCCAGTCTGCCACCGTCCTGATTAGTGCCTGTGCAACTTCAAAATCCTCTATAACATCAAACCATCCGAAGCGGACTCTCTTATAGCCGTAAATTTCATTGGCCCGGGGATTTACAATCCCCACAACGCGTCCTGTTATCCGGTTTTCGCTGTCACAGGCTATCCATATCTTGCGTTGGCAATATTTCATGCTTGGGGAATCCAGTATGCTTTTGATCTCATCAGAGATCAGAGTGGGCACGTATTGGGGATGGTTTTTGTACAGCTTCAGAGGAAAGCGGGAAAACCGCTTCATTTCTTTTCTGGTGGTGATTTCCTTTATTTTAAAAGTCATGATTTTCCCGTTGTTAATCTTCCAAAGGTACGAATTTCCAGCATATCACAAATAACGGTCTGGGCACAGAGGCATCCAAAAACTGCCGGAAGGTAAGATATGGTCCCGGTCATGGATTTTTTATTTTTCCCTTCAAAAGGCACAATAGCCCCTTCCCGGGGCAACTCAGTAGAAAAAACGACCCTGAAACCTTTGTTAACCCCCAACTTGCGAAGTCTTTTGCGAAGCATGAACGCCAAAGGACAATTGTAACTCCTGGAAATATCATCTACCCTTACAGCGGTTGCGTCAAAACGTGCTCCTGCGCCCATGGCGCTTACAAGGGGGGTTTTTCGTCCCAGCCAGTAACATATCAGAGCGATCTTGGGAGACAAGGTGTCAATGGCATCCACCACAAAATGGGGCTCATATTTGTCTAAAAGAACAGGCACCGATGATTCATCCAGGTATTCATTGACCGTTTCAAGAATTATATCCGGGTTGATCTGCCGGATCCTGTCGTCCATAACCCGGGTCTTGAGCATGCCTTCGGTCCCGGTCAGGGCCGGGAGCTGTCGGTTGCGATTGGTAGGTGTAACTACATCATTATCGATAAGGATAAGGTGTCCTATGCCGGCGCGAGCGAGCATCTCGGCCGCATAGGAGCCCACCCCGCCCAGACCGGCTACCAATACGGTACTTTTGCTCAATCTTTCCAGTCCGTCTTTTCCTACAAGAAGTTCAGAGCGGCTCAGCCAGTGTTCCATTGTTTATTTACCCGGTTTATGTTTGGCCTCTTCCCAGATCTGGTCCATCTGCTGTAATGACATGTCAGCCAGTGAACGCCCCTGTTTTATGGTTTTTTCTTCCAGATAATTGAAACGCGATATAAAAGTCCGGTTGGTCCTTTCCAGGGCATTTTCTGGATTGATGCCGTAGAGCCTTGCTGCATTGACCAGAGCAAAGAGCAAATCCCCGAACTCGGCTTCCATCCTGTCCTGGTCTCCTTTTTCCCATTCGGCACGGAACTCGTTCGCTTCTTCGGCGACTTTATCCCACACCTGTTCCCGCTGCTGCCAGTCAAAACCCATGGCACGGGCCTTGTCCTGGATCCTGAAGGACTTGATCAGGGCCGGCAGGCCCTCGGGAACTCCTGACAGGACTGATTTGTTCCCGTTTTTCTCTTTTGTCTTCAAGTGCTCCCAGTTTTGGATCACCTTCCCGGCGCTGTCTGCCTTGACATTGCCAAAAACGTGCGGATGACGGAATATGAGCTTGTCACAAAGGTTATCAATAACAACGCCCATATCGAACGCTCCTTTCTCCTGCCCGATTTTTGCGTAAAAAACTATATGAAGCAGGATATCCCCCAGTTCTTTGGACAAACCCTCCATATCTCCTTTCAAGATAGCCTCGTTCAATTCATACGTTTCCTCTATGGTCAGGGTACGGAGGCTTTCCAGCGTCTGCTCCCTGTCCCAGGGACATTCTACCCTCAAACGGTCCATAATATCCAAAAGCTTACCAAAGCTGTCCAAAACCTGTTTTTTATCCATATTTGCTGAATTGTATCTGAATATCATCGTATAATCCTATGTTTTCCAGGGTTGCCAGGCTGCCCATAAAAACGGCCAGTTCCAGTAGATCGGCACTATTGAAAAGGGCTAGCAGTTGTCCCGGGCGCACCCCTCCATAAGAATCCGAAATTTTTTCAATACGGTTATACGGTCCCTGTAAAAAAATACGAAAATCCCTGCCAGCCCCCACCTTATTGAAAAGTGAACGAGAGACATTGGTAATGGCATTGCCATAAGAATCAATATAAATCACCTGTCCCATGATGTAGTCCTTTTCAGCAACGGCAGAAGGTCTTACTTCGGTCTTCATGTCTGCAGGCAGGGTCATTTCCCCGAGTTTGTCTTCCACAATGGCTTTTACGGCTTTGATGTAAGCGTCGAGTTCCGAAAAGGTCCCCTGAGCAGCATAAACAGCCCGTATCCATTGCGGTTCATGGTCAAACAGTAAAGAAAAGCGGCCATCATTCACAGTAATGAAATAATGTTCCTGATAATAAGCTACCGACATGGGCAACTGATCCGTTGCCTGCGCCTGTACCGCCAGTATATGAATGCTTCCTGAAGGATACCGGTTATAGGCCTGGCGCAAAACAAACACCCCCATGCGTACGTCAAAGGGATGGATCTGATGCGTGATTTGATAGACAGGAGCAATGCCCAGCAGTCCTCCCTCAAGGACCCCTGCATAAAAATCATGTTTATTCCAATCGCTTGTAACCGTAACTACCGGCATGGTCAACTGTTGCTTGATGTTGCAAATGTAAGCATTTGGGACGTGTTTTGGTTTGTCATGGAAAATGTTTTACTTTACATATATAAAATATGTAATAAAACAATGAAAAGACATTTTTTACAAAAAATCCTGTTTATCACCGTTTTGGGGCTAGCCCTGCTATCTTCCTGCAATCCTTCGGATCAGGCCGCATATTTGGTGGTAATTCCTGTCAGATTTAACCTTCCTCCGGTGTCTGCTGAAAGGACTTTTATGGTCAAGACCACTGAAAACTGGTATATGGAACAGGTGGGAAACGAAGACTGGTGTACCGTCTATCCGGACAAAGGCACCCCGGGAGACACAAAGATCACCCTGAATGTCACCTCCTTACCCGATGAAAAACCCAGGATAGCCATATATATCATAAAATCAACCTCGGGTATTGAAAAGACACTTACTGTTGAACAGAGCAATACGCAAGCCGACGCTTATTATCTTGACTTTTTTGGGGATCCCGATCCAATGATTAATGTGGATCCCTTTGACGTGGAACCTGTTAGAAAGCTGGTTTTCACAAATGTTCCCGACTGGAAAGTCACTGTTTCTGCCGGGGCAGAAAACTGGTTGTCTGCCATAAGGGATAAAGATACCCTGCTGATAACGATTTCGGATATTGACCGGCCCGAGGGAAGGATTGGTACCGTTACTGCATCGGGCGGCGGGTCCGTTTCAACTACACTGACTATCTCCCAGAAGGGATTGCATGAATTTCTGGCGCCTACCAGAAACTTTTCATTGTCCATTCCTGGTGTTCCGGACTCGGAGCTGGCCTTCAGAGATGTCTATACCAGGGCCCGGAGCACGCTACTCTTTATATGGGCATCGTGGTGTCCGGACTGTAACAATTTTTTACCCAAGGTCAAGGAGTTGTATACAGAATTTAAGGATCATGGTTTCAAGATCTACAGTGTAGCCATGGAAATAGAGGGCCGGGAACAGGAATATTTTGATTACATGGCAAACAACGGCCTGAACGATGTGGATCAAACCACAGGAAATAAGATCTGGTGGGAAAACCGTCCCATATTCAATCCCCTGGCGCAGGTCAAGGTCAACGCCTTTTCCAGACTCTTTTATGGGGACGCACTGCTGACAGGGGAGATCAAGAATTTTGTTCCTGCATTCTTCTTCGTAGATGGCGGGGGCAATATCAGAAAAGTGTATGCAGATAATTACGTGTTGCGTACAGATGTTGCCATCCGTTCACTGTACAACAAAATGCGCACTTTCCTGAGCCGTCAGCTGGAATGCTGCGGTAATTGAGCCGTTTTGCTTATTTGAATGCCATTTCGCTTAGTCCCGGACCGTCCAGGGTCAGATCCCTGAAATAATCCGGGACTTTTCTTCCTTTAAGCGCATCTACGTAAAGCTTTGCTAGGTACTGCGAAAGCATGAATCCATGGCCGCGCATGCCCAGAAAAAGCCCCCTGCCCGGATCCACAATGTACCTCGGCTCTGTGTAATACCCGCTCCAGAAGGCCTGGAATCCCGCATCGGCAAGACAAGGCAACCACTGGACAAACACCTCGGAAACAATATTGAGGAAATCTTCTGTGTTGACTTTCAGGTTTTTTCCCGATTCCTGCATGTCTGTCATGGGAGAGGCACATCCGATGATCTGTCCTGTGTCTGCCAGTTGTTGTCCGTAAACGGCCGAGAATCCTTTGTAACTGCGCCGGTCAATGAGCATGTCAAGGGCCTTGCCGCCCTTCCCCAGAAGAGGCAGCCGCTTGGTAATGAATGCTTGGTGTCTGACCGGGTATATGCCCGTGATATAGCCCAGCTTTCTGGCAAATTCCTCTCCGTTCTGACCCAGTGCGTTGATGAACATCCTGGTCCTGATTACACGGTACCTGTTCCTGTGATCCAGCAGAATCACCGTATAGGTGTCTCCCTGTTTTTCCACGTCAATGACCCGGGTTTGTTCCAATATGCGGCCACCTGCCTCAGTACCCAGGTGCCTGATCAGGTCCAGTGTTTTTCCGGGACTTGCCTGCCAGCAATTGTTTGTGATCAGCGCATGGGAGTATGTCCCCTGGCTGGCATTGAAGGCAGAAGAAATTTCTTTGCCAAAATCCTTTGCCTCTACCATATATGCATTTGACCAGGCCTTGGAAGCCTCCAGGGAACGGTAGGTTGCCTGGTCGTGCACAAAGTTGACATATCTGGAAACATGAAAATCAATATTGCCAATTCTTTCCAATTCCTTGAATAATTCCAGGTTGTGTGCCGAGATGTCGGCCAGGGCCGGCAGGCTGAACGCCGGACGTCCCCCGGCAATATTCCTCCAGGAGCTTCCGCGGTCATGATTTACCAGAACAGGATGGAAGCCTTCCTCGGCCAGGTACCGGAACAGGGCACTACCGGCAATGCCTCCTCCTGCAATGAGAACCCCTGCTTCTTCAAATTCTTTTTCATTGTTCATGCCTTTTGGCAGGATGATTTGCTGTCGCTGGCCGGAAGGGTACAGTTCTCCCATTTGCACCAGGTTGGCCATGGGTCCCCTGGGTGTCAGATCCGAAATGACCTGTATTCCGTGGCTTCTCAGGGTCTGCACAGCCCGTGGCAGACAGCGCGATCCGCGGCAGGCACCCATTCCCATACGGGAAATATGCTTTAGCTCGTCTGCCGTAATAGTGTCCCTGTCCCCAATGAGTTTGAGCAGGTCTTCCAGGGCAACATCCTCACAGTGACATATGTATGTTTTAATTTCTTTCCTTTCTTCAGCAGGCTGTAAATTAGGAGGTTCCGGATAGTTTTCTTTCAATATGAATCCGCTGATTTCCAGTAAATCGGCCGGTATGGGTTCGTGTACTTTCACACGGGCTACATTTGTCTTGTTGGGCCGGGACATAAGCTTATCCAGCGTGCCTTCTCCCCTTTTTCGGCCCTGGTTGTCTACCAGATAAACAGCTGCGCCTGGTATCACCTCATATTCAACCGGCAGGAACAGCGTGTTGCGTTCCAGGTCATAGCCAAAGATAGCCAGTCCGGGGCACTGGCTCACACAGGCCATGCAGCCGATGCATTTATCATAATCCACCACCGGAACTGCCGATGTGGAATCTTTCGTTATGGCCCCGTATTTACAGGCAAAAGTGCAAGGATTGCAGGCAAAGCCGTACAGGCAGTCAAATAAAACAAAAGGTTTTGCCTTCATGCGTTCCGGCGAAGGGACCCGGGGTTTTTCCAAAATCCGTACCGGGTGTTGCTGCGAGTCTATATATTCCTTGGAAACAGCCAGGTAATCATCATAAGAGATACGCAATCCCATCTGCTGCATAATCTCATGGGCGCACTGTTTTCCCCGGAGCACCGCAGAGGTACCCTCGCCAATGCGAATGGCATCCCCCACACCATGGCACCTCAGGCCGAATGCCTGCCGGCCTTTGAGCAAGAGCTGGTCATCGGGTATCAGACCTGTGCAAATATTGATGGTATCAATTCCTTCCAGTTTTTTCTCAGTTCCGGGAATGACTTTAAAATCCCTGCATTGCGCTATCACTGCGCCGGTTATTCCGGTATTGTCCCTGTTGGGGATGGCTTCCAGGAGCATATGGGATGTTATGATGGGTATTCCCAGTCGCCTTACGCGGTTGGCCTGCACGGGGAATCCTCCTTCCTGGGGCATGGCCTCTATGATGGCCCTTACTTTTGCTCCGGCCTGCATGGCCTGGTATGAAGTCAGGTATCCAATATTGCCGGCCCCAACGGTTAGGATGTTCTGGCCCAACAGGGTAAGCTCGCTGTTCATCATCCTCTGGAAAACGGCCGCAGTGTATACCCCCGGCACATCGTCGTTGCCAAAAGCCGGCATGAACGGAACGGCCCCGGTTCCTATGACCAGGTACTCGGCATCTACATAGAAAATTTCTTGTGTTTCAATATTCTTGACTGCCAGTCTTTTATTGTCAAATATATCCCATACTGTGCTGTTAAGCAGAATGCCTTCATGGTTTTCACCGGCCAGACTGGCTGCAATCTCAAATCCGCGCATGCCTCCGAAACGTTTTTCTTTTTCAAAAAAGAAAAACTGATGGGTTTGCATGTTGAACTGGCCTCCTATCCGGGTATTGTTGTCAATAACCAGGTTTGGAATCCCCTTCTTATCCAGTTCTTCCCGTACTGCAAGGCCTGCCGGCCCTGCTCCTATGATGGCCACAAAGGTTTTATACACTTTTACAGAATGGGAGCCTGGAATAGAGCCGCCTTCTGCCAGGAACCCGTCGGGAATGCGCTGCACCTCTTTCACTCCGTCTACCCTGGTGATGCAGATCCTGCGTACCTTCCCGTCTACCAGCATCTCACAGGCTCCGCATTTCCCTATCCCGCAGGATAGGCTTCTGTTCCTGTGGTTCAGGCTGTGTTTATGGACCAACAGGCCGGCCTGATGCAAAGCGGCTGCTATGGTAAAGCCCCTTTGACCGTAAATTGTTTGTCCTTCAAATAAAAAAGCAATTTTATCCTCTTCCGGAATGGGAAGAATCGGGTGTTTATGAATAGATGACATGCATTGAGCTATTGAAAACGAATTACAAATTTAGGAATGTTTTCTGAGTTTTATACCCTTTGTCTCCTTTTTGCTTTTATGAAGTATTAATTTCACCCCTGTTGAACAAAAAAAAAGTCTTATGAGGAGAAACATTTTGAAAGCGGCGGGATGCATTCTTTTCGCCGCGTTGTGGGCATGCAACGGACTTAAGATCGTGCCGGGTCCAAACGGAACCCTTATTGTGGATGTGGCTGTAGAAACACCTTTTGGTGTCAGGACCAGGAGCGCCAGCCTGGACAATTATGTATTCCTGCTGATTAAGCAAGGCGGGGATACGCTGTATAACTCTACCGTGGAAGCCATCACGGGATCTGCCCTGTCCCTTGAGCCGGGGTATTATGTAATAGAAGTATTCAATGAAACATTTACAGTACCGGCTTTTGACAAACCATATTATTATTGCCGTGATACAGCAGCCGTCGTAGGAGGGGAATCCTGTAAGGTTTTCCTGGTCTGCAAACAGGTAAACGCAGGGGTACGCGTGGTGTTTTCAGAAGCATTCTCTGTGCAACATGCAAGCTACAGCATAAATATTTCGGGAACCGGAGGGTCCCTGAATTATGACAGTACTTCGGAAGACAGGTGGGGATATTTTTTCCCAGGGCAGATTAACCTGACCCTGACAGCGGACGGCTCATCCTCAGATCCGGTTGAAAGACAGATCCAGGAAAAGTACATGTACACATTCCTGGTGGAAGAATCGGGTGGCACACAGGACAATGTGGAACCTGTCATTACAGTTTCCGTAGACACCACGCGTAGCTGGATAACCAGTCTATGGAACGACACCGGTGGCACAGTACGCGGCCTTACAAAAGAAACGGCTTATACCATTGCCCAGGCCAGTACCCTGGAAGGTGGCCTGAATGATATCTGGGTGTGCGGGTACATTGTCGGTTGTTATTCGTCCAACGGGTCATTCTTATACGAGGGTAGCAACAGCGCTACTAACCTGGCCCTTGCCGACACTGACTCCTACATTGAGAAGCCAATGTCTTATCCCGTAGAACTACCCCTGGGAGCCATACGTGACGCCCTGAATGTAGTGGATCACCCTGATTATATTCACACCAAGGTGTGGATAAAAGGTAAAACGAATGCCAGTTATTTTGGATTGCCGGGAATGAAAAGTCCCAAAGAATACTCCTGGTAAAAACAACAAGAGGATGGTCCGAGAACCGGACCAACCTCTACCGTTGAAACCTATAAACCTAAAACCAAATAGTAGATGCAGGTGCATACAAAAACGTTGCATGCACCTGCGCTATTTTTTTTTGTAATACCGTTAATTGTTTAATGGCACGTATATCCAGAAAAACAAAGGCATATAGGAAGGGATGCCGCCTCCCAGGTAAACGCCAGAAGCGGAGGACTGCTTGCCTTCGAGCTTATACCCGTAGTCTGAATGGAAAAAACAAACGGCAACTTCTCCATATTTCATGTCCTGCATGCATTTGCTGAATCCTTTGACCACAGATCCCTCCTCCTGGTTTGTGTCTTCCTCCTGGTCCTTGGCTGGAATAGACACCTGAAGGGCTGAATAATCTTTACCTGAGTTGTAAATCCTATATTTTTGTGCCGTATCGGCCACGTTGGTGTCAAACACATGGCCATTCAGAAATTTGCCTATATACCATGCTTTTGCAGTGGTTGAAGCCTGCACCGAATCTCCCGTACCCGGGATCAGTGTCACTTTGTAAAACCCTCTTTCCAGGGAATCCACCCCGGGATAAAACCTGTCCCGGAAAGACTCCAGGGTGTCTATCTGGTACTTGTCAATATCGCTGACCACCCTGACCAATTCCAGATCATATACCATGGCTGTGGAATTTTCTGAACTTCCCCCTTCCTGATAAGCCGACAACCAATAGGGAAGCCATATCCGGCGCAACTCTCCTTCCCGCATGTCTAGCAGCATTTCTTCTAGCCCCATCATGATTGAATAGTTCCCCATGTACCATAAAAGGGGAATGTAGGCGTTGGCCTGACTATAAGCCCCCAACTGCCTTGCAACATATTCATCTGTGCTGGCCTGGATGTTATATTTGAGATCAAGAACAGTTTCCCTTACAAAAACAGTGGATGAGTCCGTAGTCGGCATCCCTGAACCTTTGCGCACTACGGTGAAGTAAAGACCTGATTCTGTTTTTTGCAATGTATCGTGATGGATGACCTTGACATGTGCGGCCAGCATTTTTTCATGTGCCTGGCGTGTAGACTCTGTTTGTTCCCGGGCGCAGGAAGACAGTAAAACCGGTATGGTTGCCAAAACTGCCGCTGTCAGGTAAATCAATTTTTTCATTCCTGCAAAGATATCTGTTTTTTTACAATCCGTTCTATCCAGATCTCAAACAACAGGGGCGACATAAGGGGCACCTGGCCTACTGTTGTGTTGCCATATCCGTATTCGGCATTGAAAATCAAATAGGTATGTTCGCCGGCAGACATACCCATAAATCCGTAATCCAGTCCTTTCAGAAATTTCCCCTGGCCAGTTACCCCGGACCTTACCACTGCCTGGTCTGCAGAAAGTGTCCTGTTATAAACTGCCGCCACACTGTCTGAGTTGGTATGAAACAACTCACCCTTTCCCCTGGAAAAAACATGTCCCGCATAGTAAAAATAAACGGTATCCCCCGTTGTCAGTGTATCGGCCGGGGTAACAGGCTTTCCGGGCTCCAGAACGGCCCTTACCACCCCTTTCTGGTAATAAACGGTGTCTTTGATAAGGGTCTGGACAAACTGGTCAATTTCTTCTTCCTGCTTTATGAGCATCAATTTGCGGTCTTCCTTTGTACAGGAAGCAACCGCAAGGAGCAATCCGGCAAGCAAGACCAAATATGTTCTCATTCCTGATCTGCAGTTATGCAATTATTGTGCCCAGGGCTTCTTTCAGCAAATTCTCGATCTTCTCGGGAGCATCTTCCATTTTACCCGCCGAAGCATTGTAATGGCCTCCTCCGTTGAAGAATTGCTTTGCTATTCCGTTAACGGCAATCGCTCCTTTTGACCGGAGCGATACTTTTATGTAATCCTCCCTCTGAAGGAAAAAGGCCGAGACGTTGATCCCCTTGATGGCAAGAGGAAAATTGACAAAACTTTCGGTATCCCCGTTGTGGTAATCAAACGCTTCCAGAACATCCCTTGTAAGTACAATATACGCTGCGCCAAACTCGGGAAGAACCCTGATGTTTCGGAGGGCATATCCCATCAGGTGCATCCGGTTGAGGGTGAAATTCTGGTATACCTGGCTGAATATGATTTCTGAATCGGCGCCCCACCGGTGCAGGAGCGATGCTGCTTGGAATGTTTCCGGATATACGCTGTTTGCAAACTGATTGGTGTCCGTGATTATGCCTGTCAGAAAAGCGGTAGCCTGCTCTTTTGAAAAGACTACTTGTGGTCTCCAGGCGTTGAGTAACCGGAATATCAATTCGCAGGTAGAGCTGACCTGAGGCGTTGAAAAGACCAGGTCAAAATCCTCCAGTGCAGGGTCTATATGATGGTCCATCAGCACCTTGAAAGCCCGGCTTTCCAATAAAACACGGCTCAGTTCTTCCATCCGTGACAATCCGCTCACATCCACTGCCACCACTATATCCGCCTCTTCTACAGCTCTGATGACCTCTTCTTTCTGGTGTGAAAACACCAAAATATCCTTCCCCTTATCTAAAAAGTCCAAATAACCGGGATAAGGACTGGGGCAAATGCAGGTCACCCCGTAGCCTTGTTGCCTTAGGAACAATCCCAATCCTGTAAGGGCTCCCACTGCATCGCCATCCGGATTGATATGTGTAGCCAGCACGATCCGGGCGGATCGGGTGATGGCTTGATCCCAGCAGGTAATCAGGTTTTTTGGAAACAGGGCTTTCATAAAAAGATATTGCTGCAAATATAATTGATTTATTGCAGAGGTTATTTTTTTTCCTAATTTTGCAAGACTTCTGATAGATTTTTTAATAATTCAATAATGAAGAAAATATTAACCATTGTTATTCTGCCCTTGATTATCATTGCTTTGGGCTACGCCATTGTCAGGAGCCTGACCGCTCCCATAAATTTCGAAAAACAACGTAATTTCCGTCAATTACTGGCTATAGAGCGGTTGAAAGACATCCGCACCCTACAGTCCACTTACAAAACAGAGTTCGGAAAGTACGCTGGCAGTTTTGATACTCTGGAAAATTTTTACAAAAACGGTTTCATAACAATTGTTCGCCAGGTAGGTTCATTGGACGACTCGTTAGCTGTAGCACAGGGGCGTGTATTTCGTGACAGTATGGAAATGGCTGTGAAGGATACCCTACTCAAATACCAGGGTTTCAACATTGACTCCCTTCGCTGGGTTCCGCTGGTAGGAGAGGAATTTGAAATCAGGGCTGTGGTAAAAAAAGTATCGGGCGTGGACGTTCCTCTTTTTGAGGCATGTACACCTTATGACGTTCTCCTGAGGGGCATGAACCGCCAGCTGATAGTCAACCTGAATGAAGAGCGCAACATATCCAACCGTTATCCTGGTGTTAAGGTGGGTAGCATAGACCAACCAAACAACAACGCTGGTAACTGGGAATAACAACATGTCTGCGATTAGCAAAATACCGCAGGCAAATCACAGATTGTCCATTCATATTGGGGTGAATGGACTTTCTTTTGTTATCCAGGACACCCATACACAGGAATGCCTTATATGGCAAAATCATATGTATTCCTTTCCCGGAAACGATTATAACGAGTGGGCAAAAGAAGTGGGAAACGTGTTCCGACAGGAAGCTATTCTCCAGAAGCGTTTCAACCATTGCGATGTCATGATTGACACGCACAAATATACCCTCATTCCCATCTCTATCTTTGAAGCCGAACAGGCTGTTGAAGTACTCCGTCAGCTATTTGAGGTAGCCTACCTGGACGAAGTCAACTATTCTGAACTGGCATCCCAGGAAGCCACCTGCATTTATGCCCTCCCCGCTCCGGTCAACGCCATGGTGTTCAAATACCAGCACAAGGCCAGGTTTTATGCCTCGGTCATGCCACTGCTCCATTTGATTATGGAGCGGAAAGAATACTCAAGGGCTTTGATGCACTATTCCCATACACACGTAGACCTGATATTGATGCAGGGGGAGCGTCTGCTGCTATGCAATTCCTATGCAATAGACCGTTTCAGCACAGCCCTGTATTTTCTTTTATTTGCCCTTAAACAATGGCAGCTCAATCCCGGAAGCCTGAACCTTTACATAAGCGGTCCTTTCAAACCGACGCACACCAAGCAGTTGTGCAACTATTTTCCCTCGGTGACGGTTGCTACCTCCCCGACAGGCCTCTTCCCGTCAGAAGCCTTGAGCCTTCAGTATGGACCTCATTTTTTCCCGGTATGCGAATCATCAGTGGAAGTCTGAAGGGGCGTATAATCCTGCCGCCAAAAACCTTCAAAGCACGCCCCACTACCGATTTTGCCAAGGAAGGCCTTTTCAATGTGCTGGAGCATTCCCTGAATTTCAACACCACAACCGTACTGGATTTGTTTGCCGGAAGCGGAGGCATTTCTCTGGAATTCGCTTCCAGGGGTTGTCTTGCTGTTACCTGTGTCGAAATGAATTCACTGCATGCCGCCTTCATCAAAGAAACCGTGGCAGCCCTGGGTCTTGCTTCCAGCATACAGGTGGTACGCAACAATGTGTTTGATTTCCTGAAAATCTGCACCCGCAAATACAGCCTGGTATTTGCCGATCCCCCCTTCGACCTGCCAGGCCTGGATAATCTGCCGGAAAAGATACTTAATGCCGGCATCCTGCAAGAAAATGGAATGCTTGTGTTAGAACATCCTGCTACATTTTCCTTTTCCGGATCAGAGCATTTTGTGAAAGAAAAGAAATACGGAAACGTGCATTTCAGTTTTTTTGCAGTTTCAAAAACATTGCCTACATTTGCCCTCCCAAACAATCAAGGTCCGGTAGTTCAGCCTGGTTAGAATACGTGCCTGTCACGCACGGGGTCGCGGGTTCGAGTCCCGTCCGGACCGCTTAAAAGAAAGCCAATTAATTAATTTTCAATTAGTTGGCTTTTTTCTTTTTTTGGTTTTTGTCATTATTTTGCAGAAGGTCGGGTTTTCTGTATCAGTGAGAATCCTTATACACAAATTTCAGGTCACTACAACCATAAGGTCAGGGAGCTTTTCTAAAAGCCGAGGCCCTGCTTTTTGCTCCGGCGGGTCACTACCACCACAAGATAAGGGAAGCCTCGGCGAAAAAAAAAGCTTCCCTTATCTTGTGATGGCAGTAACCTGAAATTTGTACATTATATTTGTATTTATGGTGCTCTAGTATTTGTACGAATGAAAAAAACAGCTGCAAAAGAAAATCACATCCCTACTGTACAGGAAGGGACCGTAAAGGTTCCCGGAGGTAAAATCTGGTACAGCGTAGTGGGAGCAGGGAAGAAAGGCGTGCCACTACTGACGGTTCACGGAGGCCCCGGAGCCCCGCATGAGTACCTGAATCCTTTAAAGGCCCTGGCAGAGGAAAGACCGGTTGTGTTTTATGACCAGCTGGGTTGCGGCCGTTCAGACAGGCCGTCGGATCCGGCATTATGGACAGTAGAACATTTCGTGGAAGAACTTTATATGCTTCGGAAAGCCCTCAATATGAACCAGGTGCACATCCTGGGGCAGTCCTGGGGCAGCATGCTTGCCGTGGAATACATGCTACGCAAAAAGCCTGCCGGGGTCAGATCCCTCATTTTATCGGGTCCCTACCTGAGCAGTCCGCTGTGGACAAGGGATCAGCGCTGCTGGATAGATCAGTTGCCGGCGGACATCAGGCAGACCATCCTGGAATGCGAAGATAAAAAGGACTATAAGAATCCAGCCTACCAGGATGCCGTCATGGAATTCTACAAACGTCATCTTTGCCGGATGAATCCCTGGCCCGAAGATCTTCTGCAATCTATGGAGGGTATGGGAATGGATGTATATGAATATATGTGGGGCCCGAGTGAGTTCACCATGACCGGAACACTTCGTCAGGCCGATCTGACACCCCGTCTGTCCCGCCTTTCCCTGCCTGTTTTATTAACCTGCGGCGAGTTTGACGAAGCCCGCCCCCAGACCGTGGCCTTATTTCAGAACCTGATCCCCGGCGCCCTGATGCAAGTCTTTGATGGGGGATCACATTCCCATATGCTAGAACAGCCGGAAAAGGTGTGTCGCATTATTGGTTCTTTCATGAGTTCTGCAGACAATTAGCAAAAACAGCGAGACCGCAGGTTCTGCCACAGCAAAGAACCGGGAGCCTCGGAGTACAGATGGAAGGAGTGCCAGGCACTATAATATGCGCAGCCGGGCAAATTTCAGGAGCAGGGTTTTTGCCCCGCCGAATTCAAACTCAATGACAGCGCGGGTGTTGGGCATTTCGCCTTCCATGGATAGGATGCGGCCCCGGCCAAAACGGTCATGTTCAATATCCATTCCCACGGTAAGCGAAGAGGCATCGGCCGGCTGAAAGTCCTCCCTGCCGGAATTATCACCGGGAGCACTGATTCCCTCCCTGCCGGAAGCACCTCCAGCCGCCTTGAAGCTTTCGCGACCCATAGCTCCAGCTGCCTTGAATCCTTGTCCGCCGGGGCGGTCTGAAGGTATTCCCGGATGGTTTTTGCCAATGGGACCAGCGCTTTTACTCCCGGTTTGCTGCGCCCGGTATGAGTCACGCTTTCCGGCCCAGGTGTTTCCGCCTTCAGAGCCGAATCGTCCGTCATTGGACCAGCTGCTTCGGCCACGGGACCACGAGTTTCTGCCATCCTGTCCTTCGGCTCCGGCCCCAAATGCATCGGGGACGGGCTGGTTAAGGAAATTGGGATCGATCTCGCGCAGGAAACGGCTGGGCGGGTTGGATTCCATGCTTCCCCAGTGCATACGGGTACGGGAAAAGGAGAGGGTGAGCGATTTCTTGGCCCTTGTCATAGCCACGTAAAACAACCTCCGCTCTTCTTCCAGTTCGGCCTGAGTATTGCTAGACAACAGGGAGGGAAACAATTTTTCTTCCATACCCACCACGTAGATATGCGAAAATTCAAGACCTTTGGCCGAATGGACGGTCATCAGGCTCACACGTTCGTTTTCGGGCTGCTCCTGTTCGTCCATCTGGGTGAGCAAAGTCACGTTGTTCAGAAATCTTTCCAGAGAAGGAGCGATTTCCCCGTTGTCCGGCACGGTTACTTCAGTTTCTAGTTCCACGCCTTCTGCTGCCACCCCGCAATAGACCTGGATGCTGTTGAGCAGTTCTTCCACGTTATCCAGTTTGGACATGCCTTCTATGGATTTGTCCTCCTTAAGCATGTGAAGGTAACCCGATAGTCTGGCCACTTCCATGGCCACCTGGTAGGCATTGGCTCCTTCGTCCTGCATGCTGCGCACTGTTTCAATAAGTTCTGCAAAGGCTTTTAGGCGTCCCGCAATATTTCCCCTCAGCCCGGCTGCCTCGAGATCGCCCTGCTGAATATACCCGAACGAGGACAGGCCGGCAAATAAGGCGGCTGTCCCCAGTTTCTGTAACGAAACATCCCCGATGCCGCGGGAAGGTATAGCCACAGCCCGGCGAAAAGCTTCTTCGTCGTTGGGGTTGACCACCAGGCGCATGTATGCCATCAGGTCTTTCACCTCGGCCCTTTCGTAAAAGGAAAAGCCCCCGTAGACCTTATAAGGTATGTTCCTTTTACGGAGCGCCTCTTCAAGGAGCCTGGACTGCGCATTGGTGCGGTATAGGATGGCGAATTCCCCGTAACCGGCACGGGAGGTGTACACCTTGTTCAAAATGGATGAGACAACCTGGAAGGCTTCTTCAGCATCGGTATAGGCACCCAGCAAATCTATCTTTTCACCGGGCTCGGACCGGGCAAAGCATTCTTTGCGCATCCGGCGGGAGTTGTGTTTGATCAGGCTGTTGGCCGCATTGACTACGTTCTGGGTGGAGCGGTAATTCTGTTCCAGCCTGTATTCTTTGGCCTCGGGAAAGTCGTTGGTAAAATTCAGGATATTCTCTATCCTGGCCCCGCGGAAAGCATAAATACTCTGGGCATCATCCCCCACTACTGCTATGTTGCGGTGTTCCTGGGCAAGGCTTTTAATGATCAGGTACTGTGCCAGGTTGGTGTCCTGGTACTCATCTACCAGGATATAGCGAAAACGGTCCCGGTAGAGGGACAGTATCTGAGAATTCTGCTGAAAAAGAATGTTGGTATAAAGCAACAGATCATCAAAATCCATAGCCCCGGCAAGCCGGCACTTTTTGGCGTACAATGCATAAATATCGGCTATGCGGGGTTTGCGGGACGCTTCATCGGCCTGCATGGCCTGGTCGTCTGCCGCATAGGCAGACGCAGTCCTTAGGTTGTTCTTGGCCCTGGATATGCGTGATATCACCTCTGCGGGAGAATAGGCCTTTTCATCCAGTTTTAGCTCTTTGATGCAGCTTCTGATGGCCGATTTGCTGTCAGACTTGTCGTATATGGTAAAATTCTGCGGGAAATTCAGCAACTGTGCTTCTGTACGTAAAATGCGCGCAAATACCGAATGGAAAGTACCCATCCACAGGTACCGTACTTTTTCAGGCCCCACCAGAGAAGACACCCGTTCTTTCATCTCTTTGGCCGCCTTATTGGTGAATGTCAGGGCAAGCAGCGCAGAAGCGGGAATACCCTTTTCCAGCATATTGGCAATCCGGCATGTTAGCACTTTTGTTTTACCGCTTCCGGCACCTGCAATGATTAACGATGGACCTGTTATATCTTCAACTGCCTGTCTCTGAGCCTCATTCAAATCCTTCAAATAGTTTTCCTTCATATGGGCAAATATAGAGAAAATTGATGATGAAAGTTTTATCTTTGTATTTGCTAAGAAAAGTATATGTCCGCTAGTTATAAGTTGCGCCGGGGGTTGGATATACCACTAAAAGGCTGTGCCCACCTGATGACCGCTCCTTTGGCATCCTCACCGCTGTACACTTTGAAACCATGCGATTTCAAAAATACCACTCCAAAACTTCTGGTCCGGGAAGGAGATATTGTCCGTGCCGGATCTCCTGTATACTGCGACAAGGAACATCCGGGAATTTTATTCACCGCACCGGTCAGCGGCACCATCCAAAGGATCGTTCGCGGTGAAAAAAGAAAAATCACAGGCATTCAGATCCTTGCCGATGAGGAGCAAATGCAGGAGCAGTTTCCGGTAGCCGATCCAGAGCAACTTACCCCCGAAAGGATCCGGGAACTTTTGCTGCAAAGCGGCTGCTGGCCGCTCATCACCCGCAGGCCGTACGGAATTCCCGCACACCCTGGAGAAACGCCAAAAGCCATATATATCAGCTGTTTTGACTCGGCCCCGCTTGCGCCTCAGTATGATTATGCTTTTGCCGATTCTTATGAATCCCTCCGGATGGGTATACAAGTCCTTGAACGCCTTTGCCCGGGGAAGGTTCACCTGGGGCTTTGGGAGATGACATCGCCCCACAGCGTTTTCCGTCGGCTCCCGGGCATAACGCATACTTTTTCAGGACCGCATCCGGCCGGGAACCCCGGGGTACAGGTGCACCACGCATGTCCTGTGGGAAAAGGCCAGGTGGTCTGGACCCTCTCCCCGATGGGCCTGTCAATCATTGGGAAACTCTTTCTTTACGGTATTTACGATACCACCCGGATGGTAGCCGTTACCGGTTCGGCCCTGGCCAGAACCGGTTACATCAGTTGCCAGGCGGGCATCCAGATTAGCGCACTTACCCCGTTCCCCCTAAAAGACGGCATCAGGGCACGCATCATCAGCGGCAACCCGCTTACCGGTGACAATGTTGGTCCGGACGGCTTTCTGGGATTTCACCACCAGCAGGTCACCTACCTGCCGGAAGGCGGATCCAGGGAACTGCTGGGCTGGGCCAGACCGTTGCGTCTGAACAAGTTCAGCGCTGCACGGACCTATATATCCTACCTGGCCCCCCTGTTGGGTAAAACCGGACGCTTTAACCTGGATACCAACACAAATGGGGGCCTCAGGGCCTTTGTCCTGACACGGGATTACCAGAAAGTCCTGCCCATGGATATCTTTGTCTCACACCTGATCAAAGCCATTCTGGCAGAAGATATAGACAAGATGGAACAATTGGGAATCTATGAAGTGCTGCCGGAAGACCTGGCCCTGTGCGAATTTGTCTGCCCGTCCAAAATCGAGATCCAGGACATTCTTCAGAAGGGCATAGATCTGATGATAAAGGAAATGCAATGAAGTGGATTGAAAAGATCATTGAAAAGATAAAGCCCTCCTTCAGCAAAGGCGGCCGGCTGGCTTTCCTGCATTCGACTTTCGATGCCTTTGAAACATTCCTGATGGTTCCCGGAACCGTTACCGGGAAAGGATCCCACATAAGGGACTGCAACGACCTGAAGCGCGTTATGATTGTTGTGGTGATAGCCCTGGTTCCCTGCCTGCTTTTTGGGATGTACAACTCGGGGCTGCAACATTACCTGACCACGGGCCCGCGGGCTGACCTTCCCGGCTTTTTCTCCGTTTTCTGGTATGGTTTTCTGAAAGTCCTGCCCCTGGTAATCGTTTCTTATGTGGTGGGACTGGGCATAGAATTCACCATAGCACAGGTGCGGGGCCACCAGGTCAATGAAGGGTACCTGGTCACCGGGATGCTCATTCCCCTGATAGTCCCGGTAACCATTCCGTTGTGGATGCTGACCCTGGCCGTGGCTTTTGCCGTGCTTATTGGAAAAGAGATTTTTGGAGGAACGGGAATGAACATCTGGAATCCCGCTCTTCTGGCGCGCGCTTTCCTGTTTTTCTCCTATCCCGCTTACATGACAGGAGACAAAGTCTGGGTTGACGGCACCAGCGGGGCCACACCACTGGCCGCCCTGGCAGAAGGGACCCCCCTGCAGGAACTGCCTTCCTGGATGGATATGTTCCTGGGCTTTATTCCCGGTTCTGTAGGGGAAACCTCCCTGGTGTGCATCCTGCTGGGGGCAGCCATCCTGCTTTACACCGGGGTGGCCAGCTGGAAAATCATGATTTCCTGTGTGGCCGGAGCCGCTCTAATAGCCCTCACAGGGGACATCCCTGTACATTACCATCTGGTGATGGGAGGCTTTGCCTTTGGGTGCGTCTTTATGGCCACCGATCCCGTTACCAGCCCCCAGACCGAGACCGGGAAATGGATCTACGGATTTCTGACCGGGGCACTAACCATTACCATCCGGCTCTTTAATCCAGGATACCCCGAGGGAATGATGCTCGCCATACTGCTTATGAACACCTTTTCTCCGCTGATAGACCATACCGTGGTTTCAGTCAATGTAAAGCGCAGAATCAAGAGAATTGCAAGCCATGGTTAATAAAAAAAGAAACGGGAACGTATACACCATCATGTATGCCGCACTAATGGTTACCCTGGTGGCCGCCCTGCTGGCTCTGGCCTCGCAGGGACTCAAACCCAGGCAATTGGCCAATATCATGGCAGAAACACAGCTAACCATTCTCCGGTCTGTCCACCTGGAAGATCAGCCCTATGAAAAATACATCACCGACACCGTGGCCGGACCGCAGCAGTTGCCCCTTTTTATCTGTACACTGGACGACGGCACCCGCAAATACATCATCCCCCTGGAAGGGAAAGGCCTCTGGGGCCCCTTGCGGGGATACCTGGCCCTGAACGATGATTTCAGAACCATTTACGGTGCCGTATTCGACCATGATTCCGAGACACCCGGACTGGGAGCCGAAATTACCACATCCTTCTTCAGCGATCCGTTCCGGGGCAAATCCCTTTACAGCGGGGATCAGTTTGTGTCGATATCGGTGCTTAAGCAGGGACGGTCCCATAACAATCCCAATGCGGTGGACGGCATTTCTGGCGGAACACTCACCAGCCGGGGTGTTGAAAACATGATACGGGAATCCCTGAAACCCTACATTCCTTTTTTGAGACATTATGAATAGACGCATATTCCTGGACCCGCTTTTCAAAAACAATCCCATACCGGTACTGGCTCTGGGGATCTGTTCCGCACTGGCTGTGACCGTTAAGCTGGAACCTGCAATGGTCATGGCCCTTTCAGTTACCCTGGTAACCGGGTTCTCATCAATGATCCTTTCCCTGCTTCGCAATACCATTCCCAACCGCATCCGGATCATTGTACAACTGGTGGTGGTGGCCGCACTGGTCATTCTGGTTGATCAGATCCTGAAGGCCTTTGCCTGGCAGATCAGCAAACAATTATCTGTATTCGTGGGACTGATTATCACCAACTGCATTATAATGGGCCGGATAGAAGCTTTTGCACTTATTAACAAGCCATTTCCCTCATTCGTGGACGGATTGGCCAACGGTCTGGGTTACGGTATCATCCTAATTGCCGTATCCATTGTCCGGGAACTCCTGGGATCCGGCACTTTAATGGGTTATCACCTAATCCCACAACAGTGGTATGTTGCAAACGGGGGATTTTACGAAAATAACGGCCTCTTTATCCTGCCCCCCATGGCCCTGATCGTGCTGGGGCTGATTGTCTGGGTTTTTAACGCCAAAAACGCCAGGAGAACATAAGGTATGGAACAACTAGCCAATATATTTGTAAAAAGCATCTTTGTCGAGAACATGATCTTTGCCTATTTCCTGGGCATGTGTTCATACCTGGCTGTGTCCAAAACCGTGAAAACCGCTTCGGGACTGGGACTGGCCGTGATCTTTGTGCTACTCATCACCCTCCCGGTTAATTATCTGCTGGACCGTTACGTGCTCTCCCCGGGAGCCCTGGCCTGGATCAACCCCCAATGGGCAGAGGTGGACCTTGGTTTTTTGAGTTTTATCCTCTTCATAGCCGTGATAGCAGCCATGGTACAGCTGGTAGAAATGATAGTCGAAAAATTTGCCCCCGCCCTGTACAACAACCTGGGAATATTCCTCCCGCTGATAGCCGTGAACTGTGCCATTCTGGGAGCGTCACTGTTCATGCAGGAAAGGGAATACGGCAACATCCTGGAAGTCTTTTCCTATGCCCTGGGGTCAGGGATCGGGTGGTACCTGGCCATTGTCTGCATTGCTGCTATACGGGAAAAACTGAGTTATTCCAACATTCCGGCACCCATGCGTGGCCTGGGCATCGCTTTCATCATAACCGGGCTTATGGGTATTGCCTTTATGAGTTTTATGGGATTACAAATTTAAATACAGCCAATGACCATTCTCCAATTTCTGCTGCTGACCTTTGCCGTCATACTGACCGTAACCCTGGTCCTGGTAGCCGTGTTGATTTATGCAAAAGCCAGGCTGATACCCGGGGGTAAAGTGAACATTAAGGTCAACGATGAAAAAATGATGGAGGTTGAACCGGGGAACAACCTGCTGACTACCCTGGCGCAAAACAAAATCTACCTGCCCTCGGCCTGTGGCGGCAGCGGAACCTGCGGGCTCTGTAAATGCCGTGTTATAACGGGAGGCGGATCCATTCTGTCCACAGAAACGGGCTTTTTTACCCGGCGCGAACAACAAAGCCAGTGGCGGCTGGGATGTCAGGTCAAGGTTCGGGAAAACATGGAAATACGCATCCCCGCTCAGGTGCTGGGTGTAAAAAAATGGGAATGCGAGGTAATCAGCAACCGCAACGTGGCCTCTTTCATCAAAGAGTTTGTGATTCAGCTTCCCCCGGGCGAAAACCTGGATTTCCGCTCAGGAGGATATGTGCAGATTGATGTTCCCCCGGTTACTGTGGTTTTTTCCAAAGACATCCTTATAGATGAACCATTCCGGGAAGACTGGGGTTCATTGCGTATCGGGGAACTGAAAATGGTAAATAAAGAATATACTTTCAGGGCTTATTCCATGGCCAACCACCCGGCAGAAGGGAACCGCATCATGCTGAACATCCGCATTGCCACCCCACCCTGGGACCGCTCCAGGGGAACTTTTATGAGGGTTAATCCGGGTATTTGCTCTTCTTATATTTTTTCCAGGAAGCCCGGTGATAAAGTAATGATATCAGGGCCCTTCGGGGAATTCTTCCTCAAAGAAACACAAGTTGAAAAAATATTCATAGGCGGTGGGGCCGGCATGGCCCCCATGCGATCCCATATATTTCACTTATTCAAAACCCTCAGGACAACAGAGAGGGTCTCGTTCTGGTACGGGGCCCGTTCCAGGAGGGAGATCTTCTACGAAGATGAGTTCCTCCGGATAGAAAAAGAATTCCCCAATTTCTCATTCCACATAGCCCTTTCCGAACCAAAACCACAAGACAACTGGACCGGCCATACGGGCTTTATCCACAATGTATTATACGATCAATACCTGAAAGACCATCCCGAGCCGGAAGAAGCAGAATATTACATCTGCGGGCCTCCCTTGATGACATCGGCCGTGACCGGTATGCTCGACAACCTGGGCGTTCCTGCGGATCATATTCTGTTTGATGACTTTGGCGGATGAACAGTTTTTTAATTACCTTTGTTCACTAACAATCTCTGTAAAGAAAAAAACAGTATATGGAAGTAATAATCAGCAACGATCCCGTTCCCGTAATCTCTGTTAACGGGAGAATGGATACAGGAAATACCGCCATCTTTGAAGAAGCCATCGTCCCCATACTAAAAAGCAACACCAGGGAGCTGATCATAGACGGAACCGGTCTGGAATACATAAGCAGCTCAGGTCTGCGTCAGTTCCTGGTACTACAGAAAAACATAAAAGAAAAAGGCGGAACCCTGACGGTTAAGAATCTAAGGGCAGAGATCAGGGACATCTTCGATCTTACCGGCTTCACCAACATTTTTACCATCGTTTAGCAACCGTTTTCCAACCAGGATCTTTATAGATAAATAGGACGAATCCAGACGCTCCTCCAGGTCTTTTCGGGAAACCCATTCCGCTTTTTCAATTCCTTCTTCTGTCTGTGGAAGTAAGGTTGTTCCGGAACTGGCAGTCATTGGGAACCAGGCTGTCATCTTGAGTACATTGTTTCCTTTATAATGATAACAGTGAAATGTTGTGGTCAATTGGTTTCCCAGGAGTTTAAGGCCAACGGCCCCGGTTTCTTCTGCCACTTCCCTGAGTGCTGTATCGCTAAGTTTCTCACCCTTTTCCTGCTTTCCCTTGGGTAAATCCCATTTACCGTAACGGTAGATCATCAGTAAATCATCTTCTCCATTAGTGACAAGACCCCCTGCGGCCGTCATAGTGGTGAAAGTTTTACATATCTGAATAAAGGAAGTACGGGGGTTATGAACCGGCACGACTACGTGCCTGAGGTTTGTATTGCACTGGAAACTGCCTATCAATTCTTCCCAGGAGGGGTGGTTTTCCGGAGATTCTACGGTAACCCAGGGAAGCAGACAAACCGGGCTGTCCGGACGGCATAACTGAAGTCGTCTATTATTGAAGAAAATACTGTACATTTGTACAAAGATATGTGATTATTATGGAATCTGTTGAAAAAAAAGTTGCACAACTGCTGCTGGAAATAGAAGCAGTGCAACTCAACATCGAAAGACCTTTTGAGTGGGCTTCCGGCTGGTTATCTCCCATATATTGTGATAACAGAAAAGTCTTGTCGGTTCCCATGGTAAGGGACTACATATGTGATGCCCTTTGCCGGTCCATTAATCAAAACTACCCCTCTGCAGATGTTATTGCAGGGGTGGCAACCGGAGCCATTGCCATGGGCGCCTTGATAGCCGACCGGCTTAAAAAGCCCTTCATATATGTCCGGCCCCGCAGGAAAGACCACGGAACCGGCGCCCGCATAGAAGGTACCCTGATGCCGGGATCCGGCGTGGTGGTGGTGGAAGACCTGATTTCTACCGGTCACTCTGCGATTTCTGCAGCCGATTGCCTGAAGATAGCATGCGCCAATGTGCTGGGCGTGGTAGCCACTTTTTCATATAACTTTGATGTGGCCCGCAGGGCATTTGAAAAAAGCAACTGTGAACTGTATACGCTTACCAATTACAACACACTCATACAGGAAGCAGCAGAGAAAAACTACGTAAGCAAAGAACAACTCGAAACACTGAATATCTGGCGTCTGACGCCAAATACCTGGGGAAGGTAATTATGGGAAATACACACATAGAAGGAGACTCCTGTTATGTAAACAAAACGGCAGGGGTGGTTTATGACCTTTTTTCCGATTTTTCAAGATTTACGGACCGACTGCCCGAAGATAAAAAGGACAAGGTGATTTTAACAAAAGATACCATCCTGGCCCAGGCACAGGGTATGCAGATGGGAGTCAAAGTCTCAAAAAGAGAAGAGCCTTCCCTGATTGTGATGGAACAGTACGGCAACGTTCCTTTTGCATTCAACCTGAACCTTCACATCCGGCCCCGGGAAGAAGGCTGTGAACTGCAACTGGTCCTGGACGCCGAACTCAATATGATGCTCAAAATGATGCTGGGTGGGAAAATCAAAGATTTTGTCAATCAATTTACAACACAGTTGGCCGAAGGACTGAACCGGTAACCTCCGGAGGAGGGCAGAAGCTCATGACGGACTTCAGAAATATGATGGAGGCAGCCTTGTTGCCCGGTGATGTGCCCCCCCTGCTGGCTTCCCTGGAAAGCAAACCGCCTGTGAGTATCCGCCAACATGCAAGGAAAGTAACGGGGGAACTTTTTCCCGGTTCTGATCTTGTGCCCTGGTGCCCCACTGGAAGGTACCTTGAAGAACGGCCAGTGTTCACGCTGGACCCGCTTTTTCACGCCGGGGCCTATTACGTCCAGGAAGCCTCGGGCATGTCTCTCTGGCAACTGGCGCCCTACCTGAGCGCCATAACCTCTCCCCGTGTTCTGGATGCCTGCGCAGCGCCCGGTGGCAAGAGCACCCTGCTGCTTGATATCCTCCCGCAGAACGGCCTTCTGGTAAGCAATGAAGTCATCCGCACCCGGGTTCCCGTACTGGCCCAAAACCTGGCCAGGTGGGGATATGGAAACGTTGTGGTCACACAAAATAATCCTGCAGACCTAGGCAGGTTGACAGGGTATTTTGATGTCGTGGTGGCCGATGTCCCCTGTTCCGGTGAAGGTTTGTTTCGCAAAGATCCCGAATCCAGAAAAATCTGGTCGCCCGCCCTGGTAGCTTTGTGTGTTTCCAGGCAAAGGCGCATCCTGAGCGATCTGTGGCCCTGCCTGCGACAGGGAGGCCTGCTGGTATACAGTACCTGCACCTTCAACCGCATGGAAGATGAGGAGCAGGTTGACTGGATCAGAGATCATCTGGGGGCCCGCCTGCTGCTCGGCCCACAAAAATACCTACCCCACCAAATCAAAGGCGAAGGATTTTTCATGGCACTGCTGGAAAAGACCCCACCGACCGATACGGAGTCAAAGAAATCCCTACCTCCCCAAAGAGGGAAAAAAGGCGGAAGCCTGTCACGTGTACCCGACGGCGCACCGCGACACCTGGAAGGCCCCTATTCCTGGTCTATGAAAGGGCCGTTTCTAAAAGCTTTCCCGCAGGAATTGATCCCTCAGATGCAGTCTCTGGAATCCCTGCTCAATGTGTTTCATTCGGGGATTGCCGTTGCCACAAAAAAGGGGGACGACTGGGTACCCTGGGCGGATCTGGCCCTGGCGAAGGATTTTAATAAAGACGCCTACCCGGTATTCAGGGCAACCCGGTCGCAGGCCGTGGCTTTTCTCAGGCGGGATCCCCTGGTCTTTCCCAGTGGAACAGAAAAAGGATATCTGCTGCTGACCTACAATGACATGCCCCTGGGTTTTGTAAAGAACCTGGGTCTGCGGTCAAACAACCTGCATCCTGTCTCCCGCAGGATATTCCTATCACTCAAACAATCCGATCATTAAAAAACAATCATAAGTCATGAAAATTCTTACACCGGAGCAATACAAGGTCAAAGGCAGACGTTTTCATAAAATGGAAAAAATGTTTTCAAAGGCCCGGTATGCCTCAATGAAAAAAAAGAACGCAGCGATGCGTAAGGAAGTTTTTATGGAAACAGAATACGGGCGCACACGGACCGTATGGTACGGATTTGAATACCCGAGCTCCAGTCCGCTGCTCATAGACCTGCACGGAGGCGGGTTTATCCTGGGAAGCCCCGAAATGGATGAAAAAATGAATATTGAATGGAGCCGTATCCTGGGATGCAGGATCATCAGCATTGATTATCCAAAAGCACCTGACCAGCCGTTTCCTGCAGCTGTAAACCAGGTTTATGCACTGGTGGAATACCTGTACGATCATGCCAAAGTATACGGCATAGATCCGGCAAAGATAGCCCTTGCAGGCCACAGTGCCGGAGCCAATCTGGCCACCGTTACCTGTATCAAGGCCAGGAAAGAAGGGAAAATCCAGCCGGTATGCCAGGTTTTGAATTGTCCCCCGCTGGATCTGGCAACAACGGCCCTGGAAAAACCATACCCCAAGGGCAGTATACCGCCAAGACTCGCCTATATGTTTGACAGCTGTTACCTTGGCGGCCATAATGGACACGATCCGTATATTTCACCCGTATATGCAAGCGATCAGGATCTGAAAGGCCTGCCTCCTGCATTGATCATTGTCGCCGGAAGGGATTCTCTGCATAACGAAGGGGTCAGTTATTACAACCGGCTGAGCGAAAATGGCGTAGATACTCAATTGCTGGATTATCCCACCGGGCTGCATTGTTTTATGTTAAAAAAATCCGTCATAACGACGGATGCATTTGAAAAAGTGACACGATTCCTGCAACAACACCTGCAGGGAACCTCAGCGTGAGAAGTCAGGTAAAAAATATCCGGCAGGCCGGGCAGGTCCCGTTTTGAAAGACGATATCGTAACCGGGTATTGTGTTCCGTCGGCCAGGGCGTAGCGGATATACAAAGGATTTAGTCCTTTGGCAGCCAGGGCAATGATCACGTAAGTAAAGGGAGATTCAATGGAGTTGGGGACCAGGGTCAGCTCCCAAACCGGATTTCCTGAGGGGCTTTCTTTCCGGACAGGAGTACCCGAGTGGTAATAGTCCTGGTTGAGCCGGGAAAAGAAAGCAGAGGGGTTTTCCAGAATATCGGGCGAGTTTTTATCGTGAGGCATTTCCTCCCATTGGTCAATTCCCTGGTTGTAATACCATTTTTTTTCTCCGTCGCAGCAGATGTAAAACTCGTCCATTTTCAGGGTGAACATCCCGCCCTGGAGCACCATGGTTCCGGAAACAGTTTCATTCCATAGGAATTCAATTTCTACGGCCTGATCTTTTGCTATCTGTTGTGCAAAATCACTGAGCAGGCCATCGGCCGTCTGTGCCCCTGCAGTAAAGGCCGTTGTCAGTATGAGTATACCTGAAATAAGGACTCGGATTTTCATTTTTTCAAAAAATCATCCAGCATTTCCTGGCTGGAAATCAATAATTCTCTGGGATTGCTTCCCCTGGGAGGACCCACGATCCCGGCTTCTTCCAGCTGGTCCATGATCCTTCCCGCCCTGTTGTAACCCAGATGAAACCTGCGCTGCAGCAGCGATGTGGATCCTTCTCCGTTTTGTATCAATAACCTTGCCGCTTCTTCAAACAACTCATCACGCTGTCCGGAAGACGGGTTGAGCATATCCTGCCTGTCGGTTTCTGAATATTCGGGAAGCTCAAACGGTCCGGAATAGCCGGGCTGGTCACCTATAAAATCTACCATACGTTCCACTTCCCGCGTATCTATGAAAGCACACTGGACACGCTGCAGGTCGGTACCTGCCGATATGAGCATATCGCCCCGCCCAACCAGCTGGCTGGCTTCTGATACATCTATGATTACCCGGGAGTCAATTTTTGAGGCCACCCGGAATGCCATCCTGGCAGGGAAGTTGGCTTTAATGGTACCGGTAATGATATTGGTGGTAGGCCGTTGTGTTGCGATGACAAGGTGGATCCCGGTAGCACGCCCCATCTGTGCCAGGCGTGTAAGGGGGCCTTCCACATCCCTTCCGGCTGTCATGATCAGATCGGCAAACTCATCTATTATCAATACAATAAATGGCATGAACCGGTGACCTTTGAGCGGATTGAGTACCCTTTCCTGGAATTTTTTATTGTATTCCTTAATGTTCCTCACACCTGCCATATTATACAATTCCAAGCGGTTATCCATTTCTATACATAATGAATTGAGTGTATAGACTACCTTTTTGGTGTCAATGATAATGGAACTGTCTGCATCGGGGAGCTTGGCCAGAAAGTGATTTTCCAGCTTGGAATAAAGATTCAACTCTACCCGCTTGGGATCGACCAGAACCAGCTTGAGGTAAGCCGGGTGCATTTTGTAGAGCAACGATGTCAGAATGGCGTTCAGAGCCACGGATTTCCCCTGTCCTGTAGCTCCGGCTACCAGCAGGTGCGGAAGGCGGGCAAGGTCCAGCATCACAATCTCGTTTGAGATGCTTTTACCCAGAACAATGGGAAGGTCATCCTTTGATTCCTTGAATTTTGTCGAATCCAGCACGCTTTTCATAGGAACAAGAGACGGTTTGTCGTTGGCCACTTCAATCCCCACCATATTGGTGCCGGGTATGGGTGCTATAACACGCATCCCGCGGGCTGCCAGAGATAGCATAATGTCATCCTCCAGGCGGGTAAACTGCGAGATCCTGATACCGGGTGAAAGCACAATCTTGTAGAGGGTGACGGTGGGCCCGGGTGTGGCCACAATCTTCTCTATCTGAATGTCAAATGTCCTGAGGCATTCTACGATTTTCTGATTGTTCCGCTCCAATTCCTCCTGGGGCACTTCCGTGATACGGGTCCTGTAATCTTCCAGAAGGTCCAGCGGGGGCTTTTTATAATGAGACAGGTCCTGTTTGGGATCGTAGAAAAGCATCTTTCCGGTGGTGGATGCTTCTTCTGTCTTTTCCACTTCAAATACAGGAGGAGGTGGAAGGGAAGCGGCCGGATTCAGCGGTACTTCTTTTTTTACAGGTTCCCCGACCACAGATTCCACGGTTGGTTCAGTTGGGGCCGGCTCTGATAAGACAGTGGCCTGGCGTTTTTCTTTTCTCCTTCGGATCCAACGGTATACAAAAGGTAAGGGGAAAGCGGTCAGAACAAAGAAAAGCACCACACCGGTCCCCATGGTTCCCAGTATGCCAATAAGCCATTCATTAACGCGATATCCGTAAGTCCCGCCTATTCCCGCTCCAAATACATGCCTGAGGCTGGTGAAGCTGAAAATGTATCCAAGGGCAATGGAGAGGAGGATGCAGACAAAGGCCGTTGTAAAGAACAGCGGAATTATGCGGACACTGCGTATTTTGAGTAAAAAAACAGATACGGCAATACAAAAGAAGGGGATGACAAAGGCACTCAGGCCAAAAAGTTGCCCAATGAACAGATCGGCCCAGCGATTACCTGCAAAACCTGCGCTGTTGGCTGCACTGTCTTCTGGAATAAACAGGTTGTCTCCAGACAGGAGACTCTGATCAACCGTCCAGTTGAACAGGTAGGATACAAAAGCAATCAACAGGAAAACTCCAAGACCCAGGAACAACCAACCTGCAATAAGCCTGACAATCTCCCGGCTACGATTTTTTCTATCAAGTTCACTGGCCATTTGTAGGTGACCTTTTCTTCTTTTTATTCTTATGCCATTGGTTCTGGCGTTGCGGTGCACGTTGTGTATTTGGCTGCCTGAACTCTCCCTGGATCTCGGACAATTTTGCCCCTTCGGGAACAATCAGTGTTCCATTGGACAAGCTGCGTATGTCGTTGAATATGGTATTATCAGATACAGTATCCTTGTTCCAGATCAGGTATTGTTTACGCATATAGGAGGCCAGGGCCATGGTCATGGCGTCACGTTCTTCTCCTTCCGGTTTGGAGGCAATGGCCTTGACCATATTCTGGATATTCCTTCCGTAATGCATAATCTTGACAGGTTCACGCTCGGCATCAATAGCGTGCGGTTTGGTAACAAAAGCTTCCCTTACAGGAGGGGGAAACGGGGCATCCACGTCAAGTTCGTAATCAGCTATGATGTAAACATGATCCCACAATTTGTGCTGGTAATCGTTGACTTCACGCAAATGGGGATTCAGCATGCTCATGGCATTGATGATCGCCTTGATTTGCCGTGTGCGCGCTTCTTTGTCAGGGATTTTTTTGGCGTCCTGTACCATATTGTGTATGTAACGGCCGTATTCAGGCAGTATAAGCTTCTCTCTCTGTGTGTTATAATCCATTTTTAACTAATTTTCAGGCTACTAATATACAAAAACAATCTCATTCAGCGCTACCCATCCCTGGCGCCCATCCTCCAGTTCTATCCGTGCCCAGTCTCCCATTTGTTCCAGCACACGCAGGCGGGTCCCTTCGTGAATTACCAGCAGGTCCTTTCCCTGTGTCCCGGGTGCAGACCGGACAGAACTGACGGCTGCCAGCACAATGGCCAGATCTTCCCGTGTTGCCTCTTTCCTAGACTGCCAGGCAAAGACAGTGGACATAATGGCAAAAAGTAAAACTACAATGGAAAGGATAAAGGAAGCCTTGCGTAACCTCACTCCCCTTGCGAAAAGGAAAACCAGGAATAAGAAAAGTGCCAGTACCAGCAGGCCGATGGAAATTGCAGCCCATATGCCGGAAGACAATATCTGGTGGCTTTTGCGTATCCATTCCGTCACAAAAAATGTCGGTACGGGTTCTATCCTGTCAATGCATTGTTCCCTTGCCACCTGCAGGTTGTAGATGATATCGGGATTGTTGGGTTCCAGGCGCAGGGCTTTTTCATAATAGAGAATGGCATAGGCAATGTAACGCATCTTAAAATAAGTATTGCCGATGTTGTAATACAAGTCGGGAGATTCCTTTCCGGAACCTTCTATCTTTAGGTAGTTCTCCAGTGCCTCCTGATATTGGGCATTGGCATAATGGGCGTTGGCATCATTCCACAGGCTGTCTGGCACATCCTGTGCTCCTGCTTCCAGAGATGCGGAAAAACATATAGTAATCAACAGAATTATCCTTTTCATACCACAATCTGTTTAAGGGCTTGTTCCATCTTACTGATAGCCTCAACGGCCTTTTCAAAGATCCTTTCTTTTTCCAGCTGACCGGGATCGGGAGCATAGCGGGTAAATTCACAGGATTCAATCAGACCGGTATAATCGTTTACAAGATGAGGATCAACATTTCTGCTCAGGAGCATATCCTCAACCCGTTCACGCGAACAGTCTGCCTGCGATAAAGCCAGTTTGTCCGCAATATACCCCCACAAGGCGCGGTGCAATTCTTCGTAATATCCTTCAAAATGCTCCTGCTTCAACAACATGCCGGCCGTTTTTAAACGGGTCCGGGCCACCTTGTTGGCCCTGCTGTTGCGAACCTTTACCACGTCATTGCGGTGCGCACGTCTTTTATCGAGAAGCACATAAACGCCTGATGTTAAACCTAATATCAACAGGAGAGCAACAAAATAGGACAAGCTGCCAGTAAAATATGACCCTTTTGTCCGCCAGGACTGGACTGCCGTATTAATATAACGGATGTCATCTCCAAGGCTTTCCACAGCCCGGCGGTGTGTCCCCGCAGTCAGGGGCACTCCCGCAGGTGTTATCTGGGAACCCCTTGCCACTTTCAGTTCCAGGGGCTGGGTCCGCAAAGTCTTATAAACTCCCGCTTCTATATCATAATAGGAAAAAGTTACCGGTTCAATGGTAAAATCCCCGTGACTTCTGGGTATAACAGGGTATTCAAATGTTTTTGATCCCGAGAAAGTTCCTCCCGTGCTCCGTGAATTGTCGGTGACTTTGGCATCATATATCTCAAAATCCGGGGGAAACTGCACAGATGGGGCTTCCAGAAGGTTGATGTTCCCTTCGCCCGAAACAGTCACATACAATGACAGTGCATCGTGTGCACTGACTGAATCTTTTCCCAGGTTGGCTTGTAATGTGAATTTCCCCACTGCACCCGTAAAAGAAGGAGGAGCCCCTGCCGGCAGATCGTTGACCCTTACTGTAACCGCCGGTGCAATAACGCGTTTTCGCACTGTCTGGTACGAATCAAAGAATTCATCAAGCAGGGACTGTCCCTTACGGGTATTGCTCACCTGTATCACGCATACGATCTCCGACGGATCTATCCGGATTTCTCCTGTTTGCTGGGGAAGTAAAATATAACTTCTCAGGGTCGCCACCTGGAATATTTCCCCCTCCACGTTTTCACGCTGCCACTCAATTTGCTGGGGCGCATAAACTTCCTGACTCCAGAATCCGTTGAACGTGGGGAAACGAATATCTTCTGCTCCTGCCACATTTACCCGTGTGTAGAGTTTGAGGGTGGCTGTAAGTGGTTCTCCCTTGACCACCCTGCGTTTATTGATAGCAAGCCGCAGAAAGACGTCCTTCTCTGAAATGTTTGTTTGTTCCGTAATGCTTTCTTCCTGAACAGGTCTGTCAGGAGTAGTCGTTCCCCGGATAACCTCTATGGTTACGGGTTTGGTTTTGTAAGTAACATTATCCGATACAATTGAGGCCTCCCCAATGGTGTGTTTTCCCGGTTCTCCTGCCTCCAGGATGTAAGTGTAGCTTACAGAACGGCTTTGCGTCCTGCGCCCATTAATGTACTCCATCCTGTTCATGGTAGAAGTGGTAGGTCCTGCCAGCACCAGGAATCCCTCTACGGACGGGGCGCTGAAAGACTCGTGAGGAAGGTCTGTTGCCGTAAACACCAGGCGGAACCTTTCTCCGGAAGCTACCACATTGGGGACCTCAATGGTAAACTGACCCTGTGCGTTTGCCTGCACAAGGCTTAAAGCGGCCAGTATTAACAGAATTGTTCTTTTCATATATATTCTGTGCTTTTACCAGTTTTTACCTGTCCGGACAGGCACTGCAGCCCGGGCTTTTTCTTTGTTCACTTTTTCCTGCGTCTCACGCTCTTTCTGCTGTAATGCTTCCAGCATCTGCTGAGCGGCCTGGGGGCTAATTTTTGGAGGTGTTCCCTGATCCTGCTTGTCCTGATTCTGGTCCTGCTGGTCCTTGTCCTGGTCCTGCTTGTCCTGATTCTGGTCCTGCTGGTCCTTGTCCTGATTCTGCTGGTCCTGATCCTGATTGTCCTGTTGCTGCTGTTGCTGTTCCTGTTGGTCTTTCAGCATTTTCTGCGCATAGGCCAGGTTGGTCTTTGTTTCCATATCCGCGGGCCGTATCCGCAAAGCGTTTTTATATGCTTCAATACTTTCTGCATATTGTTTGGCAGACAGCTGAAAGTTCCCGGAATTGTGCCAGGCATCGGCCTTTTTTTCCGGGATGTGCAAAGAGTCAGGGACAGTGGCCATAGTAGCAGTAGCCTGCTGGTAATCTCCGCCCAGGTGCATGGTGTTGGCCAGGTTATACCTGGCCCTGAGGGAGGTTGAATCCTTAGCCACCGCCCTGTGGTAATCCAGCAATGCTTTCTCCAGGTTTCCCCTGCGAAACGCTCTGTTACCCGCACGGATGTCTTTTTTATCGGCCTGGGCCGAGGCTGTAAGCGACAGTGCCGTTAAAAAAACAAAGACTACCGCTGTTTTTGAAAAGATGTCAAAACTTTTAAAGCGACGTCCTTTTCTTTCTCCTATCATGGTTTCCAGAATAAGGAAAAAGAATGCGATCCCAAAAAAGTACATATACTGTTCATTGAAATCCTCAAAAACCACCGCCTGGAATTCCTGCTGATCCATCTGGCGCACCGAATCTACGATTCCCTGAAGGCCAAAATCGGAATTCCCAGCCCTGACATAAACACCTCCCCCTGCCCGGACCACATTCATTAATGTTTCTTCGTCAAGTTTTGTAACTACGGTATTGCCCTCCTCGTCCTTGAGCAAGCCACCGCCGGGCATGGGTATTGGCTTTCCGAATTCCGAACCTATCCCTATGCAATGAACCTGGATTCCCTGGCTGGCTGCCTCAGTGGCAGCGGCCACCGCATCATCTTCGTGGTTTTCTCCGTCCGTGATCAGGATCAGCGCCCTGCTTCCCGGGGTGTCCAGGCTAAAGCTCCTGATCCCTGTCAGGATGGCCTGACCAAGGGCCGTTCCCTGGCGCGGCACGGAGCCTGAATTTATGGTATTGAGGAAAAGTTTGGCGCTTACGTAATCCGTTGTAACCGGAAGTTGCACAAAGGCATCCCCGGCAAAAACGATCAGTCCTATCCTGTCACGGCCCAGGTTGTCTGCCAGGCGTGAAACAGCCAGCTTGGCCCGTTCCAGCCGGTTGGGAGAGTAGTCCTCGGCCAGCATGGAATTGGATACATCCAAAGCTATAATGATTTCCACACCTGTGCGTTTCATCTCCTTAACGCGGGCCCCGGTACGGGGACGCGACAGCCCCAGGGCAAAGAAAAAAATCCCTGCACAAAAGAGACCCATCTTGATCCAGCCCCTGCGGCGCGATACCGATGGCATAAGCTGCCTGAGCAATTCCGGATCCCCGTACCGTCTGAGCATCTTCCGGCCGTGCCTTCGGTAAAGACCATATACAAGCAACAGCAGCGGAATAGCCGCTATGATCCATAAATACTGAACTTGAGCCAATTGTATCATATATCTCTAGGGTATTCTTCTCAATACAATCCAACGTATAATAAATTCCAGCGCCAGTGCGAATAAAGCTATCAGGGCAAAATTCATGAACAATTCTCTGTACACAGGAAATGAATCCACCAGGGTCCTGCTTTTTTCCATCTGGTTAATCTGGCTGTAGATAGACATCAGTTTGGTATTGTCCGTGGCACGGAAATATTCACCTCCGGTGATTTGGGCAATCTGTTTGAGCAAATCCTCGTCAATTTCTACCGGTATCTGCTGTATCTGAACCCCATAGGGCGTCATTACCGGGTAGGGAGCCATCCCGTGTGCCCCTACCCCAATGGTATAAACACGTACACCATAAGTGCGTGCTATTTCGGCCGCGGTAAGCGGTGTTACTTCCCCCCGGTTGTTTACCCCGTCTGTAAGCAGGATAACCACACGGCTTATGGCCTCCGAATCCCTTAACCGGGCCACGGCTGTTGCCAGTCCGTTCCCAATGGCCGTACCGTCCTCTATCAGGCCGGTCTGGATCTCCTTCATCATATTGATGAGCGTGATACGGTCTGTTGTCAGGGGACACTGCGTAAACGATTCACCGGCAAAAACAGCAATACCAATCCGGTCTGCCGGACGTTCTGCAATAAATTGAATAGCTATGTCCTTTGCGGCTGCAATCCTGTCTGGTTTGAAATCACGGGCCAGCATAGACGTGGAAACGTCCATGGCAAGTATGATATCAATCCCCTCTGTAACTGTTGTCTCATAATCCGAGGATGAGCGCGGCCTGGACATGGCCACAATCAGGGCAGCCAGGGCTATGGTTCTCAGGACAAAGGGCACATGATACAACATCCTCTTGTATGAAACCTTTTCTTTTTCAAAAGGTTGCAGAGATGAAACCTGGAGCGGGGGATCTTGCTTCCCCTTCAGTTGCCTGTATATGTACCACGCTGCCAGAGGAACCAGCAGGAGCAATAAGAAAAGGAGTTTGGGGTATTCAAAAAACATAACAGGTCATCTTATTTTTTCTTCTTTTTCTTCTTCATCCGGGGCTGTTTCTGTAACAAATCGAATGGCCTGACGCACGGATTCTTCGTTTTCACTGTCAGAAGGTGTGTATTTGGCAAATTTTGCCAGATCACCCTTACTGAGCATTTCGCCGAGCTCCCCAATGATCTTGTCTGTAAGCAGGGGGTCTTCAGATTCCATCTGGTGCAGGGCAGCCATCATCTGGGTCGAAGTTTTTTCCATGGCCTGTATCCTCCATCGGTCCCTGAGGTAAACCCGGATGGTGTCTGTTAGAAGGGTATAGTAAGGTTTTGCTTTCTGTTTTTTCCAGAGTTCCCGTGTCCTGATATCTTCAAGCACTTTGAGGGCGGCAATGTGGGGCGGGTCCTTGGGCCTTCCTGTGCCGAAGAGGGGCAGATGATTCCTGCGCCGCCTTATAATCATAATGACCAAAAATACCAGAGCGGCCAGCAATACCACAATGCCTGCAAGGGTTAGTATTTCTCCCTTTGTGATGGGATAACGCATCTGGGGTTTTAGTCCGTATGGTTCAAAAGAGGTTGTGTCTACCGGTATAGTGTTAACGGTTAAAAGGGGTCCTTTAAACCATATGGTGTCCCTTGTCCCGTCCTGCCCTACCAGGCACAGCGGCACGGGAGGCAACTGATAGCTGCCGCTGTCAAAAGAGGTCAGTAGAATGCGTGCCCGGATGCTTTCCAGGTGCTTTTTTCTGATAACAGAATCGAGCAACACGCCGGACAAGGCTTCCACTTGCTCTGTAAGCTTATAGGGAAGAGGGGAAAAAACAGGTATCTCTATCTGCCTGCCGTTCCATATTCCTGCGGGCAGTGTCATGTCCCACCAGATCTGGTCACCAATCAGGATACTGTCCTTTTCCAGAACCGACTCCTGCACAGGGCCTGACGGCAGTTCTCTTGTATCGGCAACCTGCTGTGCTCGTGACACACAAGACGCCAGAACCATCCACACAAAGAAAAAGCATTGCAATATGAATCCTTTCATCATTACGCCCTTTTTTTAAACAGGCGGATCAGGGGCTCCACGTAGTCCTGATCCGTTGCAATCCTGACATGATCTACCTGGTATTTGTTCAGGATGGTCCGGATACGCCCTTGGCTGTTGTGGTACCACCTGGCATAATTGTCTCGCACCCTGCTGCCCGAGGTGTCTATCCATTGTTCCTGGTTTGTCTCGGCATCCATCATACGGACCAGTCCCACATTGGGCAACTCGGTTTCGCGGTGATCGTAAATCTGTATGGCTGCCAGATCGTGCTTGTTGACGGCAATCTTGAGTGCCTCTTCAAAGCGGGGCTGTTCTTTATTGTCCAGGTCCATCAGGTCTGACAAAAGAAAAGCAGTGCAGCGCTTTTTAATGGCATTGGTGAGAAAACGCAGAGCTTCAGAAATATTGGTCTGACGGCTTACGGGCTCAAATTCAAGCATTTCACGAATGATATGAAGCAGGTGAGAGCGTCCCTTTTTAGGGGGAATGAATTTTTCCACCCTGTCACTGAAGAACATCGCACCTACCTTATCGTTGTTGATAGAGGCCGAGAAACTGAGGATGGCGGCTACCTCGGCCAGCAATTCCTTTTTCAGTTTCTTTTGTGTTCCAAACCATCTGGAACCGCTCACATCTATGAGCAACACCATGGTTAATTCGCGTTCTTCCTCAAAAACCTTGATATACGGGGCATTCATCCTGGCTGTAACGTTCCAGTCCATGTCCCTGATATCGTCGCCAAACTGGTATTCACGCACCTCGCTGAAGGCTATACCGCGGCCTTTGAAAGCCGAGTGGTACTGGCCGGCAAAGATCTGGTGCGACAGACCCCTGGACTTGATTTCAATCTTACGGACATTTTTGAGCAAATTTTCTGACATAATCTGCTATTAAGGGACTTCAACAGCATTGATTATTGAAGTGATGATGTTTTCTGTTATGATGTTTTCGGCCTCGGCCTCATAAGTCAATCCAATCCTGTGGCGAAGGACTTCGTATGCCACTGCTCGGACATCTTCTGGGATGACGTAGCCGCGGCGGCGGATAAAGGCATAGGCTTTGGAAGCTATGGCAAGAGAGATGCTCGCTCGCGGCGAAGCGCCGTAGGCAATCAGGGATTTGAGATCAGGCAGGTGGTAATCCTCCGGTTTTCTTGTGGCATAGACCAGGTCTACAATATACCGCTCAATTTTCTCGTCCATGTAAACTTCCCTGACAACTTCCCGGGCTTTCCTGATATCGGCAGGCTTGAGTACCTGAGCTGCCGTGGGAAACTCCCCGGAGTTGTTCATGCGTATGATAAGTTTTTCTTCTTCTTTTTTGGGGTAATCCACAATGACCTTGAGCATAAAGCGGTCAACCTGTGCCTCGGGCAGGGGATATGTCCCTTCCTGTTCTATAGGGTTCTGGGTCGCCAGAACAAGGAAAGGTTCGGGCAGAGGAAATGTATGCTCTCCAATGGTAATTTGTCTTTCCTGCATGGCTTCCAGAAGTGCCGACTGTACTTTGGCCGGAGAGCGGTTGATTTCATCGGCCAGAATAAAATTGGCGAAAAGGGGCCCTTTCTTTACATGGAATTCTTCTGTCCGCTGGCTGTAAATCAGGGTGCCCAACAGGTCGGCAGGCAACAGGTCGGGTGTGAATTGAATCCGGCTGAATTTTGCATCCACAACACTGGCCAGCGTTCTTATTGCCAGTGTTTTTGCCAGGCCGGGAACGCCTTCAAGCAAAATGTGTCCGTTGGCCAGAAGGCCAATAAGCAGGTTTTCAACCAATTGCTTTTGCCCCACAATCACTTTGCTCATTTCCAGGGTCATAATATCCACAAAGGCACTTTCACGCTGAATTCGCTCGTTCAATTCTTTAATATTAACGGTTTCCATAGATTGATATTTTTCTACGTGGTTATGGTTTTTTCATATATTTGTCAAAGATACATCCTTTATGCGGTTTTTTATTCATCTTTCCTTTAATGGAACCCATTACCATGGCTGGCAAATTCAAAAAAACGCACCTTGTGTGCAGGCTTTTCTGGAAGATGCCCTGAGCCGTGTTTTGGGAGAAACGGTAACAGTAACAGGATGCGGCCGTACCGACACGGGGGTTCACGCAATTGATTTCTGGGCTCATTTCAATTATTCCGGTATTCCTTTTGGATGTGAAGCCATAACTTACAAATTAAATGCCATATTGCCCCATGATATCTGCATCCATGGCATTTTTCAGGTTCCTGAAAACCTTCATGCACGGTATCATGCGCTGCACAGGACCTACCGTTATTATATCCGCAGGAACAAAGAACCCTTCCTGGAAGGCGTATCGGCCGCTCCGGGTACTTATGCCACCACCCTGCCGAGCCTGGAACTGATGAACCAGGGTGCTGCGTTGTTGCTGGGAACACATGATTTTACAAGCTTTTCCAAACTTCATTCGCAAACAGGGACGAAAATATGTACCATAACCGAGGCCCGCTGGTTTACCCAGGAACAGGAATTCGGACTCGTTCCGTTGTGGGTATTTCAGGTAACTGCAGACCGCTTCCTCAGGAATATGGTCCGCTGTATGGTAGGGACGCTCCTGGAAGTAGGAAAGGGGAAAAAGCCTGTGGAATGGATTTTGCAACTGCTCGAAGAAAAAAACCGTTCTCTGGCAGGCTTTTCCGTTCCCCCGCAGGGGCTTTTCCTTTGGAAGGTTCATTATGAAAAACTTAAAACATTAAACTAATATGTTGCAAATTGTACTTCAAACCGAGGCCATAACAGAAGCCTCTTCTTCTATGTCATTGTTGTCCATCGCTATCAAAGGCGGATGGCTGATGCTTGTGCTGCTGGCATTGTCTGTTGTGGCAGTCTATATTTTCGGAGAGCGTCTTGTTGTGCTCAGGAAAGCATCCAAAGTGGACCAGAATTTCATGAACAATATAAAGGAATACATATACGATGGCAAAGTGCAGTCAGCAGTTCATTTGTGCGAAAGCCAGGACACGGTTTCTACACGCCTGATAGCCAAAGGCTTGCGCAACATCGGACGGCCCCTTTCTGATATAAGGTCTGTTCTGGAGAACGCAGGGAGCATAGAAGTGGCCCGTCTGGAAAAAGGAATGCCTGTACTGGCTTCCGTTGCAGGCGGTGCTCCTATGGTAGGATTCCTGGGCACGGTCATAGGGATGATCAAGGCTTTCTACAATATGTCTATGGCTGGAAGTAATATTGAAATCTCTTTACTGTCGGAGGGGATCTACATTGCTATGGTAACCACTGTGGGCGGGCTTCTGGTGGGCATACCTGCTTACTTTGCTTACAATTACCTTGCTTCCCGTATCGGCTCCATTATAAATACTATGGAAAAAAATACGCTGGACTTTCTGGAACTTTTACAGGAACCGCTTAAATAAAATAATATGGCAATAAAAAGAAACACCAGGGTTGAGGCGTCTTTCACAATGGCATCCATGACAGACATAGTGTTCCTGTTGCTGCTTTTTTTCCTGGTGACCTCCACATTGGTCAATCCCAACGCCCTGAAGCTATTGCTTCCGAAAAGCACCAACCAAATTTCGGACAAGGCACAGGTAAGCGTATCCATAAAACATTACATGCCGGCCGGGACCTTCTCATACCACATAAACGGAAATGCAAAAGCCGTTTCTTTCGGTGAAATAGAACCGCAGCTGCAACAGTCACTCCAGAGCAGCGACGATCCCACGGTATCATTATACGTAGACAAAACCGTCCCTATGGAGCAGGTGGTACAGGTAATGAACATTGCCAAACGCAATCAGTATAAAATCATTTTGGCCACATCTCCCGAATAGGGAGCAATAATGTCAATGCAGCAGAACAAGGGAAACAACACCGGTATCTGGCTCACAGCGGGAGTTCATCTGCTGCTAGCCGCTGTTTTGTTGCTGACCGGCCTGAAATATGTTCCTTATCTGCCGGATAACCGTTTGGAAATTGAGTTTGAACAGGAAGAAGAGCGCCAACCCCTTCCTCTGAAAATTATTGCAGAACAGGGATCTGAGCCGCGCTCACCGCAGCCTGTGCCGGAGCGCCCCCCCGAATTGGTACAACAGGCTATCGTCCCGGAAGAGACTCCGGGAACTCAGCGTACCCGGGAAAACACCCCGGCAGAAACAGGCGATGTTGAGGTTCCCGACCCCGAACCGCCTGTTATCAATGAAAGGGCTTTGTACAGAAGCCGCGACGCAGACACAACGGAAGCTGAACAAACAGGCGTGCTTACCGGAGCGGAACGCAAGGCAGGAGATCCCGCCGGGAACACACAGACAGGAAACCCTCTGGGACAACCCACTGCCCAGCTGGCCGGACGGTCTATAGTTGGCAAGCTGCCCTTGCCGGAATATGCAGAGAACCTGGCTGGCAGGGTTGTAGTCCGGATTCTTGTAGACACCTACGGAAACGTAACCTCGGCCACCCCCGGTATCGAAGGAACAACCGTTCAAAATATAACACTTTGGGAAGCGGCACGAAAAGCCGCCCTTCAGGCACGGTTCAATATTAGCGGTTCGGCCCCCGCAGTGCAGGAAGGAAAAATTACTTATATCTTCTCTTTAAAATAGTACTATTCGTACCGGAGGGCTTCTATGGGATCCAGCCTGCTGGCACGCACGGCCGGAATATATCCAGACAATATGCTCACTACAAAGCAGATAGCCACACCCAGCAACATCCATAGCCAAGGAACCACAAAAGGAGTCTTCATACCCAGGGACGTAAGATTCCCGGCCAGGAATCCCAGCACAATCCCACCTGCCCCTCCGAGCTGCCCAATCACTATGGCTTCGAAAAGAAACTGCTGCTTAATAATTCTGGAGGTTGCTCCCATGGCCTTCCTGGTCCCGATTTCACGTGTGCGTTCATTCACAGAAACCAGCATGATGTTCATAAGTCCCACTGCAGCTCCCAGCAAGGTAATGAATCCTATGATGAAAGCCACAATGGTTACTATCCTCATGGTTTCCATAGACCGTTCCAGCATGTCTTCGCTGCGGTCAAGCTGGAAATCTGTCTGGTCCGTAGGTGCAAGACGGCGCACGGTCCGGAAGTGGATCTCGGCTTCTTCATAAGCGTTGCGGGTATTTTGTCCTTCCTTTGGCTGTATTTTGATCTGAAAATTCATATTGTCGCCGCCATATACGCTGCGGGCATTTGCCAGGGGTACAAAAATTTGTTTGTCTGCCCCTCCGCCAAAAGTTGATCCTTTTGATCTGAGAACACCAATTACCTGATAGCGCCTGCCATCTACATTTATAAACTCACCAATCGGATTTTCATCTGAGAAGAGAGATAGCAACCCGTCACCAATGACAGTGACAAACCCGGAGGAAGTCATCTCGTAATTGGAAAAATAGCGACCGGAATACAACTCAAGTGCATTGACCGGAAAATAGTCCGGATTCACTCCCACAACACTGATCTCGGGATTGGTCTTTTCCGATCCATAGCTTACTTCCAGCATGCTGCGTGCCGGAGCCGAAACGGCAATGCGCGACGGGACAGGATACTCTTCCATAAAAGCCATCGCCTGCTGATAAGTGATCAGGGACTGATTACGAATCCTGCGCCTGACTTCGGCTGACTGACCGCGCAGGGATTTAGAACGAATGGTTATGGTACTGGCGCCCATTCGGTTAAAACTATCTGTAACAGAGCCCTTTATTGCGTCTATGGCGGTCAGGATACCCACCAGGGCCATAATTCCGACGGCTATCATTAAGATGGTAAGCACTGAGCGCAGCTTGTTCGTCTTAACTGCTGTAAGAGAAACATTTAAATTTTCACGGAATAAAGGAGACAATCTCAGAAAGGCCGGATACTTCATAATGCAATATTAAGAAATTTCGCGTACATTTGCGGCTCAAATTAAAAAAATAATGCAGAAGAAAGAAAAATCAGATGGCCAGGAAAGTTATCAACGCCCACGGCGTGAACGGATAACAGATCAAAAGGGTGACAGGCCACGCCGCGAGGGCGGGTACAACACCGACAGGCCACGCCGCGAAGGCGGGTATAACGCCGAAAGACCGCGCCGCGAGGGCGGGTACAACGCCGAAAGGCCACGCCGCGAAGGCGGGTACAACACCGACAGGCCACGCCGCGAGGGCGGGTACAACGCCGAAAGACCGCGCCGCGAGGGCGGGTACAACACCGAAAGGCCGCGCCGCGAAGGCGGGTACAACGCCGAAAGACCGCGCCGCGAGGGCGGGTACAACACCGAAAGGCCGCGCCGCGAAGGACACCGAAAGGCCGCGCCGCGAAGGCGGGTACAACACCGAAAGACCGCGCCGCGAGGGCGGGTACAACACCGAAAGGCCGCGCCGCGAAGGCGGGTACAACACCGAAAGACCGCGCCGCGAAGGTGGGTACAACGCCGACAGGCCGCGCCGCGAAAGTGGCTTCCGCTCTGAAAAACCCCGTAAACCGTACGGACAGAAATCTGAAATAAAAAAAGCCACCGCACCGGAACCCAAGCAACCAAAAATTGCCGGAGAAGTCCGCCTTAATAAATTCATAGCCAACTCGGGTCTCTGTTCCCGCAGGGAAGCAGATACTTTTATTACGACAGGGCTGGTCACCGTCAACGGAGAAATTGTGAACCAACTGGGCGTGAAGGTAATCCCGGGCGACGATGTTCGTGTGAACGGACAGCGGATCAAGGGCGAACCCAAAACCTATATTGTGATGAACAAGCCAAGGGGATACGTCACTACCTTAAGCGACGACCATGCCGAAAAATCCGTTATGGACCTGATTGCCGGGAAATGTGAACAACGCGTTTTCCCTGTGGGAAGGCTTGATAAAATGACCATGGGCGTCCTTCTGTTCACCAACGACGGCGAGCTCACAGAAAAGTTGACCCATCCTTCCTACAACCGTAAAAAGGTTTACCAGGCCCGTCTTGACATGAATCTGAAAAGATCCGATATGGATAAGCTCGTCAACGGAGTGGAGCTGGAAGACGGCGTGATGCAGGTAGATCAGATCGCTTACGTTGACAATGACGAAAAAGAGATCGGACTGGAAATACATTCAGGGAAAAACCGTGTTGTACGCCGTATTTTCGAAGCTCTTGGCTATAAAGTAAAGAAACTTGACCGCGTATATTTTGCCGGATTGACCAAGAAAAACCTTAAACGCGGACAATGGCGCTTTTTGACTGAAGAAGAGATCAACATGCTACTCACTGGATTCTACCAATAAGGAATGAATGACTTGCACAAGGCCGGTTTTGTCAATATCATAGGAAATCCCAATGTGGGCAAGTCTACCCTAATGAATGCCCTGGTTGGTGAGAAATTATCCATAATTACCTCCAAGGCACAAACTACACGGCACCGCATCCTGGGCATCGTCAACGGGCCGGACTACCAAATAGTGTATTCTGATACTCCGGGCATCATCAAGCCATATTACCTGTTGCAGGAAAACATGATGCAATTCGTGGCATCGGCCATGGCCGATGCCGATATCCTGGTGTATGTTACCGATGTTGTGGAAAAGCAGACCAAAAACCGAGAATACATTGAAAAAATCAACCTGATTGAGGCTCCTGTCCTACTGGTTCTCAATAAAATAGATAAAAGTTCGCAGGGAGAAGTGCTCTCCCTGATGGAACAGTGGCACACCCTGGTGCCCAGAGCCGAGATATTTCCCGTAAGTGCACTGGAACAGTTCAATCTGGATTCCCTCCTGGAAAGGATCCTGGCTTTGCTGCCGTACTCCCCGCCCTGGTTTGACAAAGACCAGCTGACAGACAAAAGCCTGCGTTTTTTTGCCTCGGAAATTATTCGGGAAAAGATCTTCCTCAATTACTCAAAAGAAATTCCCTATTGTACAGAGGTTACCGTGGAAGAATTTCAGGAAAGCCAGGAACTGTACGGCATACGCGCAATAATCAGCGTCATGCGCGATTCACAGAAAGGGATCATCATAGGTAATAAAGGCAGTGCACTCAAACGCGTGGGAACGCAGGCCCGCCTGGAGATGGAGGATTTTTTCCAGAAAAAGGTGTTTCTGGAACTATTTGTCAAGGTTCTTCCCCAGTGGCGCGAGAACAAGGCCAGGCTCCGCCAGTTCGGTTACTGACGCTGTGCTGAGCACCTCCAGCGCCTCGATCAGCACATTATCTATCCTCCCCAGGTAAGGATAGAATCCTTTGTCTTCTAGCCGGGTATTCCTTCCTATGTAGGCCTGGATCTGTGTCATCAGGATCCCGCCACACTCCTTCCATTGAGCAGGTACCGGCCCGATCCCCTGTTTGTTCACATAGCGCAGAAATTCATTTTCCAGTTGTTTTGAGGCAAAGAATTGCTCCAATTCTTCAAAATTACCAATTTCGGACAGTCGGGCGCGGTTGCGGTCGGCAAATTCCATACTGAACCGGATGGGCAGGTTCTGTCTGGAAATGCGCAGGTACAGGTCATTTACCCCAGTTGTGTCCAAGGGGACAAAGACATCAGGGATGATCCCTCCCCCGCCGTAAAGGACTTTCCCGGCGGGAGTTTCATAACGCAACGAGTCATTTTTGGGGATGGAATCTTCCTGCATCAGTTCCCCATGTCTGTACCGTTCTACCAGGTCATACGCATATTCACGGGAATTGGTCCCGTATGGCTTTTGTATGGATCTGCCAAGGGGGGTGTAAAAACGGGCAACGGTAAGACGCAATCCGGAGTTGTCGGAAAAATATACCGGTTCCTGCACAAGGCCCTTGCCGTAAGAGCGGCGCCCAATGATGGTTCCCCGGTCGTTATCCTGCAAGGCCCCTGCCATGATCTCAGAAGATGAGGCGGAAGCCTCATTGATCAAAACAGCCAAAGGCATATCATAACAGAAACCGCGCTTATGAGTGAAAAAATCCTGTCTTTCCCTGTGCAGGCCTTCTGTGTAAACAACCAGAAGGTTTTCATCCAGAAATTCGCCTGTTATCTTCAGGGCCTGGTCCAGATAGCCTCCTGTATTGTCCCGTAAATCAAAGATCACCTGCTTCATGCCCTGTTTCATAAGATCGGATATCGCACCAAGGACTTCGGCATAGCTGGTCATTGAAAATCTCGAAAGCTTTATATAACCGGTCAGTGAATCTGCCATATAGGCAACATCCACGCTGGTAACCGGAATTTTGTCCCTGATAATGGAAAATTGTATCAGGTTATTTTCACCATAACGTTTCACATGGACATCGACCTTGGTTCCCTTGGGTCCCTTGAGGAGCCTGACAATCGAGTCCTGATGCATATTCACCCCGGCAACAATCTGAGTGTCAATTTTTATGATCTTATCCCCGGCCTGCAGACCCATTTTTTCGGACGGCCCGCCCACTACCACGTTAATTACGGTGGCCGTATCGCTTGGCACATTAAAAACAATTCCTATACCTTCAATGTTACCCCGCAATTCCTCATCGGCCGTGCGCAATTCATCCGGAGGGAGGTAAATGGAATGCGGATCAAGCTCTTCCATAATGGTCGGAAGCGTTTTCTCAATAAAAGATGAAACGTCAACCGAGTCTACATAATTGTTCTGGATCTGGTCCAGAATCAGTTCCAACTTGGACCATTCCCGTCCCAGCCGCTTTCTTCCTGCTCCGTTCTGATCCTTTAATGAGTTCCATCTGATGATTCCCACTATGGCCAGCACAACGAATATGCCCAGCACTATGGCCAATTTCCTACCTGGTTTCTGATAACCTTCCATGCTCTGTTAAAATTTATCTACCTGTATACCGGCTCTTTGTAAAAGCTCTATTCCTTCCTGCAATCTGTAATCATCGCTGTATACCACCCGGACGATCCCGGATTGTATGATCAGTTTGGCGCATTCAATACAGGGAGAGGCCGTGATGTAGATGGTGGCTCCTTCACTGCTGTTGTTGCTTCTGGCTACTTTGGTTATGGCATTGGCCTCGGCGTGTAAAACGTAGGATTTGGTGTGTCCGTCTTCATCTTCGCATACATTTTCAAATCCTCGCGGGGTGCCGTTATAACCATCCGAGATGATCATGCGGTCTTTTACCATCAATGCTCCTACCTTCCTTCGCTCGCAATAAGAGTTTTGAGACCATATCCGCGCCATTTCCAGATAGTGGAGATCAAATTGGGTCTGTTTATCCATTGTACAGAAAACGTTTAATACTTCTTTTGGGTGTCTTTTCAAATTCTTCGGGGACAATCTTTACCCTGGCTATCTGGCAGTATTTGGGTAACTCCAGGTTGATCTGGACACGCATGGCTTCCATAGTCGCTCCCATGGCAGTATCCGGGAGCCCGTCTGCTGCGGCTTTTTCAAAATCAGGATACACCAGTGCCACTAGCTTGTCATCTTCCATGATTACCAGGCTTTCACTCACATAAGACATGTTGTTGATGGAACTTTCAATTTCTTCGGGATAAATATTCTGCCCGTTGGGCCCCAGAATCATGGTCTTGGAACGTCCTTTGATAAACAGGTACCCCATGTTGTCCATGGTTCCCATATCCCCTGTTTTAAACCAGCCGTCATGGGTAAAGACCTGCTCTGTTGCCTCCGGATTCTTGTAATAACCCACCATCACGTTGTCACCTTTCAGCTGGATTTCACCAGGATTTTTTTCAGGGTCACCGGAATCTATGCGTATAGACATCCTGGGCGCTGCCTTGCCACAGGAAAAGAGCGGTCTTTCATTCCAGGGGGCATAAGACACAATGGGACCACATTCGGTAAGCCCATAACCCACGGTAAAGGCCAGGTTGATGCTCTTGAGGAACGGTTCCACCTCGTGGTTCAGAGGGGCTCCGCCCACGATGATCTCGACATATTCCCCCCCAAAAGCCTTGAACAGCTCGTCGTGAATACGGTTTTTGATCCTCTGATCTATGAAAGGCATGCGCAGCATGATCTTAATGGAGGGACGCTTGAGCAGGGGCAGGAGTTTCTTTTTGTAAATCTTTTCAATAATCATGGGGACCGCAATGATCACCCGGGGTTTGACACTCTGGAAGGCTTCAGTAATTACTTTGGGCGAAGGCGTTCTGGTCAGGAAATGGACGTGCGAACCGGAAGTCATTTCAAAGAGCAATTCAAACATCAGTCCGTACATATGTGCCGAGGGGAGCATGGAAACGACCTTGGCCCCGTTGCTAACCTGGGGCAGCACTTCCCAGCCAAACAGGACATTGGAAAGCAGAGAGCGGTAAGGCAGCATGACCCCTTTGGAAAATCCGGTTGTTCCACTGGTATAATTGATCAGTGCCAGTTCTTCCGGAAGGTCCCTGTGATAACATATATCTTCCGGGGTCATCCCGTTTGGATAAAGTTCTTCAAATTTACTTTGCAGTCCGTTCCGGATGGTGATGATCTCTTTCTCCGGAGCATAAAGTATGTCAAAATCGTTCAGCCCCACAATGGCTTCCAGGTTGGGCATCTCGGACTCACTCAGGCCTTCCCATACCTGTTCACCCACAAAAAAGATGCGTGCATCGGAATGATTTACCAGGTGCCGGATGTTTCCCGGTTTGAATTCATGTAATATGGGAACAACAACTGCCCCATAGGTAATGGTGGCCAGGAAAGCCACCGCCCAGTTGGATTGGTTCTTTCCGCACAAAGCCACTTTATCTCCCTGTTTCAGTCCGCATTGTTCAAAACCTATGTGAATCATACGAATACGGCGTACCAGATCACGGTAATACAGGGTATCACCGTTGAATTCTGTCAGGGCCTTGAAGTCCCAGTACTTTTTGAAACTCATTTCAAAAAGCTGATTAAGAGATTCTGTTTTAAAAACGTCTTGATTCATAAGCATTAATATAAAGAATTATCCAAAAGCCTGTAAATCGCATAGGTGTTTATACATACCGTTCTGAACCAGCAACTGATCGTGGGTACCCTGCTCGGTGATGCATCCTTTGTCAATTACCACAATCTGATCTGCATTCCTGACGGTGGAAAGGCGGTGTGCAATGACCACAGATGTCCGGTTTTTCATCAGTTTTGTCAAGGCCTGCTGAACCATTTTTTCACTATCCGAGTCCAGGGCCGAGGTTGCCTCATCCAAAATGAGTATGGGAGGATTCTTAAGCACAGCCCTTGCTATGGCCAGCCGTTGCCTCTGTCCTCCCGACAATTTCACCCCCCTGTCCCCGATGTTGGTCTCATACCCGCACTCCAATTCCATAATAAAATCATGTGCATTGGCTATCCTGGCCGCACTTTCCACCTCTGCGCGCGGAATATTTTCCAGACCAAAGGTAATATTATTTGCAACAGTATCATTGAACAGGATGGCTTCCTGGGTAACCACGCCCATAAGCCCTATTAAATCCCGGGGTCTGTATTTACGGATATCCACACCGTCCATAAAAACTGCTCCTTCCTTAACATCGTAAAACCGCGGAAGCAGATCTGCCAGTGTTGTTTTGCCACCTCCCGAAGGTCCTACCAGGGCAACGACCTTCCCCTTGGGTATGGTCAGGCTGATATTTTTCAGCACACAGGAATCCGTTTCTTTGTATCGGAAACTTACATTCCGGTATTCTATGGCTTCCCTAAAATCATGCACAGGTATTGCGTCGGGATCTTTTTTTATTTCTACTGGTGCATCCAGAATACAAAAGACTCTCCCGGCCGAGACCATCCCCTTGCGGATCATGGCATAAGTACGGGTAATGGATTTGGCAGGCTCCAGAACCCGCCAGTAAAAACCAATATAAACCACAAATTCAGGCCATGTCATTCCCAGATCTCCCCTGACCTGCAACCATCCGCCGTAAAAAAGGACAGCAGCTGCTACTGCAATACCAAGGAACTCACCCAGAGGTGAAGCCAGTTCCTGGCGGTTGTACAACTTCCTGGTTGCTATCCGGTGCTGGTCGTTAATACTGTTAAAACGATTCAGGACATATTGCTGGGCATTGAAAGCTTTTATGATCCGGCTCCCCGATATGGCCTCTTCAAAGTGACTCAGTAATTTGCCCAAAAGGGTTTGCGAAACTTCTGCACCGGAACGGAGAGAACGGGTAATCCGGCCAATAAGCAGTGCAGAAACAGGCAAAGTGAGCAAAGTCACCAGGGTCAGTTTCGGACTCATGTAAAAGAGCATGGACAAAAATCCCACTATAAGCAGGGGATCCCGGAAGAGAATGTGGAAAGAACCGGCAACCGAATTCTGAACCTCATTCACATCGTTCGAGATGGAAGAAAGCAAGTCTCCCTTCTGCCGGTCATGGAAATAGCCTATATGAAGCCGGCTTATCTTGCGAAAAAGATCATCCCTTATGTTCTTCATCAGGTTGGTACGCATGTCTACAAGGATCCTTTGCGAAAGATAGTGGGTCAGATTGGCCAGAAGGGAGGCTGCCAGCAGACTGACCGATACATAAACCAAAGCCATCAGGATTCCGTCCCGGGCTTTTATAAGGACCAAATTATAACGGAACAGATCAACAATGTAAGGGATTGAGAAGCTGAATTCCGGCCGGGCCACTTCTCCTGCCAGGGTATCTGCCTGGAAGAGAATGGTAAGCAAGGGTGCCAACAGGGCATAATTGGCTATGCCAAAGAGAACGCTTAATACAGAAAGTACCAGGTAGGAAGGCCAGTACCTGCGGTATGGTTTTCCATAAGCCAGTATACGGAGGAAAGATTTCATCAATCTTCTATTTCTTCATAATCGACGTACTCTCCCGTGCCTTTGTTTATTCGTTTTCTCCGGGGGGCTTTGTGCTCAACATTGTCCCGTTGTCCGCCCTGCTCCTGCATTCTACGGACCTTTCCTGCCAACATCAACGGGATCAGACGTATAAAAAAGTATCCGGCAACTATGATAAAAAAGATTATGGTTAGAAAAGTCATTCTATTTATTCCAGCATAATGGTAAGGGGTTTACCTTCAATTGTTGTGCCGTAAAGCTCATACGGACCGGAAAACCGGATTTCTGCCTGCGGATCAAGGCATGCTTTCCGGGTGGTCATGCCCCTGACCTGGCCCGTAGCCGATAGAAACACCGTCTGTGAATCTGTATAGATCACCCATAAACCGGTATTTTCCCACATTATGTACCGGGGTTGTCCGGTAAGGTATCCGGGTAGGGAAAAATCGTTCCATCCGCCCGACACACTGCCGGATTTGTCATAACAACGAAGGACATTGTCCTGATGTACAAGCAGGATCCTGTATTCCTTTTTCCCCTCAGGATCAAAAACAAACGGACCGTAAAGGATACTGGTTGTATAAGCCTTGGGATAAGGGGAGACGTTGCGTCCCAGCCTGTCCAGTAAATACAACCTGTTCCCTATAGAAAACAACATCTGCAATTTGTCATTTTTAAGGAAATCCAGCTGGACAATACGGTCCTGGATGGGTCCTTCCATTGTCTTCTCCCATAAAGTTTTGCCCGTGTGATCCCTCATGATGAGCCGGCATTCGGGCCAGGGAGTCTGGAACAGTTCATTGTCCTTTCTGGTTAAATGGTTAAAAACCTTGTAGGGTGGTTTTTCCCTGGCCAGGGTGTCCTGTCTGGCGTCATCCTTGATACGCACTTCCTTTTTCCGTGGCACCAGAGGCGATATTTCCAACGAATCTCCGTAAACAGACAAATGCGTATAAAGGCGGTCCTCCAGGGATGAAAATTGCAGGAATGTAACCTGTGCATTGTAGCGGCTCCAGGCATCCAGACGTTCTGCATACCGTTTATCAATCAGGGATTTAAGTTGTTCCAGCCCTGTAGCAGGCTGCAGAAACAAAGTCAGGTTGGAAGCGTTCATAATTCCTGGTGATGCGGGGGTCTGGGATATGGCATCTGCCAGTGAGTGGTAATTGCCGGCCATGTTGCCCTGAAGTATTCCATTAAGAAGATTCTCCGGTCCAAACAGAATGAACGGACCAATATAGCAATAATACCCTGCCTGGCACAGGTTAAAAACCGGCCCAAAAATTCCGGGCAGGAGTCCGGGCAGGGGATTTTCCATCACCTTGCCTTCTACCTGTTTGTTTAATAGGGCAAACTGAATCTTGGCCTGGCGAATGTACCGGGAATGGATGAGGGCTATCCAATGCAATTCACTTCCATAAGGCACACAGGAAAGTGATACTTCGGTGGGATACAACAGGTTGAACCACTCTAGCCTTTCTTTTTCAGGCTCATTTCTTTTGATTTTGTGCCCGTCAAGATACCTGTCGTATGCAGTCAGGTAAGCAGCGGGATCTGACAGGCCCAGGGAAAAACCTGCCACAGTGGCAGCAGGAAGGATTTGCAGTGCCATGAGTTTCTGGGGTTCCTGACCCAGCAACGTGGAAAAATAATGTTCCGCTCCGGATGGAAACACCGAATATCCATCCATCCTTACTTCATGACCGCCTACAAAGCCATCCAGCACGGTCCACTGGGCCGATGTCCTGACAAAAGCAGCATATTTTTGCATGGGGACTCCAAGATATGCGGCAAAAAGCGTAGGAATCCGCTGGTGTGGAATAAACAGCCGGGCAGGTTTAGAGGCCGGGGTATGTTCCACAATGCGGGCAAAACCTGGATCGTCTGCCAATGAGGTGCCCCTGGCCAGATGGCGCAGGGATGATTCCAGAACCACCCGGGAAGATGAAACTATCAACAGGTCCTGAACATAGGTAGCATAAACCTCACTGGCCGTTCCTTGTGCGCCCACCTGGTATATGTTCTGCCCATCATAAGAATGTGATATATAAGGTATGGGTAATCCGGCCAAAAAATTCTCCCACCATTGCGGGTCCTGCGAGAGTGCTCCGGAAATACAAAAAAGGGTGGCCAGTGAATTTTTTGCCGAAGGGTGCAGAGAACAGAGCGCCTCGGCCTTAAGGAGTCCGGGATCATGCAATGTGATAAAAGAGCTCAGTTCATCCAGAAACACCTGTGTACCCTCCTCCGGATGAAACAGACGTTCCATATAGCTGTCCGGGGCCAGAACTTCTCCGGTCAGAGTGCTTAACTGGCTGAAATGCTGAACCAGAACGGCATCTACCGGAACTGCCCTGTAAGTGTTGTTGCTAGTAACCGGATGGCCGGAATCCCTGAAAAGCACCAGATAACCAAACACAGCTGCTCCTGCCAGCAACAGGGTCAATAATAGCAAAAATATGATTGTACGTTTGCGCATAAAAGACAAAGATAAAACTTCAGTTGGCAACCTCAACTAAAAATTTTATCCGGACCAGCCTTACTTCTTCTTCATTATAATCCGGGCCCAGTATCTTTACCGCTTCTGACAGGGATTCGGATGTTGCCTCCTCACGAAAATAATCGTAGATGGCTTCAAGTTTGTCTTCGTCTATGGTTTGTTCCAGGTAATAGTTGATATCCAGCTTTGTCCCCGAATTTATAATTACCTCAATCTCTTCCAGCAATTCGTCTATTGATAGGCCCTTAGCCTCGGCAATGTCTTCAAAATCCAGCTTGCGGTCTATGCTTTGAATGATATAAACCTTATTCTGAGACTTGTTGATCACCGATTTGACCACCATATCCTGCGGACGTTCAATTTCGTTCTCTTCTACGTACTTTTCTATCAGCTCAACAAAAGGTTTCCCATATTTTTTAGCCTTACCTTCACCCACCCCCTGGCAATGCACCAGTTCTTCAAGGGTTATCGGATAGTTAATGGACATGTCTTCAAGGCTAACATCCTGAAACACAATAAAAGGAGCCAGCTTCAGTTTGTGAGCTATATCTTTCCTAAGGTCCCTGAGCATGGACAGCAACTCTTCATCTCCTCCCCCACCGCCGGCTTTGGAGGCAATATCGGATTCCGATTCCGGGTCTTCCTCCATCTGGCGGTCTTCATACAGCATAAGCGATACTGGGTTTCCCAGAAAATTTCTGCCTTCAGGTGTGACCGACAAGGCCCCGTATTTTTCAATGTCCTTGTCCAGAAAACGTCGCACTATGCCCTGCCGTATGACGGCATTCCAGAAATGGGGCGTCTTATCCCTGCCCATGCCAAAAATATCCAGTTTGTGGTGCTGGTATGACTTGATCATGGAATTGGACACACCGGCTATGATGTTGGCTACATGTTCCGAATTGAATTGCTGCAATGATTTCTGAACCGTTTCAAGAACAAGGCACATCTCTTCCTGTCCCTCAAATTGTTTCTTCGGATGCAGGCAGTTGTCACAACTTTCGCAACTTTCCTGCGTATAATCCTCCCCAAAATAATTGAGCAAAATCTTACGCCTGCAAAGATTGGATTCAGCATAGGCTACTGTTTCCATAAGCAACTGTTTGCTCACTTCCTGTTCTGCTATGGGTTTTCCCTGTTTGAATTTTTCCAGCTTCTGGATATCCTTGTAACTGTAAAAGGCAATACACTGGCCTTCTCCACCGTCACGCCCTGCCCGGCCCGTTTCCTGGTAATACCCTTCCAACGATTTGGGAATATCATAGTGGACCACAAACCGTACGTCTGGTTTGTCTATCCCCATACCAAAGGCAATGGTAGCCACAATTACATCGGCCTCTTCCATCAGGAACTGATCCTGGTTGATTGTTCTCGCAGCAGCGTCCATACCGGCATGATAAGGAAGCGCCTTAATGTCGTTCACCTGCAAAAACGATGCGATTTCTTCCACTTTCTTGCGGCTAAGGCAATAGACAATACCGCTTTTCCCATGGTGCTGACGGATGAATTTAACCAGTTCCTTATTCACGTTAACCTTGGGTCTGACTTCATAATACAGGTTTTCCCTGTTGAAGGAGGTTTTAAAGACACGGGCCTGCATCATTTTCAGGTTTTTCTGAATATCCTGCTGAACCTTGGGTGTAGCCGTGGCTGTGAGGGCAATCACAGGGGCTTTGCCGATTTCATTGATCAATGGCCTGATTCTTCTGTATTCCGGCCTGAAATCGTGACCCCATTCGGAAATACAATGGGCTTCGTCTATGGCATAAAAGGAAATTTTCAGTTGTTTGAACAACTGTATATTTTCATCTTTTGTGAGCGATTCAGGAGCCACGTAGAGCAGTTTTGTTTTCCCCGAAAGAAGGGATTCCCTGACTTCGCCCATCTGTGTACGGGTAAGCGAAGAGTTCAAAAAATGGGCAATGCCGTAGTTATCTGTTGAAAAACCGCGTATGGCATCCACCTGGTTTTTCATTAAAGCAATCAGGGGTGATATGACTATAGCAGTCCCTTCCAGGAGCAGGGCAGGCAATTGGTAACACAAGGATTTCCCTCCCCCGGTGGGCATGAGGACAAAAGCATCGCCTTCCTGCATCAGATGGGAAATAATTTCTTCCTGTTGTCCCTTGAATGTATAGAATCCAAAATGCCTTTTCAGTTGAAGGTGCAATTCGGATGAAGTGTACATATTTTACTACCTTTGTCCACTAAGTTATACGTTTGTTTTATTCTTTCAAAATTTTATGAACAAACCCAATCTGGAAATTAAACAAACAGCACTTGATGTTATTGACAAAGAACAACTTGCAATAAGTAATCTACGCGCTTCCATAGACCAGTCGTTCCTTAATATTGTGGACTTGCTGTATGCTTGCAAAGGCCGTCTTATTGTTACAGGTATAGGGAAAAGCGCCATAATCGGCCAGAAGGTTGTCGCCACGCTCAACTCCACCGGAACCCCCGCCGTTTTCATGCACGCGGCCGATGCCATTCATGGCGATCTGGGCATAGTACAGCCGGGAGATGTTGTTATGTGCCTTTCTAAGAGCGGAGAGACGGCAGAGATCAAAGTACTGGTACCGTTGATTCGCAAAATGGGAAACCTTCTCATTGGCATGGTCGGGAGCAGGGACTCCTACCTAGGAAAGTCGGCCGATTACGTATTACTGGCTTCGGCCCCGCACGAAGCATGCCCCAACGACCTGGCCCCCACAGCCAGTACAACCGCCCAGATGGTTCTGGGAGATGCCCTTGCCGTATGCCTGTTAAAGCTGCGCGGCTTCACCCCTTCTGACTTTGCCCGCTTTCACCCGGGAGGATCTTTGGGCAAAAAATTGTACCTGACAGTTTCCGATATCATGAATCCCGGGCTCCTTCCCCAGGTCCGGCCAGGACAAACGGTGCGGGATACAATTTTTGTGATCTCAAAAAACCGTCTTGGAGCCACCGCAGTACTGGATGCAGATGATAAACTCTTGGGGATAATCACAGACGGTGATGTGCGCCGGATGGTGGAAAAGAATAGCAGCCTGGAAGCCTTGTGTGCCTCCGATATCATGACAAAGAATCCAAAAACCATCCAAAGCAGGGAACTGGCGGTAAATGCTTACCGTATGATGGAAACCTCAAAAATTACCCAACTCATTGTCCTGCAGGATAACCGGTATGTGGGGATGGTTCACATTCACGACATAATCAGAGAAGGAATCGTATGAAAACATTTGATCCCAACCTGCCCGGGGCTGCTAACGGCAATTTTTTCGCTCTGCCCTTCACACAGCAGGAGGCAGAGATTGTGCTGGTTTCGGTACCATGGGACGTGACCACCTCTTACCGTGCAGGTACACACAGGGGCCCCGGTGCCATCATAGATGCCTCGGCACAGATAGACCTTTTTAATTCCAGGGTGCCCCAGGCCTGGAATATTCCCATTGGGACCATCCCGGTGCATGAAGAATTGCCGGTTTTAAACCGTTCGGCACGCCTTTTAGCCGAAAGGATCATCCAATGCTGGGAAGAGGGCAGCGATCCCCTGGATAACGGATTGGAAGAAGTCCTTGAACAGGTAAACCAGGCTTGTGCCCGCATGAACCGCATTGTTTACCTGCAGTGTTCAGAACAGCTCCGCCAGGGGAAACTGGTGGGGATTGTGGGCGGAGAACATTCGGTCCCGCTGGGACACATCAAGGCACTGGAAGAACATTGCGGTCCATTCGGGATACTGCACATCGATGCCCATGCAGACCTTCGTCAAGCCTACGAGGGTTTCACGTATTCGCATGCTTCTATTATGTTCAATGTCCTGAAAACCATCCCTTCTGTGGCAGCCCTAACCCAGGTGGGAGTGCGGGATTACTGCAGCGCGGAAAACGAAATCATACACAGCGACCCGCGGATATCCTTTTTCCCCGACGAATCACTCAAGGAAGACTTGTACGAAGGCCTCACCTGGAGGGAACAATGCCACAGGATCCTGGAAAGCCTCCCGGACCAGGTTTACCTCAGCCTGGACATAGACGGGCTGTCCCCGGAACTTTGTCCCAACACAGGAACTCCGGTACCGGGGGGACTCAGATTTGAGCAGGTGGATTACCTGCTGTATCTGCTGGCCTCTTCACGCCGCAGGATCATTGGCTTTGACCTGTGCGAAGTGGCCCCGTCCGGTGAAGATCCCTGGGATGCCATAGTGGGAGCACGTCTTTTACATAAAATTTGCTGTTATACCTATTCAAATAACAATAAATAAACTGTACATTTGTGGTTTACAATTCAGTCAGACTATATTTCTAACCATAATAAACATGAGAACTTTAAAGATTTTTTCAATCGCCCTGCTGGGCGCAATGATGGCCGTGTCCTGCGAGAGCGGCGCACCCAAAGGGAATGCAGATTTTTCAAAAGGCGCTATTGATTCGGTAAGTCGTTCGGTCGGATACTCTCTGGCCTCTATGGTCAAACAGTCAAATTTCGGAGATTTGAACAACGATATGCTTATCAAGGCATACAAGGAACTGATGGCCCGGGAGGAAGATCCGACCCAGGAAGAAATGATGACCTGGAACAACGACATTACCGCTTATATGCAAAAAAAGAGTGTTGTTGAAGGAGAGCGCAACCTCACAGAAGGACAAACGTTTTTGGAAGAAAACAAAACCAAGGAGGGCATCGTAGTTTTGCCCAGCGGACTGCAATACAAGGTCATCCGCGAAGGAAATGAAATCCGCCCCAAGTCAACCGACACGGTGGAAGTGCATTATCTGGGTACCCTGATAGACGGCACCGAATTTGACTCTTCCTACTCCCGCAACGAAATGGCCAAATTCCCGCTGGACAGGGTGATTCCTGCCTGGACAGAAGGTATGCAGCTCGTTGGAGAAGGAGGCAAAATCATACTCTACGTTCCTTCCGAACTCGGATACGGCTCCAACGGTGCCGGCGGCGTCATTGGTCCCAACTGTGCGCTGATTTTTGAAGTGGAAATGAACAAGGTGTTCCCTGCTGTAAACTGAGCATAGAGTGGAAATCCGGGGAACTTTAATTGAGAAACTTCCGCAATTCAAAGGGTCCGGGGCAAGGGGCGAATGGGTAAAACAGGAATTTATCCTGGAAATCCGGGAATCTTCTTACCCCCGTAAAGTCTGTATGTCGGTTTTCGGAGAAGAAAAGGTCCGGGAACTGGAAGGATTTTCGGAAGGCGATACCCTGAAAGCTTCTGTCAATATAGAGTCTAGAGAATACAACGGGCGCTGGTATACAGAAGTACGCGCTTGGCGGCTTGAAAAGGAATCTGCCGGGACGGCCGTGCCAGAGGATGCTCCCGTACCTGCCAGTCTTACAATTCCGGATCAGGACGAAGGAGCGGATGATCTTCCTTTCTAGGCACATTTCTCCAGTAAGTCAGCTGACGCTTTGCATACCTGCGGGTGTTGCGGGCAATCAGCCTGACCGCTTCCTCTAAAGGGTATTTCCCTTCAAAATAATCGAAAAGCTCCCTGTACCCGACTGTCCGGAGTGCAGGGAGTTTTTTATATGGATACAGCCTGCGCGCTTCCTCCATCAGGCCTTCTTCCATCATGCGGTCCACCCGCCTGTCAATGCGTTGGTAAAGTTCCCGGCGTGGTTTATCCATCAGGAGCACTTCTATTTCAAAAGGCCGGTTTTTAGGGGTGTGCCTTAAAAAAGAATGATAGGGTTTCCCGGAAAGCAGGCACACCTCTATTGCCCTCATAACGCGGCGCGGATTGGCCAGATCAATACGGGCATAGGTAACCGGATCCAGCGTCCTGAGCCTGGACCGGAGTTCTTCCAGGCCTTCCGGTTCTTCTGCCAGGACCATCAGTTCTTTTCGCAGCACGGGATCCGCAGGCGGCATCTGGTCAATGCCGCTGATGAAAGCATCTATATACAAGCCGGAACCGCCCACCATCAGCAAATAATCGTGAGACGGAGCCAGACTCATGATCAGGTCCCAGGCTTCCCTTTCGTAATCTCCTGCCGAATAGGGCTGGTGTATGGAATGGGTGGCTATGAAATAATGTTCTGCCCGGGCCAGTTCTTCCGGCGACGGACGTGCTACCCCAATGCACAGTTCCCTGTAAATCTGACGGCTGTCACAACTGATCACAGGGGTTTTCAATAAACGGGCAATGGCCAGACCCTGCTCCGTTTTTCCCACACCGGTGGGCCCTGTCAGGATGATAATTTTTGTAGCCATTCCAACGTGTTTAATCCATCGGCATAATCTGTGAACAAAGGGTGTTGCGTTTGCCCAAGCGGAGTGCCCGGAGTTCCCGACACGCACTGGATGTAATCTTTGTTTTGCTCAATAAAACGTACAGCTCCGTCTAGGTCCTGGTACTTAAGGTAGTGTAGCACGGCCATGGGTGGATTCAATTGATCGCTTTCCTTTAGTATAAAGAAATCCGGAAGAGCACCCCCCTGCGGAGTGCCGGCCTCTGTCATCATAAAACAGGCCCTGGCGTGACGTAAGGCGTTCCGGTAACCCGAATGGTTATGCAGCAGGGTCCTGAAAACAGATGCTGCCTGTGTAATAAAAGTATGGAAATTATAGGACCGGGGCACCAGCATAAGCGATACATTGCGGCAACCCAGTCCAAAATAAAGAAAACAATCCTGCGCAAGGCCATCGAGCTGGGATGGCGTTTCGCTTCCATTGAGAAGGGCCACAGAGCTCCTGCTGGTGCGAAGCAGCATGGGGGTCGCGGGAAACTGCCGGCGATAGAACAACGAGGCCTGTGACCCGCCTGTGAATAATATGGCCTGTGTTCCGGGATCCACCTGTTTCACAAAGCGCACCAGGACTCCGGCCAGGCAGGAATCTTTCATGAGGCCCAGACGCTCCACAATGGCGGGCAGCAACACCTGATCCCGTGAAGATAATTTTACTTCCAGTACCACGTCCCGAGGATGGGCTGCGGCATAGGCCAGGGCGCATACAAAATCATGCCAGCAGACCAGGGGAATGTTCCCGGCTGCCACTATGGAGATCATTCGCGGGGCATGCTCTGGTATTTCCATATCCAGCAATCTGCCTAAAATGCCTGTTTCTTTTTCCAGACTGTCCCTGAGCGTATCAAGACGGTGGCGGACAAATTCCGGTATGAACCATGGATTCCCTTCTACTGCCTTGGTTATGAAAGCAGAATCACATCCTTTAAGGGCGGTAGCGGCTTGTTCGGTGAATTTGAAGGCAAATCCCATAAATATGAGGCTCAATTTTGCAAAGATACGTAAAAGACGTATTTTCGCACGATGTCTTCCGGCCAACCATACAAAACCCTGGAAGCGCCCTGTGAAGGCCTTTACAAGGAAAAGGGCAGCCGCTTTCTTTCCTTTGGTTTTCCCGTTACAACAGAAGAAGAGATCCGGCTCCGACTGGGGCTCATGAAAAAAAAGTTTTTTGATGCCCGCCACATCTGCTATGCTTATCGCCTGGGACCGAACGGTGAACCCTGGAGGGCAAACGACAACGGGGAACCTTCCTCTACGGCCGGCAAACCCATCCTGGGACAACTGGTTTCTTTTGAACTATCCGATGTGCTAATGGTTGTAGTACGTTATTTCGGAGGCATCAAACTGGGGACAGGGGGGCTTATCAACGCATACCGGGCTGCAGCAAGGGATGCCCTTGCCCATGCTGTCGTGGTGGAAAAAAGGGTCCTGGAAACAGTGGAACTGCAATTCAGCTACGGCCAGACGGACAAGGTCATGAAAGCAGTGCACGATACGCAGGCCACCCTAATTGAACAGACATTCGGGGAGGGTCTGCTTCCCTGCCGTCTGGTGGTTAAGGTAGCTCCCCAGGACAAACAAGCACTTTTGTCGGCCCTGGAATGAACATAAAACAGTAATTTTTTCAGATATGAAATCGCTCATTTCAATCAACGACTTTAATAAAGAAGAAATGTTGCATGTGCTTGACCTGGCAACAAAATACGAGGCAGAGCCCAACTGTCCGATTTTTACCGACAAGGTCATCGCGTGCATCTTTTTTGAACCTTCCACACGCACCCGGCTGAGTTTTGAAACAGCGGCCAGCCGGCTTGGGGCACGAGTCATAGGTTTTGCTTCGCTTGCTGCTACCAGTATTGCCAAGGGGGAAAGCCTGAAAGACACCCTCAAAATGGTTTCCAACTATGCCGATATGATTGTGATCCGTCACCACCTGGACGGAGCTGCCCGATACGCTTCAGAAATTGCCGGGTGCCCGGTGATCAACGCCGGAGACGGGGCCAATCAGCACCCCACGCAAACGTTGCTGGATATGTATTCCATACGGAAAACCCAGGGAACGCTGGAGAATATGTCCATCACCATGGTGGGCGACCTGAAGTATGGCAGGACCGTTCACTCCCTGCTCCAGGCCATGAGTCATTTCAATCCCCGTTTCAATTTTGTATCCTGCCCCGATCTGGCTATTCCGCAGGAATACAAGCATTTCCTGGACTCAAGAAACATATCCTATACCGAGCACCACACCCTGGAGGGACAGATCCGGGATACAGACATTCTGTACATGACAAGGATCCAGCAGGAACGTTTCCAGGATCCCATGGAGTACGAACGGGTTAAGAACCTGATGACCCTGGACGCCTCTATGCTTACCCACACCAGGCCCAACCTGCGTATCCTGCACCCCCTGCCCAGGGTTAAGGAAATAGCCACCAACGTGGACGACCGCCCCGAAGCCTACTATTTTGAACAAGCCCGCAACGGGGTATACACCCGCATGGGGATCTTCACTTATCTGATGAACCAATAACGCCACAACCATGGAAACAAAGAAAAAACTTAAGGTAAGCGCCATAAAGAACGGTACTGTCATAGACCGGATCCCTTCTGGTGAACTGTTTCATGTCATTGAAATTCTGGGACTTTCAAGGGGGGGGTTTCAAATGACCTTCGGGACTAACCTGGAGAGCAAGGTGTTGGGAACAAAAGCCATCATCAAGATAACAGACAAGTTCTTTGAAGAAGACGATGTCAACCGCATTGCCCTGGTCGCACCCGATGCCGTGCTCAATATCATTAAGGACTACGTAGTCGTGGAAAAAAGACGTGTTGTTATACCCCCCGAGATCCGCGGCCTGGTAAGGTGTCTGAATCCCCGGTGCATCACCAACCATGAACCGGTGAAAACTCGTTTTACCACCAGTATGAGCCCCAACGGGATTGTCCTGAGCTGTCATTACTGTGAAAAGGAAACCACACAGCAGAACTTACAAATCATCAGCGGCAATTAATTTTTGGTTGTATATATTTACTTTATATTTGCATACACATATCATTTGTTACTAAACCACATTCAATATGAAAACCACTTACAATTTTAACGCAGGCCCCTGTGTCCTGCCCAAAGAAGCAGTTAAGGCCGGAATAGAGGCCCTCCAGGATTTTAACAATACAGGAATGTCTGTTATTGAAATTTCTCACCGTTCCAAGGATTGGGAAGCGGTCATGAATGAATGCCGCACTTTATGGAAAGAATTGCTGCAGATTCCGGACAATTACGAAATCCTTTTCCTGGGAGGCGGAGCCAGCCTGCAATTCTGCATGGTCCCCATGAACCTGCTGGAAAAAAAGGCTGCTTATCTTGATACGGGCGTCTGGGCCAAGAAAGCCCTCAAAGAGGCAAAAGCTTTTGGGGAAATAGTCATCGTGGCTTCCTCGGCCGAAAGCACCTATAATTATGTTCCCAAAAAATATACCATTCCCGCCGACGCCGATTATTTCCACATCACCACCAACAACACCATCTACGGAACAGAAATCCACACAGACATGGATAGCACCGTTCTGCTGGTAGCCGATATGTCTTCAGATATCATGAGCCGTCCGGTGGATGTGTCAAAATATGCCATGATCTACGGGGGTGCCCAGAAGAACGTAGGTCCTGCGGGAGTAACCTTTGTCATCATCCGCAAGGACATCCTGGGGAAGGTTTCCCGCCATATTCCCTCCATGCTGGATTACAGGATCCACATTGAAGGGGAATCCATGTACAACACCCCTCCTGTATTCCCGATCTTTATCATGACCCAGACACTCAAATGGCTCAAGAAACTGGGTGGTCTGACAGCTATTCATAAAATCAACCGCGAAAAGGCAGAGTTACTTTACGCCGAGATTGACCGCAATCCCCTTTTCAGAGGCACGGCCGCAAAAGAAGACCGCTCCCTGATGAACATTTGTTTTGTCATGGCACAGGGGCGTGAATCCCTTGAAGCTGAATTCCTTGATTTTGCAAAATCCCGTGGCATGGTAGGTATTAAAGGCCACCGTTCTGTAGGCGGTTTCCGGGCTTCTGTATACAATGCCTGCCCAAAAGAAAGCGTTCAGGCTTTGGTTGATTGTATGCGTGAATTTGAAAAAATCCATAAATAAAACGATATGAAAGTACTGGTAGCTACTGAAAAGCCATTTGCAAAGAAAGCCGTTGACGGCATCCGCACCATTGTGGAACAGGCAGGAATGACCCTGGCCCTGTTGGAAAAATATACACAGAAGGAAGAACTTCTGGCTGCCGTGGCCGATGCAGACGCCCTGATCGTGCGTTCAGACAAAGTGACCCGCGAAGTTATCCAGGCCGCTCCCCGGCTCAGGATTGTGGTACGTGCCGGTGCCGGTTACGATAACCTTGACCTGGCAGCCTGCAGTGAAAGACAGGTTGTGGCCATGAACACCCCCGGACAAAACTCAAATGCCGTGGCCGAGCTGGCCATTGGCATGATGATTTTTATGGCCCGTAACCAATTCCAGCCTGGAACAGGTACAGAATTAAGAGGCAAGACACTGGGCGTTCACGCCTACGGGAATGTAGGCCGCCTTGTAGCCGGACTGGCCAAGGGCTTTGGAATGGAAATCTATGCTTACGATCCGTTTATCCCGGCTTCGGTAATGCAATCAGAAGGGATCCATGTGGCCGGCACCCTTGAAGACCTCTACCGGCGTTCCGATTACCTGTCGCTGCACATCCCGGCCAACAACGAAACAAGAGGATCCATTGGTCAGGCCCTGCTTTCGCTCATGCCCAAAGGGGCCTGCCTCATAAACACGGCCCGCAAGGAAGTGATCAATGAGCCGGAACTGGAAGCCATCATGGCCCAGCGCACAGACCTGAAATATGCGACAGATGTGGCCCCCGGCAATATGGATGCCCTAAAGGCACAATTTGACACCCGCGTTTTTGCCACCACAAAAAAGATGGGGGCAGAAACTCAGGAAGCCAACATCAATGCAGGGCTGGCTGCCGCCCGACAAATTGCAGGATACCTGCTGAAAGGGGATACAACCTTCTGCCTGAATAAATAAGACGTACCACTACACAAGGCTATCACTTATGGTAAAGATAAAACCTTTCGCTGCCCTCAGACCACCCAAAAAATTTGTGGAAGAAGTGGCAGCCCGCCCTTATGATGTGTTGAATTCGGCCGAGGCCAAAGCCGAAGCCGGAGAAAAATCGTTGCTGCACATTACAAAACCGGAAATTGACTTTGATCCCTTTGTGGACGAACATTCCAAAGAAGCCTATGACAAAGCGGTTGAGAATTTTCAGCGGTGGCAACAACAGGGATGGCTGGTCAGAGACCCCAAAGAAATGTACTACGTCTATGCTCAGACTATGGAAGGCCGCACCCAGTACGGGCTGGTTGTCTGTGCGCACACAGAAGACTACACGGCTGGCTTGATCAAAAAACACGAACTCACACGCAAAGACAAGGAAGAAGACCGGATGATCCATATACGTATCCAGAGCGCCAACATTGAACCCGTCTTTTTTACCTATCACGACGTTCCGGAAATAAACAGGATCGTAGAAAAGATCGTAAGCACCAAGCCCGAATACGATTTTGTGGCACCCGACGGGTTCGGCCACCATTTCTGGCCTGTCAGTGACGATGCAGACATCCGTCGCATCACCACCCTTTTTGCCGCTGTTCCGGCTTTCTATGTGGCCGACGGGCACCATCGTACCGCAGCTGCCGCCTTGGTGGGAGCGGAACGCAAAGCCATGAATCCAAACCATACCGGAGAGGAAGAATACAACTACTTCATGACGGTGGTATTCCCTGAAAGCCACCTGAAAATCATCGATTACAACCGTGTGGTCAAAGACCTGAACGGCATGGCACCCCAGACCTTCCTCCAGGCACTTTCAAAAGACTTCATGGTGGAATGCCTGTGCGACAACACACAGCCGTATGTACCCCAGCGCCCGCATAATTTTTCCATGTACCTGGACAGTTGCTGGTATTCCATTACGGCACGCCCCGGCACTTACGATGACAACGACCCCATTGGCACCCTGGACGTTACGGTTCTATCCAACCTGGTATTTGACAAATTACTTAACATCAAAGACCTGAGGACCAGTCAACGCATAGACTTCGTAGGTGGAATACGTGGCCTGGGCGCATTGAAAGACCGCGTTGACTCTGGTGAAATGGCTGCCGCTTTTGCACTGTATCCCGTTACCATGAAGCAACTGATCACCATTGCCGACACCGGTAACATCATGCCCCCAAAGACCACCTGGTTCGAACCCAAGCTCCGCAGCGGGCTGGCCATACACAACTTCTGATATATCACTGTAATGAAAATTCAAAAGGTTCGAATTACTAATTACCGATCCATTAAGGACACCATTGAAATTGATTTTTCCCAGATGACCGCACTTATAGGTCCTAACAATTCCGGGAAAAGTAACATTTTATGGTGTATCAACAAGATCCTGGGACAGGAAAATTCCCTGCCCGGGGTCTTTACCGAGAAAGACGTATACTGTCAGGATCCGGAAAGAAATATTGATGTGGAGATAGAATTTGACCAGCCGTTTGAACACATTCCCTTTGAAGGAGGTGAACCAGCCTATATCCATAAGATCCGTTTTATATATAAATACAATATCATCGGGCCCGACAAGGGCAAGCGCACCCTGGAACAATACTGCCTCACAAAAGACGACCGCATAGTTCAGGTCCTGTCCGATAGTAACGGGATGGGCGGTTCACACCTTTTTACCCCGCTCGATTGCCCCCTGGAAAAAATCCGTGAAAAGATCCCGGTGGTATATATCCGTACAGACAGGATCACCACCCATTCCCGCTACGATATCCGTCAGACATTGCTCAACGGCCTGCTCAAGGAAATCAACAAGGATTTTATGAGGGAGGACAATACCATTTCCATCATGAACTCAGACGGGACGGAAACACAGGTTCCCCGTAAGGAATGGTTTGACCAATGCATCCAGGAAGCCATGATCACCCTGCGGACCGGGGCTTTTTCCAATTTCAAGGAAACCATCCACAAATCCATGATGGATTACCTGGGTCATTCTGTAAATAAAGAGTATAACCGCTGGGAAATCTTTTTTAATCCCATCATACAGCAAAATTTTTATAAGTCGCTGGAAATGTACCTTTACGAAGGAGACCGCCTCACCCCGGTAAGTGCCCAGGGAGAAGGGGTTCAGAACGCCATTGTTTTGTCCATACTCAACGCGTACAACCAGCAAAAAAGCCAGGGTTTCATTTTTATGATTGAAGAACCCGAACTGTACCTGGACCCGCGCATGAAACGCAACCTCTATAAGGCACTGAAGAATATGGGTAAAAACAACCAGGTGATCTATATAACCCACTCTCCCCAATTTGTTTCCCTGCAGGATTTTGACTCGGTCAGGATCGTTTCAAACTACGGGAACGGAACGCGCGTAAAAGCCCCTCTTTGCGACAATGCCTCACAATTAAAGGCAGACTTAAGCAACATGTTATCAGGAGGTGAGCTGAACGAAATATTTTTCACCGGCAAAGTGCTGCTGGTGGAAAACGAACAGCAAAAGAAGATCCTGTTAGATCATGAAACCAGGCTGGGTCTGGATTATGACACGATGGATGTGGCCATCCTGGTTGTGAGAGACAAGTCAAACATGCCGGCCTTTGTTGACCTGGCAAGGGCCTTTGACATCCGTGTAGCAGTAGCTTACGACCAATACAATGCCTTCTGGTTTGAAAAAAGGGAAGAAGAAGAAGCTCTTAATGACCGGCTCATGGCCCTGGCCCAAAATGAGGTGACCATATTCTGCCGCAAGAAAGATTCTGCCCCGGTCCCGGACAGAAGCTGGGAAGAAAGTGTGGTCGAATGGATCACAAAAACCTGACAACCCTTATCCCGTTACAGGAAGGCAATCCGTTGACATACCCTGTTAGTGTCTTTTTGTCCACCACTACTTTCTTTTCTTTTGACGAGGCATGCAGGAACCCCAACTGCCGCTGTCCATTGGAGCACCCGCGTCCATCGGGGCAGCAGTCGTGCTCACATTCATAATACTCGTAGGCTAATGCCACATGCGTGATGTCCAGCCCTTGAATGCCGGTTGCAAAACAGATCATATCCCCGTGTCGGATCTTGTCCAGATTGCTTTCCAGCTTTGTTTTGGGTATAAAGAAGTATTCTTCCCGTCCAAGACGCTCTTCCATTACAGCTATCCGGGCCACGAGTTCCTGATCTGAAGCCAGGAGCGGGTATTTGTCCGCATGAGCCGACATATAGGAAAAGTGTTGTTCCAGGGGTGTATCGGCAATATTTCCGCTCACCTCGGCGGCCAGTCCTCGTGCCTGTGCCTGCAGGATCCACTCACTGGTATAATGGATACGGCTGGCGTACCCGTCAACGCGGCCATCCCGGTAACGCAATTGCCGCAGGTTCTGGCAAAAAGCATCAAAGCTGCGGTCTTGTTGCCGGGCAGTCTGCGCCATGGCCACACACGCTTCTACCAATAAAATGCAATCTGTACGGGCCAGTGAAACCGTAAGCATCTCCGGTTCCTGTTCCAGCGTTCCACTTGCATAAGGGGTTTCCAGCATGGCCTCTGCCGCTTTCATGACCATCACCGGCATGGGCTCTTCCCCTACAGGGGACAAAACCTCCATTACCTTTTCATAGACAGCCTTGTCTTGCGGGGTAACCCTTATCTGAGAGGAAGGCAGGCTCGGGGCCTGCGCAGCGGACACCAGCGGGGTCCACAATAAGCACAAATAAACAATGGTTCTTTTCATAGGGCAAATATAACCTGATTTTTAGAATCAGCTATGGTACAATTATTGATGCAATCATCATATAATTATTTATTACCCTAACATTATGAAAGTCAAAGACAAAGTGATCGTAGTAACCGGTGGGGGTAACGGTATTGGCCGGGAATTGGTTCTTTCCCTGCTGCGCAGGGGAAGCCAGGTAGCAGCCCTGGACATTAATGGCCAGGCACTGGAACAAACCAAAGCACTGGCAGATGAAGCCGTAAGGGAACGGCTCTCTCTTCATACGATAAATATTGGAGATAAAGAAGCGGTGGATTTACTACCCGCTCAGATTATCAAACGGCATGGTGCCGTTGATGCCATCATTAACAATGCCGGAATCGTTCAGCCTTTTGTCAAGGTCAACGATCTGGATCTGCAGGTGATAGAACGCCTGTGCCATGTGAATTTCTTTGGCGCCTTATATATGATCAAAGCGTTCCTGCCACACCTGCTGAAACGCCCCTCGGCCCATATTGTGAACGTGGCCAGCATGGGGGGTTTCATCCCCATTCCGGGACAATCCATATATGGTGCAACCAAGGCTGCACTCAAACTCCTTACAGAAGGACTGATATCGGAACTTGCCGGGACACCGGTAGATGTTTCTATTGTTTTTCCAGGGGCTATCAATACAAATATCCTGGTCAATTCGGGACTGGAATTACCGCGCTCTACCCGGGAAAAAGAGCTACGCTTCAGACCCATGGCGGCCGGCAAGGCAGCCAATATCATCATAGACGGGATGGAAAAGGGAAAACAAAGGATCTTTGCGGGCAAAGATTCCATGATGCTGAATCTTTTTTACCGCATAAGTCCCGGTCTGGCCAGTAAACTGGTGGCAAGAGCTATGAAGTCCCTGCTAAGTTGATCTCATCAAGCAGTTTCTGGATGTCGGGCTGGCATTGACCGCATACCTGCCCGGCTCCTGTTTCATGACCCACCTCTTCTACCGTTTTTAGTCCTTTTTTCTTGATGGCATTTACGATGGTGCTTTTGCTCACTTCGTTGCAATAACAGATCAGGTAATCTTCTTCCATGAGTTTCAATTTTTATCAAAATTAAATAAAAAAGCGCGCATAGACAATCCATACGCGCCTGCTGCTTTCGTTAACTTTTTCAAACTCTGATTTTACTTCTTTCTTAAAGCTTTCTCAATTTTTTCTTTCTCAAGCTTCTTGGTGCAAAAGAACCAATCGTAACATGTGACACCTTCTTCGGGAATTTCGATCCGGCTTTTTGCCTGGCCGCATGTCCCGGCTGTGGGAACTATCACGTCATCTCCGGGACGCCAGTCGGCAGGCAGTGCCACCTTGAATTCATCGGCTGTCTGAAGTCCTATAAGGACACGTTTGAGCTCATCAAAGTTACGGCCAAGGGATAAAGGATAATAAATGATGGTACGGATAATGCCTTTGGGATCAATGAAGAAGACGGCGCGAACTGCTTTGGTGTTGCTCTCTCCAGGTTGAACCATGCCATAAAGGTTGGCTACTTCCATGGTTATATCCTCAATGAGAGGAAAATTAACCTCTACGTTTTTCATGCCTTTATATTGGATTTTCTCTTTGATGGTCCTGAGCCAAGCTATGTGACTGTAAAGACCGTCCACAGACAATCCCACCAGTTCGGTGTTCAGCTCTTTAAAATCTTTCTCCATTGAAGCGAAGGTTATGAACTCAGACGTACATACTGGTGTGAAGTCTGCAGGGTGGCTGAAAAGGATTACCCATTTTCCTTTGTAGTCAGACGGAAAGTTGATGTCTCCCTGCGTTGTAGTGGCTTTGAACTGAGGTGCGGGTTCCCCGATTCTGGGGATAGAATATGATTTTGTTGAACTGTTCACGTTTTCCATGGTTTTTTGAGTTTATTATTGTTATTTATTGTTTCTTATCTCTGTTTACTGATGCAAAGGTAAGGCAGACAAAAATATTAATCAAACAGATTTTATTTATATAATTATAGATTATTTCTATATCTTTGTTTAATGACGTTACAACAACTCCAATACATTGTAGCCCTGGACCGTTACAGGCATTTTGTCAGAGCCGCCCGCGAATGTGGTATATCCCAGCCCACCCTGAGCGCCATGATAACCCGTCTTGAAGAAGAGCTGGATGTCAGGATCTTTGACCGTTCTAAACACCCCGTAGAGCCTACACCCCTGGGAGAAGAGATTATTCACCAGGCGCGTCTGGTATTAAAGCAGGCCATGCAGGTGCAGGAACTGGTACAGGCAGGGAAAGAAAGCCTGGACACCCGCTTTAGCCTGGGTGTCATTCCTACGGTGGCTCCCTATATTGTTCCTCAATTCATAGGTTTGTTCAAAAAGGATTATCCCCTGACCCAGGTCAGTATTCTGGAAATGCGGACCGATGAAATCGTCCGCGATCTGAAAGAGGCAAAAATAGACATGGGCCTTCTGGCCACACCGCTCCTGGATCCGGACCTGCTGGAAATCCCTCTTTATTATGAAAAATTCCTGGCTTACGTTGCCCCTTCCGATCCCAATTATCATAAAAAGGAACTCTCGGCTACCGAACTGCCGCTGCAACATTTGTGGGTCCTGCAGGAAGGTCATTGCCTGCGCAACCAGATATTCAATTTTTGCACGGAAAACACACCGGCAAACAAGCAGGTGTACGAAGCCGGAAGCATAGACAATCTGGTCAGAATCATAGATGCCAATGGCGGTTACACCCTAATTCCGCAATTGCATCTGCCCATGCTGGATGAAACACAGGCCGCCCATGTACGCCCGGTAAACGACCCGCCCCCGGTACGTGAAATTTCCATAGCAGTGTACAAAGATTTTTACCGGGAAAGGCTGTTGAATGCGGTTGCCAACACCATTAAACAGATCATTCCCGGGGATATGCTCGATACAAGGCTCAAAAAATTCGCTATCAGACTCTAAGCAGATTCATGCCAGAAACCCTGCAGCCCGGTCAAACACAGACCGGAAAGAAGTAACAAGTTCTGTTTCGCAGATTTTGCCATTTTCCGGAAAGGGCGATTGATGGGTGTATGCATAGGGAAAGTCCAGTTCCTGGGTTATATACCCTGCCAGTTCCTGCCCGGTGGTCTCGTTCAAACCCACTGTGGGAATTACAATATCCTGCCGCAGGGATATCATCAGGACCCTTTCTTTTGCCCCGGCAAAGAACATCCGGCGTCGGCCTTCCGGATCGGCTGAGCGTATCATCAGCCTGAAAGCATTGGTGAGCTTGTCAGAAATACTGGTTTGGCGGCTATCCTGCCCCGGCTGAAAATTGTGAAATCCGTCCAGGTAGTATTCCCTGATCTTTTGGTAAGCTTCCTGGTCCATGATATCGCGGGAATTCCCGTTCATCCTTTCAAAGACAGATCCACCGCAAAAGGTGAAAAGCCTGGAGTCTGACAGGTTTTCATAAGGATCGGCCATCAGCACCACTTGGGCAAGGAGTGCCCCTATCGAATAAGCGAAAAAATCTGTCCGGACCGGTTCTGTGAAGAGCGGGTGCCTGCCCTGTTTCATGTCATTAATAAGCTGAATCAGGTTGAAGGCAGATTCCAGGCCCGAGGTGTAAAACCTGAGGGGGCTCACAGACAGGCGCGAACTCAGGGCCAGGTTGAAAAAAGAAGCGTTGTATAAATTCTTGAATTCCTGTTTCCTCCGGTTCAGCCAGGGCACCAGCCCCCGCGGTGTATACCAGGCAGTGGGCGTTCTGTTCATGTGAAATGCAATGGGAAACAACACTACAGGGACCCCACAGGTCATGACCAGGTCTTCTGCCCAGGTCAGGTATTTCTGCCATGACCTTTCATTCAGCCCATGGAGCAGGATGATGGCCCTGTCAAAACGCAAGGCTCCTGCAGGGGCAAACACAACGTACCTGAATTGCTGGTTTTCGCCAATAGCAGTATCTGCTGCAGGACAAAACGGGGCAGCCTGGATGCTTTCCTGCAGCCGTGTCACTTCTTCCCGCCCCAGATCCCGGTTAAAATCAAAAGGAAGGCTGACTACAGGTCTGCCAGGCAGCTGTACTTCCCTTTCAAAAGAAAAGCATGAACCCAACAGTTTTGTCCTTTCCATGCTACAAAGCAAAACTATCGCGTCTTGTTATTCAAAAAAATGGGACAGAAGACCGTTTCGGGGGACAAACAACGTTCCGGCGGGATTAAGCGCGCCTGTTCAGGGGTGAAAAAATTTTTACCTTTGTGGCATGAGCATTCTGCAAAGAAAAATTCCGCCCTTTATCTATAAAAGATCCAACCTTACCCTGGTGGTGGCTTTCACTTCCATCTTTGCATTGCTGTTCATAAACATATACAAACCCTTTGAGTCGCCCCAGTGGTATCCCATAACTAAATTTGAATATTTTCTGTATTCCAGCCTGATCATCCTGACCGGAGTCCTGGTGGTGGTTATCAGCCGGGTAGTGATGTTCTACTACACCAAAAAAAGAACGCTTTCCTACTGGGAATATATCATATGGGTCATTGCCGAGATCTTTTTCATGTCGCTCTTTTACACTCTATATTCCTTTACCCTGGACGAAACACGCGATTTCATGGAAGTATACCGTTCTTCTGTTATCAATACCAGTCTGATCCTGCTGCTCCCCTATATCATATCCATCCTGTTCCTCTGCTGGAGGGAAAAATCAATGCGCCTGAAGGAACTGGAAGAAAAGGAAAAAGCCGGGAGCCCCCCTTCCGGTCCGGACACCATCAATTTCCGGGACGAAAAGGACGTTTTGCAGCTTTCCATAAAAAAAGAATCCCTGCTGTACCTCGAGTCAGCAGACAATTATGTGTCTGTATGGTATTTGTCAAAATCAGGGGTAAGCAATTACCTGGTAAGGAACACATTAAAGGAAATGGAAGTACGCTTTGCCCAGACGCGGATCGTGCGCTGTCACCGTTCTTTTATGGTAAATCTGGACCAGGTCAGGGTTGCCAAAAGAACGCCCAATGGCATTGTGCTGGATCTTGGTATTACAAAAGTACCGGACATACCTGTCTCGCGCACGCATGCCGAACAGATTGCCCGTTGGTTTACAAATCTGTAAGGATCCTATTTCTTTTTAAGCAGGTCTCGGATTTCTGTCAGAAGTACTTCCTCGCGGGTGGGCTCAGGCTCGGGAGCCGGTGCCGGAGCTTCCTGTTCTGCTTCTTTCTTTTTGGCAGAGGTCAGTTTGTTAAGCCCCTTGATTAGCAGGAACACGCACAAGGCAATAATTATGAAATCTATGAGTACCTGAATAAAGTTCCCGTAATTCAGGGTTACGGCAGGCAGCATGATATCGGGATCCAGGATACTGGCACGTTCACCCACGATGTTCCACTTCCAGTCGGTAAAATTCACCCCTCCGGCCAGGGCCCCTACCAGAGGCATGAGCAGATCCGATACAAGAGAAGATACAATTTTGCCAAAAGCTGCGCCAATTATGATACCAACAGCCATATCCACCACATTGCCCCTGAGGGCAAATGCCTTGAATTCTTTAACAAATTTTGACATAAAGGTTTTATTAAATGATATGTAAATATACGAAGAATTTGCCTCTTAAAACAACTTTTTTAACTTTACGGGCAGACAAATTTAATCTATCCATATTATGAAATGTAGACTTATTGTAACCGCATTACTGTTCACTACCCTGACATCCCTTACCGCCCGGGACCCTGAAGGGCGCCTGCTTCGTTTCCCGGCCGTTGGCAACGGGGTGATCGCCTTTTCCTATGCCGGAGATCTTTATACCGTACCACTGGAAGGAGGAACTGCCACAAGGCTTACATCACACATCGGGTATGAAGTCTTTCCCAAATTTTCACCCGATGGCCGCACCATCGCCTTTACCGGACAGTATGACGGTAATACAGAAGTATATACCATACCTGCAGAAGGAGGTGAACCACTTCGCCTGACCTATACCGCTACCCTGGACAGGGACAACATCGGAGACCGGATGGGTCCCAACAACATTGTCATGGGGTGGACTCCTGATGGAAAAAACATAGTGCTGCGTTCGCGTTGGTACAGTTTTTCCGGTATGCGCGCCCACCTGTTTACCGTTCCGGCCGAAGGAGGGGAACTGAGCCAGATCCCCACGACCGAGGGCGGGTTCTGCTCTTTTTCACCCGATGGCCAGTTCCTTGCCCTGAACCGCATGTTTCGCGAATTCCGGACCTGGAAGTATTACAAAGGCGGACAGGCAGATGATATCTGGGTAAACAAGCTGGGTACTACGCAACTGGAAAACATAACCGCCGGCGAAGGAGACAATGCCCAGGATATTTTTCCCATGTGGATTGAAACAGATATTTACTTTCTCTCGGACCGTGATTCCATCATGAACCTGTTCCGCTACGACACGGGAACAAAAAAGACAGAAAAGATCACCCTGTTCGATACCTACGACATTAAATTCCCTGCTGCCCGCGGAGAATATATTGTTTTTGAAAACGGGGGCTTTATTTATTCTTTCCACACAAAAAGCGAAGATCTTAAAAAAGTCGATATCACACTTAACCAGGAGCACCTCAACGCCAGGGTACGCCTGCTGGACGTTGCCACACAGGCTGCAGGGTACTCCCTGTCTCCAAATGGAGAACGGGTACTGGTCACAGCCCGGGGCGATGTATTTTCCGTTCCGGGAACGGAAGGGGCAACCTACAACCTGACCCGAACCCCGGGTATACACGAACGCGAAGCCTGCTGGTCTGCAGATGGCTCCCAGATTGCCTGGTTCTCGGATCAGACGGGTGAATACCAATTGTACGCCATGCCGTATGATAAGCCCTCCGAAGCACGGAAAATCACTTCTTTTACAGATGGTTATCCTGAAAATCTATCCTGGGCACCTGACTCAAGGTCCCTTTATTTCACCACAGAAAAACGGGAATTATGGTGCGCCAATCCGGAAACAGGCACTTCCCGCAAAGTCCTTCAAACACCCTTCTCCACCATCCGCAATTATGATATTTCCCCCGACGGAAAATGGATCACTTATGCCACCCAGGCAGAAAACCGTATAAGTGTGGTATACCTGTACAGTGTAGATGACAACATCTCTTACCCGGTAACCAGCCCCTGGTATGATGCCCAGTCCGGTGTGTTTTCGGAAGATGGCAAATACCTGTTTTTCACATCGGCCCGTGACTTCAGGGCCAACTATTCATGGGTGGAATGGAATGCGACCTACAATGTGTCGTCGTATATATTTGTGCTCCCACTGGCCAAAGACACTCCCGATCCCACTGCTCTGAAAGCCGTGGAATACAAGCCCTTGGAAAAGGTCGAAACACCCGTTGCTCCGGCAACCGGGCATCAAGGCCGCAAAAACGACAAAGCCGAACCCGCTTCTGAAAAACAAATTACCGTTACGGTAGATCTGGACGGGATCGTAGAAAGGGCCTCGGCCCTGCCCCTGGAGCCGGGAATGTACCAGCTTCTGGCTGCTGTGGACGGTGACCTCTATTTCATGACAAGAAGGGAGGTTAAAAAAATCTCGCTCAGTGATCTCAAAGAAAGCCCGGTTATAACAGGAATGCCGCTGGCTTATGCTCCAAAGGGAAAAAAAATGCTGCTTCGGGACGGGGATGATTTGTTTATCATTGGAGCTCCCACCTGGAAAAAGGACAAAAAAGTAAGCCTGGGTGATGTCCGGATTTTTGCAGATTATCCCGCCGAATGGAACCAGATTTTCCAGGAAACCTGGCGTGTTTACCGGGATCACTTTTACCTGCCCACCATGCACGGACGCGACTGGGAAGGGATCCGTGAAAAATACGAGGCCTTGTTGCCTTATGTAAAACACCGCCACGATCTGACCTACGTGATAGGGGAAATGATTTCTGAATTGAACGTGGGCCACTGTTACGTCACTTCGCCCTCAGACACTCCCGCTCCCGAACGGGTTAAGGTGGGCTTGCTGGGAGCCCGTTTTAGCAAGGATCCTTCCGGGGCATTCCGTGTTATCAAGGTCTACGAAGGAGAAAACTGGGACAAATCGCTTCGCTCTCCCTTCCATGACGGCGGAGTGGATATTTCCCGGGGAGATTACATCCTGGCGGTGGATGGGGTAGACTGCACTCCCATGAAAGTAATCTACGAAGCTTTGGTGGGAAAAGTAGATAAAACCGTTGCCCTGATGGTAAACAGCACTCCTTCCGGAACAGGTGCCCGCACCGTTTACGTCAAGCCCATTGCCGATGAATCTCCGCTGGTTTATTACGAATGGGTGCAGGAAAATATCCGCAAGGTCAGCCAGGCAGGCAACGGACAGATAGGATACATCCATATTCCCGATATGGGTATTGCCGGGCTGGATATGTTCACAAAACTTTTTTACACTCAACTGGACAAAAAGGCCCTCATCATTGATGACCGCATGAACGGTGGCGGGAATGTGTCTCCCATCATCCTGGAACGCCTGGCCCGTGAAGCCTACCGCATGAGCATGTACCGTAACGGGGCCAACCTGCCGGTTCCCAACGAAAGTCACTCGGGACCCAAAGTGTGCCTGATAGACAAATACTCCATGTCCGACGGGGACCTGTTCCCCTATGGATTCCGTAAGATGGGCCTTGGTAAACTCATTGGCACCAGAACCTGGGGAGGCATCGTGGGCATATCGGGGTCCAAGCCCTACCTGGACGGGCAGGACGTACGTACACCTTTCTTCACTTCCTATTCAACAGACGGGCGATGGATCATAGAAGGATATGGGGTGGATCCCGATATTGAAGTGGACATCAATCCTTTTGAAGACTACCTGGGAAATGACGCCCAGCTGAACAAGGCCATTGAAGTCCTCCTTGAGGAGCTCAAATTCTATGAACCGTTGCCCGGAACACCCCCGGACAGGAAAATGTAACTAAGAAAAAACACTATCTTCAGATCATTAGGCCGTTGTGGCGAAGATAGGAGAGAAAGCGGTCCCGGCGGGAACGGGCCACAGGAACCACAGAACGCTCTACATCGTCCATAATCACGGCACAGCCGCTGTTAAGTACCAGACGCTTGATGAATGTGATATTGATCAGGTGCTGGTTGTGTATCCGGTAAAAGAGGCCTTTCCCGTCGAGCATCTCCTCATAAAAGGCTATGCTCTTAGACATAAGCGCTTTGTTTACAAGTTGGTTTTCCAGGTAGTAAACCTCAGTATAGGCGTTCTCTGAACGAAGGCGTATGATGTCTTTTATCCTTACAAAAAGAAAACTGCCCTGGTCAAATAGGGCAATCTTCTGGTCTTGCTCACTGGATTGTAAATTGACAAGCAGATTCTGCACCTTTTTTTCGCTTGCTTTGGTTTTGTAGCGGGACAAAGCCTCCCTCAACTGATTCACATCAATGGGTTTTTCAATGTAGTCGAGTGCAGACATTTTTATAGCCTGGACGGCATATTTCTGATACGCGGTTGTAAAAATGACCTCAAAGTCCCTCCGGTTTAGCATGGCCAGTAAATCAAACCCGGTGAGCGGGCCCAGCTCCACGTCCAAAAATACCAGCTCTGGCTTCAGTTCCTGGATCTGTTGTGCCGCATCGGGAACATTGGTGCAAACAGATAAAATCTGAATATTTTTAAAATGTTCATGAATTATGTCAGTCAGAGACCTTGCATGCATTATGTCATCTTCCACAATTAGCGTTCTAATCATGCCGCCGTTATATTAGGTAAATATAAAGACACCCGGGTGCCTTTTGTTTGGTTGTCTTCCGTTAATATATCCACGATAGTGAAGGAAGAATTAGTATTATTCATCTGGTTAATCACATTGAGCCTGTCCCGGGTCAATTTCAGCCCCAGGGATTCCTTTTTATAACCCGAGGCCGGGGCCTTTGCCTGGTGACCGGCCAGGAATCCCACTCCGTTATCGGTGATTTCACACAAAAGATGTTCCTGCCCGGGGCGTATGGCTATGCAGATCTCATTTCCCCGGTCTTTTCCGGCAAATCCGTGTTTTATAGAATTTTCTACAAAAGGTTGTAAAATCAGGGGGGGAACCATGGTGGCTTCTTCATCAAGGGACGGGTCTACGTCTATGGTATAGGTGAAGGAATTGATATAGCGGGTTTTTTCCAGGTCCATGTAGAAACGGATGATCTCCAATTCTTTTTCCAGGGGGATTTCCTGCTTGGACATGCTTTCCAGTATGAGGCGGGTAAGGCTGGAGAACATTCTCAGACACGTCATGGATTCCTGAGTTCTGGATTCTTTGAGCAGGTATTCCACCGTTTGCACACAATTGAATATAAAATGGGGGTTCAACTGGAAATTAAGCGCCTTCACATTGGTTTCCATTAGCTGGCGGCTTAATTCGGCGGCCGTCTGTTTTAAAATGGCCTCCTCTTTTTTTCTCTTATTTTTAAACCACAGGAAAATGAAATGGGTAGTAATAAGCAGGGCAATGAAAATAATGAAAAAACCCAGGTACATCAATTGCTGGGTTTTCTTTTCATGCTCCATGGCCTGTTTGTGAATTTCCTCTTTCAGGATGAGAACTTCAATCTGGCTTTTTTGCTTCTCATGCTCTGCCTGTGCCAGTTGCAGGTTTTGCCTGTAGTTTTCATTCTCTGCCAGAGATTGGCGGTAGTTTAATTCAACAATCTGGTTTTTTTGGTGCAAAAGAGCCAGGTCATGTTCAATATTTTCATTTTCCAGGTTCAGAATGGCAATTTCAATTTCTTGTTTTTCTGCATCATATTTTGCCTGCAGTTCTGCAACGGCCTGAATGGTTTTTTCGCTAACCATAGAATCACTCAGGGATTCATAAGCATAAACATATTTTTCCACGCTGTCCGGTTCATTCAGTCTGCCGTAAACACGTACGTAGTCACGAAAAATTTGTTTTTTTATAACTTTATGATTCACGGCAGCCTGTTGGGCTTTTCTAAAATAATTTTGGGCTTTGGTATACTCTTGTTGGGCAAAATAAACAGTACCCATGCCATGCAATGCTACTGCAATTACATCATCTGCTCCCGACTTTACTCCATAGACCAGTGATTTATTCAAATAGAACAGGGCTTTGTCATAATCTTCAATACGTATATATTCTTCTGATAATCTGGAATATATTAAACTTAAGAAATATTCATTTCCTACATTTGTTAATATCTCTTCTGCTTTATATAATGTTTCAAGGTACTTATCTCTATCTTTCATATCATAATAAATACCGGCTATCCTATATAACGATGCGCCTACACCATTTAAGTCTCCCTTCCCGGCAAACAACTCTTTTGATCTCTCCAAATTGTCAATCGCCTGTTCATAGTGTTTCATTCTCCTGTATACCGTCCCAATATTTATCAATGCGTTAGCCAATGCCGGGTCGTTATTTTGTTCATAAAGTTTTTTTGCTTCCAGGTAAAACAGTAATGCCGTATCATATTTGTCCTGAGATAAATAAATATTCCCAACCCATATATTGCCACTGGCCAGATTGGTTAACGCCCCTTCTTTTTTATAGATATTGTTGGTTTCTTTTCTTATTTCCAGAGCTTTATCATAATTTCCCTTGTACAGATGAATGATGGATAGATTGTCCTTGGCCGAGGCAATTTCCAGGGTATCCTTCGTTTTTTGCACAAAGACCAGCCGTTTTTCAAAATAAACAAGAGCCGAATCAAAATTGCCTATAGTGGTATGAACTTTCCCTAAACTATTTAGGTTCATGCTTATACCTTTTTTGTACCCGATTTTTTCAGACAGTTTCAACCCCTGCCGGGCATATTCAATGGCTTCGGCCGGTTTCAAATTACTAAATAACCTGGCCACTTCACTCAAGTTGTCGATTCTGACCGTATCGGAAGATGTTCTTTCTATGATCCTGAGCAGTGAATCTACCGTATGCTGCTGTTGGGCATACAATGGATATGATCCCGGAACAAGCAACAGCCATATACAGAAGGAAAAAACTATATATTTTAATGACTTCGGCATTCTGTAAAGCAAGGTTGCCGCATTGTGATGCGACTACCTTTTTCTTAATAAAAAAGAATTTATAAAATTGGGGAAAATCCGAACATAAAACAAGACTTTGCTACGTCGGATTATTAGACGTAAATGTCAGGATATCTTTTCAGTTAATGCTTTTTCAAGTTTTTCTTTTCTTTTTCCTGCTCCAGGATTGATCTGATTTTTTCTTTCAAAAGGACCCTGATCCTAAGCTTATCCGTTTCTGCGACTTCTTTCGTATCACAGGGTAATTCCGATGGATCTATTTCTATAGCCAGAAAGCATTTTTTTGCTGAGTTATCTTTTTTTCTAAGGTATACTTCACTCAGAAAATCATAATCAAGTGCTTCGGAAATGGTCAGCAGCAGGTCTACATCTATGCTTTTTCGGCTAAAGATATCGTAGACAGTTGTTCTTGAGCGATTAATGTTCTTGGCAAATTCAGAAACCGTAAGCTTTCGTTCCTTGACTTTTTGTCTAATGATATTTCCTATAAATACATTTATCATGGTTAAATAATGATGCGACTTTATGTGGCAGTCTGGTTTTTTTACATATAAATGTAAGCCTTCGTGTTGACCTTTTCTCCTATGAGTTTGATTTCGGGCGGTTTGACTTTGAATTCGGTAAAACAACAACCTTTTCCAGCCTGTGCCGTACAGATTGCCGGGTGCTGGTCGTTGCCTGCAGAATATCAGGAGCGCTTTTTCTTTTTTCCGAAGCTCTCGTTCCAGGTGGTTTCAACGAAAGCAGGCAGCAAAAATATGGGAGTCTTGGCTTTCCCCAAAACGCTCCCTGTTCTTTATGGCGCAGCGGCCTTGACTCTAATACAGGTTATTATGAAATTTAATATGTTTTCATTAATTTTGAGAATCATGGTAAACCTGTTTTGAATAATGTATTGTATGAAGCTATACTTGCGTTTTTCTAGTAACTATATATTATTTAATTGATTATCATAACGACGGAAAATTGACGAAAATACTTTATGAGAGCTTTTAATATCTCTTTGCTTATTCTCTTCATGCTTACTGCATGCATCCAAAGGCCGCAGGCAGTGATTCCGGAATGGATCCCGTACGACGAGTCGGAAGAAGTTGCCGGCAACGCAGATCATGGGTCTGAAAGAATGCGCTTCAGGCTCATCCAGTCCCAGGTGCTAAATAAAAATGAACTGTGGAGGGTCATTGAACCCCAGCTCAACAACTTTACCGAAGAAGTCTATCAGAGGCTTAAACCATTAATCTTAGGGCAGGACATCCCTACCCTCCAGTCGCATATCTGCTCAGGTGAGCTTTCGTATGAGCAACTCACCCAATGGTATCTCTACAGAGTGGCAAAATTTGAGAACGACAGGAACAAGATGCTGAACGCCATCGTTGCCATCAACCCCAACGCGGTAAAGGAAGCTCGCTCAAGAGACAAGACCCTGGCTAAACACATGGCCCGGAGCCGAAGAATTGACAGACAAGAGGCCCCTGCCCTGCATCTGATCTTTGGAATGCCCATCCTGGTCAAGGACAATATCGGGGTTGAGGGAATGCCCACTACGGCCGGAGCGCATGTGCTGAAGGATAACTTTACAAAAGATGCCGCCATCATAGCAAACATCAGGAATCGCGGGGGCATCATCCTGGGCAAGACAAACCTGAGCGAATGGGCCAATTACCTGTTTAACGGTGGCCCCAACGGGTTTAGTGCAATAGGCGGCCAAACCCTCAATGCCTATGGTCGCAGGATTTTTGATACCGGCGGTTCCAGTTCGGGGAGCGGTGTTGCCATGGCGGCCGGATATGCAGCGGCCTGCATCGGGACTGAAACCTCGGGCTCTATCCTTTCTCCATCAGGGAAAAGTTCTGTTGTTGGGCTTAAGCCCACGGTGGGCCTGCTGGACCGGAGCGGGATCGTTCCACTGGCAGGCACGCTGGACACACCAGGGCCCATGGCAGGCTCAGTGGTTGACAACGCCATCCTCATCTGGGCAATGGCTGACCAAAACCTTGAGCAAGACCAATGGTTTACCGGACTGATCCGGCGCCTTGAACCGACTATGGCGGGCGAAGAAAGTCCACAGGAACAGGGAACGACGCTGCCTAAGGGGATGCGGTTTGGTGTAAATAAAAAATTGCTGGGAAACCCGCTATATAAGGAGCAGGCCGATATCCTTACTTCGCTGGGGGGCATTGCCGTTGAATTTGAGCCCATTGAAATTGACCTCAGCTGTTTTGGCACATTGTTGAGCGGGGATATGAAAATTGACCTGCCTGCCTACCTGGACCAAAACGCCCCTGATCTCCTGACTATCCGCACCATAGGAGAAATCGTTTCGTATAACAGCCAGGACTCATCGGTCAGGATTCCTTACGGCCAGGCAATTTTTAAAGAAATGGCCGCACTTGAGATAACACCGGAAGCATTGGGACAGTTGCGGGAAAGACTGCGGCATGAAGGGAGGCGCTATTTTGAAACCCCCATGGACGCGTACCAGCTGGATGTAATTTTGTCTGTGGACAACCTGGAGGCCGCCTATGCGGCAGCTGCCAATTTCCCGTGTCTGATCGCCCCCATGGGCTATACAGAAAATGAAGGTCCTACGGGTCTTACCTTTATTGCCAGGCCCTTTGAAGAAAGCAGGCTGTTGCAGATCGGGTACGCTTTTGAGCAGGCCACCCGTGTTAGGAAGCTCCCGGAAGGCTATAAATAATTATTGCACATTAAGGTACTGCCATACAGGAATTGCCTTGTTACGGAGTTCTCATTTATGGGGAAGATATCAGTTATGTCAGGCATCATAAAAGTATACCCTGCACAGAATCAGTGTAGCAAGAAGCACAAAGGTCCCATCTGTTAGCCGGGATCGTAAGTTACTTAGTTATCCCGCCTGACGCGGGTGAAAAAGATGTCGGTGGTGTGGATTTTTTTGGGGTCTTTGGTGCGCTGGAACGGCTGTTTTTCGTTGTAGATGATCTCGGAGTGTGCCAGCAGGGGAACCATCTCGACATTCACGTTGGTGACATCCAGGCCCAGGTAGCGCACATCGGACATGCCTATCTTGCTTATGCGGAAGTACAGATTCATGATCAGTTTCTGATTGTGGGAGAATTCGTAGTCCTTGTTGGGCACGCGGTCTATGACCACGTAGCGGAAATCGCTCAGTACATTATGCTGCTTGAGGGAGGGATAGGAGCTTATCATGTCAATCTTATGCTCGGCCATGAGTTCAAACACAATGTTGTGAAAATACAGGCTGGCTTTGACCGGCACTTTGTACCCCATGCGCAGGTCTATGCGGATCAATACACCGGGGATGAGCTCCATAACTTCGTACTCCTTAACGTGAGGTTCGTCCAATATATCTACATGCAGCAGCCAGTAGGTGTCTGCCCGCTTTGGCTGCTTTCGGAGAATGGAATACAGAATCTTGTTTTCAATATCGGTCACCCGGTTGGCATGCGTGATATAAACCAGGTTGGTAGCGTACCTGGGAACGGTCTCGTCACTGGATAAATCTTTGATAACAGGCAGGTAATCCTTAATCTTCACATAGGATATAAAGCTGTTCTTTATGCGGCGCCCCCGGGTCCAAACGTACATGACCAGGGCAAAGAGTCCTGTAAACATTATGGTAATCCAGCCACCTTCACTAAACTTGAAGAGATTGGCCGAAAGAAACGAGAGTTCAACTGCAAAAAACACCACGCCGCACAGGACCCGCAGATACAAGGGAAATTTGTCTTTCAGGTAGAACATCAGGAGTACGGTAGTGGCTAGCATGGCCAGGTTAATGGCCAGTCCGTAAGCCGCTTCCATGCCCGACGATTTCCTGAAATAAAATACCACAAAACAACAGCCCAGGTACAGGATCACATTAACAAGCGGAATGAACATCTGCCCTTTTTGCGACGAGGGATAACTTATGCGCACTTTGGGAAAGAAATTGAGGGATATGGCCTCACTTATGATGGTGAACGATCCGCTTATAAGCGCCTGGCTGGCTATGATGGCCGCCGCCGTTGCCACAAGAATTCCAGGGACAAGAAACCATTCGGGCATAATAGCGTAAAACGGATTGACTTCCGGAGTAATTTCCTGGGCATTTCTTATGATCCAGGCTCCCTGCCCGAAGTAATTCAGCAGCAGGGCCATCTTTACATAGATCCAGGAAATCCTGATATTGCGCACCCCGCAATGACCAAGGTCTGAATACAAAGCCTCGGCCCCGGTGGTACAAAGAAAAACGGCCCCAAGAAGCAGGAATCCGTTGGGATACACAGACAACAGTTTTATGGCATAGTAGGGATTGACTGCCAGAAGGACTTCAGGGACACGGATCAGCTGGGCCAGGCCCAGGACACCTATCATAGAAAACCAGAAGAGCATGAGGGGGCCAAAGGATTTGCCAAGGATAGCCGTGCCAAATTGCTGAATGAAAAACAGAACGCTCAGAATCACAAAGACCACTGTCACCACGGGGATCCCGGGCTTCAGGATCCTGAGGCCTTCAATGGCCGAGGTGACGGTAATAGCCGGGGTGATGATCCCGTCTGCCAGCAGGGCACACCCTCCCACAATAGCCACCAAATAAAGCCAGTTTTTCCGTTTCTTGAGCAGGGCGAACAAAGCCATAATGCCTCCTTCCCCTTTGTTGTCGGCCCTTAAGGTTATTAAAATATATTTAACGGTGGTCTGCAGCGTGAGTGTCCAGAATATGCAGGACAGGGCCCCCAGGATAAAATCCCTGTCTATGATTGCCGCCCCGTTGAGCATAGCCCTGAGCGTGTATAGCGGTGAGGTTCCCAGGTCTCCGTAAACAATCCCGAGTGTGATGAGCAGACCGGCCATCGATAGCTTCGACAAGGGACCGGCTGCCTGTGCTTTTTTCATTTGTTTTATGCAGCGGTTAACTGTACCTTAATAAACCGCGCAAATGTATATAAAAAGAGAAGAGGTGGAACCACAGTGCGAAAAAAATCACAGTGGTCGCTTTCATCAGAAGAACGTGGGGGGCCAACTGTCAGCTTGGGTTCGCTTCTTTTTCCTTGTAGTAGTCCTCCCCGGTTTCCACTTTGTCACGGATCCTCTGGCTGTAATTTAACCTGGCTTCTTTCTCTCTCAGAAACAGACTTTTGACGCCTTCTTCATTTTTATCAAAGATGATTGTGTTTGTTATGGAGATTGACGTTCCTGCATTGAGTACATCATGGTCGGTGCCAATGTAAGTGAAAGTCCAGTGCTCCTGCTTTAACTCCTCGACAAGTTTTTTGATAGCGTGTGCCGAATATTCTTCCGATGCATTTTCTTCTCCGTCGGTGAAAATGCTCACCAGCACATTATATTCTGTTTTGTTCATCAGGTGAAGTTTTAGCTTGGTGATGGCGTACCCCATGGCATCGTATAACGGGGTATCGGCTTCGGGTTGATAAGTCTGGCTGTTTAATTTTGTCAGATCCTTTACAGGGTCTGCCAAATGAAGTTGTTTTATGCCAAATCCGTTGAAAGTAAGAAAAGTGATATAGTGTTCCTGCTCCGGGAACTTTTTCTCTATGCCCCTGATGGTTTGTACTGTTTCATTAAATCCACTGATAACAAAGTTTTTAATGCTGTTCATAGAGCCGCTTTCATCCAGAATGATGAGGTTGTGTACATGGTGCTTCGTTTCCATAGTATATAGGTTTAATGTTGTTACATGGTTTTTGGCAAAATACAGGATCACTACGCCAAAGTGTGACGTATGAGGCAGAACCTAAGCCATCATATGGTGAGGTTTCGGCATTGGATGTGATATGAAAAAACATCCTGTTACGGCAACATCAGCCCGGTTTCCTGTGTGGTTGCTTTTTGTTCGTATCATTTTTGAGCATGCAAAAATTCAATACTGATACGTCAAAATCCAACGTAACACATGAATTTTTTTTAAATTTGTTTCGTTAAATCGGGTAACATTATGAAAACTAAACAATTTCTTGCTCTTCTGGCATTAATTGTACTAACTAATGCCTGTGGTAACGTTAAGGAAGCCGATATCCCCCCTGCCCTGACATCAGCTGTAACTGCTGTATCTGCTTCGTTGGATAGTCTTAGCAACTCACTAAATGACGCAGCCGCCGGCCTTGCTCAAGTGGGCGCAGATACGGCGGTGGTCCGTTCCCAGTTGCAGCGTCTTTATAATGAATGTTCCTTTGGCTCTGAATTCGTTTTCACAACTCCGGAAGGCATCCTGCAGCTGGTAGAGCCGGCTGTCTATTATCCCTCCCAGGGTTCCGACATCAGTCAGCAGGCGCACATTATTAAGGCTTTCGAAACGAAACTGCCCGCGCTGAGCGATGTGTTTTCGGTAGTTGAAGGCTACCAGGCAGTGGTCCAGATCCATCCCATCATAGCCCAAGACCAGTTACTTGGCGGAGTAAGCGGTTTGTTCTCACCTGCTTATCTGATAGCCAGAAACGTTGTGTCCATTATTGGCGACAATACTTTCGAAATCTGGGTCATGGAAAAAACAGGGGTGGTACTTTATAACGCCGATGCCTCTGAAATCGGCCTTAATGTTTTTACCAACCCCAGGTATGACCAATTCCCGAAGATGAGACTCGCCTGCGAAAAGATCGCCAGCGAGCCCTCCGGAAATACTTCATTCCCCTATTACGAGACCGGCTCGGACAAGATTGTAAACCGCAAGGTCTTTTGGCAAACCCTTACCCAGCAGGGAAACGAATGGAAGTTCATCTGGAGCAAAGCCTCCCGGTAAGGCTCCCGGGAACTGATTTTACCATTAAAGCGTAAGGTTCTGCTTTTTTTCCAGATCGGCGCGGATATCCATGTCCAACCGGGCCAGCGGGGTATAACGGGGCCCTGTAGGGAAGAGTTCGCTTTTAAACAGGATTAGGTGTTTTGCGGAATATTGCGGAGATGTTTGGCGTGCTTTTGCTTGCTCAAGGATTTTTTCCAGTAATGGCGTCATTTTCTGTCCGGGCAGAAAGCGTCCCAGGGTAATATGCGGATGGAACTCATTGCCCTCGGGCCGGAAGCCAAGCGGTGCAACGGAATGGTCTACAGTTTTTTTTAACTCATAAAGTGCAGCAGGTGCCTCTATGCCCAACCATAGGACACGGGGACCGCAGCGGTCCCGGAAAATCCCGGGCCCTGCTAATGAATAAGAGAAACAGGCGGTTTGCTTTATTGCAATCTGAAGTCTGTTTACCAATGAAGGTATAACCTGTGCATCCACTTCACCAAAAAAGAAGAAAGTCAGATGGAATTGCCCCGAATTAACCCATTTGATCCGGTACGATCCCAACTGTTTTTGCAATAGCTGCATTTTTTCATAGGCAGGAAGTACAGGTTCCAGCGGCAATGCCAAAAAAGTGCGGATCATGGTCATATCGGGTTTTCTGTTCTCATGAATCAAATTTACATAAAAAGAATCAGGCAGTTGCTTCATCAAAAAGGGGGCTTTTTCCTGCAAGCCCAGGCTCCTCTTTTCCTGTAGTATCAGCAACCCACAGATGGAACCTTTATACTTTTCTTATCTTTGCACATCAACTTATACAACACAATGAATCAAGATCTTTTGCTATCACTTTTCGGCAGCCTGGCTCTAATTACCTGGAAACAAGTGGTCATGTTGGTTATCGGCGCTACATTAATCTACCTGGCCATAGCGAAAAAGTATGAACCCACGCTGCTGTTGCCCATGGGTTTCGGCACCCTTCTGGTTAACCTTCCGCTTTCATCGGCCATAGGTCCGGATGGCGCCCTGACTGTTTTTTTTCAGGCCGGGATCAAAACCGAGGTTTTTCCGCTGCTGATCTTCATTGCCATTGGCGCCATGATTGATTTTAGCACGCTGTTCCGTAACCCGCTGTTGTTGTTGTTTGGCGCTGCGGCACAATTTGGCATTTTTTTTACAATAGGAGTGGCTTCCCTCATAGGCTTTGACCTTAAGGAGGCAGCATCCATTGGCATTATCGGCGCAGCAGATGGGCCTACTTCAATCTATGTGGCCTCAAAATTTGCCGAGCACCTGCTTGGCCCCATATCGGTGGCTGCGTATTCTTATATGGCACTGGTACCCATTATACAACCGCCTGTTATCAGGGCACTGACTACCAGGAAAGAACGATTGATCAGAATGCAGGGAAAACAGGATCCTGTTTCCAGGACTACCCTGATTCTCTTTCCCATAATCATTACCCTGATTGCCGGAATAATTGCCCCTTCCTCCATTGCCCTGATAGGCTTTCTGATGTTTGGCAACCTGATACGCGAGTGCGGGGTTTTGCAAAAGTTGTCACTGGCTGCTCAGAACGAACTGTCCAGCCTGATAACCATACTGCTGGGAATTACCATATCCTCTACCATGACTGGAGAGGCGTTTGTTAACCTGAACACATTGTTCATTATCGGGCTTGGGCTGGTTGCCTTCATCATGGATACTGCCGGAGGGGTTCTCTTTGCCAAGCTTCTGAACGTGTTTTTACCCGAAAAACTAAAAATCAACCCCATGGTAGGAGCTGCCGGGATCTCGGCTTTCCCCATGTCTGCAAGGGTAATCCATAAAATGGGCCAGGATGAGGACAAGGGCAACTACCTGCTCATGCCGGCTGTCAGCGCCAATGTGGCCGGACAGATAGGATCGGTCATTGCGGGCGGTTTAATCCTTACCCTGGTTCCATATTTTATGTAATTTTTGAATGATATCGTTATGAACACTTTTATAAGTTCACTCAAAATAATGGGACTGGGAATGCTTGGCATATTTATTTTTATGCTGCTCTTTGGGGTTGTGATCTATGCCCTGCACAAAATGTTCCCCGGCACCACCCCCGAGAAATAATCACTTCTGCCGCCACCTGTTGCAACCACAGGCGTGGTCGCAGCCTCTGTTAACTCCTCTGTTCCGGTAATTTGGCATGCCTGATATCCTTCCCCTCTATTAAATATACGGCAGACTCGGCAATGTCCACAGCCTTATCGCTGATACGTTCCAGATAATAAGAGATGCTGTTCACATACATTATGTTGACCAGCCCCTGCGAATCCTGTGCTTTTCCGCAAAAATCCATAGCAAGGTCATGCTCAATTTTACGCTCCATGTTGTCCGCCGTATCGTCCATCAAAATGGTTTCATACGCCGACACCTCGTCCAGCCCGGAGAAGGCGAACAACGCGCTTCTTAACATCTTCTCGGCATGAACAAACATCTCGTCAAGGAGCTTTCTGTATGGTTCGAAGCCCGGCACGGAAAAATCCATTGCAAAGAGCATATGCCGGATGTTATCTATCAGATCGCCCACCCGTTCCATACAAATGGTCATATCGTGATAGGCCATTAAACGACGCAGGTCAGATGCCCTTGGGGTAAACAACATAATGGCGTTGATCACCTTCTCTTTGATGGTTAGATCCAGTAAGTCGATAATTTTTTCATTGCCTTTGAGCAGCTTCACCAGATTTTCATTGTGGTTGTCGTGTAACAACTCCAACGCTTTTTTCATCTGGGTGAGCACCACGTCGGAAAGAAACGTGAAATCTTCATGCAGCTTGTCCAGGAATTTTTCTTTTATCCTGGCAATGGAAGTGGAATCCTTATTATCATCCAATGTGTTCATATGACATATTTATTTTATTCATTATCAGGGCTTAACCGAATACGCCGGTCAGGTATTCTTCTGTGCGGCGGTTCTTTGGTTTGGTAAACATCTGCTTTGTATTGTCGTGTTCCACCAATTCCCCCAAATACATAAACATGGAGTTGTCTGAAATCCTGGCGGCCTGTGACATGTTGTGTGTAACAACCAGCATGGTATACTTATTCCTTAGCTCGAGCAGCAACTCTTCAATTTTGTTTGTAGAAATGGGATCCAGAGCCGAGGTGGGCTCGTCCATGAGCAGCACATCCGGCTTCATTGCCAGTGCCCGTGCAATGCACAACCGTTGTTGCTGTCCTCCGGAAAGAAAGGATCCTCGCTTGTTCAGGGCATCTTTTACCTCGTTCCACAGGGCAACACTCCGCAGGCTGCTTTCCACAATTTCATCTTTTTCTTCTTTATTCAGTTTGATCCCGTTTAGTTTATATCCGGCCAGCACATTATCGTATATGCTCATGGTGGGAAAAGGATTGGGCTGCTGAAAAACCATTCCGGCCATGCGGCGTACTTCCATGGGATCTGTCTGGAGCACATCTTTTCCTTTAAGAATGATCTGCCCGGTGGTCTTGATATTGGCATAGAGATCGTGCATGCGGTTTATTGCACGCAGCAGTGTACTTTTCCCGCAGCCCGACGGTCCCATAACGGCGGTTATTGTATGGGGATAAATGGCTGCTGACACATTCCTGACAGCATATACCCCCGGATTGTATGAGACAGATACATCCAAGAACTGTAACACGGGTTCCATCCCGTTCTGATTAGTTATACCTTCCATTTGCGTGCAACAATTTTAGCTGTCCCGTTTAACAGGAATATGACAATCAATAATAACAGCGACGAAGACCAGACCATTTCCACCAGGTTGGGATCGTTATAGAAATCCCATATTAACAGGGGGATCGCGCTGGCTGGCTCCATGGCATTCCAGTTTACCACAGAAGACCCCAGGGCGGTAAGCATCAGTGGGGCTGTCTCGCCCATTATCCGGGATATGGCCAGCAAAATCCCGGTAAATATTCCCCCAAAGCCCGATGGAATCAGAATTTTAAATACAACGTTCCTATAGGATGATCCCAATGCAAGCCCCGCCTCTTTATAAGACTGTGGAAGCATTTTTAAGGTTTCTTCCGTTGAACGTATGATCATGGGCAGCATCATGATGGTGAGTGCGATACTCCCGGCCAGGGCCGAGTAGCCTCCGAAGGGCTTCACCACCCAGGCATAGGCTATGATCCCGATCACAATAGATGGCATCCCCTGCAACAGGTCTGTAAGAAAACTTATGGTCCTGGCTATTTTACGCTTATGGTTTTCCGAAAGATAAACCCCCACAGATAATCCAATCGGCAATGAAAACAGAATGGCCATGCCTACTATCAGAAGGGATCCTGTAATACCATTGAGGATCCCTCCCGGAATAGGCTCTCCGTACATTTTAGCCATAAGGGCATCCATAGAAGAAGGGGTTACCTTGGTAAACAAGTTGAGGTTAAAATTCTTATACCCTTTGGAGATCACACTGTACAGTATGACAAAAAGCGGGATCATAGCAAGAAAAGAGAAGAGGCAGACAAGCCAGTATACCAGCTTGTCCTTTGCCTTACGGGCTTTGATGGACGCTAGGCCACTCCTTTTCATAGGCGGGATACTCTTTTCATGATCAACTTGGCAATCATATTGATGATTGCAGTAATAATAAACAACAGTAAACCAATGGCAATCAGAGAGCTAAGTTTTAATCCGTCAGCTTCACCAAACTGATTGGCAATCACACTGGCCATGGTATTTCCCGTATCGCGTAATCCCTGTGGAATCCTGTCTGTGTTGCCAATGAGCATGGTTACTGCCATTGTTTCTCCCAATGCCCGGCCCAGCGCCAGAATGTAGGATGCCACAATGCCCGAAATGGACGAGGGGATACTTATGTGCCTGATCACTTCAATGCGGGTTGCACCAAGGCTGTATGCTCCCTCCTTTAGGTTGTTTGGCACCATGGATAAAAACTCTGCACTCAACGACGACGCATACGGAATGATCATAATGGCCAGCACCACCGACGATAAAAAAATCCCAAAACCCTGAGCATTAATGCCTGAATCAATAATTAACGGACGGATGGTATAAAATCCCCACAGGCCATATACAATGGAAGGAATCCCTGCAAGCAGATCTACAACAGACCTTACAGCAGAAGATATTTTCGTGCCCCTGAAATACTCCCCGTTGAAAAGGGCCACGGCAAATGAAAAGGGCACACAGAGAAAAAGGGCGAAAAAAGCGGTATAAAGCGTTCCCAGGATGAACGACATGGCTCCGTATTCCTCTGTTGCCGGCCGGGGATCCCACTCGGGATTTACAATGAAGTTCCATATTCCATATTCCCTGAAGGCTACGGCAGAACGGCTCACAAGGGCATACACAATGCCGGCTGTGAGCAGTAATATGATCATTGCCGCCAGAAAAAGTAAAAACCGGAATATTTTATCTTTCATCTTCTATTGAGCTGACTCTGTTGTCGAAACTAGTACCGTACCGCCATAATGCATACTTTCTATCAGTCTTCTTGTTTTGCCCACCGCCTGCTCCGACAGCGGTGCATAATTGATTTTTGCAGCTACTGCCTGTCCCAAAGGACTGATTATATACTCAAGCAATCTGACCAGTTCCTGTGCATCTTCCATGGAGCGGTTTTTATATTGCTGATCCTTATATACAAGTATCCAGGTGAAGATGCTGACCGGATAAGCATCAGGGTCTTCAGAATCAATAATGGTTGCCCGCATATCGTTCGGAAGTTCAATATTGGCTGCTGCCGATATTGTTTTCAGGGTAGCATCCACAAAATTCCCCGCCTTGTTTTTCAATTTAGCCGTTGGCAGACGCAACGAGAGTGCATATTCCGAGCCGATATAACCTATGGCCCCTTCTGTCTGCTGAACTATACCCGCAACACCCGGATTTCCTTTTGCAGCAATTCCGGCCGGCCATTTGAGTGACTTACCTTTTCCCATGACACGGGTCCACTCCGGACTAACCCTGGACAGGTACTCAGAAAAATTGTATGTGGTGCCACTGCCGTCAGATCTGTATACCGGAGTGATTTCCAGGTCAGGTAATGCAACGGTGGGATTCAGGGCTTTAAGCCCCGGATCATTCCACTTTCTTATTTTGCCGAGGTAAATATCCGAGATTATCTGGCCTGTCAGGCGAAGGCTGTCAACACCTTCCAGAATATAAACCATCACTACCCCTCCCATACAGGTAGGTATATGCAATACCTCACTGCGCATAGACTCTGTCTCTGACTCGTTCAGAAATGCATCGCTGGCACCAAAATCTACTGAATGATCCCGCAGGCTGCGGATCCCGCCCCCACTGCCTATAGCACCGTAGTTCACAGTAGTGCCCGGATTGGCACTCATAAAATCACGGAAGACAATGTTGTAAAAAGGATACGGAAAAGTAGCACCGGCGCCCGATACGGCACTTTTTGAAGTAATTCTAGCAGTACCTGCAGAGCCACATTTACAGGAAAGCAACAGGCCTGGAAAAATTACTATAAGTATTAACCGCCTTGTTAAACTAATCAATAAGTCCGGCTTTAAGTATAATTATCATGTTCGGCATCCTAACTAAAACCAACCAGCCAGAATGATAATTTCCGGCAAAATTACAACTTATTAACTAACTTTTTTGCCTATTTTAATGATCGGTATATTAAGTTTTTGTTACAAAACGGTCGAAGACCATCCCTTTGCGCCGCTGCCTCCACTATGGACCAGGAGCATCGGCCAACTAAAAAAACTCCCGGTCCTTGTGGCGCAGCGAAGTGTCCCTGTCCCTTAAATCAGTCCCTGGATATGCTTCTGGCCAATGACCTTGAGCATGTCGCGCGTCATGGCAGGAAGATCCCATTTGGGCTCCCAGCCCCACTCCCGGCGGGCGCAGCTGTCGTCCATCTTGTTAGGCCATGAGTCGGCAATGGCTTGCTTGACAGGCTCAACGTTGTAGGTCATGGTAAAGTCGGGAATGTGTTTTTTGATCTCGGCATAAATGATCTCGGGATCAAAGCTCATGGCTGTGATATTGAAGGAGTTCCGGTGTTTGAGCTTTGAGGGATCGGCTTCCATCAGGTCAATGGCAGCGCGGATGGCATCGGGCATGTACATCATGTCCAGGAAAGTTCCGGCTTTGAGCGGGCATGTGAATTTCTTGTTCTTGATGGCCTCGTAATAAATTTCTACGGCATAATCTGTGGTCCCGCCACCGGGCAGGGTAACGTTGGATATTATCCCGGGATAACGCACAGAACGGGTATCTACGCCAAAACGTTTGTGGTAATAGTCGCTCAGCAGTTCTCCGGATACTTTGGAAACTCCGTACATGGTCTGCGGACGCTGGATGGTATCCTGGGGCGTGTTGTCCAGGGGGGTGCCTCCGCCAAAAGCGCCTATGGAACTGGGTGTAGATACTGCGCAACCGTATTCGCGGGCAACTTCCAGGCAATTCATGAGTCCCCCAATGCCAATATTCCAAGCGGTCAGGGGTTTGCTTTCTCCCACGGCAGAAAGGATCGCAGCCAGATTGAATATGGTGTCTATCTTGTACTTCTTCACTACATCGACTATCTGCTGTATATCGGTAGCATCTACCCTTTCTGAAGGACCCGATTCAAGCAACTCACCTTTGGGCAAGGTCGATCTGTACCCGGCAACCACATTGTTGTTGCCATATTTTTTGCGAAGTTCCAGGGTCAGTTCCGACCCGATCTGGCCCACCGAGCCAATTACCAGAATATTTTTCATTGGTTTGTTAAATTAGTTTCTTAATTGTTTTTGTTAACTGAAAGTCCCGCAAATATACGAATCTGTAATACAAAAGTAATATCTTTGCATCACCTTTTAAGGTCAAAAAAGTGTCAACTTAAAACAATAAATATTATGTACGATCGTCTTCAGGCCCATCTCCAAAAGGAACTGGCCGACATCCGGGAAGCCGGACTTTTCAAAAATGAAAGAATTATTATCACTCCGCAGGGAGCCGAGATCAAGATCAGCAGTGGTGCCTCGGTTCTGAATTTCTGCGCCAACAACTACCTGGGTCTTTCCAACAACCCGAGGCTCATAGCCGCTGCCAAAAAAGCCCTCGACACACATGGTTACGGACTTTCTTCTGTTCGTTTTATCTGCGGCACCCAGGATCTGCACAAAGAACTGGAGGCCAAGATTGCGGAATTTTTCGGTACAGAAGACACCATCCTCTATGCCGCCTGCTTTGATGCCAACGGAGGCGTTTTTGAGCCCTTGCTCACAGAAGAGGATGCCATCATTTCAGACTCGCTCAACCATGCCTCCATCATTGATGGAGTAAGACTCTGCAAAGCCGTGCGTTACCGTTACGCTAACGCCGACATGGCCGATCTGGAAGAACAACTTAAACAGGCCCAGGCCCAGCGTTTCAGGCTGATTGTCACCGACGGCGTTTTCTCCATGGATGGAAACGTGGCTCCCCTGGACAAAATTTACCAGCTGGCCCAGAAATACGATGCCCTGATCATGGTGGACGAATGCCATTCGGCCGGCGTTGTTGGGGAAACGGGCCGAGGAGTGACCGAGCAGTTCAACCTCCGGGGCAAGATCGAGATTATTACCGGGACCCTGGGAAAAGCCTTTGGCGGGGCCATTGGCGGATTCACCACCGGCAAAAAGGAAATCATTGGAATGCTGCGCCAGCGCTCGCGTCCTTACCTCTTCTCCAACTCCATTCCTCCCGTGGTTGCCGCTGCAGGGATCGAAATGTTTAGCATGATGTCCCAGACCAACGAACTGCAGGACCACCTTCACGAAAACACCAAGTACTTTGTACAGAAAATGGTGGACGCCGGGTTTGACATCAAGCCTACCAAAAGCGCCATCTGTGCCGTTATGCTGTATGATGCCAAATTAAGCCAGGACATGGCTGCGCGTCTGCTGAACGAAGGCATTTACGTTACCGGTTTCTACTACCCGGTAGTTCCCAAAGGACAGGCCCGTATCCGCGTGCAGATCTCTGCCGCTCACCAGCGCCCGCACCTGGACAAATGTATTGCTGCCTTCACCAAAGTAGGTAAAGAACTGGGCGTAATAAAATAAGTACTGCGCTCTGACAAACAGACCGGCTAATGTTAGACTTTAGCCGGTTTTTTTCTGCTACTGCTGACACCACATGGTAAGGGAAGCCTCGGCAAAAAGAAACAAGCTTCCCTTCCGTGAGCGGCTTAAAGAACCTGTGGCAAAGAGGTTCTGTCTCTTTTTATTATCTTTGCAACTTGTGTCCAATAAATAATTCCCATGAAAAAAACCATTCTATTATTGACAGTTCTTATTATAGCTGCTTCTGCCCGGGCGCAACAGCCTGTTCAGGTACAGAAAAAGCCACTGGATCACAGTGTTTACGACACCTGGAAAAATGTTGGGGTGCTATCTATGAGTGAGGACGGAAAATACGCTTCGTACCTTGTTCAGGAACAGGAAGGTGACCGCTATGCAGAGGTGCTAAACCTGGTGACACTGAAAAAGAGGCGTATTGAAAGGGCCAGCCAGCCAAAGCTGACTCCTGACGGAGGGTTCCTGATTGCTTCCATCAATCCGTTTTTCAAGGAAACAAAAGAAGCTAAGCTCAAGAAGCTCAAAAAGGACCAGATGCCCAAGGATACGCTCGGCATATATAACTGTGTGACAGGAGAGCTGAAAAAGATACCATTCCTGAAGTCGGTGAAAATCGGCAAATTGGGTAAAACCCATATTGCTTTTCAGTGCGATATGCCGGCAGATACCACCGGAGGAAAAAACCCCGCAAAAAAGGAAAAGGACCAGGGAGAAGACCTGATGGTGTACCACCTGGCAACAGGGTCCACAGACACGCTGCCTGCCGTTTCTGATTACAATTTCAGCACGGGCGGGGATACCTTGTTTTTTGTCAGAAGGCCCCACTCCACGGACAGCCTGCTGGAAGCCGGGCTGTTCATGTACACTGCGAAAGACAGGCAGCTCACCAATATCTACACCTTGGATTTGAAGCAGAAGGTGAAACTTCCCGTGGTTAGCGAAGACAACCGCCATATTGTTTTCTATGCCAGCCTGGATACAACCGAGCAGGGAAAAGACAACGTCAGCATCCTATATTACAACCAGTATCTGGACAAGGCGAAAGTGCTGATAGACAACACTCTGAAAGGTCTGGCTAAAGACTGGAAGATTAGTGAGAACCGGGCCCTGATTTTTAGCAACTCGGGGCACAGGCTCTTTTTTGGGATTGCTCCCGTTCTACCGGAAAAAGACACCACTATTATCTCATCTGAAGTGGCCCGGCTGGATATCTGGCATTACAGGGACAATTACATTCAGCCGCAGCAATTGCAGAATCTGACCCGTGAGCTGAAAAAATCTTACATGTGTGTAATGGACCTGACAGGGGATCAGAATCCGGAAGACCACCAGTGCGGCGCAGACCAACCATGCGGCACAGACCAGCAAACCCCTTCCTGGCGGCAGCTTTCCACAGACGAGTACCACATTGTCCAGGTTCCGCAGGAACACGATGCGAACTGGGGCTATTCGGTCAGCGATTACCCCTACCAGCTGGAAACCACCTGGAGCTCCAACCCCCGCTCCGACCTCTACCTGATCAACATTGAGGACGGCTCGGCCTCGGCCCTGCTCAAAGACGAGTACATTTCCGGGGTAAGCGCCTCGGAAGAAGGCAAATACCTGGTTTGGTTCAACAACCGTGACCAGAACTGGTATTCCTGTGATGTACAGAGCAGGCAGATTGTTTGTATGACCGGGGGCATGGAGGTCTCTTTTGCCAACGAACTGCACGATACTCCGGAAATGGCCTATTCCTATGGGAACGAAGGCTGGCTGGAAGGAGACCAGGCAATTTTCATTAACGACCGTTACGACATCTGGCAGATAGATCCGTCGGGAAAGACGCCCCCGGTCAGCTTAACCGACGGGCTTGGCCTAAGGGAAAACCTCACGTTCCGTATCGTAAGGCTTGACAAAACCTTGTTGCCGGCAGGGACTCCGGGAGTGAAAAAAGACCCTATCAAGCTAAAAGAGACCATTTACTTTTCTGTCTTCGACAACACCACCAAGGAAAGCGGCTACTACTTCAAGCAGATGGGCAAAAGACGTCCGGTTATGACACGATGGATTCAGGAACCTATGACTTTTGTCTACCTGACCCGTTCAAAAGACGGGAAAGTGATGATTTACAGCAAACACAATTTTGTAAACTCACCGGATGTGTGGTTAACCAAAGACAACTTCAAAACCCAGGTAAGGATCACAGACATTAATCCACAGCAGAAGGGATACAACTGGGGCACCGCAGAGTTGGTCCACTGGAAATCTGCTACAGGCATTGACCTAGACGGTATTCTGTACAAGCCTGAAAACTTTGATTCCACAAAGAAATACCCCATGATCGTGTACTTTTATGAAAGAACATCCCAGACACTCCATACATACAGGGCTCCGGCTCCCAGCCGCTCTACCATAAACATTCCCTTCTTTGTCAGCAATGAATACCTGGTATTTGTACCCGATATAGCTTACCAGACGGGGCATCCGGGAAAAAGCGCGCTGGATTGTATTGTTCCCGGTGTGAAAAAAATCATTTCAGAAAACAGCTGGGTTGATGCAGACAACATTGCCATCCAGGGACAAAGCTGGGGTGGCTACCAGGTGGCTTACATGGTTACGCAGCCTCAGGTTTTCAAATGGAAAGCAGCCGGCGCTGGAGCTCCCGTTTCCAACATGACCAGTGCCTACGGCGGGATCCGCTGGGGGTCGGGCATGGTCCGGCAGTTCCAGTACGAACACTCCCAGAGCCGCATTGGGAAAAACCTGTGGGACGGATTTGATCTTTATATTGAAAACTCCCCCCTGTTTTTTGCAGATAAAGTGGAAACTCCCTTGCTCATCATGCATAACGACAAGGATGAGGCTGTCCCCTGGTACCAGGGCATTGAACTCTTCACGGCCTTGCGCAGGCTGGGCAAACCGGTGTGGATGCTCCAGTACAACAATGAGTCCCATAACCTGAGCGAGCGTGTGAATGCAAAGGACCTGAGTATACGCCTGGAACAGTTCTTCAACCATTTCCTGAAAGGTGCCCCTATGCCCGTTTGGATGAAGACCGGCGTTCCCGCCACCCTCAAAGGCATTGACTGGGGACTGGACCTGACTACGCAATAACGAATCCTGGCCTTATGAAACACAGCATCTTACTTTTTACAGTCCTTATATTGTTATCCGGCAACCGCGCACATGCCTGCACCAATTTACTGATCACCAAAGGAGCCTCGGCAGATGGTTCCTGCATGGTTACCTACGCGGCCGACTCGCACACCCGGTATGGCTGCCTGGCGTTTTATCCGGCAGCTTTGTACCCCACAGGCACCATGATGGATGTCCGCGAATGGGGAACCAACCGTTACCTGGGCAAGATCCCACAGGCCAGTGAAACGTATTCTGTGGTGGGCAATATGAATGAGCACCAGGTGGTAATTGGTGAAAGTACCTGGGGCGGTCCGGAATCCCACCGCGATCCGCAAGGCATAATGGATTACGGCTCCCTGATGTACATCGGCCTGCAACGTGCCCGGACCGCCCGTCAGGCCATTGAGGTTTTTTCCACCCTGGCCAATGAGTACGGTTACGCCTCGTCAGGTGAATCCATTTCCTTTGCCGATCCTAACGAGGTCTGGTTCATGGACGTGATTGGAAAAGCGCCCCGGATTGTGAATGGAGAGAACCTCAACAAAGGAATCGTCTGGGTGGCCATCCGCCTGCCCGACGGGACCATCTCGGCTCATGCCAACCAGGCAAGGATCCGCCGCTTTCCCCTGGACGATCCGGACAATTGCCTGTACGCCCCCGATGTGATTGAGCATGCACGAGAAACCGGCCTGTACCAGGGTCCTGACAGCTTATTCAGTTTTGCCGGGGCATATGGTCCGGCAGACGGAAGCACAATCCGCGGTTGTGACGCCCGGGTGTGGGCTTTTTTCAACAAACACGGAGCCGAAGATATGGCTCCTTACCTGTCTTACGCCTTGGGGCACAACCCGGACCGCCCCCTTCCGCTATACGTGAAGGCCAAAGAGAAACTCACCCTCAAACAGGTGGCCGATATGATGCGGGACCACTACGAGGGCACCCCAATGGACATGACCTGCGACATAGGGGCCGGAGGCCACGACTTGCCCTACCGCTGGCGCCCCATGGGTTTTGAAGTAGACGGGAAACAGTATATCAACGAACGGGCCATTGCAACCCAGCAAACCGGTTTCTGGTTCGTGGGACAATGCCGTTCCTGGTTTCCCCATGAAATTGGCGGCATTTTCTGGTTTGGTGTAGACGATGCGGGGACATCACCGCTGACTCCGGTCTATACTTCATCTCTGGAAGTCTCTCCCCATTATGCCATGGGACAAGATGCCTCCATACTGCAATACTCGCCCCATTCCATGTTCTGGCTGTGCAACCGCATTGCCCAGTTTGCCTACCTGCGCTACAACCAGATCGGGGCAGAAGTCCGGCAGGCCGTGGATGATCACGAGAATTCCCGCATTGCAGAGATCCCCCATACCGACAGTCTGGCGATGGAGTTGTGGGAACGCGACCCGATGGAAGCCCGCCGCTTTCTGACAGATTACTCGCTTGGCACTGCATCGGACCTGTTCAATCGCTGGCAAAATCTTGATATTCACTTGTTGGTCAAATACATAGACGGTAATATCAAACGCCAGAACCCCGACGGCAGCTTTGCCACCAACGGCCACTCCGACTCCATTCCGCCCGCACCCGTTTACGGCGGCTACAACCAGCGCTGGAAAGAAGCGGTTGTCAAAGACACCGGGGAACGGCTGCTGACCCCGTAAGAAACCGTATCATTGGCCAGCCCGGCTGAGAGTACGGGCAATCATCTGCAGATGGTTGCTGAACCATAAAGAACAGGGAACTTGTTTGGTATGCCGAGGCTCCCTGTTCTTTATGGTTCAGCGATCCTGCCGTTTAGCCTATTAGTGCTCAAATGACCGCCAGCAGACAGCAAAAGCAAGGAGAAGCCTCGGAAAAAAATGAAAGAAAAGGCTCTCTTTATCTTGTGGTGTAGCGACTTAGAGAAGCGGCGCAGGAGGTAGAAAAAAAGAGACTGACCCATTGGATAATGGTCAGTCTCTTAAGTATGGGCATTCCGTTTAGAACGCCAGACCTGCCTTCAATACCAGGATACTCCGCTTGTCGAAATAATCCTTGTAGGAAGTGGGGTTCACGTAGTTAAACGATGCGCCAAAGTACAAGCCCGTTTTTTGTTTACGGTCTATGTTGGATATCGTGTAACTGGCATCTACTGTGAAGCCATTGTAGGAGCTGCTTAGATAATAAAAATCCAACAAGGCAAACTGGGTGTATGCCACGTTACTTTCATAGTAGCCGCCGTAATTGTGTTCCGCACCGGTGTTCTTGTTCATGAACCCTTCCAGGGTCAGTAACAGGCTGCTGCGTTTGCCAAAAACAAAGTTCTTTTTCACGTAAGCCTTCATCAGTAAATTATTAACCTCCTGCGTGCTTTCGGGCAGGTAGTATACGTCTGAAAGCTTTTCTGCCTGCGCGTTGACTCCGAACATCCAGGAGAAATCACTGCGACCTTCTTTAGAGATCATGTAATCCAGTCCGAAATTGTGGTTAACCGTTGAATAGTTGGACTTGATGTACTTCCCGTACACGATCCATTCCTGAACTTCAAATTCAGGGTTGTAAATCTGGATGTATTCAATCCCGTCTATGCTGCGGTTATAGTACTTATAATCTGCAAACAAAGAATTCCGGTCATTAAAGAGGAATTGTGCCCCTGCAGTGGCTGTCCATTCTTTCTTGTTGGTGGTCCCGATACGTTTGGGCGTTGTATAGGAATTGGTCACGTTTTCTGTTGTCTGACGGTATTTTCCGCTGGCTACAACCTTGAACTTCGGACCTTCATACCCGTATTGCATTCCGCCGCCAAGACCGTTGGCGTTGAAGTTGCGTAACCCGGTAATACTTCCGAAGCTGCTGATTTCCCCTTCCATGAAATAGCCGGGGAACAGCATTTCCCATCCCATCTGGGGCACACGGTAGTTGGAGTTGGATGCGGAGCCGTCTTCGCGGTGCGAGAGGTAAACAAAGTCAGCCCCTACAGCATGCCTTCCTTTTGTCCAGACCACGGCGGGATTCACACTCAGTTCCGATAGCAGCACTTTGGGACGGGGGTCTACCTGCTTGGCGGCAATGCCGTTTTCATAGGTAGCTCCCACTCCCAGGATCAGTTGGTCCCATATAAGGGGCGAAGCCAGCTTCACCTGCATGGAGTAGTTCTGGTTGATCCATTTGCTGGGGTTGGGATCGGCAATAATATACGGCATGTCGCGCAACGGATCGGCTAGAGAAGCGTTGAATTTGGTGCCTCTCAGCACAGACCGGTCGTAATGGAATTCGCCCCAGGCATAGGCACCACCCAGTGCTTCATATATTCCGCCCCCTTCTGTATTGAATCGGAACGAATTGTTGTCGTTCCCGCTTTGTACCCGTTTGAATTCTCCTTTTTCAATCTGGTATTCAAAATCGGTAAGTGCATAGTGCCAGGGATTATCCAGAATGGCCCCGGCTACGTTATTGGTATGTCTGAGCCACAGGCTTTCCATTTTAAGACGATCAACCGAAGCCGGTGTAACCGGGGTTTGCGCCTTGGCTGCAAAACAGCTACTCGTCAGGAGTGCCAGACATCCTATCCATTTGATCATATTCTTTCTCATATCAGTAATCATTTAAAGGTTAGAGTGCATTGGCACGGCTCCAGGCGGGAATCTTCTGGCCGTCGCGACGGATGGTCGGCGAGTCGTTCACCTGGAAGTCGTTGGTCGAATTGTTGGTGTCCTGATAAATAGGCGTACCATCGGCACGCTCCCCAATAACCTTGCGGGAAACCGATTTGCCGTTATAGGTTGTTTCCACTGAAGTGCCTCCGGCGTCTACAAAGCCTGGTATGCGTTTCATATTGAGCGCACTCATAGAGGTAAGCAGTTCAACCCCGTCCAGTACGGCATCTGCCGGAATCTTGGCATACCTTGTAGAGGAGGGGCCTACCACAACTTGCCAGTTTCCTGGCAGTTCCCAGTAAGATTTGTTCACTACGGCGTCGTCTATGCGGAATATGCAGAACGCTGCACCAAATACCGAGGTCAGCCACTGCATCTTGTTTGGTGACCACCAGAAGATATACGGCATGTCGGGACAATCGGGGTTCCCACGCAGGGCATTCCCTGACCAGCATTCCCATTCACTCATTGAGTTATTGAAGGAAGCCGGGTTGTTGACGGTATGGTTGATCGCTTCCTGGGCCACTACCACTGCTTCTCCCGGCTTGAGTGGATATTGCTTTCCGCTGCCGGGGAATTGCCAAACTACAAGCCCGTAAACATAATTCTCACGGCCGTCTTCTTCGGGCCACGAGGGCAGGTTAGTGGTGGCAATATTGGGGTGCAGTTGTGCAAAGCACAGACCGTCCAGGTAGAACACGTCTTGTCCATTGTTATAGATGGTGTAGGTCTGGTCACGGAAATAGTAAGGAGCGACCCCGCAATAGTAAATCTCGCTGAACAGCACCGATCCCACCTTGGCCGGACGGATATTGATGGTATATTCCGGGTTGGAAGCCACATCCTGAGGGGTAATATCCTTGGTGAAAGGAACGTTCAGTGACGAGCCGTTCAGCCTGTATGTGCCTTTGGGACTGGTAACGCTTCCCGATACGCTTACTGCATAAACCCCGGGGGTGAGGGAGCAGGATACAATGTTGTTATCGCCCACTATACTCTTGAACGAAGAACCTTCCTGGTAATTGATAAAATTCACTTCCAGACCTTTTGTCTGGAACGTGGGATCGGGTTCCGCTTCACCGTTATAAGGTACAAAACCGGTCACGGCATTCACTTTATACGAAACAGTGATCATATGGACTTTCTCGGCTTGGTTGGCTTCCTGCATCATTTTTATACAGGAAGTGGTCACACTAGAGAAAAGGCATACGACCGCGCTTAATAAAAATATCTTTTTCATATCGTAGTCTCCCTTTATTTAATTTTTGCCGTTAACTGCAAGCCAAAGAAGAAGACGCTCGAATTCCTGCGTTCATAGGAACCCGGATATATCTTGCTTTCATACAGGGGCGTGCTGCGAAACATATTCTGTGCATAGAAAGAAACGTCCAAGTAGTCTCCAAACTGTTTGGTTACGTTGAAATTGAAGCAAATCAGAGGGGGCAGCGTAGGTTCGATCAACAGACGCATATTGTCCACATCGTTTCTACGGTCTATCCCGGCAAATTCAGCAGCTTTTGCTTCATCGTCAAACCAGGCAGGGTCAAAATCATACATTTTCCCGTCCTGACGAGAAATGTAACCCACGGGAATGGTGTCATTGGCATAAGTATTCCACTGTTTTTCTCCCCAGATCACATTGGCAGTAAGAGAAACAACGAACCCCAGCTTCGGGATGTTGTGGGTAACAATCAGATTGGTGGAGAAATTCCGGTAATAGGAAGTACCGTTCAGATTGCCTTCAAAGACCCCCATGTGCGGGTATTGATCATAGGCGGTGGCTTTGTTCTTGTTCCAGAAGGAATAGCCTCTGCGGGTATCTTCCGATTCGTACCAGGCGCCGTTCAGGATGAACGAGGTACGGATGGCATCAATACGGCCGAAGTTGATGTCGAATTCTATACCCTTTTGATGGTGCACGCCTACGTTGCCCGGTTGTGAATAATTGATCAGGTATTGGTAGGTGATCGGTTCTTTAAGGGCCGGCAGTGATCCGTCTGCAGGATAATCGGCTTTTTTCAGTGCCGAATATATTGTCAGGGGAACACTCTTGAAGGTATTAACGGCTTTACTGAAGCTGTACCCGTTGTCACAGGCTTCCTTGTAAGCGATGATAGAGTAAGTCACCTGTCCTATCTTTCCGCTCAGGCCCACTTCGATCTTTTGTGTCTTGGACATTTCCAGTTCTTCGTTCACGGTATCGAAGATACGCGTTGTAATGACCTGGAAGTGCTGGGCATCGGTCCCGTAGGATGACGTGGAGTTATCAAAGTTCAACAGGTCAAAGTAAGCCTTATCGGGATAAAGATATGCCAGGGTAGGTGCTTTGCGGGTAATCCCGTAGGCTGCGTTCAGCGTCAAAACCTCGGGCAGAATGTCAATGGATGCATTCACACGGGGCGAGAGACCGCCGCCAAAATTCAGCACATGGTCATAGCGGATACCGGCCGAGATTTGCAAATGCCGGTTGGCAAACTCCCAGTCAAAGTTTTCTTCTGCATACACCCCGAACTGGTTCACGAAGGGAATGTCCTTGTAGGAACGCTCGCGCTGGGTGGCGTCAGAGTAGGATACAGAACGGTACGGCGGATTGAGCGGATCAAATATTTTCCCTTCCCCTACGTTGCCGTCGCTCTTGAAATCGGCCCCTATCACCATGCGGTGGTGCGTGGCACCCAGGTCACCGGCAAAATTGGCTTTCACCTTGGCAAAGGTGTTGAGTTCCCGGCCGTCTATGGTGTAATCGTACTGGTACTGTGAAGGCAGGGTCCAGGCAATAAAGTATTCTTCCCCGGCAGGCACGCTTGTCACCAGGTTGCCGTTTATGTCATATATTTTGTTGCCCTGAATGCTGGAAAGAACCGATCCGTCCTTTTTGGACAACGAGTAGGCTACCGTTGCGTTGGTGGCCTCGTCATAGAAGTAGCTGTCGCGGTCTGTGTAAGCAAACTGCACATTGTACTCAAGGCTTTTGAAAAAGTTGCGGTTGAAGGTGATGGTCCCCTTGGTGTTGGCGCGGATTCCCAGGTCTTTCTGACGCTGTATGGTCACGTCCTGTTCATCGTCGGGATTGGGTTCAGCTTTGTCCAGGGCAGACAGGATATTCACAGAAGTGTTGGTGTACCATTTTCCAATGGTGTTGGAATACCCTATGCGGGCAGTAACTCGGCGGTAGTAATCGTATCCTTCCCTGGGATCGGATACACTGTAGGAATAGTCGCCACTGTAGTTCAAACTCCCTGCATTTTTTCCCAGGTTCACCCCGTGGGTTACAGTTCCCTGGTAAAGGTTGGGATTGGTGTTGAACTTGATGGTCAACGGCTGGCGGCCGGTCTTTGAATTCACTATGATGGCTCCTGCCGTGATGTCTCCGTATTCAACGGAAGGCACCCCGCGGATAACCTCAATGGATTCAATGTTGTCTGTAGTGATGGTACGCAGGTCCACCCCTATGGAGGGTGTAGTTCCCGATGTGCTGGGCGTTGAACCGCCAATGGCCGAAGACATAATCTGCATGTTGGCGTTGTTCGATATGGGCGCCCCGTCCATCAGAATGGCAGTTCCAAGGCTGCTGCCCCCGCGGATAGATGCTGTTGTGACAGAGGTAAGGTCGGACTTTACGGTGGCAGCACCGGGCAATAACGACATGACATCGGCCAGCGAGGTCAGCTGCATGTGTTCCATCGCGGTTTTGTTGATTTTGGATGCCGTGGCTGCCCCCGCCTTGTTGGACTCGGCGGTTACGACAATTTCTTCCAGCCGGAAGTTCGATACCAGCAGTACGAAATCAAGTACCTGCTGTTTGGAGAGGTCAACCTCTATGGTCTTTTCTTCCAGGCCCAGGAACCTGGCTGTGACCTGCAAATCACGCGTCGGGAGGTTGTTGATCACATAGTGCCCGTTCTCATCGGTAGTCACCGCTATGCTTAAAGAAGCAATGCTCACCGAGGCATACGGCACAGGAAGCTTTTGGTCTTCGTCCATTTCGTAGACATACCCTTCCAGGGTTACGCCCTGTTTTCTCTGAGCCTGCAGCGTGAGTGTGCTCGCCAGCAGAAACAGCAGCGTTACGAAAGGAAGCCACATCTTAAGTTTTTTCATTACTCTTGCTTTGTGCTTTAGGTTAATTTGTAAATATAATATTTTGACGGTTAATTGTTATTCAGCCGTTTGACGGTTTTCATCATTTCCTTACGCAGCACATCGGGGAGGCCTTTCTGCCTGAGTTGCTCCTCCAGTGCTGCAGCTATCTGTATTCTTTGCTCCGAGTAATTGAACCAGCCTAGCGCCTCGGCCATAACAACGCGCAAATCGGCCGATTGTGCCCCATCGGCCAGAAAACCGAGGAGTTCCGGGATTCTGAAATGCTGCGGATTGTTGCGCAGATAGCGGATTCCGGTTTCATCCAGAGCAGGGTTTTCCAGTCCGGCTCCTCCGCCCACCAGGGCCGGGTTAAAGACATTCAGTGCCGTTTGGGCAGCATACTGCACGCGTTTGGTTTGATAAGCACCGGCTTGAAGGGCTTTCAGTGGTTCTATGAATTCATTGCAGCCCATTTTGCCTGCCATACTGCATGCCTGACGGCGTACGTTTTCATACGGATCACTGAAACCGCTCATAATAATGGCTTTGGTGTGCTCGTCTGCAAATTTTGCCGACAGCAAAAGTGCCTGCATCCTGACAATGAAGGAGGGATCGGCCCTGAAAATTTCTTCCAGTCCGGCAGAGGTTATGTTCCCCATGCCTGTCAGTTGCTTAAGTGCCATGGCCCGCTGCATGGGTTCACGGGCATGCAGGTACCCGCGCCAGTAGACTTCGGGAGCACCGGCAGCCAGTGCGCGGTTCCATTCATCTGCTTTGTCGCAGGCTGAAAAGCGGAAGGTGGGGTCTCCCAGCATGTGTGACTCCAGCGTAACCACTTCCTTCTGCCAGAATCCCAGGCGGATGCCCATTCCCATGTAGCCAATGAGCTGGTCTGCGACTTTGTCCTGCAGCACGTTCACCGTATTGCCCTGGGCGGTAACCGTCAGGCTTCCGGGCACAAACAGGTAGGAGCCAGCAACGTAGCCTTCTTCATGGAACGATCCGTTGTAGCAGGCGTTGAACATGACCACCCTTGCTCCGGGTTTGAGTTTGTTCAGGTCTGCCAGCACAATATTCCTGTTGGATGCATCGGTGGAATCCTTCACGGCATAGACTGCCAGTGTGTCTGGATGGAATATGGCCGGATCCAGGTGGTACGTCTGACAGTTCATCTTTATGAATTTCTGCTGGTCTTCCGGATTTTTGTATCGTTTGTATTGCTGACGCAACAGGTGTTTTAGCCAGCTAATGTTATCTTTGAAATTATGTGCGGGGTAATCTCCATTGATGTATTGTGTGCCCGGTGCCCCGTGTTCATAAAATGCAAGAAGGTCTGTTCCCGGCCGTTGAATCTGGTCATAGAGCAGGTATTTCATGAGTGGATCCTGCCGGAAATTTAGGAACGTATTCCCTCCAGCAGAGGCAAATGCCTGTGGGAAATATTCGCCATACACCAGTGCATACTGGCGCCACGCTGTCAGACAGTCCGAGTTGTACCCTTCACCGGCAAAATGTATGAGCCGGTCAAAAGGATTCGTTTCCTTGTGGGCAGCCACTACCTTCTGCAGGTAGCTACGCAGTAGTTCGAACCGCCGTGCATTGTTGCCGCCGCACAAGTCGTTGGGCACTTTCATCCGTGCCGAGTAAATGGTTGGCTGTAGCCGCTGGGTTCCTTCCTCCGAGAGCCAGTAGTAATGCCACGAGGGTTGGAGGCTATCTTGTTTTATGTAATTGAATTTCAAATCAAAGCAATCGTAGAACCGATCCGAGGGAACGGAACATTCGTCCCATGGAAAGCGGTTCTGGTTCATCTTGAAGGCTGTTGTAAGGTGCTGGGCTCCCAATACACGGGCCACGGGAATTTCTCCTACCAGCACTATCCCTTCCAGCCTCGGCTTGCGGTTGTACAATTTCAGGATCCGGGCTTTTACCTGGTCCGGCGTCTGCCAGTCCCCTGCCAAAATGGTGGTGGGCAACCCTTCTGCATCCAGTATTGCCTTGTAGGCATCTACTTCTGCTTTGCATGCGTTATACGAAGCCTGGTCAATGATAATGGCGAAAGAGCTTACCGGGCGGTTATTCAGGGCAGCTTGGGCTGTGAGACTCAGGGCCAGCAGGCAAATGACCAATAATATTTTTTTCATACTACTTCATATATGCGGTTAAACGGTAAATGGTTTTCTGTAGTTCGTCGCGCAGTGCCGGATCGGTGGTGGCACTGTCTGCCAGCAGTTCGTTGCAGGCCTGCACTATTGCTGCCCGGCGGGGGGCCCGGACGTACCAGCCTAAAATTTCGGCAAGCTGTACACGGAATGCTGCATCGGTTTGCTTATCATGTAAAGCCTTCAGTAGTGCATCCATCAGCTGCGGATACGGATTGTTGCGTAAAGAATTGGGATACCATGACTTTGCCGTCTTGGGATCCAGGTAATTGTCTATCAGTTTCCAGCAGGACTGTTTCATGCCTTCCCCTCTCTCGATCATGGTGTTAACCTTGGTCAGATAAGCTTGCTTGTCGTGCAGGTAAACGGCCTTGTCTATAGTTTCGGCAAATTCCTGCCGCAGCAGCCCGGTATCAAAATGACCCGCCACAAACGACACGTTATCAAGCACGCGCACAGACTGTACGTCATCCATATAGGTCTTTACCACATAGGGAATGAATTCGTCCAGTCCCACTTTTCCCATGAAGTAAATGGATTTGCGGCGGATGAATTCATACGGATCTGCACTGCCCATCTTCAGCAGTTCAACATACAGCGGCCCCTGGTATCGGGCCAACAGGTGCATGCACTGAAGTCGCAGCATATACGAAGGGCTTTCGCAGAAAGTTCTGTAGAGCAATTCGGGCATGCCGGGATACGACAGTTCATGCAGTTTGTAGAGAGCAAGTCCCTGCACGTCATATTCGGGGGCGGTCTGCAGCTTGTTCAGCCAATACGCGGGATCCGATGAGTAAAAATCGATATCCGGCTTAGCTTCTCCGATAAAGCGGAAGGTGGGGTCTCCTATGATGTGCGATTCCAGAATATTCACATTCCTGGCCCACTCCCCTATCCGGCAACCCAAAGACAACAGTCCCATCAAATCCGAGGAAGACTTATCCTGCAGTACGTTTACCGAATTGCCAAAGCAGGCGATTGTGCCGCTTCCTTCTGTCAGGATATAGCTAGTGGCAATGCAGTCATCTTCACGGAAGTCGGCGTTGTAACAGGCGTCAAAAATCACTATCCGGGCTTGTGGCTTAATGGTGGTAATATCGTTCAGGAGTAAGCCCTGCGCCGCGTCATAAATTGAATCCTGCAGCCGTATGGCGGGATCGAAATACGTAGCCGTCCAGGTGGAATCTACACCGTACTCCTTTTCAATCCTGCGCATGTAGTTGGTCATCTCGGGCGAACCTTCTGCAAACCTGCCATAGCGCACCTGCTGCGCTATCAGTGAGCGCAGTGACCTCTGGCCATCAGTAAAGTAAGCTTCTTCATCCATGGCAGGCGGATTGCCTGTAATGTATTGGCGTTCGGCAACCCCATGTTCGTGGAAGAGGAACAGATCCACCTCTTTGCGCTGCAGTTCGCTGGTCAGCACGTCTTTTATGGTCTCGGGATACATGTAGAACATATACAGTTTGGCGGTTTCTGCCGTACGGAAAGCCTGGGGGAACTGCTCATTCAGTGTAACTTGTTCGTCTTTCCAGGCCGACAGGGAATTTGAAAAGGATCCTTCTCCCGTGTACGATACCAGGCAATCGGCCCTATTGGTCTGTGCCTTGTTGGCTACCACCTTTTGCAGGTAACGGCGGATCTGAGCGTATCCTTCTTCACCGGGCAGAGACGGTTTAATTCGGCCTGTGTAAATATCACACCCAATTTCCTGCGGACCGCGGCCGCTCAGGTTGTAATAAAAGAACAACGGTTGCAGACTGTCCTGCTGCAGGAAATCAAATTGCAAGTCAAAATCGTCGTAGAAGCGGTCAGAGGGCACCGACGATTCGCGCCAGGACATTGTCTGATCCATCTTAAAAGCCGAGGTCATGTGTTGCGCTCTCCGCACCATGGGAATGGGAACCTGCCCTACAAAAACCGCACCTTCCAGCGCTTTTTGCCGGTAATATTTCCCCAGCTGTGCCTTTATCTGTTCCGGTGACTGCCAGTCCCCTGCAAGCACATACCCGGTGAGTCCGTCTTTTTCAACGGCCTGGCGGTACGCCTCGATAGATTCCTTACAGGCCCTGTAAGTGGCATTGTCTACCACAATGGCAAAGCTTCGACGGGAGGGCATTTCCTTCACTTCAAATGCTTTTCCTGTCAGCCTGCCAATGGTTTTGGCCAACTCGTTCTTGACTGCCGGATCCTTTTCTTTGGCGTATATATCCCGGCAAGCGGCCACAATGTCCGCTTTGCGGAAGGAGAACATATACCAACCCAGCGTTTCTGCCGTTGTAACACGTTGCTCCGTTTTGCGCGAGGTGTCGCGCAGGAAGGTTAACAGCACATCTGCCATCTGCGCATTCTGTTTGTTGCGTTGCGCAGGAATGACCCAGCGCAGTTCTTTATCCGTTGCGTCTGGTTTGGCTATAACGGCCAGGTTCTGATCACGTGAATCCCGGGAATATTGCAGGCTCTTGAGCAGTGCCTGAAAGTTTTCCTCTGTTGGCCAAAGCGGACTTTTTGCCCGGTAAGCCATCGCAGCCGCTTCAAAAGAAGCATACGGCACCTGTTCAAACACTTCGCGCAGGTGGAAGTTCACCCGCACAGTAGTGGTGGGATCAAAATATATCGCCATTACCGGCTCCAGCAGGTCTTCGTCGCCCAGCAGGTTGACCGTGAGCGCTCCCATACGCTGCAACAATTCGTAATCATCGTGCAGGGCATTCAGTACGGCCGGTTTCAGGTTGGCATCGGCAATTTTCTTGTTGAGTGTAAAGGCCTCCAGGCGCACCAGCGGGCTGGAATCGGACTGCTGTATGGCCAGCAATTCGGTAGAAAAAATGGCACTATTGCGGTACAACATTCTCATTGCCAGCGATTTATAGTCTCCCGTTGTGGAGGCCAGCTGCTGGCGCCAGAATACCGGATTGGCCGCCTGCAACCGGATATCCTTATCCAGGCAGGGTGCACCGCTGGTATTAGCAAATGCAAATGTGGCGTCGCCCAGCAAATGAAGTTCCAGGGTCATATTCATTTTAGCCCAGTTGCCCACGCAGACACCGCCCTGCAGCAGACCTATCATTTCGTCAGGCCAGATATCCTGCAGGCTGTTCACCGTATTGCCGCGGGCCACTACTGTATTCCCTTCCTGAAACAGGTACCGTCCGCCAATATAGTCGTGGTAATAGAACGAACCGTTGTAGCAGGCGTCAAACATAACGAATTTCGCCTGCGGTGTATAGCCCGCCATATCTTCCACACTCAGGTCCATGCTTGCCGAGTAGGCTGAGTCCTGCCGGGTAATTTCAGGGTCAAACGCACCTTTAAACCAGCTGTCGGTAATGCCATACTCAGCTATGTATTCCGCTTTTGTGGCCGTTGAGTCTTTGGAACGGCGCAAGCGGCCGCGCAGAAAACTCTTCAGGTAGTCAAAAGCAGATTGAATGCCATTAACCTTAGAAGCCCCCAGGTGTTGGGCGTCTTCTGATCCGTGGTGGTGCAGAATGGCCACATCAAGGTCGGGATCTGACATGGCTGCCATAAAGCGGGGCCTTATCACTTCGTCAAAATCGTAATTGATGAAATCAAAACGGAATCCGGGCAATGTCCCCAGCCCGGCAAATTGCTGTCGCAGTGCCCAGGCTTCGTCCATACGGGCCCGCATGGAATCCGAATTGTACCCGTTCCCGGCAAACAGCAGCACCTGGTCAATTACTTCATTTTGTGCCCTTAGCCGTACCACTTTTTCCAGGTAGGCCGTCAGCAGGGCGAAACGGTCGGCTCCGGATATATCAGGAACCACAATACGTGAAGAATATATATCGCAGGAAATCGCATGGGGCGAATCTGCCCTGAGCGTATAATAATGATAACCCGGCTTGTCCTCATCGGCTTTGATGTAATCGAACCGCAAATCAAAATCATCATAGAAACGATCAGAGGCCACAGAAGACTCTTTCCAGTCGCTGGTCTGGTCCATCTTAAAAGCCGACGTCAGGTGCTGTGCATCACGTATCATTGCTATAGGCACGTTTCCAATCAGTATGGCCCCTTCCAGATTATGGTTCAGGTACAAATCATACAATTGTGCACGCAGGGAATCGGGATGGCCCCAGCGGTCCAGCATCAGGACCGTCTGTTTACCTCCCTGTTCAATGGATTGCCGGTACGCTTCTATGGCAGCGCCTGATTCTTTGTAACTGAGCGAATCGGTGACGATAGCAACGCAGGTAAGAGCTGTAAGTAATAAGTGCATAAAAAGAATTAATTGATATTTATAAAAATTTTTTTTGCTGGTGTCTGTGGTGTAGACATAAGAACTGTAAGGCCCAGCCCGGGTGGTTAACCCCAATCCGCAGGCGGGAATGCTTAAGCACCTGGATAGCGCTACTGCCCACTATAGTCGTAACATGCAGACGCGGTACCAGGATTTTTGGTATAAACTCTGCTGGCTCATACAGCGGTGTATATTTAATATACCAACGCATAAGACAAGGCCGTTTAGTCGAAGAAAGTTCAGCAGAGTGGGCATCAGGAGTTTATAGTTTAAGGTCTTTCAAAGATACTAAATATTACAACATCTCACCAATTTATGTCAATAACTTTGAACATAATTGCCAACCTTATAATTCACAATAAAGGCAAGGAAAAAGGACGTGAAAGCACAAGACCCTCACGTCCGCGGGATTTCCCGACTAACCAAAAAACTATGAATTATGGATTCAAAACATTTTCAATTTTTACCACCACCTTTTTTAACGGTTTATCATAAAACACACTGCTTTTAGCATAAGCCGGAATGTGAAGGTTTTTTGGAAAAAAAATAAAAATGTATGGTTTTGATGCTTTTTGCATAATCACTTTCACCTTTTCTGACCTGTAAAAAGCATTGTCTGTAGCAGGATCATAAGGCACAATAACTTTGGAGTCCTCCACTGAACTCGTCCCCCAGAGCACTGTGCCGGTGCTGATTTGTATGTCAATATAATTATGATGGCCTTCCAGACGGATCTTATCTGCACTTTTGGGCGTATATTCAGATACTGTCATATGGCATTTGTCCTTGACAATTTCTTTTTTACCACTTTCAGTGAACGCAGACAGGTTTTTATCTGCTTCGGCTATTGCCCTGAAAGCCGCATCCCACAAGTCTTTGTTAGCCTGATATTGTTTCTTGAATTCCACCAAATCCACCGAGGGGTGTATGTCCATTTTCAGTCCCCGGGGAACCCAAACCCCGGATCTAAACCATTGTCTTGCTTCGCGTACAAGGATTCTGTCGGCTTTTTGTGCAAAGAGGTCGTTGAAGGAGCCCAGCAGAAGGGCAAAAAAAAGTATCCGTTTCATAAGTGGCTCACATCGTTAATGAATTGATCTATAGCCTGGTTCCCGTCAAGGATGTCTACCCTTACATCTAAATCTGTTGCTTTTTGAGGCATCAGATAATCCAGGGCACCTTCTTTCTGAGCCTTTTCTCTACCCAGCATTTTGCAGCTGGCAGGCTCGATGCCAAGCACATAATCCCCTTTGGATAATTGTTTCCATTGTGTCGTGTAGGGGAAATCTATAGTACTGTAACTTAATGCAACGCCCATTTTTAATTTTTTATTCACTAGCCCCACGCTTGTCTGACCACTATTCTTTGATTTAAGCCGGTGGAAGTACACCTGTTCCCGGTACTGGGTCACAGGCTCATCAATAGATTTAAAAGAAGCCATCCCTGCACTTGCGTCCTCGTCCCGGGGTTCAATTTCTTCAGAAGGAATCACAAGCATGGCATCGGGACTGAGAAGGGGATATCCGAAATTCATATGCAGCATAAACATGACAGGTTCAGCCACAAAGCCTATGTTCCGGATCTGGTTCCTGATAATAAAATAGTTCTGTCCTACCGGGATTTCATAGGAACGTTTTAACACCAGGTTTTCCCTGAAAATTCTGGCTTCACGCATGATTCCGGCCACTCGGATCACTTTTTTTCCATCGGTCTCGTCTACACAGGCTGTTGTTTCCTCGGCGGGGATGCCGGATATGCTGCCATGCAGGCCAAAAGACTCTCCATTTACTGTGCAGGGAGCTCCTATGTGGCGAAGACCGCAAGTGGTCAGGAATCCTACAAAAAAACTTTGCAGGAATTCATAGCCCGCCTTGTCGTAATATTCCGGGCCCACTATTCCGCATTTTGAAAGATAGGACAAATTGATACCCTTGTAGGTAAGATGGGATATATCAAGACACCTGTCTTCCAGGATATTCATTTCCAGTCCGGACCCGTTCCTGACTACAATGGCTTTCACTCCCTTTGCTTTTCCTTGTGAATACTCGTAAGGAATGGCACCATACATCTGATAGGGATGACCAATATAATCTATAAGGTTGTTCATACGACTATTCAATGACAAATGAAAAACTGTTGTAAGGCGCCGTATCTACTGCCAGATGCTTTGTTCTGGGGGAAAAAGCGAATAAGGGAGAATACGTGATCACATGAACTGTTTTCCCATCGGGCATAAATTCCAGTACGCGCAGCCATCCGTCCCCCCCGTTCCCGCTCAATCCTCCTCCCAAAGCCTGTGTATTGAACATCATCTGGAAAACATCGTTTTCTCTCTTGTTCTTGTCTGTGCGGAATCCCACATTGGCGGCAAAGCTTTCGTTTGCCTCAGCATAATGACCACAGATAAGCAAACGAATATTGTCCGTTTGGGAAAGGAGCTTTTCCCAGACATCTTTTCCGCCGTTAAGCGGAGTCATTTTATAATGGTCTTTCCCCAGAAGCGGGGCATTGTCTCCCGATCCCATATAAGAATGAAAGAGTAGAATAACTTTGTGGTCACGGTATTTTTCACTCCCGCACAATTCTTTGGCCCAATGCAATACCTGGTCGCGGGCACCGTATTCCAGGGCAATTACCAGTAATTTTCCCCAATGCTTATCTGTAAAGGCATAGGCGGCATTTTCTAGCGTTGGGACGCCCAGCCGGTTATTATACACGGCCACCAGGCAATTTGTGTATTGGTTGTTCCTTTCTACTGTAAAATATTCAGGAAAATGGGATTCAGGAGTCTCAGCCCGTGTATAGCCGTAGTCGTGGTTGCCTGTACTGATAATGTAAGGCAGGATGTTATCCAGGCGGCGGAAAGCCTGCGACACAAATTCCCACTGCTGGGTGCTGGTCTGGTTGCCAAATCGGGGAAATGGCGGAACCAGGCATTCATTCTGATCTACCAGATCTCCGGTGCATAACGCAGCTTTGATGTTAAGGTTGCTGACATTGTCTGCAATCCAGGCGGTTAAAAGCTCAAGGGCCGGCTGGTTGTAATCATATTTGACATAATTCTGTACATCGGGCAAAAGCACAAAGGAAAACGAGGAGCTGTCCTTCAGGGACAGGATGTGGGCTTTTTGTTGTCCGATGCTTAATTGAACAACTAATAACAGCAGTGGCAGTAAGATCAGTTTTTTCATAACAATTTATTACCGGGGGTATTCATTGCAAAGATAATGCAGAACTGGAGCGTCTTCTTCAATGGTGGAATAGCGGCCCCTTTCCTCCAAAAAACGGTTATCTGTCATGTCGTCGTTCACAGAAGACACTTCTCCTACCAGGCAATCCCCCCCCTCTGCCCAGAAGGTATGGTATAAGTACGGTGTATAACAAATACTCTGTCCCGGTTTGAGGCATATTTTCTCTCCGGATCGGACTGTGGTAGTGACACCGTCTATCTTCACCTCCAACAATCCTTCCGACAAGCTGCCATCCGGTGCACTGTTCCACAGCTTCATGCAAAGCAGACCGCCTGCGCGGTTGATGATGTCTTCCGTTTTAAGGACATGATAATGCAGGGGAGTAACCTGGTTGCTGCGCACCAGCATGATTTTTTCACAGTACTGCTTGGATGGTTTGACCAGATTCCCGTTACGTAAGGTCACCAGGGTCAAACCTGTTTTAATAAAATTCCCGGAGCCAAAATCGGTTATGTCCCATCCCAATCCATTTTCAAATATTTCTTCACACCGTTCCCTCATTTGCAACCAGTCTGAAGGTGTCCAACAAGCCCAGGGGGGAAGGTAGAACTTGTTTTCGGCCATGAAATTCATGGCATAGTCAATGTATTGGTTCACTTCACTTCTTTTCATAACTTTTTTAAGATTTCTTCAATTTCTATTGTCAGGAATACAATGTCTGCACCGCTTCCCTCATACAATATGCCTATTGTGTCATTATCTACACTGGTAATGCAGGAATAGCCGTTCCCATTGTTCTGATCTACCAGGGTCCATAATTCTTCGGGCCATGTCTGGCCGTCATCGAGGCTGCATTTAAGGGTAAAGTTGTTCCTGGTGGTTTTTGAATCTGGATTGAAAAAAAACAATATCTCCTGTTTGTCCCCGTTTTGATTGAAATAGGTGTGCTTGTGGAGGGATGCCATGCATGCAGGCTCAACCAGGGCTTTGCGCGAGGTGGTATGTTCCGTCCATGTATTGCCCAGATCTTTTGAAACGGCCACTGCACGCCCGTTGCCTTCCAACCGGCCCCTATTGCTACGCTCGCGCATATTGAGCATAATGCTTCCATCGGAGAGCTGGGCCGCCATGCATTCGTTCGTGTTAGTATAGGCCGGATTCCCCGGTTGCCATTTGGTTCCGCCATCTTTGCTGATAATGATCGTCGATATCTGCAATCCCGTTTCTGTACGACCTTCGGCCGGAAACACAAGCGTTCCGTCCTCCAGTGTGATCCCGTGTCCGGGAGCAGGAGCCATAAGCCACCAGGTTTCAGGCTTTACCTGGCTGGTAATATTGACAGGATCACTCCAGGTAAGCCCGTCATCTACACTTTTGGTGATAAGGAATTGTGAGCTCTGTTTCACATCATAGCCGGGCTGTGAACCATAATTCCTCCATTGGTGGTTCCAGTCAGTAGATGTTTCATTCAGGTTCTTTGTCCATTTTCCGTTTTCCGGGTCAAGAACGCCGTGCATCCACAGGCCTGCCACATAAAGATCTCCTGTGTTTTCGTCGACCAGGATACATCCGTCGCTTACCCCGTTATAACGTTCGGGCAAACCGCCCCAGTTGCCCATATCCAGTACTTTCTGCATGGGACTCCAGGTCTTTCCGCCGTCTGTGCTTCGGTTTATACAGATGTCAATATTTCCCTGAAGGTCCCTTTCACTTTCCCAACGGGCATCATATAGGGCAACCAGAGTTCCCTTTGTGGTTGTGGTAAGTCCCGGTATACGGGAGGTATGCACCCCGTCCTGCATTTTCTGACGTAGTGCAATACCAACACGCAATACAGCCGGCGACTGGGGAGCTAAGATTATTATCCCTTCGGATGTGTTGATTGTAACCTTCTCTAACTGGATCCTGTTTGATAAATTAATGGTGTCTTTCAAGGTCATATGGATGTCCAGGCTCAGGGAATCGGTATTGACCGGCAGATTCAGATCTACCGTTACAGTTTGCCTTCTTTTGCTTGTTTCGGGAACAAAAAATCCAAGTTCGCGGTCTTTCTGATAAACCGAGACTTTGGTGATATTGCTCAGATTATGGGTACCTTTGAGCATTACCCCCATGGACTTGACCGTATAGGGCATTGTTCCATGATTCACAAGATCCAGCTGTGCTATCTTGTTGGCTGGTCTGGATGCCAGTACCGGAACTACAGGAACATCAAACGTTACCGAAAAATGTTTGCCCGACGGTCTGCAGGAACAGACCGTCAGCAAACATAAAACCATATAGAGTAAGGCTCTTTTCATAAATTATTCTTCAATGTTGGGATTGGTGTTAATGGAAGAGGAGGATATGGGCCACAATAAAATATTCTCTTCATTTTCACGTCCTTTCAGGGATTCTATCCGTGTGAAAGCCTGTCCCATGCGCACAAGTGTCCACCAACTCTTGGCTTCAGAGACAAATTCCTTTAATATTTCGTCCACAATGGCGTTATCAACGGCTTGTCTGCTCATGGTGGCTATATACCGGGAGGTAGTTTTGTATGCACGTTTCTCGATCTTGACCAGCTCGGCCACAGCACCGGCTGTGTTGGAAAGTGCATTCTCTATCTCTGCCTTCATGAGGATCGCTTCGGCAAAACGATATATTATGATATCAGACGAGAAAAAACGCGTTTCGTTGATCCACTCTCCTTTAAATTTGTTGATCCAACGCCAGCGAATGGTTCCATCAGGGAATATCCGGAAGGAAACCGGGATCCGTTTGTCGTCCGGATCGGAGCTCAGAAAAGCCTCATATTCACTTGTTATGGATACGTATTGCTGGTGGCTGCCTACGGGAAGCGGATTGTTTATGAATTCTTTATTTTCTACATATTGTTCAGGAACCAGGTAATAGGAAGGATATCCCCCCACATACTCATTACGTTCATAGTTGATCGAGAAAATTATCTCTTTGCTGTTCTCGTTCTCAATTCCGAAAACCTTGGCAAAATCATCCTCCAGACCGTAACTGGCGTTGTTCAGCACTTTGTTGACTGCAGTTTTTGCGCTTTCAAGTGCGGCATTTCCTCCTCCCAGCATCTTTGCTTTCCACAGATAATAATCTGTCATGAGCATGCTGATTGATGCAGGGGAAGCTTTGTGTTTCTCTTTCACGGTAGCAGGCATTAACTTGTCGGCTTCTGCCAGGTCGCTTTCAACTTGTGCATAGATCTCAGCTGCAGGGGTGCGCACAGGATACATATCATCTTGTCTATCAGACTCAAAGCCTGTAATCAGCAGGGGGGCATCACCCCATACACGGGCAATCATAAAGTAACAGTAAGCCCTGATGAAATGGGCATTCGCCATGAGCTCATTCTTTTTGCTTTCCTGTGAAAAAGTAATCGTAGGGGTATATTTAAGAATCAGGTTGCAGGTGTTAATGGTTGTATAGAAACTGGTCCAGTCTGTGCCTTCCATATCACGGGCAAGCACATTGACAGCCATTTTGTCATAATCTGTAACACTCATCATCCCTCCTCCGTACAATGCCGTTCTGTAATCCCCGTAAACGGGCAGGCTGGTGGCCAGGGTCGTCCTGAGCTGGTGAAAAGCGCCATTTACTGCACTGGCGGCATCTGCTTCGGATGTCCACATGGACAAAGAGGTAAATTCACTAGGCTGCTCAACATTCAGATCACCATGGCAACCCGGAAGAAAAGCAAACAACAGTAATGTAATTATGTAATATATTTTTTTCATACGATTTGTGTTTTTTTCGTTCTCCATAGTTTTAGAAAGTCACCTTTAATCCAAATGATATACGACGGATAGGAGGATAGGTGTAAAATCCGCTGCTGTAAGCATTGTCAGTACCTGTTTCGGGAGACATTCCTATAACGGAAGTGAAGTAATGCAGGTTGTTCCCGGACAAGGTTAAGGTTATGTTGTCAATCATTGCCTTTTTCAGAGCGGAATTTGAAAGTACGTATGACAGGGTTATATCGCGCAGGCAAAGGTAATCACCCTTGGTTGTAAAGACATTGGAAGCCGGCCTGAAATTTTTGTTCAGATCGTCAGAATCGTTGCCTCCAAAACGGGCATATATAGCTTCAGATACGTCCTGTCCCGATTCAGGATCCCAGGCTTTACGGATTTCTGTAGGCAAGCTGGTGTTATTGGCAAAGAAATTACACATCTGACGTTGCAGAAGGTTATTGCTTATGGAATGACCTACAGCCCAGTCCACAAAAATATATAACGAAAAATTCTTATAGGTCAGGGTATTCCCGAAACCTCCTGTAAAAGTGGGAATGGTGTTTCCCAGAAGGTGCATGTCGGATCCGTTTATAATCCCGTCGCCGTTAAGGTCTTTCCATTCGTAGTCGCCAATGGCCTTTTTACCGATACTGGTACCGCTCTTACCGGTAACATAGTTTTTCTTTGTCCAGTCCCATCCACGTGACTGTGAGTCATATAAAGCGTTGTCTGCCTGTTCCTGGGTGGCAATAATGTAGTCTGTATTATACCCATAGAAACGTCCTAACGGCTCCCCTTCTGCTATACCTCCGAATTCAAGTTTTGATCCGTCAGCCATTGTTACGGTATAGCCGCCAATGCGGTTTCTGTCACGTCCGTTGTCAGGTAACTCAAGCACAATATTTTTCACATAGCTCATCACGAGTTTGGATGACCATGAGAAATCATTCGTGACTACATTTCTGGTATTGATTTCCAGGTCAAATCCATAGAATCTCACTTTTCCCAGGTTGGTAAGAATACTTGAGAACCCGGATGTATTGGGGAGTACCTTACTGGTAATCAGGTTGTCGGTCACTTTATTGAAATAGTCGGCTGTTATCTGGATCCGGTTATTGAACATGCCCATATCAAAACCAAGGTCCAGTTGGGTAGAGGATTCCCAGGTCAGCCCTTTATTAGGCATGGTTGAAGGTACAATGGAGGCTTCTCCCTGGTACATTGTAGAGATGGCATACCGGCCCAGCGCATCATAGTACCCCACATAATTGTTCCCTGTCTGTCCGTAACTTGCCCTGATTTTCAAATTGTTCACAGCCTTCAGGCTTTTGAAGAAACCTTCTTCTGAAATCACCCAGCCGGCAGAAGCCCCCGGAAAGAAACCCCATTGCTGCCCCTGTACGAATTTTGAGGAACCATCTTCGCGGAAGGTAAGCATTAAAAGGTATTTTTTCTTGTAATCATAGGTAAAACGTCCGAAATAACCAATCATGACCTCGGCGTTTTTAATGGTAGTGGCATCTGTCTTGGTAGGTCCGGCATTTAGCGTCGGAATTTTGTCAGATGCGGCGTCTGAAGCGGCAGCTACCAGATATTTATAATTATACCTTTGGTATGAATATCCGGCTAAAGCCGAAAATGAGTGTTCTTTAACAGATTTGTTGTAGGAAGCATATACCTCTACTTTTTGTCGTTCATTGGTAACAAGCGAAGAAGAGGCCGGCCTGGTTCCGTTGAAAATGTTGGCCCGCATAAAAGTATCGCCCGTCTGATATTGATTGAAGAGAGATACCTGCGCAACGGCCTTAAGTCCTTCAATAATATTGTATTCCAGGATTCCATTTACACCTACTTTACTTTCTTTCTGGGCGTTATCGTTGTAATATGCATAAAAGACAGGTGTGGGTGAAGATGCATTGTAACCCGGAGTAGGAGTTCCGGCATACTGCCCTTCATCGTAATATAGTTTCTGAGTAGTAGGGGTCATAAGACCTCTTGAAATCACCTGATATTGGCTCGCATAATAATTGGTATTCATTTTATTGAAATCAAAACCACTCTTGAAAGTCAGCTTCTTGCTAATCTTCACATCCAGGTTTGCCCTGGCGCTGAGCCTGTCGAAATTCGTTCCTACAGCTACGCCTCCGTCGTCTGTATAACCAACGCTGGCAAGGTATTTAACGGTTTCGGTCCCACCATCTATCCCCACATAATAGTTCTGCCAGATAGCGGTTCTGAACGATTCTTTTATCCAGCTGTTGTCCTGATAAATAAGCGTGGCCCCCGGATTGATGGGGTCATCCATTGACAGGTAACCAGCGGGGACACTTTCTCCCGGGTTCAAAGTCCTGAGAGAATATTTGGACGAGGTTAGGTTCCCCGAGCTGTAAGCGTAGTTGTTGGCATAGGCATAATTTGGGTGAGGGCCCTGAATCAGGCGTTTTCTCATCAGGGTAATGGCTTCTTCCGACCCCAGATATTCCATGTTGCGTTCTGTGGATTCAACAGCCATATTCGCCTCAAAAGTTATCCTGGGCGCGCTGTTATTGTTTCCTTTTTTTGTGGTGACAAGGACAACACCGTTTGAGGCCCTTGAGCCGTAAATTGCCGATGAGGCAGCATCTTTAAGTACTTCCATTGATTCAATATCATTGGGATTTATACCCGACAGATCACGTTCAATACCGTCAACAAGAATGAGCGGATCATTATTGCCTGAGATGGAAGATCCGCCCCTAATGAGAATTGTGGGTTCAGCACCAGGGGTATTGTTGGGGGAGAATATCCGGGCTCCGGCCACTTTCCCCTTCAAAGCATCCGTGGCAGAAGTAACCGTTGAATTGCGGATTTCATCCCCTGATACCTTGGCAATAGACGAAGTAACCGTTCGCTTGGATTGAGAGCCATAACCAATGACTAACAATTCATCTACATTAAACACTTCCTCCTCCAGGGTTATATTGATTACCTTTTGACTGGCCACAACAACTTCTGTGGTAACGAAGCCAATAGCCGTAAAAGTAATGATCTGTGAGGGATTGGCTGAAATTGAATAGGTACCGTCGTTGTTGCTGACAGTATAGGTAGAAGTACCTTGAAGAAAAACAGTGACCCCTTGAAGAGGCTGCCCTGAAACGTCCGTCACTTTCCCTGTTATTTCTTGAGTCTGTGCACTGACGCTGACTGAAAAAAGCAACGCGCCCGCAAAGAGTAAATAGTGGATAATTCGTTTCATACAAATGATTATTATAAGTTAAATCCTGTTGTTAGTTATGCTATAGAATTGGGTATTTTGCAATTCTTTTTTTATGTCTTCCAATTCCCTGTCAGAAACAGGTGAAATGGGCAAGCGGCATTGGCCACAATCAATTCCGGCCAGTTTCATAAGTGCTTTCCCTCCACGCACTCCACCTCCGTGCCTGATAACCACATCCAGTATCTTTACCGATTCATACTGTAGTCTGCGGGCTTCGGCAATGTCATTTCTCTGCATGGCCTGCATGATTCCCTTATAAATCTGGGGAATGTAATTATAGGTGCTGCCCACAGCACCCTTTACCCCTATAGAAAGACCGGTAATAAGTATCTCATCAAAGCCATGGAGTATATCAAATTCGCCATTGTCCAGCTGTATGCATTGCTGCATTTCCATAAGATCATTATGGGTGAACTTGACACCGCGCAGGGTGGGTATTACCTGGACCCCACGTTTGAGGAATTCCGGAACAGAAAGGGAAACCCCGGAAATGGATGGCATATTATAATAATAAAATGGAAGACGATTTGCTGCAGCTGCAATTGGGCGGAAATATTGAACCATATCTTCTACGCAGGCCGGCTTAAAAAAGAACGGGGCAATGGAAGCAATGGCACTGGCCCCCATATCCTGTGCATGTCTGGCCAGTTCTTCCGACTGGCATAAGGAAGTTCCTCCAACATGTACAATAATTATCAGCCTGCTTCCGGCATGACTGATCCAGGTTTCTGCGATCTTTTTTCTCTCTGCAGTAGTAAGAGAAGCCGATTCACCGGTTGTGCCGCAAACAAAAACGCCATTCACGCACTCAGAGGCAATGACATAATCTGCGAATTCTTTTATTCTTTCATAGTGAATACTCCCGTCGGGATGCATTGGAGTAAACGGAGCCGAGATCAACCCGGTAAGTTTTGGTGTGTTTATCATACGATAGTCTTATTTGTTTTAAAGAAATAACTTGCCAGATAGCCAACCACAAAGCATGTAATGAAACCTACAGTGGTATAAAGAAGCAGGTGTACCGGGGTATAGTTGGCAACAATAATCTGTACTACAATGCTCACTGCCATGCCAATCAAAGCACCGGGGGCATTCGCCTTTCTGGTTATCATGCCCAGCAAGAACAAGCCGCCCATGCTCCCCAAAATGAGCCCTAAAATTTTATTGAACTCATCCCACAAAGAGCTTATGTTCCAGGTAGCCATAAAGATCGCAAAGCACAAACTCAATGCTCCTGCAATAAGTGTGGCCCTGCGGGCCACTTTCAGGTCGGCTGCCGGTTTTTTCCTCATGAGTTTTGGTCGGATATCCACCACATAGGCAGTAGCCACTGAATTCATGCTCCCGCTCAATGTGGACATAGCTGCAGAAAAAATTCCTGCAATGAGCAGTCCCACGATGCCTGCCGGCAACCTGGTATAGATATACCATGGAAAAATGGCATCATTACTCTCCAGCAATGAGGTGGCATCGGCGGGATTGTTTTTGTAATACACATACAATGCCGTCCCAATAAAAAAGAAAATTAAAGTAGACGGTATGATCAGAAGGGCATTTGTCATGATGCTTTTCCTGGCGGCTTTTTGTGAAGAGGTCGTCAGATATCGTTGTACCATACTTTGATCTGTGCCATATGTGGTGAGATTGGTAAAGAAAGTAGCTATTAGTACGGTCCACATAGTAGAGTCGGAAAGATCAAAGGCGGTGCTTCCAAAGCTCATTTTGCCATTTGAATAGGCAACAGAGAATGTTTCTTCCCACCCTCCGGGAATTTGCGCGACTATGTGGAAAATCGCATAAAGTGCCCCTCCCAGAAGAATGACCACCTGCAGTGCATCTGTCCAGACAACAGCCTCGATACCTCCCATGCGCGTATAAATAATGCTAAAAACCCCCATCAGGATGATACAGAGAAATATGTCAAAACCGGTAACCACATTGATGGCTATAGCAGGCAATAAAAGAATAATTCCCATCCTGCCTACTTGGAACACAATAAAAGCCAGGCTGCACACCACCCTGATAAGGCTGTTAAACCGGACCTCAAGATATTCGTATGCGGTTGTTATATTTAATTTCCTGAAAAAAGGGATGAACACGAACATAATGATGGGCGCGACCATTAGAATACCCCCGTTAAAGAGCATATAACTCCAGTTTGTGGCATAAGATTTGGCTGGTATGGCCATGAACGTTATGGCACTCAAAGCCGTACCAAAAAGACTCAGACCTGCAGCCCACCATGGGATCCTTTGTCCGCCCCTGAAATAATCATCTGAGTTTTTTTGCCTTTTAGAAAAATAGTAGCCAATAAAGACCAGGACTCCAAAATAGAGTACAAGAACAATGATATCAATGGCAGAAAAACCGTTTTTTACCTTTTCCACAGATAAAGTCCTCAGTTCTAAAGACTGGTCTGACTCATCATAATAAACGGCTAACACCTGATTGTCTGAAACCTGAACTCCCTTCAACGCCCCCTCTGTAGGCTGGATCTGCATTTCAAAAAAAGTGTCTGTTACGGTATTGAACAGGGAAATGGCATGCCCGTCGCTATGGGGGAAAACAACATGAGCCGCTCCCTGTCCAAAAGCGATGTAAGTCTGCTCTATAGGTTGTGTATCAATCTCTTTTTTGGTCCAATGATCCAATCTTAAGTTATAACACAAAATGCCGCTTCCTTTAATAAATACATAGAGGCAATTGTCTGTGCCATTGGATTGAACAGACATAAGAAAACTTTTATCTGAACCGAGACGAGTATGCGTTAAGATTTTCCACTGCTTTTCCGGCATTGCATTCCTGTCCCAACTAAAAACCATCAGGGTGTCCTGTGCCGATGCCGCAAGAAACAATATCCCATTTTTTTCTATGATGGAGATTTGGGCATTGCTAAGTTCTATGGGAAAATACGGCAGTCTTTCAGTCTTAAGAGACGTTTTCGTCACAGATAGCAGGTACGGCCCCTTACCCAGGGAATCGGTCATCAGAAGACCGCTTTGAAGAGGATAGCTCCTGATTGTTTCTTTATCAAGATCCACCTCAATATCTTGTTTATCAGACAGTCCGTTGTAATAAAGCAACGAATTATCTGTATTGTTACGGAAAATCAGGACTTTATCAATGACTCCCAGAAGGGACAGGTCTTTAAACTGCTCATAAACAATGGTCATGCTCAGTAGTTTGCTTTCTGTCAGGCGATCATATCCGGGTGAGTTCTGTATAAAAGCAGTTTCTTTTCCAGAGCAGGCAGGTAACAGAAGCCAGAGGCTTAAAATGTTCACTATTACAATTATCCTGTTTTTTATGGTCATATTTGTCTTATTTGTCTGACAATTGATTTGAAAAAAAATTACCTGCTTCTCTCTTGCAGGAATATCTTGTAAGGCATAAAGTGATTTTCCAGTGACTTCCTGAACCCTCCCTTATCCCGGAACTTAAGATAAGTCAACAGATCCGAGTGGGTAACTATCAGACCTTCTTCTTCCAATTGTTTGTTTATTGGTTTAAAATATTCTTCAAAATGGCTCTTTATAAAATCAATTACCGGGTGTATCAGATCCTGGAACATAATAAACGCAGAATTTCCGGTTATTTCATATAGCTTGGAGTGAAAATTAATTTCGCTTATTCCTTCATATAAATTGTTCTCCAGCACTGTGCTTACATTTACTATCCTGGTGAGCTCTTCAATATGTTTTTCGTTTAAATGGCTGAATATTTCATCCACCATGCCAAGTTCTAAAGTGACCCGGAGCCCCAGTATATCGTACATTGTTTTCTCTCCCCATAGGTTCAGCTGCATCACTTTTTTCATTGGGGAGAAGATTGAAGGTTCGCGCAAAACCATTCCGTGACGGGGACGTGACTCAATCAATCCGTACATCTTTAAGCGGCTTAGCGCTTCACGTAAGACACTTCTTGCAATCCCCAGACTCTTGGCCAGTTCCGTTTCGCTTGGCAGGTAATCGTTTACCTGAAGTTGATTCTGCTTGATATAGGCAATCAATGAACTTTCTACTATATCAACCAAGGTGACCTTACTTATGTCTTCTCTTTTTTTGCACTCTGTCATGAGCTGGGCTTACGATTTGTCTGATTAATCATATCATTAGCAAAGATACAATTTTTTTAATATACGCAAATTTTTTTTTCTTTCTATTTCCTGGCCTGCCTTATTTGAGTGTGTAGGCGTTCGCTGCTACAATGAGGGAAGGGAAGCTTTTTTGATTAGCCGAGGCTTCCCTCATTGTAGGAACGAACATGCAACTCAAACAACCGCCTGGTGGTCTTCAAAGCGGCGCGCCATTTCCTCTGCCCTTTTCACAGCAAAGCTGATATGACTGCAAATATTTTCCTGACCTATCTTTTCTGAGAATCCACTCTTATCCAATACATTATGAACATTTTCATTCACCCCCGACAGGACAATTTGAATGCCTTCTTTTTTTGACATTCTGAAAAAGCTTTGCAGGTTATGCAAACCGGTTGAATCCATAAACGGGACCTTTCTCATTCGTATGATCCGAACCAGTGGCTTATCACGCACCTGTCTCATGCTTTCATCAAACTTATTTGCAATACCAAAGAAGAACGGCCCGTCAATTTCGTAGACTTCTATCCTTTCAGGGAGTATAAGTACTTCATCTTTATCATGTACATCGCTCTCGTGACTCAGGTCTACGATATCCCTGAGTACAGAAACACTGGAGGTTTCTATTACACGCCTCATGAACAGGAACATGGCCAGTAGTAATCCAAGTTCAATAGCTACTGTCAGGTCAAAGAATACGGTCAGCAGGAAAGTGGTCAGCAATACAGCCACATCGCTCTTTGGGTTTTTCAGCAAAGCGTGGAATGTCCTCCGTTCACTCATATTATAAGCCACAATAATCAACACCCCGGCCAGGCAGGCCATGGGTATGTGCGTTGTCAGCGGGCCCAGAAAAAGAAGGATGAGCAAAAGGACCACCGCATGAATAATGCCGGCTACGGGGGTTTGTCCGCCATTTTTTATATTAGTCATTGTCCGGGCAATAGCTCCCGTAACGGGGATGCCTCCGAACAAAGGTACTACCATATTCGCTGCTCCCTGGGCTATTAATTCGGTATTGGAATCGTGCCTCTTTCCTGTTACTCCATCAGCCACTGCTGCAGACAACAGGGACTCAATAGCTCCCAGCACAGCTATGGTAAAAGCAGGCGAAATGAGTTCGGTTATGGTCGTAAAGGTTATCGAAAGGCCTTCCGGCTGAGGCAAAGCGGCCTTTATAGTGAAACGGTCACCAATCGTTTCAATGGAAGTATCCCCGGTAAAACGCCGGTACAGGTATACAAGCAGGGTCATCAGGACTATGGCTGCCAGAGATCCAGGAATCTTTTTTGTAACTCGCGGGGTGAAAATAATAAGCCCAATACTTGCCAGGCCAACGATAAGTGATGTATAGGATATTGAACTTATGTTAGTAGCATAGGCTCCCCATTTGGATATAAAATCTGCAGGTACATTTTCTATCTGCAATCCCAATAAATCTTTAATTTGCGTGGAAAAAATAGTTAACGCAATACCACTTGTGAAGCCTACGATAATTGGGTAAGGGATAAATTTTATGACACTGCCAAGCTTAAAAAGCCCCATAAGCAATAACAAAACGCCTGCAAGGAAGGTGGCTATGGCCAATCCTTCCAGTCCGTAGTTCTGAACAATCCCGTATACGATAACTATAAAAGCCCCCGTTGGACCTCCTATCTGAACCGTCGATCCTCCCAGGAAAGAGACAATAAAACCCCCTATGATTGCCGTAATCAGCCCTTTTTCCGGACTTACTCCCGATGCAATCCCAAATGCAATGGCTAGCGGCAACGCAACTATTCCTACAATAATGCCAGCCATCAGATCCTTCATAAACTTCTCCCTGGTGTAGGATTTGATTGAAGTCAGGAGAGTCGGTCTGAATGCCAAATTGTAATTACGAATTCTATTGATCATTGTTTCAGGTAGTATTAGTTTTAACGACAAAACCCCTGGCCTTTTTTGGTCAGGGGTTTGTTTAAGGGCGGCGGCTACCTACTCTCCCACCTGGTAGGGCAGTACCATCGGCACAAACGCGTTTAACTTCTCTGTTCGGAATGGGAAGAGG